>Ga0207421_10000534_pt1 | contig 48846 bp, 42 predicted proteins | sample SodLakKL_010_SED_4_FD_187542 | JGI IMG/M metagenome (GOLD analysis project Ga0207421, IMG submission 187542) | Alkaline sediment microbial communities from Lake Tanatar, Kulunda Steppe, Russia - 8KL_010_SED (SPAdes) (version 2) | ecosystem: Environmental > Aquatic > Non-marine Saline and...
CCAAAAGTGCATCATAACGCATATAAGGGGTTATTTCGAGTACTTTTACACATTTAAGGTCAATTTCTTAAGCCACAGTTCGCTTGTTTAAGGGCTAGTGATCATATGTCTTTAGATTTAGCTGACAAAATTAAAACCTTGATTAATGCTGAATTGAATTATCTTACCTCGAGTCATATAGAGCAAATGAAAATAACTGCGAGCGAAATAGAAATTTTTTTGGGGCTATCGTTATTAGGTTGGGAAGGTCCGGAATATCAGGTGCTAAGGCTAATTATTGACAAAAATAGTCAAAGCTGGTATTTGGATTCGAGCGAGCGTCTTTATGGGCATCCCGTTTCGATTTGCTATAATGATTCCATATATTTTCTGTCGAAGGAAGGGTCGTTCGAACCATATGTGCTATCCCGATTTTCTGATGGTCAATGGTCGCATGTTAATATAGATATTAAGGATCATGTGTCCGATAAGTGGCTTCTGGAATTAGACGACCAGCTAATTCTTGTTACCCACGAGTGGCGAAGTGATTATACTGGCGCAGGAAGATGCAAAAGGTGCAAAAAAGCAAGAGAAATCAGTGGAGAAAAAATAATTGAACGGCCAGATAACTGTGAATGCCCGTCAGAGTCTGAACGGAACCATTACATGCGTCAATATGGCATTGACGGAGATGGCTTGACTATTCAGCGAAGTGTAAGGTTTTTGGAAAATGAAAATGGTCGTAGCGAATATGAATGTGCCGTGTGGAATGGCCAGGTGATATTTTGGAAAGTTTCTAATAATTTGCCTTCCGGGCCAAGTATTGATGAAGAAGAAATCCCGGATGTTCTGGAGTCCAAGCTTAGATTTGCCACCTGGAAAGACGATGAGCCATTGGAGTGGACTACACGGTCAGAAAGCCAAAACAGGTTGTACAGTTTAACTATTGACCCTACCAATGGCAGCCATGTTCTGCTGCAAAAAAATGCGCATTATACCTATTTTGTGCCTGACTTCCTTATGCCTGAGCCCGAACTGTCGATCATCAGCACAGAGCAGAGGACAGGATTGGGTGGGTTTACCGTCGGCCGAATGCCCATGCAGAAAGTTTCCGAATCGCCTGATGCATGGTTTTTTATAGGATTTTCTGATAACATTCCGCATGGAGTGCTCGTCTACGAGTCGAGCGTGAGGACTCGGGAAATTGAACTGCCTAGCCATTTTGGTGGTCCAGAGCGAAACTTTGTTTTGAATAATAATGATTTGTGGATCATTGCATTGCAGAAAACTGAAATTTCGTTAAGCCGATTTGATTTTACAGAGTTTTGTCGTAGAAGCGAAGTGGCTTGCACCGACTGAAAGGTGTTCTAAGCGAGTACTATCGTGGAGTTCGGATAAGTCGTTTGTGTATGGCGATTATACCGACACACAGTATCAAGTGCGCGCTGACAGGTTGGGAACTATGCGGTGGCGGATGGGCTTTCATTCCGAGGCGCAGCCGAGGAATCCGCTAAAACAGCGTCGCGCAGCGACATCATTATTTTATTAGGAACGCGGCTGTTGCCGCGGCTGATTTTTATACCCCCTCCCCCTTCGGGTACTCCCCCTTAGCAGGGGGAGAGTTTTTAAGGAAAGCGATTGTGGCCGGGGGTTATTTTGATTTATTTTTGTTTCTGCCGCGGGTTAGGAGGAATACTATCGCGGCGGTTACGATTACTATTACCAGTACTTCTGACTGGCCGAATAAGACTGCTGGGGTCGGCACTATAGGCTCCTGTTTGTAAATTCTATGCTACGGTAATTTCTTTGTCGAGGTAAACATCCTGGATGGCGTTTAGCAGTTTTATTCCGTCTTTCATTGGTCTCTGGAAAGCTTTTCTGCCGCTTATCAGGCCTGCACCGCCTGCTCTTTTGTTTATTACGGCGGTTCGGACGGCTTGTGCGAGGTCGTTTTTTCCTGATGCTCCGCCGGAGTTTATCAGGGGTATTCTGCCCATGTAGTTGTTTGCTATCTGGTAGCGTGTCATTTCTATGGGGTGGTCGTCGGGGGTTAGTTCTTCGTACACCTTTGGATGTGTTTTGCCGAATTTTATGGCGTTGTAGCCGCCGTTGTTTGTTGGCAGTTTCTGTTTTATGATGTCTGCCTGGATTGTTACGCCGAGGTGGTTTGCCTGGCCTGTCAGGTCGGCGGCGGTGTTATAGTCGGCCTGGTCGGTTTTGAAGTCGCTGTTTCGCAGGTAGCACCAGAGTATTGTTATCATTCCAAGCTCGTGGGCGTATTCAAAGGCCTGTGAGACTTCCTGGATTTGTCTGGCGGATTCCTGTGAGCCGTAGTATATGGTGGCTCCTACGGCGACGGCTCCCATGTCGAAGGCCTGTTTTACCGAGCCGAACATAATCTGGTCGTAGGTGGTTGGGTATGTCAGCAGTTCGTTGTGGTTGAGTTTTACGATGAAGGGTATTTTGTGTGCGTATTTTCTGCTGACTGTGCCGAGGACGCCGAGTGTTGAGGCTACTGCGTTGCAGCCGCCTTCGAGGGCGAGTTTTACGATGTTTTCGGGGTCGAAGTAGGCGGTCTCTGGTGCGAAGCTGGCTCCGGCGGAGTGTTCGATGCCCTGATCTACGGGCAGGATTGAGACATAGCCGGTGCGTGCGAGCCTGCCGGTGTTAAAAATTGTCTGGAGATTTCGCAGGACGGCTGGTGAGCGGTCTGTCAGTGATGTTACTCTGTCGATGAAGTCCGGCCCGGGCAGGTGGAGCGATTCCTTTGGAAAGCCTTTTGCTTTGTAGCTGAGAAGCTGTTGTGCCTGATCGCCGAGCAGTTCGAGTATTTGTTTTTGTGCCATAAGATTGAATCCTTCCCGTTTTTGTTTTTCAAACTATCACATTCGCCTTGCTGACGCAACAGCGAAAAACCGCGGAGATTGGTTTTAATCGAATCTTATTTCGGCTGATACTCTGGCGAACCAGCGGCGATTTGTTTTGATATGTGCGTTGTCGATTTTTTCGAGCAGTCGCTGGAATTCGTCGGGTTTGAATCCTCGTTTGATGGATAGCATAGCGTCGTGCCAAGCCTGCCAGGGCAGTATGGGGCGGAATATCGCGCAGCCGAGGTAAGGCAGAGCTGAGCGGTGCAGGTCGTTTATGAGTATGCTTCGGCGGACAAAGGGGCGGAGTCGGTTGATTAGTTCGAGTATTTGTTCGTCGGTGAAGTGGTGGAAAAACAGTGAGCCGACGGCGCAGTCGAATTGGGCGGCGGGTTGGTAGTCCCATATGTCGGTTTCGATAAGCTCGATGCCTTTTATATCGGCGGCGGAGATTTGCTGTCGGGCCATTGCCAGCGCTTCGCTGCTGCGCTCAACGCAGGTAAATTGCAGGTCGAGTCCTTTGCGGGCTGCCCAGTTCAGCAGGGACAGGGGGATATCGCAACTGCCGGAGCCTATGTCGAGGATTGTCAGCGGTTGGCGTTTGGGCAGGCGGCGGTATTCGGCTTCGACGAATTTTTTTACTATCGCTCTGCCGCCGAAGAAGATGTTCATCCATTGCATGAACCAGTGGCTTTTGCGAATGAGTTCGTCGGGTGCTTGTCCCTGGTCTATGTATTCGAAACCGTTGCTTCGCTGGTCGAACATTTGCGTTTGTATCTTTTTTTTAACAGTTTTCCGTCGGGGTTTATTGTAAAAGCGGCGGCGTGTGTGGGCAAAAGTTTTCTGAGCGGATTAACGGCATTTGAAATTTGGTGCAGAGGCGTTATAATAATGCTTCTTTTAACTCATACGGACGGAATTATAATTGGAGGTTAAGACAATTAAATTTGAGGCGGTATTATTCGATCTTGACGGGACGCTGCTGGATACTCTGGAGGATCTGGCGAACAGCTTTAATGACGGTCTGCGCGAGTACGGTTTTGAGATTCATCCGGTAGAGGCTTATGGTCGGTTTATCGGTGACGGTGCTTATTTTGCTATGGAAAGAGCTTTGCCGGCTGGACATCGTGACGAGGCGACGGTGAATCGCTGCCTGAGGCGGATGCGGCATTGTTATTCTAAGCGGTGGAAAGAAAAGACCAGGCCTTATGCGGGTGTGGCGGAGATGCTTGACGAGCTGGAGGCCAGGGATATTCCAAAGGCGGTGCTGTCCAATAAGCCGGATGATTTTACGAAAATTATTGTGGACGGGCTTCTCGGCAAGTGGCGGTTCGAGGCGGTGGAAGGGGTTACCGAGCAGAGGGAGAAAAAGCCGGATCCGACGGCGGCTCTGGAGATAGCGAGGGGTATGAATATTCGCCCTGAACGGTTTTTGTATGTCGGGGACACCGATACGGATATGCAGACGGCGGTGGCGGCGGGTATGTATCCGGCAGGTGCGCTCTGGGGGTTTCGAGATGCGGAGGAGCTTGTTGAAAACGGCGCGAAGGTGCTGCTGGGCAAGCCCACGGAAATAATAGACTTAATCAATGGTAAATTAGGCAAGGATTTAAGCAAGCTATGATATACAAGACTTACGGCTCAACAGGAATCAAATTATCGGCAATAGGCTTCGGCGGGATGAGATTTGAGAATCTTAACGATCCTGAATCCTCGGCGGAACTGATAAAAGCAGCGTATGATGCGGGGATTAACTACTTTGATACTGCTCCGGGTTATTGTGATGATAAATCGGAAATAATAACAGGGATGGCATTGCGCGAAATGAAAGCGACGCGGAGCCAGAGGCCGTATTATGTTTCGACGAAATCATCGAAAACAGAGCCGGAGGGTGTTCGCAAAGATGTTGAAGAATCGCTAAAGCGGCTTGGTGTGGACTGTATCGACTTTTTTCATTTGTGGTGCATTAAAGACTGGCAAGAATATGAACGCCGTAAGCGAAACGGTGTTCTGGATGAGTTTGAAAAGCTCAAGTCCGAAGGGCTTATAAAGCATATCTGTGTTTCTACGCATCTGGCCGGGGAGGACATAGGGCGGCTGTTGCGTGATTATCCTTTTGACGGTGTTTTGCTGGGGTATTCGGCGATGAACTTCGCGTATCGTGAGAAAGGTCTTACCGCGGCGGCTGAGCTTAATCAGGGCGTGGCTGTTATGAATCCTCTGGGCGGTGGTATTATACCGCAGCACGCCGAATTGTTTGATTTTCTGCGGACACGGTCGGATCAGACTGTTGTGGAAGCGGCTCTTGGGTTTTTGCTAAACGATCCTCGGATAACGCTTGCACTCGTGGGTTTTTCCAGTCAAAGCCAGCTCGATGAAGCGATTTCAGCGGTAAAGAAATTTCAGCCGCTAACTGATGAGCAGCTTCAAAGTATCCGGCAGGGGTTGAGTGATTCCTTTGATTCTTTATGCACATTGTGCAGGTATTGTGATTCGTGTCCGTGTGACATTGAGGTTCCGGAGTTGATGGATTGCTGGAACCATCTGGAGCTGACAAAGGACAGCAACGATGTGGTTAACCGTATGCGATATCACTGGACATTTGAGCTGGACGATACCGGTATTGATCGGTGCACTCACTGCGGCAGATGCGAGCAGCTTTGCACGCAAAAGTTGCCCATCACCGATAGAATGGCCGAGCTTGACAGGTTAGTCAAACAATACCTGAAAGAAAATCCCGACCAGAGCGGCTGAGCAGTATGAAGTGATCTGTTATGATATTGACGCCAGTGTTATGATGCAGTCGGGTATCTGTTCGGGGGTGTATGTCTTTGCCAGATCGAGTTCCATAATGCAGCCGTGGTTGTGGTCTGATGCGATAATGAAAAGGTTCTCGGCGGCGCGTTCCCAGCCCTGCGACTGGGGTTGGTGGCCTACGATGAAGATGTCCACATCGAGAGCCTCGGCCAGTTGGTCAAGCATGTTCTGGTTGTGTCTTCTTCCCCAGGTAAGCAGATAGGCCGAGCCGGGCCTGACAATATCGTTGCAGCGAAGCTGACGGCTGAATATTGTGGTGTCGAATTTATCTATGTATTTGGGTGAAGGCAGTGAGTGGGATATCCAGATACGATTTTGGCATTTTACGGCCAGCGGCTGTGAGAACAGGAATTGAGCCATTTTTGTTTTGATCTGTTCGCACTCGGAGCCGAAGCACTCGTCCATAGCCTGGCGCATCGCGACATTCATTTCTTTGCCGTTTTTCAGGACTGATGAGTTATTTATAAAAGCGGTGTCGTGGTTTCCGAGGACAAGATGTACCTGGTTTGGATATTCGAGCTTGGCCTGGATTGCTTTTAGCAGCAGTTTGAATGACAGGCATCCGCCGTGTGAATCTTCCGGTCCGCCGTGTATAATTTCCTGGAATATGACATGTGTCTGTTCGTTTTCGGCCAAATTCGCAAAGGCAAGGATTTTCTCGAAATTGCGGCAGTGGCCGTGAAGGTCGCCTGATATAATCAGCCTGCCGGTTTCAGGCAACTCAACAATACCTGCTTTTCTGCAGTTGTTGTCGATATTGGCCTGTCTGCCTTTATCTAACAATTCTATTGTTTTGTGCGGCATTTTTTTGCTTGAGTTTATCTCCGAGTAACTCGTGAACAATCCTGTCGAGTCTGGAGATGATAGTCATCATATTCTGCGGTCGCTCAGACGGGTCGTTTCTTACACAATCCATCACGAGCACCGAAATTGCCTCGGGAACCTGTTTTCTGATTTCGTGAGGGGCTCTTGCGTGTTTGGGCTCTGTCATGCCCATGTTATTTTTCTTGGGTATTTTTGTTGGTACAGTCTGGCCTGTCAGGGCCCAGTACATTGTAGCGCCAATGTTGAATATGTCTGTTTTCGGGCCGAGTGGTTTTCTATCGACCTGTTCCGGCGCGATGTAATCCGGTGTGCCCTGTATGCGTTTCTTGACCGTTCCTATTCGGCAGCTTTGGCCAAGATCGATGATTTTTATCGAGCCTTCCTCATTTATCAGAATATTGTTCGGCTTCATATCGCAATGCACATATCCTGCCTGGTGCATTGTATGCAGGCCTGAAGCGACCATTCGAAAGATCACCAGAACATCAACAAGGCTCAGCGACGGTGCATCTTCGAGGCTTTTGCCGTCGAAATACTCCATTGTAAGCAATACTTCTCTGACCCTGAGCATTTTTCGTAATTTCTTGAGCTTAAAGCACTTACGGACATACGGATTGTCTATTTGCTGGGATACCTTAAACTCGGTTTCGACCTGCTCGAAAATGCGTGTGTCGGAAGGCTGGGAGTATATTACCCTTTTTAACGCGTAATGCTGGCCGGTCTGTTTGTCCAGAGCAAGGTAAATTGTGCTTCTGGCGCCTGTGCCGATGCGTTTGAGAATGCTGTAATTGGCTACATTGAGTATATTTTTGGCCATCAGGTTCCGCTTAACTTTTCATTCAAATTCTATAACTTAAACATAAGTCATTAATACTACAAAAAAAAACTGTTTAATTCAACAGGAATTATCCCTATCGAGCGTTGGGGAAACTGAGTAATTGCAGGAGTTGACCGGTGGTTTAATAGCGGTTAATATGCCGATATGGGTATCATTGATTTTCATACGCACGCTTTTCCGGACGCTATAGCGGCCAAGGCGATGCCGGCGCTGGAAGAAGAAGCCGGTTTTAAGGCTAAACTTGACGGAACTGTGGCCGGGCTTATAGCAAGTATGGATCATGCGGGCGTTGAAAAGTCTGTACTTGCCAATATAGCAACGAAACCGAGCCAGTTCGAGTCGATTTTGAAATGGTCGAAGCAGATTGCTTCTGACCGGATTGTGCCGTTTCCATCGGTTCATCCCGATGATGAGAACTCAGCCGATCATATCCGCCTGATTGCCGAGGAGGGCTTTAAGGGCGTTAAGCTGCATCCCTACTATCAGGAATTCAGCCTGAATGAGCAAAAGGCGATGCCGATATACGAGGCGATGGAGCAGGCGGGGTTGATACTGCTGGCTCACGCCGGTTTTGACTTTGCTTTTGAGCGGACTCGGATAGCCGATCCTGAAAAAATAGCTGAAATCCACGAGAAATTTCCACGCCTGCCGATTGTAGCGTCGCATCTTGGAGGCTGGGAGGACTGGGATATGGTCGAGAAGCATTTGCTTGGCAAGGCCGTTTATATGGAGATATCCTTTGCTCTTCAGTATATGAACACAGACAGGGCAAGGTCAATTCTGATGAACCATCCGCGAGAGTACCTGCTGTTCGGTACTGATTCGCCCTGGGCCGGTCAGAAAGAAACTCTGGATTTGCTGCTCGGGCTGGAACTGCCGGATGAACTCAACGAGGCTATTTTGCGCGTCAATGGGGCAGCGCTGCTGGGGATTTGAGGATTTCATCAAGCACAAAGGCCTTTTATGTGCGTATCGGAGTCCTTTGTAAATACAACTTTAGGATTAATAATTGAGGCAGGAGTGCCATAATATGCGTTATGAATATGATATTGTTGTAATCGGGCTTGGTCCGGCTGGTATGGCCGTTTCGATTATGGGTTCGGCTATGGGGCTTAAAGTTTGCGCGATAGAAAAAAAGCATATTGGCGGCGAATGTATGAATGTCGGCTGCATTCCGTCCAAAGCCCTGCTGGAGGCGGCGAAGTATCGTCATGCACCGTCGCGATTTGGTCTTTATGGGCTTGGCTCGGGCAATACGCCGGAGGTTATCGATGCTTTCCAAAAGATACAGAAGCATCTTTCTTTTATCTCCGAGAAAAAAACGATGGGGATGTTCAAAAAGGTTGACCTGATTTATCAAAAAGGGGCAGCCGAGTTTGTGGATTCCCACAGTGTTCGAGTCGGGGATAAAGTGGTAAGCGGCAAACGCATCTTTATAGCTGTTGGCACTCGGCCGCAGATTCTGCCGGTTCCCGGTATCGAGGATGCTGAGCCGCTCACCAATGAAACCATATTTAATGTGGACAGTGTTCCGCCGAGGTTGATTGTTCTTGGCGGCGGAGCAATAGCATGTGAAATGGCGCAGGCTTTTTGCAGGCTCGGCAGCGATGTCACGGTGGTGCAGCGCTCAAAGCATATTCTAAGCAGGGGTGAGCCGGATGCGGCGGTTTTGCTGGAGAAGTCGTTGCGTGAAGAAGGTGTTAATCTGCTGACCGGCAGGTTGGCTAAGAAGATTGAAAAACAGGGCGATGAAGTAATCCTGCATACGGACAAAGGCGATGTTGTTCGCGGCGATAAGCTGCTGGCCGCCAGCGGGCGAGAGCTTAGCTATAGCGAGCTTAGGCTGGATAAGGCCGGCATCGGTCAGGCTGAATCGGGAGCAATAAGCGTCAATAAACATCTTCAAACCAGCGTGCGGCACATTTATGCCGTAGGCGACTGCAACGGTTATAAACTGCTTACGCATTCGGCAATGCATCAGGGGATGATAGCTTTGATCAATAGTATGACGCCATGGCCTTTCAAGCGTGACTATCGCAAATATGTTGTGCCTTATACGGTCTTTACTGACCCGCAGATAAGCCACACAGGGCTGCATGAAAAAGAATTGAAAGATCGCGGGATTCGTTACGAAACAGTTGAAACTCGGTATGAGGATTATGGAGCGGCGATAGCGGAAAATATCGGCAGGGGGTTTGTGAGAGCGTATGTCAGCCCGACGGGTAGGATTTACGGCGCGAGTATCGTTGGGGAGGCCTCGGGTGAGCTTATCAACGAATGGTCGCTGGCGATTCAGAAAAAGGCGAAAATTTATGATATTATGATGCTTCAGCATTCTTTTCCGACGATGGGCTTTATGACAAAGCGGGTCGGTGAAACATGGATGATGAACAAGATGAAGTCCGTGAGGCTGCAAAAGCTGGTGACAAAGTGGTTTCGACTGGTGAGGTAAGTTTTATAAAATCTGATTGAGGGAGGATTTTATTTTGGAACAGATAAATATACATATTTCCGGCATGCACTGCGCATCCTGCGCCGGTAATATCGAAAAGGCGCTTCAGCGGCAGGAGGGGATTGCTTCTGCCAGTGTGAATTTCGCCGCGGCTCAGGCTTTTATCGAATATGACTCATCTCAAATCGATATGGAGCAAATTCGCCAGACCGTTCAACAGGCAGGCTATGACATTGCCGAGGAAAAGCCCGACGCTGACTCGGAGACAAAAGAACTGAAACGAGCGGCGCGTAAGATGTGGTTCTCGGCTGTGCTGGCTGGGGTGATTATGGTGCTGATGATGGTCGATATGTTTATCGCGACAGTGCCTTATTACTTTGCTATAACGGCGGTTCTGGCGTTTCCGGTGATTTTCATAGCCGGCTGGGACACTCACAAAGGGACACTGAAATCGGTTAAAAATCTCCAGCCGAATATGGATACGCTGGTTACTTTAGGGTCGCTGATTCCGTATCTGCTGAGTTTTCTCAGTGTGTGGTTTCCGATTACGACTTTTGTTGAAATGGCCGCGTCTATACTCACTCTGCATCTTGTCGGAAGGTTCCTCGAGGCTAAAGCCAAAGGCAGGGCTTCGCAGGCGATAAAGAAACTTCTCGAACTTGGAGCCAAAAACGCCAGAATTCTTGATGATGGCGGTGAAACAGAAATTCCGGTCGAGCAGTTGAAAATAGATGATATTATGCTCGTAAAGCCAGGCGAGAAGATTCCCGCCGATGGCGTGGTAGTCGAAGGCAGCAGCAGTGTGGATGAGTCTATGGCGACCGGCGAGTCTTTGCCGGTGGCGAAAAAAGCAGGCGATGAAGTCATCGGCTCGGCCATTAATAAACAGGGGTTTCTGAAAGTTCGCGTTACAAAGATAGGTAAAGATAGTTTTCTGGCACAGGTTATTAAGCTCGTCGAGCAGTGCCAGGGCAGCAAAGTTCCCATTCAGGAGTTCGCCGATAAGGTTACGGGATTCTTTGTGCCGGTTGTCATTTTTGTCGCGATAGCGGCGTTTGTTTCCTGGATGCTTTTTCCGGGATTTCACAGCTCAATCGCGGCTTGGTTTAACTTTCCCTGGATTAATCTGGACGCACCGAAGGTTACACTGGCGATATTGGCGACAACAGCGGTGCTGGTTATTTCCTGTCCGTGCGCGCTTGGCCTTGCTACGCCGACGGCTTTGATGGTCGGTTCCGGTATGGGCGCGCAGCGGGGAATACTTATACGCAAGGGCCAGGCCATCCAGACGATGAAGGAGGTGCGAATAGTCATCTTCGACAAAACCGGCACGATTACAAAAGGTCGTCCCGATGTTACGGACATTGTGACATTTAATGAATTCAGTGATGATGATGTTCTGCGTTATGCGGCTGCAGTTGAGAATGTTTCGGAGCATCCGCTTGCCACAGCGATCGTCGAAAAAGCAAAGGCCGAGAAAATCACGATAGAGGATGTTGATAATTTTGAAGCGATTTCCGGTAAAGGAATACGCGGCAAGGTGAACGGCAAGACGGTGTTGGTCGGCACTGCCGCTCTGATGGAGGATAATGGTATAGACTCAAAGTCGGCATCACAGCAGCAGGCGCAGCTCGAAGACCAGGCTAAGACAGCGATGCTGACGGCTGTGGATGGCCGATTGGCGGGGATAATCGCTGTGGCCGATACTCTCAAGGAAAACTCGGCGAGAGTGATTAAGGAAATTGAGGACTCCGGCGTTAAAACAGCGATAATAACCGGCGACAATGAACGAACGGCTGCGGCGATTGCTAAGATGACGGGTATTGATTATGTCATCAGCAATGTTCTGCCGGAGGGTAAGGTTGAGCAGGTGCGAAAATTGCAGCAGCAATACGCAAAGGTGGCGATGGTCGGTGACGGTATCAATGACGCTGCCGCGCTGAAGCAGGCCGATGTTGGTATCGCGCTGGGGACAGGGACGGATATCGCTATCGAGGCAGGGGATATCACGCTTGTTCGCGGGGATCTGGCGGGTGTTATTTCGGCCATTAAACTCTCTAACCGGACTTTTGAGAAGATACGGCAGAACTATTTCTGGGCCTGGTTCTATAACGCGGTGGCAATACCGGCGGCGTTTTTCGGCCTGCTGCATCCGATTATAGGAGCCGCGGCAATGGCGGCAAGCTCATTGAATGTCGTGCTGAACTCACTTCGCCTGAAAAAAGCCGACATAGAGCCTGACTCCGGATAAGATTGCCATCGCAGCACATTCGGTGCGTTACAATTTTTCGACTTTTATTTTTATCGGCTGTTTGGCGATTTTTATCTCTTTGGCCTGATCGGCTGCAAGGTCTGTTTGCCGGATTTGGTCGCATAGTGTTTCTTTGCGGATATAGTCGGCGTGGGTATCTATCGCCTTGCTCAAGATAGTGTCGCCGTCATCAAAGCACAGGTTTATACGGTCCTGGATTTCCAGATCGGATTCCTTGCGAAGCTGCTGGACATGGCGAACGATGTCCCTTGCCAGTCCTTCCAGCTCAAGCTCCTCGGTAATTGTGGTATCGACCAGCAGCGGCGGACTGACAGCTTCCGATGCTTCCAGATTTTCCGGGAAATGCTTTACCACTGTTACATCCTCGGTCGTAAGCTCATAAGACTGTCCGTCCTGCTCGATTGTCAGCGGCTTGCCGGCCTCTACTGTATGGGCAAGCTCAGCGGCGGGCTGTTTGTTCACAGCGGCGATAACCTTTTTGACCTCCTGGCCGAATTTGGGGCCCAGCGTTTTGAAGTTGGGCTTGATTTCGTATTCAATAAATTCATCCAGCGAGTCCACAATTTCGAGTGTCTTAATGTTGACTTCTTCGAGGATATGCGACTCAAATTTTTGCAGCGCCTGTTTCGTTTGCTGCTCGGCTGCGACAATAATTCTGCTTAACGGCTGGCGAACGCGAATCTGGTTTGTTTCACGGATGTTGAGAGTTCGTGAAACAATGTCAGCTACCAGGTCCATCTGCTCGGCGATTTGCGGATTGTGCAGAGAATCATCGAATTGCGGATAATCGCAATGATGAACACTCTCAGGAGCGTCGGGGTCTGCGCTTCTTACAAGGTTCTGGTACATACTCTCGGTGGTAAACGGTATTACCGGAGCCATCAGCTTTGCCAAATCAACCAGCACGCGATAAAGCGTCTGATATGCCGCTCGTTTGTCCTCGTCGGATTCACTTTTTGGCCGCCAGAACCGCCGGCGATTTCTGCGAACATACCAGTTGCTAAGCTGCTCGATAAAATCCTCGGCCTGTTTGACGAGGCTGCCGACATTTAACCCTTCCAGTGATTCATTGGCAGCTTTGGTAAGTTCGCACAGTTTACTAAGGAGCCAGCGGTCGATATCCTGCAATTTTTCATAAGGAACCTGCTGAGCTTTGGGATCAAAGCCGTCCAGCCGGGCGTAGTTGACGAAGAAGCTGTAAACATTCCACCAGGTGCCGAAAACGCGCCGCTGCACCTGCTCGCCGACATGATAGCCGAAATTGAGGTTATTTGTCGGGTTTTGTCGGCAGTAAATCCACCGCATGACATCGGCGCCCATTATCTCTACCGCCTCGTCAAACCATATCGCGTTGCCGGTGGACTTGTGCATTTCTTTGCCGTGTTCGTCGCGCACCAGCGCGTGACCCAGCAGCGTTTTAAATGGTGCGGTTGCCTCCATCATTGTTGACATTGCCAGCATTGCATAGAACCAGTTGCGAAACTGGCCGGGAAAGCACTCCAGTACCAAATCTGCCGGTATCCACTTTTGCCAGTACTGTTTATCGGTGTTATATTTTACCGTCGAATACGGAACAATTCCGGCGTCGAGCCAAGGATTGCCTACATCGGGTATGCGCCCGACAAGCTCGCCGCAGTCTTGACATTTTATGCGAATTTTATCCACCCAGGGCCGATGCGGTGAGTTACCCTCGAACTCGTCCCAGCCCTGAACGGCTTTTTCTTTTAATTCTTCTTTGGAGCCGATGACCTCGAATGTTCCGCACTGTTTGCATTCAAAAATCGGCAGGGCCAGACCCCAGAAGCGTTTTTTGCTTATCATCCAGTCGCCCATATTCTCCAGCCAGTTAAGCTCCTGGTCGAGTCCCCATTCGGGAATCCACCTGACCTGCTTTGCCGATTTCATAATTTCATCGCGCCAGTCCATATTGATATACCACTCATCGACGGCGCGGAAAACCAACGGCGTTGCGCATCGCCAGCAGTGCGGGTATTCGTGGCCGTAGGTTTCCTTTTTGTAATAGACGCCTTTTTCGCGCAGACTGGTCAGCACCTGTTCGGCTACTTCCGAGGCTTTTTGGCCGGTGAGCTCGCCGTAGCCGGACAGATATATTCCGGTTTCGTCCAGCGGCATTAATATCGGCAGGTCGAGTTTTTTGCCCAGATCAAAGTCTTCTTTGCCGCAGCCCGGTGCGATGTGGACGATGCCCACACCTTCGGATTCGGTAATATCCTCCCACTCGATAACACGATGCTTGTAGTCTTTTTCCGCAAAAGTTTTTTTCACTATTTCCAGTTCATCGAACGGCCCTTCGTACTCCAGTCCGACAAGCTCTGCGCCTTTGAGTGACTTTTCGACGGTATATTCGCCTCGTTCCTTTAGTATAGGTTCGGCTGCCTTGGCAAGGTAGAGTTTTTTGCCGTGCTGGCTGACCTGAATGTAATCCATTTCGGGATTTACGGCACAGGCGACATTTGCGGCCAGCGTCCACGGCGTAGTTGTCCATACCATAAGATACTCGTTATCTCTGCCGACTATGGGCAGCGCGACAAATACGGCTGTGTCCTCGACAGTCTTATAGCCTTCCCGTCGCTCCTGCTCGGAAATGCCCGTCTCGCATCGCGGACACCACGGCATAGCGTCGATGCCTTTATATACCAGCCCTCGTTGGTGACATTTTTTTAAGAAACTCCAGATGGTGTAGTTGTTCTCATCGCTCATCGTGTAATAGGAGTTTTCCCAGTCCATCCAGTAGCCCAGGCGGATTGACTGCTGGGTCTGGACATCGGAATACTTATACACGCGCTGCTTGCAGTGATTTATGAAGTTCTCCAGCCCGGCGCGTTCGATATCCGCTTTGGTCTGGTAGCCCATTTCTTTTTCGACCTCGACCTCGACCCACAGTCCCTGACAGTCAAAGCCGTTTTGGTATCTCTGGTCACAGCCGAGCATCGCGTGATACCGCTGGTAGCAGTCTTTCAGCGAGCGCCCCCAGGCGTGGTGCACGCCCATCGGATTGTTGGCTGTGATTGGTCCGTCAAGAAAAGACCACGGCTTATTGCCGGCGTTTTTGCGGCGCAGCTTATCGAAAGCCTCGGATTCATTCCAGAATTTAAGAATTTCATGTTCGAGAGCAATATGATCGCAACGGGAACCTACCCTTTTGAACATCACTGTTTTCTCCTATTATTTTGTTTCTTATGACAAATTAAACCTTGTATGTTATAGCAAAAGCCAGATTCTGTCAAATGCCGAAAAATACGGTGATATATGGTCAAGCGGCTTGGAATGAGCTAAAACCGAGCCTCGCCGCACATAAATAAATCGGATAGTGGTATCGCCTTAAATGCCTACAGATTAATAGGTCTAATAAATGATAACTTTTTTCTTGAATTCCATAATGTAATCTGGTATGTTGTTTCTAAGTCGGGAAGTTGGGTAAGATGAGTGAGGTTCAGGTCCGTGGTTGAAATGTCAGTAATACGGCGAAAAATTCGGAAGAAATAAGCAGCGCATTTGGGCTGTGCGGCGACTTGGTCGGCAGGTTTGAAAAATCGGAGGATAAAATGAAAAAAATCACCATTATTGGGCTCGTTCTGTTGTTATCAGCGGCTGCCTTTGGGCAAAAATACTCCGGCGGCAGCGGAAGTTCTGACAGCCCCTACCAAATTAGCACCGCAAACGATTGGCTGGAACTGATTAGCACCTCTGAGGATTGGGATAAGCATTTTGTCCTGATAAATGATCTGGACCTGTTAGGTGCCCCCTTAATGCCGGTGGGTGAGGGTGATTTTGACGAGGAATGGAACTATATTCTCACACCGTTTAATGGGGTTTTTAATGGCCAGGGATATGTTATCTCAAATGTAGTTATTGATATGTGGACAGAGTCTTTTGCTGGCCTTTTCGGTGTCATCGGCGAAAACGGTCAGGTTATAAATCTCGGTATTGAGGGCGGGGAAGTTTCCGGCATTATGTATGTCGGGGGTCTGGTGGGATACAACTATGGCATAATCGAATCCTGCTACTTCAGCGGCTCGGTCTATGGCGATTTTTCAGTCGGGGGTCTGGTGGGAGAGAATGACAATGGCACAATCACCTCCAGCCATGCCATCGGCTCGGTCGAGCTCGGTGAACGAGTTGGCGGTCTGGTGGGACGCAATTGGGAAGGGACAATCGAATCCTGTTACTTCAGCGGTTCGGTCTATGGCGATAACTCTGTCGGAGGTCTGGTGGGATATAACTATGGCATAATCGAATCCTGCTACTTCAGCGGCTCGGTCTATGGCGTTTTTTCAGTCGGGGGTCTGGTGGGAGACCTGTTTCAAGGCTCTGTTTTATATTCTTATGCGAAAGGCCCTGTAACCGGCAGTCATTGGGACATAGGCGGGCTTATCGGTTCGGGTTCGTCAACAGATAATACCGTCACGAGCAGTTTTTGGGACACTGATACTTCCGGGCAGACTGAAAGTGCGGGCGGAACAGGTAAAACCACCGCTGAAATGAAAACCATGTCAACCTTTACTGAAGCCGGCTGGGATTTTCTGGGTGAGTCGGATAATGGAACGGATGATGTATGGCGGATGTGCCAAGGCGGCGTGGATTATCCGCGCTTGCGATGGGAATTCAGCCGAACGGGAGATTTGGATTGTCCGGACGGAGTTGGCTTAGAGGATTTGGGTTATCTTTGCCAAAGGTGGCTTTGGGATAATTGTGAAGCATTAAATCATTGCGACTGGGCGGATATTAACCAGAACGGTGTGGTTAATATGAATGATTTTGTAATTTTGGCAGCAAACTGGCTTGATGGCGCTGTGCCGGCAAAGCCTGATATTACCTGGGTTTACATCAACAATTCGGGCTTTAACGGTGATATGAGCCGGTATCAAACGACCAATTACAATTTTGCTCATTATCTCAACGATGCACTGGCCTCCGGGGATATTATCGTTGACGATAATAATGTTGTAGGCAATAGCGGTCCTTATTCAGGCGAGAACTATTACGATCTCGATGGGGTTGGGTACACTTGGTACGGAGCCACCCACGGCGGAGCATCAAGGATTAATTACAGTAATGGTGAATTTACGGTGGACAGCGGTTTTGAGAGTCATCCGGTTACGCATGTCAGTTGGTATGGATCGACTGCTTTTGCCGAGTATTACGGATGGCGTCTGCCAACGACGGGCGAATGGCAGGCAGTGGCAAGTTTTGATGGTGAATACACCTATGGCTGTGGGAATACGATTAACGAAGATATAGGCAACTATCGCGGCTCACGCAATACGCACGGTACAACTCCCGTAGGTCAGTATGGGTTATTTGGCTACGGGATGGCGGATATGGCAGGCAATGTATGGGAATGGACCAGTTCCCTTGGTGGTGGCTCTCAATATCAATATGCTCGGCGCGGCGGCACTTGGTACAGCCCCGCCGACGACTGTACGGTGTCGAACCAAACATCCAGTTTTCCTTCTAACACGACCTACCACACCGGCTTCCGGGTGTGTCGTTGAGAATTCTTTTTCCCCTTGACCCGTTGGAGTTTGCTGGTGTGTTAGATATCTGTGCTATTGAGCATGTCTCGAAAGCGGCAACAGCAAAAGGCACATGGCCTGAAGCTTTAAGCGGCGACTATTTTACGGCCCGGCTTAATTGGCCGGGTCGTTTTTATTTGTGCCGCAGTATCATCGTGAGAATCGATTGCCTGTTTTTGTTGCATTTTTAAGCCTGAACTTCTAAAATGCGGGATATTTCGCATTATTGAGGATATAAATGAAAGCTTACTGGCTGATTGTGTTTGTGTTTATTTTTGCGGTGGGGTGTGCTTCAAACCCATCAAATGGACATATGCCGCCGGATGCTGAAGCGGCGGATCTGGATGTCTATGCCGATGCAGCCTGTGACGAACGCGAAGAAAAATTATCGAAAGTCGAGCCCGAAGTTGCCGATCCTCTTGAATCATTTAATCGGACTATGTTCGGCGTTAATGATGTATTATATTTCTGGGTGGCGCAGCCTGTTCTGCAAACCTACGAAAAAGCTGTTCCTCGGCCTGCTCGAGTTGGAATAAATAATTTTTTTACAAATCTGACAACACCGGTGCGGCTGGTTAACTCTTTGCTGCAAGGCGAAAATGAGGATGCGGCCAGAGAGCTGCATCGTTTCGGTATCAACACAACGAAAGGGGTGCTGGGATTTGGCGATCCGGCCGGTGACCAATACCACATTGAGCCGGCAGAAGCAGATCTGGGACAAACTCTTGGGGTTTACAGTGTTGGTGAAGGATTTTACATTGTCTGGCCGGTGCTGGGCCCTTCGACAGTGCGTGATACCGCAGGCAGGGTTGGTGATGCTTTTTTAAATCCGGTTCGCTATGTCAGGCCTACAGAGACCTCTATCGCTCTTTCTGCGACAGATACAGTCAACAGCGGCTCGTTTCGTATCGGAGAATATGAAGTATTCAAGGCGGCGGCGGTTGACCCTTATGTCGAAATGCGCACCATCTACATTCAATCCAGGAGAGCGCAAATCAGGGATAAAACAGTTGCTGGCGAAAATGCCGAATCTTTGCCGGTCAATGATTACAAAGAATGGGAAGATTGATTTGCGTAGATTCGGCTGTTGAAGTTTCCCTTCCAGCCGCCAAAACCCGCAAAAATTGCTTGCCTGAGGTTTGCCTTTTTGCTATAAATTGCCACATTCAATTTTTTTGGTTCGAATGCCTCAATCCAACGAGGTTGACTTGTAACGGAAAGACAGCTTATGAGCAATTATATTGTCCTTGTAAAACAGGTTCCCGATGTCAGCAGGATAACCGACAACGCTTTTGACCCGGAAACCGGCACTCTGCTTAGAACACGCCTTGCGGCAGTTATAAATGAGCTTGACACTCACGCTCTTGCACTTGCCAACCGAATGCGCCAGCTCGAAAATGATCCGAACGGCCAGATAGTCTGCCTTACAATGGGCCCGCCCCAGTCGGCTGAGGTTTTGAGATATTCGCTTGCAAGGGCCGCTGATAAGGCTGTGCTGCTGACCGACCGCAAACTCGGCGGAGCAGACACCTGGGCAACGGCCAACCCCTTGGCAAAGGGAATCGAAAAAATCATTGCGGAAACCTTTAATGGCGACCGCGATTGCTATATCCTTTCCGGGATGCAGTCGGTCGATGGCGACACTGCCCAGGTTCCCCCGCAGATAGCCCAGCATCTGGAGGTTCCCTGCGTAACTTACGCAACAGGCGCTAATTACAACAACGGTGAGTTTCAGTTTTCACGCATCGTTACCGGCGGAACGGAAGTAGTCAGGCCTCTGTCAAGGCCTGCGGTTATTACTGTGGCGGATTACGACTGGCCTGTGTATCCGAGCTTTGCCAGAACAAGACAGGCACTGCGAACCGAGCTTATTGAATGGACTGCCGATGATATTAAGGCCACGCAAACAGGTATCAAAGGCTCAAAAACTCGGGTAACGAGGGTGTTTCCCCCTGGCAAGACCAATAGAAAATGCCAGCAAATCGATGATGTCGAAAAGATCCAGGAGATAATCACCGACGCGCTTGAGCAGCAAGGCTCAGAAAAAGACCAAGACCAGGCCGAAGCCAAATATGTTTTGCCGAAGCTGCGAGAAAGCCTGTGTGATCGGAGTTTTGAAGGAAACGAAAAAGAACTGCATGATTATCAGCTTTTATGCAGCATATTAAAAGATATGTCCATTAAAGACCCTGAACAAATTGATGACGATGTTCAGGCTCGCATACTCGAAAAGGCTGGCAAAAAGATACACAAAAACGCCCTCAAAAGTATGGTTGAAGGCCTCAAAAAAGCTGAGCCGAGCTATAATGGGCAGGTGTGGGTGATAGCCGAATATCAAAATGGAAAAATTATAGACGCTACTTATGAACTGCTCGGAAAGGCCAGAGAGCTTGCCGATTCGCTCAATGAGCAGGTTGGGGTTGTCGTTGCCGGAAAAAGTGTAAGCGAGTATTCGACCCAGCTTATTCAGGCCGGCGCCGACAGCGTTTATCTGATAGAGCATCCGCTGCTGGAACAGTTTGACCCCGCGGCGTATAGGACAGTCGTTGCCGATGTAATGGAAAAATATAAACCGCAGATTATTTTGCTGGCGGCGACTACTCAGGGCAGGACTCTTGGGCCGATGGTTTCTTACAAGCTGGACTGCGGCTTAACCGCCGACTGTACAGGTCTTTCAATTGCCGACAGCTCGCGAAAAGGTGAGATAGGAATACTTTTCCAGACTCGTCCGGCGCTTGGCGGGAATGTGATGGCTACTATTTTAACGAAAGATTCTATGTCTCAGATGGCCACGGCCAGACCTGGAGTAATGCAGCCGATTGTGCCTGATCCTTCACGAAAAGGCGAGGTAATCAATCACAAGGTGGAGCTTGGGGAAAAAGACTTGAGCATGGAGCATATTTTCGCTGAGCGAAAATCCGAGGAAGCCGAGTTTAATGTTGAGGTTATTATCGCCGGCGGTAAGGGTATGCAGAACCGTGACAATTATGAACGCTTGGTGGGCGGTCTTTGCGATACTATTCGCCAGCGGTTTGATGTCAGTGTTGAGCGGGGCGGCTCAAGGGCGGCGGTCGAGGCGGGAATTATCGAAAGACCCTATCAGGTAGGCCAGACCGGAACGGCTGTAGGACCGAAGCTATACCTTGCGATGGGGATTTCCGGTGCGATTCAGCATATGATAGGCGTGCAGAACTCAAATACGATTGTCGCGATAAACACCGACCCCAACGCGCCGATACTCAAACAGTGCGATTACTATATTGTCGGCAATGTTGAAGATATCGTGCCGAAACTAATGAAGTTATTGACAGAAAAATCAGGAGTCAGCCGGTGATAAGCGGTAATGATTTAAACAGAACTTCCGTATTGGTAGTCGGAGCAGGCCCGGCGGGGCTGGCCGCTGCCATCCAGCTAAAAGCACTCAAAAGCAATGTTGATGTTGTAGTAATAGACAAAGCACCTGCAGCAGGCAATCATAATCTATCCGGTGCGGTGCTGGAGCCAAGATGGATACACGAGCTTCTTGATGCCATTGATTCCGAATGGCGGGAAACGGACCGTGCGAAGAAGGTGCTGCAAAATGTTGTATCACACGATGATATAAAGTTTATGCCGTGCGGCAAGATGACAGTGTCGATGCTGCCGATTATTAAGCTGGCTAAGCTTTTCAGGCTCAATTTCGGCCAGATGCTGCATACAGATGATTATGTTGTTTCGATTAGTGAGCTTACCGCCTGGCTTAATGAAATGGCTGAAAAGGCGGGCGTAGAAGTTCTGCACGGGTTTTCGGCAGAGGATATTATCGTTGATGAAAACGGTGCGGCCACGGGCGTAAAACTCGTTGACCAGGGGCTTGACCGTGAGGGTAACAAACAGCAGAATTATCAGCCCGGCGAGGTCATTGAGGCGGACTTTTTCGTTTTGGCAGAGGGTTGCTGCGGGCTGTTAAGTGAAAAGTTTATCGAAAAGGCGGGGCTCAAAAGGCAAAGTCCGCAGCTTTATTCGGTCGGCATAAAGGAACTTTTTTCTGTCAGCGAGCAGCAGTTTGAAGAATTTACCTCCGGCAGAGTTGTGCATGCGATGGGCTGGCCTATCTGGCGGCCTGTGATTGGGCCGAATATGTTTGGCGGCGGGATTATGTATCCCGGTGATAAGAACCATATCTGCGTAGGGATGATTGTCGGCGCTGACTGGAAATACTGTGATTTTAACCCGCAGGATGCGCTTACTCGGTTTAAGGAGCATAAATTCGTCCAAAAGTTTATTGAGGGCGGGACGCTGGCCGAGGCTGGTGCGAAAATGATACCTGAGGGAGGCTGGTATGCTATACCGCGCGACCCGCAAAGCAACGCCGTGGGTAAGCACAATGTGATGATTCTCGGCGACAGCGCGGGCTTTGTGAATATGCTCAAGATTAAAGGCCTGCATAACGCTATTGGTTCCGGTATTCAGGCGGCAGAGGCGATAGTTGATTCGTTTGATAATTCAAATGCCGCAGCCGGCCGCTATACGGAACTGCTGGAAAAATGCGGAATAATGGCTGAGATGCATTCGGCGGCCAATTTTAGGCATTCAGTTGCAAGATTCGGGCCGTTGGTCGGGATGCCGGTTTCGGTGCTTGGCGGATTACTGCCGAGGTGGAATGTTGAACCGGACTTTGAGGCTATGCAGCAGCGGAAATATGTCCTGAATCCTGGGACGGACTATGACAAGGATACTTTCACGGCGATGGCCCAAACTATGCACCGCGAGGAAGAGCCGAGCCATTTGAGTATTCTGGATGAAAGTATCTGTCTTGATAAATGCACGCCTACTTTTGGTCGGCCTTGTATAACTTTCTGCCCGGCAGGGGTTTATGAGACTATCCAAGATGAAGTAACGCCGGCCAATCCGTCGAACTGTGTGCACTGCAAGACCTGCCAGATTAAATGCCCGTATGACAATATCCGCTGGACAGTCCCCGAAGGCGGCGAGGGGCCTCGCTACGGCAGGATGTAAGTAAAACGGTTATAGCTATCTTCAAAAGCGTAGTTTTCCATTATAGTCTGGTAATTGGGGGTGTGGCCTTGTGCCTCTTTTTTAGCGGATTATTCATATCTGTTCTAAGTTGCCCTGTCTCGAGATAAGCCCCCAATCAAAAACAAGCCGAATGGGTGTTAGCTCGTGGCGGTTAGCATTTTTTGCGCGGTTTGGCAATCTTTTTGTATCTGCTTGGAGAGGTGTTCTTCGGAGGGGAATTTTCGCTGCTTTCTTATGTGTTCGATAAAGTCCATCGCCATCCATTTTTTTGGGGCCAGCGGTATATCGGTGTCTAATATATGAGCTTCTATGAGCAGTGGGTTTTCCTGGCCGAAAGTTCTCGCCTGACCTATGCTGAATACGGCGGGCAGTTCGGCAGTGCAGTGGTATAATTCTTCCCCATTGTCGGCAAGTTGAACCCGGCCTGCATATACGCCCTCGGCGGGTATTACCTGAGTGGGTTTCTGCATATTAAGAGTTGGGAAGCCGAGCTTTCTGCCCTGTCCTCGTCCCGGTATGATTTTTCCAATTAGCCTGTATGGTCTGCCCAGTGCGGCGGATGCATCTGCTGGGTGGCCGCTTTCAAGCATGTATCGTATTACTGTGCTGGAGGCTCGGACGATCTGGCCGGTGGAGAGCCGGACTTCTTTGTCGGGTACGATGACCACATCGAAGCCGTTCTTGCTGCCGAGTTTTTTCAGGGTTTGTATAGAGCCTGCTCTGTCGTTTCCGAAGTTGAAGTCCGGGCCTTCGACGACGGCTGTCGGGTTGATTTTCGCGACGAGAAATTTTTCGACGAAATCGGCCGGGGGTGTTTTCAGCAGTTCTTTGCTGTCGGTCAGGACAACGAGGTAATCGACGCCGGCTTTTTCGAGGAGTGCTTTCTTGTAGCCCAGGTCTGTAAGCACGCCGGGTGTTTTTTCAGGGTAAAGTATGGCGACAGGGTGCGGGTCGAAGGTCATCGCCACGACCTTGGTGTTATTTTTTTCAGCGATTCGGCGTGCGGTTTTTATTATTTCGCGGTGGCCGGTGTGTAGGCCGTCAAAGTTGCCTACGCTCAGCACACATTTCGGGGGCAGCTGTGCCAAATCGGATGTATTGTCGAGTACCTGCATTTTTAACCTTTTTTGTCTTTGGAGGAAGTAATTTAGCGTTTTATTTGCGTTTTCGCAAATTTTATTGGAAAAACCAAAAAAAATAATTGCAACTAAGTTGCATTTTTGTAAAGATCGAAATTATGTTTAAACGGTTGAAAATAATAGCTATCGAGGCCAAAGCCCACGCTCCGTTTACTTTGCTTGGTGCTGTGGCGGGGATATTGTTTATGCTGATTTTTCAGCAGTTTGACGAGGGTGTGGGGCATTGGCTGTTCGCGGTGTTTCATCCGGCGCATGTAGTTTTGAGCGCGATGATTACCGCGGCAATGTTTCGGCTGCATCTGCCTAAACGCAAGCACATTGTAGCGGTTGTCGCGATTGGTTATTTCGGGTCTATCGGTGTGGCGACGGTTAGTGACATTATGCTGCCGCACCTGGGGCTGGATGCTTTGGGTTTGCGGGTTCCGGTGCACGCTGATGTTCATCACGCCGCTGATCACGATGAGCATTCGCATGAACATCACGAAGATGGCTGTGAGCATGGGCACAACGGTTTTCACTTTGGTTTTATCGAAGAGTGGTATCTTGTTAATCCTGCCGCTTTGCTTGGTATAGTTATAGCGTTTTTCCTGCCCAGGACGCGGCTGCCGCATGCAGGGCATGTGCTGGTAAGCACCTGGGCATCGTCTGCCTATATGCTGATGGATCCGGAGCTTGCGTTTTCGGCGGCGGTTGTCCCGGCGATTTTCCTGGTTTTGTTTTTGTCGGTGTGGGTTCCATGTTGCCTGAGCGATATTGTTTTTCCGCTGCTTTTTGTGCCGTCTGACGCTAAGCCTGCGCATGGGCATTGTCATTGGTGTGGGGCTGATAAGCCGGAGGATGAAAAATGAGCGGAGAGGGTCAGTATTATGCGGCTAAGGAAATGTTGGCCGAGGCCGGTCTTCATTGCACTGAGCCGAGGCTGGCGGTTTTGTCGGTGCTGCTGGCGGCTGAGCGGCCTTTGAGCAAAAAGCAGATATCGGAGCGGCTGGATGAGAGGATTAACAAAGTAACGATATACCGCATACTGGCGGCGTTTTGTGAGGCGCAGATAGTGCATAAGGCTTTTACGCAGGGGCGGGCGGCATATTACGAGCCCGGCCATAATTGCGGGGCTGTGCAGTGTCATCCGCATTTTACCTGCACCAGTTGCGGTGATACTCATTGCTTTCTGGGAAAGACTCTGCCGCTGGTAAAGGCTGAAGCTGGTTTTGTGATACAGCGGCAGCAGGTTCGGCTGGAGGGTTTGTGTCCGGATTGTGTTTAACAGCCGAATGAGGAATATATGAAAAAGGCACTGACAATAACTGTTATGTTGTTTTTTGCCGCCATGGCAAGCGGTGTTGTGCTGCAAGTGCATCTTCATTGCGCCGAAAGTAAGTGTCATGAGCAAGGCGATTGCAATGATGAGCACTCAGGCGGGCATGACAGTGAGGATTGTTCTATATGCCGGGAACTGCTGCTCGCATCCAAAGCGGTGATAGCACAGACATCCGGTTTTTCGATATTTGCTTCGTGCAACATTCATCAATTCAGCAGGGGGATAGTCCCTGAGCTGATTATATCATTTCAACTTCGACCTCGCGCTCCACCTCTGAGCCGGATTTTATAGTCCGGTTAGCTTGTCCGGCAAAATTGACACAACAGGATGAGCTTTTTCGCAGTTATTTTTCAGAGATAGCGAAAGTATTTTGTATGAGGTGCAGGCGCGCTTTTACTTTAATAGAGTTGCTTGTGGTGATATCGATAATCGCATTGCTTCTATCGATTATGCTGCCCGGACTGGCGCGCGCCAGGATGTACGCCAGACGATTGGTATCTTCGAGCAATATGCGGCAGGTAGGCATTGGAATGACGATGTATGCCGATGATAACGAGGGTTTTTTCCCTGAGAGCACGCATGGTTACAGCGGTACCCGGGCAAGACGCAACTCGTGGATAACAACGCTTAGCAAATATGTAGGTGATGTTGATGAGATAAGGATATGTCCGGCGGACCCCAAAAGACAACAGCGGCTTGAAGCGGATCTAACAAGCTATATTTTGAACGAGTATGTTGCTGTTGATAATCGTGATCCGTTTGGAAGGATTGTGGGAGATTCTTACAGAAATCTTCACCGGTTGGTAAGGCCTGATCGTACTATTACGACTTTTGTCGGCGCTGATGGGCTTTCCCTGAATGTAACTTCCGATCATACCCACTCTCGGAGCTGGTTTGTCTCGTCTAATCCTTGGGAGGCTATTCGGTCGGATATTCAACCTGACCGGTACACTACGAGCAGGCGAGAAGACAATACGGTCGGTTCGACATTATTTTTGTATGCGGATATAAATGTGGATGTTATAGATGCAAAGGACATTAAAAACAAAGCTGAGCGGGGTGACAATTTCGCTAAGCCGCCCAGCAGATAAGGAGTGAAAATATGAAAGAGCAAATAATGAGTCTAATTTTGATTATTTTTATGTCGGTGGTTTCGGTTTTCGGACAGACGGCTGCGAGTGAATGCGGTATGGTTAGTACGGTCAAGACCTTTTATTTTGGGATTGAGACTGAAGCTGCTGGTTTTGATTATGTGTTGACATCGGGACATACCGATCTGGAAGTTTCATTTACTTCAGCGGGGTGGGATGTATTGGTTTCACACGGAGGCAATCTTACAAATCCTGCAGATACGCTCTTGTATGCAAATGAGAATACAAAGTGGGAGGATATGCCTTCTGGTTTTGAGTTTACCGGTGCTGAGGCGGGTGAGCCTATCTGGATTTTCCCTGAAAGAAATCAAAATGGTGCTTTGAGGCCGGGTTTTGCCGCTGAGAGGGCTGTTGCTGATGGCTTGTGTCAGTGGGACCCGGCTGATGAGCGCGGAGCCGATGAGCCTGAAAAATGGTTTGAGGTGCAGCTTCGGGATGTTCGCGGGCCGGAAAACGGTTATTTTTCTCTTTGGCAGGACGTTGGATATGTTTTTATGAGCAGCTATGAAGGCGGTATTAGCGAAGATGATGTTTATTATCTTACAGAAGGTGCGCATGTTCATCTTAACTGGGGCTTTACGCAGAAAGGATTTTATGAGATTGACCTGGAGATTTCGACAGTCGTCGTGTGCGATTCATGGCTTACTGCGGATATCTGGCCGACTGGTGATGAATATTATCAGGGGGATTGCAGGGTCGATTTTTATGATTTCGCGGTACTGGCCAATCACTGGCTGAGAATGGATTGTGCCGACAATGCTGATTTTTGTGATGGAGCCGGATTTATCGCTGAGCCATACGATCAGGTCGGGATAGAGGATGTGGCTGAATTAACCAATCAGTGGCTTTACTGCGGCTATGTCGGTTGTCGGCTTTAAACAGCTACCATAGGTAATCGGTGTTGTCTTTTTAACGGCACAGTTTTTTTTATGGGATTGGAGGGATTTCTACGAGTTTGTGCTTGTGGTTTCAGTGTGTAATGGTATAATCATTTTATAAATCTACATCTTCGGATCGGCAGCAAGAGCGAGTAAGGCGCAAATACATAAAAAATTTGCGCAGGGAATCTGCGGCAGGCATAAAAAGAGTGTCATAAAATCCGAAAGGTGAAGAAAATGAGAAAAGCACAAAATGCAATTCTGATGACAATCATCGCCAGTTTACTATGTTCCGCGGCGGCTGTGCGGAGTGAAGACTTTGAGCTTGCCGGGTCCGGATATTATGAAATTGTTACGGATTATGGTACGGGCAGCCTCGGCGATACGATTGAGGCGGACATTCTTAGGGGCGGGTATATTGAGCATGCCTATGTCAGTGGTGATGCCGTTTTGCGGATTCTTGAGTATCGCTATTTAGACGCTGAGCGCGGTCCATACGGAAACAGTATTTACACCGGATGCGCTTCCGGCAATAGCGTCATTGAGATTATTGACGGAAAAGTGGGCGATCGTTTGTGTATGCGGAATAACAGCTTTGCCGATGTTTCCGGCGGTGAGATTAAGAATTTGTGTATTCATCAAAGCAGCAAGGTGGAGATATCCGGCGGCAGGATATCAAGGCGTCTTTGCACACAGCACGACAGCATCGTAAGTATGTCCGGCGGTCAGGTTGGTAATATTTGCAGTCATCAGGACAGCAGGATAGAAATTTCCGGTGGACATGTTACAGGCCGCTTTTGCATTCAGGACAACAGCGTTGTTGATATTATGGGAGGCCACATTGAGAGGCTTTACTCATCCAGCGGTGAAAGCGTTGACATATCCGGTGGGCAGGTGAAGAATCTGTATGCTCGTGCCAATAGTATTGTTGTTATTTATGGTTATGATTTTGTGCCAGGTGAGGGGCTTTCGCTGGATTCTGACGGAAAAACGGTATCAGGTACGGGCAGGCTCACAGGTGAGTGGTCAGATGGAACAAGCTGGGCTATGCAAATCAGGGTTAACGATGACTCTGCCAGTATTATGGTGATTGAGTGAAGTTTTGACGGCGTTAGTTTTTCAGGTTTTTTCGCGTATTATGTTTGCTCCGAGTGGGTTTAGTCGGTCTTCTATTTTTTCGTAGCCGCGGTCTATGTGATATACTCTGTTTATTATTGTTGTTCCTTCGGCAGCCAGTGCGGCAATCACCAGTGCAGCTGAGGCTCGCAGGTCAGATGCCATTACCGGTGCGGCTATAAGCTTATCTACGCCGGCGACGATTACGGTCGGGCCTTCCTTTCTCAGGTTTGCGGCCATTCGGTTGAGTTCGGCGACATGCATAAACCTGTCGGGGAATATCTTTTCGGTTATTATGCTGTTGCCTTTTGACATGCTAAGCAGCGCCATAAACTGTGCCTGGAGGTCTGTGGGGAAGCCGGGGTATGGCTGGGTTGTCAGGTCGGCGGTTTTTAGCTGACCGTTGCCGGCGACGACGGCTGCGTCGCCTTTGCTTTCTACGCTTACGCCGATGTTTCTAAGCACATCGACAACGGCCATCATGTCGTTTACTTTGCAGTTTTCCAGCGTTAATTCGCCGGATGTTATGGCGGCGGCGACCATAAAAGTCCCGGCTTCTATTCGGTCGGGAATAATCTGATATTCTACTGGGTTTAGCTGTTCTACGCCTTCTATGACGAGTCTTGGTGAGCCTATCCCGGTGATTTTCGCACCCATTTTATTCAGACAGTTCGCCAGGTCTGTCACTTCGGGTTCGCAGGCGGCTGATTCTATTATTGTTTTTCCCTTTGCCAGTGTGGCGGCCATCATGATGTTCGCGGTTCCCAGCACGGTCGAGCCGAATGGTCCGCCGAGGAAAATGCTGTTTGCTGTGAGGCCGTCGGGTGCTTCTGCGACGATGTAGCCGTTTTCGAGGTGTATTTGCGCTCCGAGTTTGCGGAGTCCTCTTATGTGTATGTCCACAGGGCGGTCTCCGATTGCACAGCCGCCGGGCATTGAGACTTTTGCTTTACGGCATCTGGCAAGCAGCGGGCCGAGTATTGCGATGCTTGCTCGCATTTTGCGGACGATTTCGTAGTCTCCGACGGGATTGTCGATGTTGGCAGAGTCGATATTCAGTTCCCCCTGGTCGCCTTTGGTGATTTTGCAGCCGAGAGATTCAAGTAATTGGCAGCAGACCTCTATATCCGATAGTCGAGGGGTTCCTTTTATGATAGATTTGCCGGGCGCCAGTAATGTGGCAGCTATAATAGGCAGCGATGCGTTTTTTGAGCCGTTGACTTTTACCGTGCCGGTTAGCTTTACCGGGCCTTGTATTCGAAATAAATCCATTGTATTTCCTTGAATGACAGCTTATTTTGTAATTTAATACCCTATCAGATTTTTTAACCTAATGGAATAGTTCACAATGACTTTATCACCAGAAACTATCGGCGCTATAGTGTTTTTATCTCCGGCTGTCGCTGTTTTTGCCTATTGGCTTTACCGGACTGAGTTTGGTAAGACTGCGCTGGAGGGCACTCGGGCGCGTCGTAACTTGATGCCTTTTTATATTCCTTTGGCGGTATTTTTTCTGTGGTGGTTGATATTGTCGCTGGTTTATATGGTCTCGGCAAAGTGGATTGAGCCAGACGGGTGGCGAGCAGGCTTGATATTGAACATTGCCCTGGCCGTAGCGGCGCTGACTGCTATTTTAGTTATGGTGAGGGTTGTTCGTCTGTATTTCGCGCGGGGTTTAAGAGGTTTCGGGTTTCGTTTGCGCGGTGCGGGGCGAGATTTTTACATTGCGCTTTTGAATCTTTATGGTATATGGCCTGTTGTGCTTGCCTCGATACTATTAACGGATTATGCAGCTCGGCAGATTTACGGCCCGGATTGGCAGATTGAGCAGCACGAGCAGATACAGATTCTTTTAAAGCATCCGCACTTTATCTTGCGGGTTATTCTTTTTGTAGTTACCGTCGGCATTGTTCCGGTGTTTGAGGAGATGCTTTTTCGGGGGCTTATCCAGTCGAAGCTTCGGTCTTACCTCGGTAGGCCGTGGGCGGCGGTTGCTGTTACTTCGGTGGCTTTCGCGGTCGTGCACGGGAACATTTCACATTGGCCGGCGCTTTTTGTATTGTCGATGTGTATGGGTTATTCTTATGAACGAAGCGGGTCTCTGTTAAGGCCGATATTCATTCACGCCTTCTTTAACGGCATAATGCTTACCCTGGCTATGTTTGAGGGACAAGCACAAGCGGCGGCATTATGGTGAATATGTCTCAAAAGCTCCAGTTGCCATATTCTTTAATGCATTTGTTTTGTACGATTATTCCTATAATTGTGGGTACTGCCAGTGCTACCGGCAGGAACCATTTATATTCGAAAACGAGGTTCTGCGCCGAATCTGACAACGGCTGGTGCATATAAAGCAGTGCCAATACTCCGGTTACGATCAGAGCGCTTCCGCCGAGGCTTGAAAAGAGCATAACGGCGATTTTGAATATGATAAATGATATCATACCGCCGGCGATTATTCCGATCAGCCCGCCTGCCCAGATGTATTGTTCGGGAAATCCTATGGCATACCATGCCCCTGATGTTAGCAGTCCGCCGGCGACTGCTCCGAGTATGCTCACGGCATATCGCATCAAAGGCACTGATATCATCGCCAGCAGTACTAGTCCGACAAGTCCTCCAAGTATTTGGGCGTGCTGGCCTGCGATTTTATCACTGACTATCATGCCAAGGGTCAGACCGAGCAGAGCAAAACTTATGACTACCAGTACTTTGAACACTCTCCATCCATAGAAAAGCCAGACTATTCCAAATGCGATGAACATAAGTGCCTGAAGGAGATCGAGAGATGTAATGGCCTGCCATATGCTGTCAACAGGAACAATCTCCGGGCCGTTTGCGTTATTCTGCGTTGTTTGCGCGAGAATAGAAATAGACATTTTATTTCCTCCTGCTTTTATTTTTAGCTTTTGTACCGGTCATTTTAACATTTTTTATTCTTATTTACCAGTAATTGTCTGTGTTTAATCAGCCTCTGTTTTTTGTTCTGTTTTTTCATTGCTTTTTTTCTTTTTTGGGGGCCACTGGCATAAAAAAATCTGTGAAATAGTTCCAAAAGCAGTCATAGCGATGAAAACGACGCCGAAATGTGGCGAATTTTCTATTATGTAACTTATTGGTTCCGAGCCTTTGTACAGCAGTAGGGATATCATAGAGATGAAAATCAGCGCAGTACCTGTCAGGGCGAAGCTTGCCGAAAGCACGGCTGTGCGCAACAAAATGGCTCCTATGCCGACCAAAATGGTGATTATGGCTATGATTGTCCATTTGCCCGGGGCCAGTTCGCGTGCGATTTCAGCAATTTCGACGGCGAAAGCATCGGCGTAAGCTTCCATATACCTTCCGCTTTGTTGTATTGTCAGTATTTGGGTTTGTTGGGAAGGGTGGTATTGGTCGGATATTTCGGGGGATGGATGTTCGGCCAGTTCAGGGCCGATAATTATAAAAAATGCCAAAGCTGCCGCCAGACCAGAGGCCATTAATGCTGTGAAAGTTCGTTCGAATATCGTCGCGGCTATCAGGCCGAACAAAAAGCCGAAAAAACCCACCAGTATATCTGAGCTGCAAATTAATGCCGCTGTTGCGATTGCTACGGCGGCGACTATACCGAGCAGTATTTTCCTCAGATTAAGCCCGGCCAGCCAGACGAGAAGGCCCAGCATTAACCCTGCCAGGCCGGGCAGCACTAACAGCGTCGGCTCTAAGTAACTGGCGATTTGCTCTAATTTTTGGGCGAATTCCACCATTTAGTACTTATCGGCCTTTGATTTGCCATAGCCTTAATCTGATTGGCTCTGTTCCGTGTTGGTTATTGAAAAAGCGGCCTGTCGGCGGAAACTGCACAGTTGTTTTACACGGCCAAGAGACACAAATGGCTTGCTGATATATCTCAGTAAATTTTGCTAAAAATGCTTTCAATTTCATATCTGAGTGGGGGGCTGGGTGTTTTTGGCTAAGAGAAACATTTATCCAGATGTTCTTTCGGCAAAGGTTTTGTAAGCAGACAACCTATAATCAGAACTATTATTGCAGCCGGCAGCGCCACCACAACAGGATCCACAACAGGCCAGTTCGGATAACCCTCCAGCAATGATGTTTTTCCGCCAGTTACTATTTGGATCAGTCCGATTGCCTGGGCTTCCTGCGCCTTTATGAATACCAGCCAGAATGCAGTTACCACAAACCCAGCGATAATACTTGCCAGTGCCGCGGCTTTAGAAATTCTCTTGATGAATAATCCACCAACAAAGGCAGGCAAAAATGCCGAAGCGCACAATCCGAAAAATATGGCTGTGGCTCTGGCAATGATATACTCGCCTCGGGCGTAATAGCTCCACAGCATCGCCACAGTAATGCCGATCAATATGCCAATTCGTGTTATCGTAATGCCCTTGCCGACTTTTCCTGTAATCTGCTCATAAACATCTCTGCCGATGCTCGTTCCTACAGCGTGAAACTGGCTTGAAAGCGTGCTCATAGCCGCACCAAGCAGGGTAAGCATAAACAAAAGTCCAAACCATGCCGGAAGCGCCTGGGTTATATAAGTTGGAATTATCTGGTCGGGATTACCCCCCGCGTAAACTATCGAAATGCTCCTTCCCTGGACAATATCAACGGTCTGGCCGTCAATTTGTGCTTCTCCGACTCGCTCATCGCTTAGCCGAACCGGAACCTGGGTGTCCTCGACATCATCCCAGCTATCGCCGGACTGCTCCATAACCTGCAATACGGCAAAGCCCTCGTCCTCGTTAACTACATTCACAACCCTTCCTGTAAAAGGTCTGCCGAACTGTGAAAAATAGGCGTTACTAACGCTGCCTACAACAAACGCCACTCCCGTCATAGTCAGGATAAAAATCCCGCCAACCAGCACCGCCCTGTTAAGTTCCCGTGTGCTTCTTACCGTCATAAACCGCACTATTAACTGCGGCTGGGCCAATACGCCGATGCCGACTCCCAAAGTAATTGTTGATATAACAATCCACCAAAGATTATATTTTTCGTCACCAAAACCGAACTCAGGCATCGCTGTCCAGCCTCGGTGTCCCATATCGCGAAGATTGCCGGGCACCAAGGGCTCCAGAGAGGTAAGTGCGCTGTTTCCCGCGCTTACGCCGCCAAGTGAAGTATAAGTATAGATAAGCAGGATAAACATACCTATAAACATCACCGATCCCTGTAAAGCATCGCTATACATAACCCCCTTTAGACCGCCCATAACTACATAAGCGGCGATTATTATACTGAAAAGAAACAAAGCCGTGTTGTAATCTATGCCCATTTGAGTTGAAATAAATTCACAGCCGCCAATCAGAACCGCCGCTGCATAAAGCGGGATAAACAGGAAAATCACGATGCCGGCGAAAATCTGTATAAATTTGCTATCATACCGCCGTCCAAGCAGCTCGGGAAATGTGTGCGCATCAAGTTTGTGGCCCATTTTTCGCGCAACCGGCGCCAGAAAAACAAATGCTATAAATATACCCACGAAGATATTTAGAAATGTAAGCCAAAGCACGCTCATCCCGAAAAGCCCGGCCACCCCGCCAAAACCGACTATCGCGCTTGTGGAAATAAATGTGGCTCCATAGCTTAGCGCCATAACGAAAGGATGTATCTTTCTTCCTGCTATGAGGTAATCGGATGTTGTTCTCGTTCTGGAAAACCCGAGCCAGCCCAGAAAAACCACGAGAAAAAGATACGACATAACTACGAGAATTTCCAATATCCCTAATGACATTTTGCATCGTCTCCTTGTCCGAATTTTGTTCAAAAATCGGGGTTAAAAACAGTATAAAGTGTGAAGATAAGGCCTTTTAGAGTGCGAAACTATTAAAGCTCTTCTTCCACTTTTCGCTCTTCTTCTGCCCAATGAATATCCTCCTGGCTCATATCAACCTCGCCTTTGTTCCAGTTAATTATGCCGTAAACCACGCATAACACCGTGCTGAGGATGCATAGCAGAAAAACCAGAGCTACTATTGTATCTTCTATTCCAAAAATGGCTAAGTCTCCTTAAAAAGGCAGTATTGCACTAAATAGCAAGTAATTATCCGCAGAATTGTTACTTTTGCAATATAATAATCAACTCTCGTAACGCAAAAAGTCAAAAAAATAATTTCCAAACCACTAAAATCGAGTTTTGATTCTAACAGAAACTGAGCTATATCGCCGATATATTTGGAAAATTGGCCTAAAAAGACAGCAATAATAAGATGAAATAAGCGAAAATTTAGTTGTTTTGCCGTTGCTAATGAGATAAAAGATGGCAACTTCGTCGATTTATAAAACTTTTTAACACTTTAGTCAAGGAAGGGCTAATATGGAAAAAGCACACCTATACCTGACCCTGTGTGGCGTTTTTGCGTTTTGCGCAATTTCATACGCCGAAACAAATGTTAACTCCGATGCTCAGCAGCAAGCCAATCTTTCGCAAGAACCTACCAAAGAATCGTATGTTGCTCCGGAAGAAGTCGATCTATATGATCCTGCCGACTGGTTTGAGGTGGGAGCGGATTTCCGTTTCAGGACTGTTGGGTCAAAGAACATCAGAACGCTCGACAGCACCCATGAAGACAGTCGTTTGGATTTTCAACGGTATAGAACCAGGCTGTGGGCTAATTTCTTCCTCAATGAGGATATTGATCTTAACACCATGCTTACCTGGGAGTTCAGGACATGGCAAAACGGAGGCCCGGCCAGTACAGATTTTGATGAAGTTCTGTTCGATCAATTTAACCTGACAATGCGCAATCTCTTCGATATGCCTCTGACAGCTGTCGTAGGCCGGCAGGATATAATACTTGGGCGAGGCTGGCTTGTGCTTGAAGGTACGCCGCTTGACGGGTCAAGAACCATCTTTTTCGATGCGGCCAGGCTGACTTACGACTGGCAGGACACCGACACTACAGTTGACCTTATCTACACCTACCAGGAAGGCGAAACCGAAAGATGGCTGCCCGTGTTTAATGATCGTGATCGCCATCTTGCTCCCAGAGACGAACAAGGAGTAATCGCTTACCTTACCAACACAAGTCTTACTGATACCCAGTTGGAGGGGTATTTCATATATAAATATGATGAAGCCATAAGAGATCCAAGAGGCGGTTTTCCGCCGGATTGGAGCTACGACGCCGAAATATATACATTCGGCGGCGCCGTTGATGGAAAACTGACAGATAACTGGTTCCACAGAAACGAATTGGCAGTCCAGACAGGTAAAAAAGACGGAGCCGATGTGGAGGCGTGGGGAACAAAGCATGACATTTCCTATCATTTCAATAATGAACACAATCACCAGCTTCGCGCAACTTACGAATTTCTCTCCGGAGATGATCCCGACAGCGATAAAAACAAACAGTTCGATCCGCTCTGGGGTAAATGGCCGCAATGGTCGGAGCTGTATATTTATACCTATGCTCCGGAAACAATGATTGCCGAAACGAGCAACCTCAGCAGGCTCGGATTTGGTCATTCCTGGCAGCCTCATGAGAAGTGGACCCTCGATACTGATTATCATTTACTCTGGGCTCACAGGAATTCATTGGCCGGGGAAGGTATGTTTGCCGATTCGGGTAAATTCCGTGGTCAGTTGGTGACTTTCTGGGCAAAATATCAGTTAACCGAACAGCTTAACGGTCATTTCCTCGCGGAGTATTTTAATCCAAACAATTATTACGCACGCGAAAACCGCGATTCCGCATATTTTCTGCGTTTTAATATTGAATATACTTTTTAAGAATTTTTTTATTGAAAGAAAAGGTCGAAAACGGTAGAATTCCCTGTCCTATGACTACAACAGCTAAAATAACAAAGAAAACGGATAGAAAACTGCTGTCAGGAAATGAAGCCCTCGCACAGGGCGCTTATGAAGCCGGTGTTATCTCGGCCGCTGCCTATCCGGGTACGCCGTCAACGGAAATACTGGAATCATTGGTACAATTCCCTGACCTTGATGTGCAGTGGTCTGTAAATGAAAAAGTAGCCTACGAAGTCGCGCTCGGAGCGGCGGTCGGCGGGGTTCGGAGCCTGTTTGCCTGTAAACATGTAGGGCTGAATGTGGCGATGGACCCGCTGATGACATCTTCTTACACCGGCATTACCGCTGGGTTTGTGGTTGTCATTGCCGACGATCCCGGCATGCACTCCTCGCAAAATGAGCAAGACACACGCTGGGTAAGCATATATTCGAAAATGCCCCTGCTGGAGCCGTCAAGCCCGTCTGAAGCCAAGGAGTTCGTAAAAGAGGCATTCAAAATAAGCGAGCGTTTCGATACGCCGGTAATGGTGCGCCTGACCACGCGGATATCCCATACTAAAGAGGATGTGCGGATACAGAAGCGAGAGGCGCCGAGTCAGCCTGTTTTTGAGCCCAATGCCGCGAAGTTTGTGATGGTGCCCGGAAATGCCCGAAAACGACACCTTGTCGTTGAAAAACGGTTGGAAAAACTCAAAAGTTTTGCTGAGCGAAGCAGGCTCAACCGTATCGAAAAGGGCGACAAAAAGCTCGGCTTTATTACATCGAGCGTAACTTACAATTATGTAAAAGAGCAATATCCTGACGCGTCTTTCCTGAAACTGGGCTTTTCTTACCCGTTCTGTGATGACAAAATAAAAGAATTCGCAAAGAGCGTTAAAAAACTTGTTGTCGTAGAAGAATTAGACCCGTTCCTCGAAGAGCATATAAAGAGCCTGTGCATTAAAGCTCACTATAAACATCCTTCGTTCCGCTGCGGCGAGCTTCGGCCTGAACTGGTTTCGGATGTTGTAGCCGGCAAGAAAAAAAGCGTAAAACAAATGCCCGCCCGCAAGCCGCGTCTATGTGCCGGTTGTCCGCACCTGTTTAGTTTCGGCGTTATCAAAAAACTGAATCTGTTTGTAACCGGCGACATCGGCTGTTACACGCTCGCGGCAATTCCGCCGATGTCAACTCTGCATACCTGTGTATGTATGGGCGCGGGTGTTACTTTCAATGAAGGAATCCGAAAAGCTAAGCCGGGCCAGAAAGTAGTGGGCGTGGTGGGTGATTCAACATTTGTCCATTCCGGTGTAACGGGATTGATAAACGCCGCCTACAACAAAGCCAAAGGCGTTATATTTATCCTCGACAACCGAACCACAGCTATGACCGGCGGCCAGGAGCATCCCGGAACAGGTCTGACGATTCGCAAAGAACCGACCAAAGAACTTGACTTGGTTGCGTTATGCAAGGCCTGCGGAGCCGACAATGTTGATGTAATGGATCCCAGGCAGCGAGAGAAGTTCGAAAAATTGGTAAAAAAACGCGTAAACGAGGATTCGCTTTCGGTAATTATCGCAAAGCATCCCTGCAAACTTATCAAATAGGCAAATTTTAGTATGGCAAAGAAAACAAAGAAAAACGACCGGACATACAACATCCTGTTTTGCGGAATCGGTGGCCAGGGCGTCCTGACCGCTTCGGAAATCTGCGGGTGGGCGGCTATGCTTGCCGGCTTTAATGTGAAAAAATCCGAAGTTCACGGGATGGCACAGCGTGGCGGATCGGTAGAATCTCATCTGCGATTCGGTAAAAAAGTCTATTCCCCGCTTGTACCCGAAGGAGATGTTGATTATCTGGTCAGCTTTCATAAAGACGAACACCAGCGGCTAAAAGGGTTTCTCAAGTCCGGCGGAACAGATCTGGTGGAATATCTGGCTGACGCGGAAAAGAAACTCGAAGACACGCGAGGACTGAACACTTTTTTGATAGGCGTGCTTTCGGCAAGGCTCGATTTGCCGCAGGACTGCTGGATGAAGGCAATGGAAAAAGTTTTCAAGCCGCAATACCTTGAACAGAATAAAAAAGTATTTCTTGAGGGAAGGAGTGTTGCTCAAAAGTGATTTGGAACGAACAGATTGAGTGTATGGATCCCCAGCAGCTAAAGGGTGTTCAATCCGAGAGGTTGGCAAAGCTGGCCGAATATGTATATAGCAACTCACCTTTCTACCAGCAGAGATTCGACCAGCATAAAATCAAACCGGATTCAATCAAAACAATCGAGCAAATAACCGACCTGCCCTTTACGACAAAAATCGACCTTCGTGACAACTATCCATTTGGGATGTTTTCCGTTCCACAAAAAGGAATCACGGAGATTCATGTTTCCAGCGGTACAACCGGCAACCCAACGGTGGTAGGCTATACCAAAGAAGATATCAAGCTGTGGTCTGATGTAATGGCAAGGGCACTGTGCTGTGCCGGTGCGGAACCGGATGATACAATTCAGATTGCTTACGGATACGGATTGTTCACCGGCGGGCTTGGATTTCATTACGGCTCGCTTGAAATGGGACTGACTACAATACCGGCCTCTTCCGGCCAGACCAAACGCCAGTTAAAAATTATGCAGGACTTCAAACCCCGCATACTTGCGTGCACGCCCAGCTATGCGCTTTATATGGCTGAACAGGCAAAGGAACTCGGTATTGATCCGCGAAAGAGCAGTTGGAAAATAGGCATTTTTGGCGCCGAACCCTGGAGCGATTCGATGCGAGACGAAATCGAAAACTTATGGGATATGCTGGCTACTGATGTTTACGGCCTTAGCGAAATTATCGGCCCGGGTGTCGCGCAGGAGTGTCCTCATAAAGACGGCCTGCATATCTTCTCTGATGTATTTTTCCCGGAAATTATCGATCCGGCTACCGACCAACCTGTTGAACCGGGTCAGGACGGTGAGCTGGTAATCACTACTCTGACAAAACAGGGCATACCGCTTATACGGTATCGGACTCGTGACATAGTCAGTATGAATATCGAAAAATGTCGTTGCGGCAGAACAAGTCCTCGAATAAGTAAAATAAAAGGCCGAACCGATGATATGATCATCATACGCGGCATCAATTTATTCCCCTCGCAAATCGAAGAAGTGCTGCTCAGTATCGAAGGCACCCAGCCGCATTACCAGATAGTTGTTGACCGGAAAGAACATGGTCTGGACATGGTGCAGGTGCAGGTCGAAATCGAAGAGCAACTGTTCTCTGACGAAGTGCGAAAGCTCAACGAACTCAAAGCTAAAATACAAAACGGAATTGAGGGCGTAGTGGGCCTTCGCGTGGATGTAAAACTCGTTGAGCCGAAAACTATTGTAAGAAGCGAAGGTAAATCAAAGCGAGTCATTGATAAGCGAAAGAATTAAAAGGGCCCAGACGATGAGACTTAAGCAAATATCCGTATTTCTTGAAAACAAAAAAGGCAGACTTCAAGATGTCTGCTCACTGCTGGGTAGCAATGGTATCAACATGCGAGCGTTGACAATTGCCGAGACAGAAAGCTTTGGCGTACTGCGGATGGTTGTTGACAAATCAGACCAGGCCATTGACCTGCTCCGCAAGAACGATTTTGCCGCCAATGTTACCGATGTCGTCGCTGTTGAAGTGGAAGACAAACCCGGCGGGCTGGCAGGCATACTCAAAATCATTTCCGATAACGATGTCAACATTGAGTATATGTACGGCTTCGTGGAAAAATTTTCCGACAAAGCTTTGTTGGTATTCCGCTTTGAGGACACCGATCATGCCCAGCGAATACTGAATGAAAATGGGGTAAGCATAGTTGCGGAAAAAGACATCCAGGGTCTTTAGATGGGCGTTTGTTGTATTGACAGGCTTGTCCGTTCGATGCCGGCGTGCGTAAGTTGTATTTACCTCTCATAGGGCTTGGTTTGCGTTTATTATCCTAAACCCAGCAGTAACTTCAGCAATGACATAAACAGGTATATAAAGCTTGACTATGACAGAAAAATTTTGGAATAAAGAGATTGAAACGGCACCGCGAGACCAAATTGAAAAACTGCAAGTCCAGGGATTGAAAAAAGTAATCCAGTGGGCGTTAGATACGCCTTTTTATGGTAAGAAGCTTAAAAAAAGCGAAATAAATTCGCCGGACGATTTCAACTGCATTGCGGATTTAACCAAATTACCTTTTACCACCAAGGATGACCTTCGCAATAATTTCCCGCGAGGCTTGCTCGCTGTCGATATGAGCGAAGTTGTCCGAATTCACTCTTCAAGCGGCACTACCGGCATTCCTACGGTAATATATTTTACCCAGGACGATGTTAATCGCTGGTCTGATATAGTGGCGCGTTCAATAATCGCCACCGGCGCCCGCAAAGGGGATATTTTTCAGAATATGATGACATATGGCCTTTTTACGGGCGGGCTGGGACTGCATTATGGAGCCGAAAAAGTCGGAATGACCGTTATACCCGTAAGCAGCGGCAACACAAAGCGTCAGGTGCAGATTATGAAAGATTTCCAAAGCACAGTCGTACACGCCACCCCCAGCTACCTGATGCACCTTCACTCGGTTATCGAACAGTCAGGGCCTGGATTGGCCGGATTGGCGCTGAGAAAAACATTTGTAGGCGCAGAACCCCATTCTGAAAATACCCGGCTTAAGATTGAGGAAATGTTCGGAATTGACGCCTATAACTCTTATGGTCTTAGCGAACTTAACGGTCCCGGCGTGGCCTTTGAATGTGAATTCAAGGATTCTATGCATGTGTGGGAAGACGCCTATATCGTTGAGATTATAGATCCGGCAACCGGGCAGCAATTACCGGCTGGCGAAGAAGGTGAGGTTGTGCTTACTAATCTTATCCGTCAAGCAACGCCGCTGATTCGGTATAGAACCAGAGATTTGGCATACCTTACAAATGAGCCTTGCCGGTGTGGCAGAACTCATCAAAGGCTTTCACGCATAACCGGCAGAACCGACGATATGCTTATCATTAATGGCGTAAATGTCTTCCCGTCGCAGATTGAGGAAATCATTATGCAGATTCCCGAAGTCGGAACGAACTGGCAGATATGCCTGGACAAAGACGGCGCCCTTGATAAATTGACTGTAAATGTAGAAATATATTCCAAGATGTTCAGCGGCGACGCTTCGCAGATTGAAAAACTCCGCAGCAGAATAAAAGAGGAGTTGCGAGCATCGATAGTGATCAATCCGATAGTGCGGCTGCATGAGCCGGGCTTCCTGCCCGTTTCAGAAGGCAAAGCCAAACGCGTAATTGACAACAGACCAAAGATATAAGGGTAAATTATGGCAAAGCAGCTAAATGTATTCGTTGAAAACAGGCCGGGCAGGCTCGAATCTGTTGCCAAAAGCCTCCGCAACAGCGATATTAATGTAAGAGCGTTTGCTATTCAGGACCGCGGCGATTTCGGCCTGATGAAGCTTATTGTCGATAAACCCAAGCAGGCCCAGCTCGCCCTTGCTGAGCAGGGTTTTGCCTGTGCCATGAAAGACACTTTGGCCGTGTCAGTGCCCGACCAACCGGGAAATCTGCATAAACTTATGGCCGCTCTTGCCGAGAATCAGATAAACATCATTGACGCTTATGGATTTGTTCTCGATCCAAGCAAGCAGGGCGTTTGTTGCGTGGAAATAGAAAACCTCCCCCAGACAAACGCCGCCCAGGCTGTTGAAGACGCCGGCTTCACTATATTGGAAGACGAACAGCTATATAATCTCTGATAATTGTAAAAAGCTTATCCTCAAAGGGTAAGCGCGGGCAATTACAAGTGGCTTTAATCTGTCGGGAGTAGTGATTCTTATAGTGTTTGCTTGATGATGTTGGCCAGGCGGACGAAAGTTTCGGGTTTTAGTTTTTCGGCTCGTGAGCTTGGCGCGATGTCGGCTTTTTTGAAGATTGCTTTCCAGTCTTTTATCCGGGTCAGTCTGCTGGCGGCGAGTTTTGTCGTTGACCAGAGCGTCTTGCGGCGGTGCTGCATAAACAGATTTACAAGCTCCTGAAACAGCCGGATGTCTTTAATCGCTTCCATCTTATGGCGCTGGCGAAAATAGCTGACAATGGCCGAGTCCACCTTCGGCTGGGGCCAGAACACTGCCGGTTTGAGAACGCGCACGATTTCGACAGTGCCGGTGGCTCCGAGAAATATGCTTAATGTGCCGTAGTCTTTCGAACCCGGCTCGGCGACCATCCGGCGGGCGACTTCTTTCTGCACGGTGACATGCATCTGGTCTGCCGGCGTCGGTCCGATGCAAAGGATAATCATTATCGGCGAGGAGATATTGTACGGCAGGTTCGCCACGAGCTTAAAACGCCCGCCAAGCACTTTTCGCTTCGCCTCTATTTCAAAGAGCACCTTTTCATCGAGAGCATTTTTTGTGCGAAGAGCATCGGTATTTATCACGGTGACATTGCTTTTATCTGCAAGCCGGCTTTGCGCCGTCTGCGCCAGGGCGTCATCATATTCGACGGCTATTAGACTGCCTGCTTTTTCCGCGATGGCCTCGGTCAGTGAACCGGTGCCGGAGCCGACCTCAAGCACAACATCATCGCTGCTGATATCAGCCCGTTCAATGAGCAGCCGCATCAGGTTTAAGTCGATAAGGAAGTGCTGGCCAAGCTGCTTGTTGGGGGTTGTCCCGGCCTGTTGGAGCAGCAGTTGTAGTTGCTGTTTGGTCTGCATTATTTACCGGCCTGGACCGCCTGCGATGATCTTTTAATCTGTGACATTTCGATGGCCGTGATAATCGCCGACTTCATCCCCTGCGGATTGGCCACATCCCTGCCGGCAATATCGAATGCCGTGCCGTGGGCGGGTGAAGTCCTGATAATCGGAATACCGATAGTTATATTGACCGCTTTTTCAAAGGCCAGAAGCTTGACCGGTATCATAGCCTGATCGTGATACATTGCGACCACACCGTCGAATTGTCCTCTTGCGGCTTTCAAAAACAGCGTATCGGCAGGATACGGCCCGGTGCAATCCACGCCGTTTGACTGCGCCAGGGCGATGGCGGGGCTGATGATGCGTTTTTCCTCGTCACCGAATTGTCCGTTTTCGCCGCTGTGGGGGTTTAGCGCCGCGACCGCTATACGCGGCCTTTTTATGCCGAAATACTTTTTCAGCGCATCGTTTAGCAAATCTATCGGCTCAAATACGATGCCGATGGTAAATTTGTTGCGAATATCGAGCAGTGCCTCATGAATAGTTGCAAGCGCGACTTTCAGCGGCCCGGCGGTGAACATCATCGCTTTGCGCGATTTGGTCCACTCTGCGAAAAGCTCGGTATGGCCTGGCCATTTCACTCCTGCCAGCTTCCAGCTTTGCTTATTTATCGGGGCCGTTACCACCGCGTCGATAATCCCCCGCTTGGCAGCATCTATGGCGTCCAGACAGAAACGCACGGAGGCCTGGCCGCTGACCTGATTAGGGCCGGAAAGATATGCCGGCAGCGAATAATCGTCATAATCGGCCACCACAACCTTGAAAGGATAGTCCCTGCTGATTTTTTCGTGCTGGTGGCGACCCCAGAACGGTTCTATTTCCGCACGATCGGCGGCATATTCCAGCTGCTCATCCATACCGAAGATGACATACTTTGCCCGGCGGCGAATGTCGGGGTCGGCCAGAGCTTTTACGACTATCTCCGGGCCAATCCCGGCAGGATCGCCCATAGTGATGCCAACCAGCGGCTGTTCGAATATAGAATTTTTTGAGTTATTGTTTTTCATTACCGGATGATTATAACATATTGAGGGTTCGGTATTGAGCTAAAAGCCCATTTCATGCAGCTTTTCTATGCTCAGACCGGCGGGTTTTTGGCCTTCGCGGCCAATCGCATCGAGCCGCTTTGATACGGCTTTTATGATAAGATCGGTCTCGATGTTGGCTTTGTCGCCGATTCGGGCGTGTTTTAGATTTGTGGCGTTGAAAGTTTCGGGAATGACCGCGATTGAAAACGAATCGTCGTCAAGCTCGGCTACGGTAAGCGAAATACCGTCAACCGCCACCGATCCCTTGACAATCATCATATCCAGCAGTTCCGGCGGTGCATTGTATCTGAATTTCCAGAACCGTCCTGATTGCGATATATCGGTAATTGCGGCTGTGCCGTCGATATGTCCCTGTACAAAATGTCCGCCGAAACGATCGGTCGGCCTCATCGCAAGCTCGATATTCACGGCCGCGCCAGCCCGCAAGTCGGCGATGTTTGAGCTTTTGACGGATTCGCCGCTGACATCGAACTCAATTTGGCTGCCCGTAATGCGCACAGCCGTCAGGCAGAGCCCGTTTACAGCCACGCTGTCGCCGATTTTCACCTGCTCTGTCAGGTTTTCGGCCTCTACTGTAAGCCGCATTCCATCGCCAACAGGCCGGGTCTGCGCTATTTTGCCAAGTTGTTGTATCAGTCCGGTGAACATAACAATTCTTTTATGCATAAAGTTTTATGTGAAAACTCTTAGCGATTATGCTAAAATGCCTCGGTGTAAAAGTCAAACAATTTGAAACAGGGGTATTTAACTATGTTCTGGTTAAAATTCGGTGGCGTGTCCATAGCCGTGTTGGCGCTGGTTATTGTTGGAATTGTATTTTTAGGCGATGCGGCGGATCAGCCGGAGGTTAGTGAACGGCAGGATCGCCAGGAAAGAGCCGAAACGGTTTATGATCGCTGGGATGAAGACGGTGAGCGCCTACGCTCACCGGTCGAACCTCAGGACAAGTCTGCCGAAGAACCCGAGGATCAAATCGAACAGCCTGATGAGCCTCAGGAAGAGACCCCCGAAGAATCGCCGGATGAACCTCGCCAGTTCCGCGAGTTGACAACCGATCAGCAGTATCGGGCCGAGCAGCTTCTTGAGCAGGCAATAACCAGCAGGCAGCAAACCAGACTGCCCGGGTTTACCTGGAGGCAGACAATCGACTATTGCAGGCAAATTATAGATCAATTCCCCGATACCGAATACGAACTTAAGGCACAACGAATACTGGCCGAAATCCCGCGCAGAGACAGAAGACGCTGGGATGTTGCCGATGAAGAGCTTGGTCCCTACCTCGAAGAAGCCGAATGGTAAATGTAATATTGTTCAATTATCGTAGGAGAAACAAATGGCAGTAACAGTCAATGGCGAGAAAATTGACGAAAAACTTATTGAAAAGGAAGTTTCACGCTTAAGGCCCGATTACGAGCGAGCTTTTGCCGAACAGCCCAAAGATGAGCGTGAGCAGCAGCTAAAGGAATGGTCAACCGAAAATGTAATCGAAAGCACCCTTCTTCAGCAGCACGCCGCCGAAACTGTTGAGGTAACAGATGAGCAAGTGGAAAAAGCCCTTGAGGAGCTTACCGAAAAATTCAAAAAACAGGGTGGTAATCCTGACGATATCAAAGAAGAAGGTTATGAGGAAATGCGGGGCAGACTGCGCAATCAGTTGCAGGTGCAAAAGCTGCTTGACCAAATCTACGCAGAAGTTCCCAAGCTGACCGATGAAGAAATAGAGCAATACTACGAAGAAAACAAAGAGCGATATCGAAGCCCCGAACAGGTTCGAGTCAGCCATATGGTCAAGCACCCCGGCTGGCAGGCCAGTGAGGATGAAGCTCTTGAAATCATGAAAAAAGCAAAGGCCGAGCTTGATGTGGGCAAGTCCTTTGAGGAAGTTGCCACAAGCTATTCCGACTGCCCTGACCGCGGCGGAGACCTGGGCTATATTACACGAGGGCAAATGGTTGAGGAGTTTGAGGATGTTGCCTTCAAGATGACCCCAGGGCAGGTGTCCGATATTTTTGAGACTCGCTTTGGCTGGCATATCGCCACTGTTAAAGATAGAAAACCCTCAACTGTTCCACCGCTAAGTGAAATAAAAAAACGCGTCCTCGAAGAGTTGGAAACAAATCGCAAAACCGAAGCTCTCGAGAATTATATTGATTCCCTGAAAGAAAAAGCCAGCATCGAAAGAAAATAAATTGTTTATTTATTGAAAATAAGTTTGACACACCAGATATAGCGTCTTAAAATCTAGTTGTTTCAATATATGGTGGCAAGGGATTTAATACCTGAAGGGTATCGGCTGTGCTGTGTCCTTTCTGCAAAGAGGATAATGACAAGGTTGTTGACTCGCGCTCCAGCGAGGCCGGTCGGGTAATTCGCCGCCGCCGCCAGTGTCTGGAATGTAAGAGGAGATTCACCACCTATGAACGCATCGGCGGAGTCTTTAAGCTCTATGTCATTAAAAAGGACGACAATCGCGTCCCCTATGACCGCGAAAAAATAATCAGCGGCCTGCAGAAATCCTGCTATAAAAGACCCGTCTCTGCCGAGCAGATACAGCAAATCGCCGACAAGGTCGAGGAGGACATATTCCGCAATTATGATAAGGAAGCCCCGGCAAGCTTCATAGGACAGCGGGTAATGGAGCATTTGCGTACGGTGGACAAGGTCGCTTATATTCGTTTTGCAAGCGTTTACCGTGAGTTTAAGGACGCCGACGAGTTCATCGACGAGGTGCAGCGGATAATTACCGATCCGGACAGCAAAGAACAGCTTAGACTCTTCACGGAAAGCTGATGCAGAACCATAAAATTCAAGGAGGAAGCAAAATGACTATTAAAGTTATCAAAGCTGACGGAACGGCAGAGCCGTATCTGCACACCAAGGTAATGGCCGCAATTAACATTGCACTGGAAGCCGCTGACTGTGCTGATGTCAGTATGGCAGAAGACCTGGCCGATGTTGTAACACATTACATTCACAAACGCCAAAACGAAAAGAACCGAATTACCAGCGGGGAAATACTTTACATCATCCAGGCGGTACTCGAGGGCACCGACAACGGCCCCGCTGCCGAGGCGCTCAGCGGATACCATTACCTGCGCAAGCTCAATCGCTCGCGAATCGAAGTAGTTGATATAGATGCCGTATCATTTGATGAGCTTGAGATGCTGTGGCACCACCACATATCGCCGGGCAGGTGGGAGAAGGCAAGCATAGTCCAATACCTGAACGAAAAGTGCGGTCTGCCCATACCAAACGCCCGCGTTATCGCCTCCGCAGTTGAGGAAAAAGTTTTGAATATGGGCTGCGGCGTAGTTTCAACGGGACTGATAAAACAACTCGTATTAGCAGAAGCAGCCGCATTTAGCAGAGCAGAAAAACAATTACAGGCCCTGGCGGTTTGAAATTAAACTCAATTGTCGCCTTGTTGGTCATTGTTCGATTCATCGACTGGCCTGTCCTCGAACGCCGGTTCTCCGTGAATTCGCTCGGCAAGTTCCATCGCTTTTTCAACATCAGCTCTGTATGCCCTGAAAGCCAAGGGAAGGGCACTTGTGCGGAAAATTTACTGGCAATGACGGTTTTCCGCTGATAATATACAAATGATGAGAAAGCCCAAATTATCATTAGAATCAATTTCGAAAGGATACATTATGAACAGCAAAAAAGCATTTCTGTTAACCCTGACAATCCTGACTCTTTCGACAGCGGCATCCGCCGAGCAGTTGCTGCGGCTAAACCTCGCGGAAAATCAGCGATTTTACCAAAGGATGACTCAGCAACAGCAGATAGAACAGCAAATGATGGGGCAAACTATGACTTTCAACCAGGACAGCGGTTTTGGCTGGATAATTGAAGTCACCGAAGTTGACGACGATGGTGCAATGTGGCTGGAAACGACCTACGACTGGGTAATGATAGAAATGGACGGAATGGGTATGTCGTTTTCATACGACAGTGCTGTGGACGATGAGGAAGAAATCTCTGACATGGTAAAAGGCTTTGCCTCCATGCTCGGCCTGACATTTAAGACAAAGGTAAATAACCGCGGCGAGGTGCTGGATATAGAAGGCTTTGAGAAAATGCGTGAAAAGTTTGCCGAACAGCTTGCGGGAGGTCCGATGGAGGAGGCTATGCTCGAAAGTATGGACCAGTACCTTGACGAGGATATGCTCAGGCAGTATATGGGCTATAGTATTGCATTCTATCCAGAGCAAGCTGTAAGCGTAGGGGATTCATGGCGAGATTCGATGGTTATGCCCGGGCCTTTCGAAATGAAAGCCGATTACGAATACACTGTCAATGAAATCAGCGATGATCGAGCTGTACTTGGTATTGCAGGCACAATGGCAACAGACGACGCGGCGGGTCTTCCTCCGGGCATGCCCGAAGGAATGGACTTCGATCTTGAGGGCACAATCAACGGCACCGGCAATGTTGACCTGACTACAGGTCTGACCAGCGAGAGTAATCTCGATATGGATATGTCGATAGAAATGACAATGCCCGGCGGCCCGAACGGCCAGCCAATGACAATGCCGATGTCAATAAAAGGAACGATAAGATCGACAATAGAGCCTATGTAATCAAAGCGAATTTAGAACCCGGCAAGGTGGACATTGTTACTGACCTTACTGAGTTTTAAAAATTAGAAAAGTATCAGTGCAAGTAAAATAGTCCAAGTATCTTTTCCGTGCTGCTGCTTTCAAAGAAATCTTAGAGCCCCTGCTGGAGGTTGGCTTTTCGTGTTGGCAGGCAGATAGAAAAGTAGTTCGAACGGGCTGAGCAGGAATGCGGATTTGGGGCCTTTGGGGCATGTACCTACCCTTTGCTAATAGCGATTACATTATGCGGGTTGAGGGCACTTGGCAGATGCGTTTGTATTTTAGTCCGAGATTTTAATCTTAATAAGCTTGACAGTATATTTCAGATGCTCTTATATTATTACTACTTGTAAGATTCACGCGCCCGTAGCTCAATTGGATAGAGTCGCGGACTTCGAATCCGAAGGTTGGAGGTTCGAGTCCTCCCGGGCGTGTGTTATAAAGCACTGAAAAATAAGGACTTACAGTTTTCAGTGCTTT
>Ga0207421_10000536_pt1 | contig 48699 bp, 42 predicted proteins | sample SodLakKL_010_SED_4_FD_187542 | JGI IMG/M metagenome (GOLD analysis project Ga0207421, IMG submission 187542) | Alkaline sediment microbial communities from Lake Tanatar, Kulunda Steppe, Russia - 8KL_010_SED (SPAdes) (version 2) | ecosystem: Environmental > Aquatic > Non-marine Saline and...
AAGGTATAGGGTAAAAGGTATAGGATAAAAGGTATAGGATAAGGTATAATAAGTTATTAGGGGAGGAAAAGCATGATTTCTGATAAAAGGTTAAAAATAGGCCCCCTGTTTTTGCTGCTGCTGATTTTTTTGCTGGCCGGATGTGCTGAAGAAACGGCTCTGGAAGAGACCTTCAGCACCGATTATTTTGCGGTAAATTACAGTTCGGAGTGGCATGTAGTAACAGAGCAGTATGTGGGTATGAGTGAGTTCGTGATGTTTTATTTCAGGGATGAACATTTTGATGAACAAAGGGAAGAGGGGATTAATGGGATTGGAATAGTGGTTGAGGAGAATGTTCGTTTTACGGCCGAACAGTATCATGCTGCTGATGATCTGGAAGAAATGCTGGGTGGAATTGAAATCCTGGATTCAGGCCCTATTGAGCTGGCCGGGATTGAAGGTCATGAGCGGACCTATACCACCCAGATCAATGGTGATCATGTACAGTTTCGGGAGATAATTATTATTGATGAGGATAATACGGCCTATAATATTACCTTTTATGCCCGTGAGGCTCAGGTACAGGAATATCAGTCTGAGGTGGATAGTTTTCTGTCCTCTTTTGAATTAAAATAGATTTTTTTAAAAATCGCAAAAAAAACAAAAAAGAATACCTGAAGAAAGGTGGTTTTTTCATGAAAGTACTGTTTATCGGAGGTACGGGTTTAATTAGTGAAGCTGTTTCCCGCCGGGCCGTGGATAAGGGGCTGGAGCTGTTTCTTTTCAATCGGGGCAATAATCCGGAATTTATCCCGGAGGGAGTGGAGCTTATTCAGGGTGATATCAGAGATAAAGAACAGGCTGAACGGCTTCTGGAGGGTTATCATTTTGATTGTGTAGTCAACTGGGTGGCCTTTACTCCAGAGCATATCAGGACCGATCTGGAGCTGTTCCGGGATCGAACCGAGCAGTATATTTTTATCAGTTCGGCCTCAGCCTATCAAAAACCACCGACCGATTATGTGCTAAAGGAGTCTACACCTCTGGCCAATCCCTTCTGGCAGTATTCCCGGGATAAAATTGCCTGTGAAAAACTGCTTCGGGAAAAGTACCGCAGGGATGGTTTTCCAATGACCATAGTGCGCCCCTCCCATACCTATGGTAAAACTTCTATACCGGCTGCTGTTAACAGTTCAGCTGCTCCCTGGTCTCTGGTTCAGAGGATGAAAGAAGGCAAAAAAGTGGTGGTTCATGGAGATGGTACATCACTGTGGACTCTGACCCATAATACTGATTTTGCCCGGGCTTTTCTGGGGCTGGTGGGCAATCCTCAGGTGGTGGGTCATTGTTTTCATATTACATCAGATGAGGTGCTCAACTGGAATCAGATTACCGAAATGATCGGCAGGGCGGTTGGGGTAAAGCCCCGGATCGTGCATGCTTCATCGGAGATGATTGCCCGGTTTATGCCGGAAAAAGAGGGAGGGCTTGTTGGAGATAAAGCCTGCAGCTGTGTTTTTGATAACAGCAAGATCAAAAGATTTGTACCCACCTATCAGGCTGAAGTACCCTTTAGAGAGGGTATTAAAGAATCCATCAGCTGGTTTGAGGACCATCCGGAATTATGTACAGTTGATGAAGAGTGGAACCAGAAGCTGGATCAGATTATTGCGGCCTGTGAGGGATAACCTGAGGGCGAAAACAGCAGTTATATATATGTTTTAATGGAAAATCAGTTAATTAACACGAAGGAGGCTGATTGGGGATGCCGTTATATGATGAGATTAATCAGATGGTTAATAATAAGGCGATGGACCGTCTAAAAGAAACTCTTAATGACCAGGATACGGTGACTCTGGTTGATTTAATTCAGGAGTTACCCCGGCAAAAACAGGTGATTGCTTTTCGTCTTTTAAATAAGGATCTGGCTATTGAAGTTTTTGAAAAACTGGAACTTAATTTTCAGGAAGAGTTAATTTCATCTTTTGCCGAAAATGAGGTTATTGATCTAATGACCGATCTGGCTCCCGATGATCGGGCCCGGCTTTTGGATGAACTGCCGGCTAAAGTTGCCGAGCGGGTGATGAATGTTTTAAGTGCCCAGGAACGGGAGATGACGGCTGAACTGCTCGGCTACAAGCCCGAAACCGCAGGCCGGATCATGAATCCGGAGTATATTAGTTTCAAAAAAGGAATTACGGTAAGAGAAGCTCTGGACCAGATCCGCAGTCAGGGGCTGGGAACAGAAACCGTACATACCCTGTATGTCACAGATCCGGTGCGCAAACTGGAAGGGGTGCTCTCTCTCAGGGTGCTGGTTATGGCCGATCCCGGAGAGAAGATTGAGAATATAATGTATGACCAGCCGGTCTCGGTGAGCACTTTTACTGACCAGGAAGATGTGGCCCGCCTGCTCCAGCAGCAGGATCTGATGGCGGTTCCGGTTGTAGACCGGGAGAACAGGCTGGTGGGGATTGTTACTTTTGATGATGCCATGGATGTTATTGGGGAAGAGACCACCGAAGATATATTCAATATGGCTGGTTTAAGCCGGCCCAAAGAGATTGAGTCCGACCGCAGCCGGGCCCTTATTTCCGGTTCTCTGAGGGATGTCTGGAAAATTAGACTGCCCTACCTGTTTATTGCTCTGGTCGGGGGCCTTTTGGCCGGAGGGGTAATTGAAACCTTTGAGGCCAGCCTGGAGGCAATTACAGCTTTAGCCTTTTTTATTCCCGTGGTTATGGATATGGGAGGTAATGTTGGTACTCAGTCGGCCACCATTTTTGCCCGGGCTCTGGTTCTGGGCCAGATCAATGTGCGCCGCTTTATGCAGCATCTGTTCCGGGAGATTGGAATTGGAGTTTCTATGGGAGCCCTGCTGGGCTTGATTACCGGGGTGATCGCCGGTATCTGGCAGCAGTTTCCGGAACTGGGGCTGGTGGTGGGGCTTTCTTTGACCCTGACGGTTACCGTGGCTTCGACACTCGGTTTTTTAATTCCCTTTTTGCTCTATAAGCTGGGTCTGGATCAGGCGGCAGGCTCCAACCCGATAATTACCACCCTGAAGGATATAACCGGGCTGTTTATTTATTTCTTTCTGGTGGACATGTTTCTCGGTTTTATGCTTTAGATAGGATGGGGCTTATCTGCTGACCGGCTCAGGCCAGGATCAAGTTATGGTTTAAAAAGGACAGAGGTTAATATACTTATCATCATAAATGCTGGAATTAATGCTGGAATCCAGGTTTTTTTGGAATTTAAAAAGTCTCCCGGCCGGATCTAAATAGAGACATAGAGGAGTGAAAAAAATTAGCGGCTACAGCAACCACATAGATTTTGCCAAAATTCCGCTAACCTTACAGCTGGTGGAAAAAATTAAATCCCGGGGTGGCCAGATTTATCTGGTCGGTGGTGCCTGCCGGGATCTCCTTTTAGACCGGAAGCCCCGGGATTACGATTTTGCGGTTTCCGGGTTTAATTACCGGGATTTTGGGGACCTTTTTCCTGAAGCCAGCCGGGTGGGCCGCAGTTTTCCCGTTATTAAGTATAAGGGTTATGATTTTATTCTGCTGGATGAGGACTTTTCCGGGTCCGGAGACTCAACTGGCCGGGAGGAGGTATTACCTGCTGAGGAGGACTTTAAATCCCGGGGATATGATGTGAGCAGCCTTGAAGAGGATTTAAAGAGCAGGGATTTTTCCATTAATGCCCTGGCCTGTGAACTGCCCGGGGGGCAAATAATTGATCCCACAGGGGGCTTAAATGACCTCTGTCAGGGACTGATCAGGCACCTGCCCGGAGCCTTCAGATCCGATCCCCTGCGCATATACAGAGCGGCTCGCTTTGCCGCTGAACTCACAGAAATAAAAGGTGGTTTTAAGCTGGCTGATTCAACCAAAAACCGCATGTTCCAGGCCTCCACTTTTTTAGGAAAGGTAGCTCCGGAAAGAATATTTCGGGAGCTCCGGCGTGTTTTGAGAACTGAAAACCCGGAAATATTTTTTGCAGTACTTTATCAGGAAGGTATACTTAAAGTACACTTTCCCGAACTGGACGTTTTAAGTGCAGATTCCGAAAATCTGCTGACCTTTTCTCTGCAGGCTTTGTCCTGTTCGACCGGTATTACTGACCGGGAAGAGGTGCGGTTTGCAGTTCTGGTTCATGCCCTGGGGGCCGGGACCGGTGATCATGAAAATGATGATGGACTTTCCGCCCTGGAGGAACTTTGTGCCCGGCTCCGGCTGCCCGGGGACTGGAAAAAAGCGGGCCGGGTGGCCGTGAAATTTTTTCGAAAAAATCAGAACTGGATACAGCTGCCGGCGGCAGAGCTGCTGGAGTTTTTCCATCTGGCCCGGCGTGGCCCCCTGGGCCTCAAGGGACTGGAACAGGCTGTAAACAGTGTGTATCGGGCAGAACAGCTGGTTTCCGGAGGGGCTGCAGAACCTTCAGAGCTGGGCCAAAAGGCCAAACGGGCTCAACAAACCGGAGCCACCGGCAGTTCCGAATGGGGGCCAGAAACCGGTCTGGCCGAGCTGGGAAGCAGGCTTTTTTGTGAGGTGACTGCTGCAGAAATTAATGACATCCAGCCGGGTCCGGCCCTGGGCCATAGACTTAAATGCCGGCGCAGAGAGTGGCTTAAGGAAGAGCTCCAGAAAATAAGGCAGTCCTCGGCTCGGGAGGAATAATTTTTGGATACAGATTTTTACAATAACTTATTTTCAAAAGGGAGGGTATCAGGCCTATGATCTGGGTATATGTAGTGGCTTTTGTTTTGACAATGGGTATAAAAAGTGCTTTATATCGGGCGGTGGGTTTTGAATACAATGTGGCCCGGGATGGTTTTAGTTTTAAAAAGCTGGTAATTGATTTTGCCGTCTTTTTTGTTATCTATCTGGTGATTATTGTGATTTTTTCCCTGTTTTTAAATGGGGCCGGTTAAGGTGAATTAAAGATTATGAGCTCGGGCGGCAAAAACAAAAAGTATCCTACCTGCTGCCCAATATACAGCTCAATATGCTGATCAATATAATTTTTTCTCCAAAATAATTTTTTGCTGGAATTAACTAATATTTCTGGTTTTCACCATAAAATCGGACAAGATTTAAGTATAGGCAGCTCTTAGTTGATAAAAAGATTTGCTGTTCCTTTTGATTTTCCATTTTCCAGGCATGGTTGGGCCAGCATTAGCCACCGGGCCCTTAAAGCTCTCCACACCTGGATGGCAGGTCCGGTCTTTGGTGATGATTTTTGGGGAAAAATAAGGGGTATACCATGAGGTGGTAAAAAGTGGAACCGGTGATAAATATAAAAAATGTTTCCTTTAATTATAAGAGAAAAAATATACTAAAAAACATCAGTATGGATGTAAATCAGGGAGAATTTCTGGCCTTTGTGGGCCCCAATGGTTCGGGTAAAACCACCCTGATGAAGATTCTGGTCGGTGAACTGACCCCTGATTCCGGTACAATAACCATGCTGGGGACGCCCCTGGAAGACTTTAACTCCTGGACCCGGATTGGATATATTTCCCAGGAGGTGAAGGCCTTTAATCCCAGTTTTCCCGCCACTGTAAAGGAGATCATCGGGGCCAATCTGTATTCCAGGCTGGGATTTTTTAAACTTCTTAACCGGGAGGCCAAAAAAGAAATTGACCGGGTTCTGGATCTGGTGGATATGAAAGAATTTAAATACCGTCAGCTGGGCAGCCTGTCGGGGGGCCAGAAACAGCGTATTTTTATAGCCCGGACCCTGGTCAATGACCCGGAGCTAATTTTACTGGATGAGCCGCTGGTTGGGGTTGATGGTGCTGCCCAGGACAGGTTTTTCCGGCTGATAAATAAGCTTAACCGCCAGCTGGGTATTACGGTGATAATGATTTCTCATGATATCCATGTTATCAGCAGTGAGGCCACCCGGGTGGTCTGTTTTTCCGGAGGGCATATTTTCATTCACGAGGCCGACAATTTTGATTATGATAATTACCATTGTGATACTGTGGGGGAGAACAGATTTATTCCCGATCATGAGCATGGGGCAGGTGACAGATAATGGAGATCTTTACCTATTCTTTTATGGTGCGGGCTTTTATTGTCGGTAATATTATCGGTTTTGTGGCTCCCCTTCTGGGTGTATTTTTAATCTTAAAAAGGCTTTCTTTAATCGGCCATACAATTGCTCATGTTGCTTTAGCCGGAGTGGCTCTGGGCCTGTTTTTGGGACTTAATCCCGTTATGACGGCGGTTGTAGTCTCCCTGGGTGCCACCTTTGTAATTGAAAATCTCAGGGAAAGATATGAAAATTATGCCGAACTCTCTCTGTCTATTATTCTGGCTTCAGGTCTGGGGCTGATGACTGTGCTGGTCAGTCTGCTTAGAGAGAATGCCCGAATACTGAGCTATATGTTCGGCAGTATAACCATGGTTACCAGAGGGGATCTGTATACAGTACTGCCCCTGGGTATAGTGATGACGGTGCTGATAATAATTTTTTATTATGGATTTATATATATTACTTTTAATGAACATCAGGCCCGTCTGGCCGGAGTTCCGGTGCGCTATTTGAATATACTGTTTATGGTCATGATCGCCCTGACGGTTTCTTTAGGGATGAGGATCATCGGGGGGCTTTTAATTGCCTCACTGATCAGTTTGCCCGTGGCCGCCGCCCTCCAGGTGGCCCACAGTTTTCGAAGCACCATTATCTACAGCATTTTATTCAGCCTGCTGGCCGTAAATGTTGGTCTGTATATCTCATTTTACCGGGATCTGGCTCCCGGAGGTACTGTGATTTTAACCGGGGTCGGCTGTTTGATACTGGCCCTTCTTTATAATAATATAAAAAGCAGATATTTTGCTATTTAAAAAATCTTGTTCTTTTAAAGGAGGATCATGATGGATAATATTAAGATTGGAATAGCTGGTTATGGCAATCTGGGTAAAGGAGTTCGTCAGGCTCTACAGGATATTGAAGACCTGGAGCTAGAAGCTGTTTTTACCCGGCGGAATCCCGAAGATCTGGATACTTCAGGTGATGATTTTACGGCAGAACATGTCAGCTCAGCCCGGGACTATGTGGACCGGATTGATGTTATGCTGCTCTGTGGTGGCTCTGCCTCTGACCTGCCGGAACAGGGGCCCAAATTTGCGGAGATGTTTAATACTGTGGACAGTTATGATAATCATGGTCAGATTCCGGAGTATTATGCCAGCATCGATCAGGCGGCCTCCCGGGGAGCTAAGGCCGCACTGATCAGTATTGGCTGGGATCCGGGACTTTTTTCTTTAAACAGGATGCTTATGGAATCTGTTCTACCCGGAGGGCGGGGTTATACTTTCTGGGGCCCGGGGGTCAGCCAGGGCCATTCTGATGCTGTTCGGCGTATAGAAGGTGTGGAGGATGCCGTTCAGTATACTATACCTCGTGAAGAAGCCATTGAGGAGGTCCGGGGAGGAAATCAGCCTGAGCTGTCCACCGGACAGAAACATCTGCGCCGGTGTTTTGTGGTGGCTGGCAAGAATGCTGATTGCGAACAGATCACCCGGGAGATAAAAAATATGCCCGGTTATTTTGATGATTATGAAACCGAAGTTAATTTTATCACCCAAAAGCAGCTTAATGAAGAACATTCAGCTATGCCCCACGGTGGTTTTGTGATGCACAGCGCCCGGACCGGAAGAGGTCACAAGAACAGTCAGCTGATGGAATTTTCACTTAAACTGGACAGCAATCCGGAGTTTACCGCCCGGGTTTTAACCGCCTATGCCCGGGGAATTTATCGGATGTATCAGGAAGGAAAAACCGGAGCTTTTACTATATATGATATTCCCCCGGCCTATATTACACCCCGCAGTGGAGAAAATCTGAGGGAAAATATGCTGTAGGCCAAAAGGAAGGTTTTTGAAAGTTTTTTAAAATAGCAGAAAGAAGAAATAATGATTTTTTGATCTGGATACAGGAATAATGAGAGTCTATAACAGGGAGGTGAAGGGTGATGGGTACTGCAGTGGATCTGTTCTGGTTGATATTAAGAACCGGGATGTATATTTTTTTGAATCCCCTTTTCTGGGGGGTCCTGGTGCTGATTTATTTTCAGACCCGGAGTACTGTGCGCCGGGAAGAAGAGGTTTATAATCTCCAGCCCCGGGGCCGGAAGGCTGTGCTCAAAAGGCTTTTAAATTCGGGCCTATACGGGGTTATCGGAGGTTTTCTGGGCAGTATTATTTTTGTGGTCGTGGGGGTGACTCTCAGTGATATTGGAATCGGTTATCTCTGGCTGGTGGCGATTCTGGGTCTTTTGATTAATGTGCGGTTTTTATGTTTTTCCTATGCCGGAGGAATTGTGGGCCTGAGCAGTATAATCCTGGGCTGGCCGGAGGTTAATGTGGCCGCAATTCTGATGATCGTGGCCGTACTGCATTTGATTGAGAGTATTTTGATCCAGCTCAGTGGGGGAGAAAAGCCCCTGCCGCTGACGGTGGCCCACCCGGAAGAAGGACGGGTTGGTCTTTTTCTGCTGCAGAAGCTGTGGCCTATCCCCTTTGTGGCCCTGATTGCTCTGGCTGTGATGGAGAGTGAAGTTCCGGGGGCGGTGATTGATATGCCGGACTGGTGGCCCTTAATTGATACTCTGATTGAGATCGGGTCCGGAGAAACGGTGATGTATATTCTGCTGCCTGTTGCGGCCGGTCTGGGTTATGGTGATATGGCGGTAACCAGCCGGCCGAGGGAAAAAGCCCGGCATACGGCCCGGAGATTGTTCGGCTATAGTATTGTCCTGCTGCTTTTAGCCCTGTCCGGTTCTTATTTTCCTCCTGTTCTGCTGGTGGGGGCTTTGTTTTCATTTCTGGGCCATGAAAAAGTTATCCGAACCGGGAGAAAAGTGGAGCAGAAAGGGAGTCCTCTTTATACTCCGCCCCGTGAAGGGCTGCTGATACTGGGGGTTCTGGAAGATTATCCGGCTGATGAGGCCGGACTAAAGAGAGGAGATATACTGCTGGCAGCTGATGGTATGGTTTTTCAATCTCCGGCCCTATTTTATGAATACTGCCGGGATCAAAGCCGGATTGTTCTGGAAGTCAAAAACCGGGAAAACTTTGCCGAAAGTGAAGCTCAGGGTAATCAGGGAGTCCGGGAAGTAATCTTTGACAGCAGTACCGGAGATCTGGGACTGGTGTTTCTGTCCGATAGGCCGGAACAGAGGATGTCCGATCTTACTGAAAGATCAGGTTATTTGCCCAGGCTTTTGTCCCGGTTAAAGAACAGGTTTTTTTCTTCTTGAGCCCAAAATTGGCAGAGATAAATTTTCCTGTAAAATTGCAAACAGCAGATAATTCTATTTTTGCATATTATATTAATGTGGTATATTATATTTTGTGAATGGTATATTATTTTTTTGTCAATTATGATATATTTTTTCTCAGCTGGAGCAGGGGCTAGAAATTATGTTAAATCATAATTTAATTTAAAAATTTAAAATAGATAATTCAGGTCAATATGTAAGGGAGGTTATGTTAAGTGAAGGCAGATATTGTAATAATTGGTGGGGGAGTCACCGGTACCGCCGTGGCCCGAAAGCTGACCGAATATGAGCTCGACATTATCCTGGTGGAAAAAGAGGCCGATCTGGCTTCCGGTACCAGTAAGGCCAATTCGGGTATTGTTCATGCCGGTTATAATGCGGATCCGGAGACCATGAAAGGACAGCTCAATATACAGGCCAATCCCCTTTTTGATAAACTTTGTTCGGATTTAAATGTTCCCTTCCAGAGAACCGGTTCTCTGGTGGTGGGATTTAATCAACAGGATCTGGAGACAATAAAGCAGAAGAAGGAGAATGGAGATAAAATTGGAATTCCGGGTCTGGAAATTATAGGCCGCCGAAGGCTGCAGAAAATCGAGCCCCATATTAATGACCGGGCGCGCTGGGCACTGTATGCTCCTTCGGCCGGGATTGTATCCCCCCATGAGCTTACCATTGCCCTGGGTGAAAATGCGGCTCAAAATGGCCTGCAGGTTATGCTGGAGAATAAAGTTGAAGATATTGAAACAGAAAAGGGTGCTCTGAAAGCAGTTGTAACGAATCGGGAAAGAATTGAGTGTGATGTGGTGATCAATGCGGCCGGTGTATATGCGGACAGTATTGCCCGGATGGCAGGAGATGAAATGGTTATCAGGCCCCGCAAAGGAGAGTATTTTATTTTTGACCGGGAATATGGGGACCTTATCAATCATGTGCTGTTTCCCACTCCCACAGAAACGAGCAAGGGTATTCTGGTTACAGCCACCGCCCATGGTAATCTTCTGGTAGGCCCCAATGCCTATCCGGCCGGTAAGGAGGATCTGGCTACCACCTCCGGGGGGCTGGTCGAAATTATGAAGGGAGCCGTGAAACTGATTCCCGATCTTCCCCGGGGTGGGGTAATCTCTTCTTTTGCCGGTCTCCGGGCTGCAGCTCCTTCAGAAGATTTTATTATCAGTCCTTCCCCCAGTGTGTGGGGCTTTATCCATGCCGCCGGTATTCAGTCTCCCGGGCTAACGGCGGCTCCGGCTACAGCCGAAAGGGTGGAGCAGCTGGTCAAAGGTTATTATCCTTCCGAAAGACTGGTTAAAAAGGATGATTTCCAGGAAACTCTGCCGGAAAAACCCCACCTTTATGACTATGATGAAGGTGATCTGGAGGACTGGAATGAATATATTGATCGAAGAGAGGATTATGGAGAGGTTGTCTGCCGCTGTGAACATGTGACCCGGGGAGAAATTATTGATGCCCTGCACAGTCCGGTTCCGGCCCAAACTCTGGATGCCATAAAAAGAAGAGCCCGGGCCGGTATGGGCCGCTGTCAGGGTGGTTTTTGCGGCCCCCGGGTGGTGGAGATAATCGCTGAGGAGCTGGGTATTTCCCCCCGGGAAGTAACCAAAAAAGGACCGGGTTCTGAAATTCTTCAGGAAAAAACCAAGGATCTGAGATTAAAAAAGAAAACAGCAGACAAAGAAAACCGGGACAATCAGCGGCAGGAAGGAAAGTATAAAGATCCTGCTCAGGATGCTGCTAAAAATGCTGAACAGGATGCTGAACAGGCAACTGAACAGGCAGCTGAACAGGATACTGAACCAAAAACTGAAAAACAGCTTCAGCAGGTGAAGATAGAGAGTGGGGGTGCTGATGGTGAGTGAATTTAAAGATAAATATCAGCTGGTAATAATAGGAGCCGGTCCGGCCGGCCTGGGTGCCGCCCTGGCCGCTGAAGAACGGGGAGTTAAGGATATTCTGCTTTTAGAAAGGGATTATTTTCTGGGCGGAATTCTGCCCCAGTGTATTCACAATGGCTTTGGGCTGGATTATTTTGGAGAAGAGCTGACCGGACCCGAATATGCACATCGATTTATTGACCGGATACCGGAGAGCACAGTACAGGTTATGGATGAAACCATGGTTCTGGACATTACTCCGGATAAGGAAATCACCGCTCTTAACCGCCATCAGGGTGTGCAAAAGATCGAAGCAAAGGCGGTCCTGCTTGCTATGGGCTGCCGGGAGAGAACCAGGGAAGCCATTAAAATTCCCGGTGACCGGACTGCCGGAGTGCTGACCGCCGGAACCGCCCAGCGTTATATTAATATTGAAGGTTATTTACCGGGCCGGAAAGTTATTGTGCTCGGATCCGGAGATATTGGCCTGATTATGGCCCGCAGGATGACCCTGGAAGGTGCTGAAGTGGACAGTGTGCTGGAAATTATGCCCTACTCCAGTGGACTGGTAAGGAATAAAGTCCAGTGTCTGGATGATTTTGATATTCCCCTGAAATTAAACCACACTCTGACCCGTATTGAAGGGGACAAAAGGGTAGAACGGGTTGTTGTTTCCCGGGTAAATGATGATCTGGAACCTGTTCCCGGTTCAGAACAGACCGTGGAATGTGATACAGTACTCCTGGCTGTAGGTTTGATTCCGGAAAATGAGCTGACCAAACAGATGGGAATTGAACTGGACCCGGTTACCGGGGGTGCAGTGGTTAATGAACAGCGGGAAACTGAAATTAATGGTGTTTTTGCCTGTGGAAATGTGCTGCAGGTTCATGATCTGGTTGATTATGTAACTGAGGAATCCGAGATTGCCGCCCGGGCGGTCAGTGAATATCTGTCCCGCCGGAGAAAAAAACGCAGGAAAAAAATTAAGTTAACGGCCGGAGAACAAATAACCTATGTGGTTCCTCACAGAATTGATTATGTATATCAGGATAAGGATAAAAAAACACTTAAGCTTTTTTTAAGAAGCTCAGTACCTGTAGAGGAAGCGGAACTGAAAGTTGTTGATGACCGGGGCCAGGAATTAATCAGCAGCAGAAAGAAAATAGTGACTCCGGGTGAAATGGAGACCATTATCCTGCCCCTGCAGTTTTTAGATGAGGATATTGAAGAACTGACGGTAAGTGTAACTAAAGCTTCTCAGGGAGCTGATTAATAATGGAGAAAAAAGAAATTATCTGTATCAGCTGTCCTTTGGGCTGCCGGGTTGAAGTTCGTGGTGATGGAGAAAACATTGAAAGTATTGAAGGCAATCAGTGCCCCCAGGGCCGGGAGTATGCCCGGGAAGAGTTCATGAATCCCACCCGCATATTACCCACCACGGTCCGGGTTTCAGGGGGAGAACTGCCCCTGGTATCTGTAAAAACAGAAGCTCCAATTCCCCGGGATAAAATATTTTCCGCCATGGATCAGATTGCGCAAGTGACGGTTGAAGCTCCGGTAAAGCTGGGGGAAGTAATTATTGAGGATTTAGTGGGTACTGGTGTAAGCCTGGTGGCCACCAGGAGAGTGCTGAGTGACAAAAAAGCAGCAGATGGAGAGAAGGTATAAATTAACAATATACAAAATATTTGCCTGTATATTCTTCTTTATAACAGATAATAGGGAAATTCTTTATAATTTTGTTAAATTTCCTTTAAATTTTTGTGAAGTTATGATATAATTTTCCTAAGAGTAAATAGTTTCGTTAACAGCCAGTCCTGTTTTGCTCATTAAAAAGGGGAGATGAAAATGAGTAACCTGGAAAAGATCATTGTCCTCGAAGATGAGGTTGAAGCCTCTTTGATGGAAGATATCCTGCAGGAACGGGGTATTCCTTTTCTGATTAAGACCTATGACTGTCTGGCCTATGATGGTATTTTTCAGGTAAACTGGGGCTGGGGGCATATTGAGGCTGATCCTGAGTACAGAGCAGAGATTGAGAAAATTCATCAGGAGATAAACCCTGAGCAAAAGCAGTCTGAGTCAGAGGGACCGGCTAAAAAATAATTAAAGGAGAGATGATCATGGCAAATATTAGTGAATGGGGCTGGCCAAAAAAAATCATTGCTGTTGTAATATTAATTTTAATTATTTGGCTGGGCTGGAGAACCTTTTTTGGAGTCAATCAGGCAACAAGGGCAATTCTCGATCTTCCGGAAATGGAACTGGAGCTGGAAAATGCTGATGGGGAATTAATCAGTATTAGTGTTAGAAACGGGACTCCGGCCACCACCTATGTCAATGTGGATCCGGATGTTATAAGAGAAAATGTGGTTTATTATACCAGTAATTTCCCGGCTTCGGCAACCAGAATAATTCGGCCGGTACAGACCGACCTCCAGATTGCTCGTTTTGGCCCGGATGGCCATATCCAGGAGATTTATGATGTTCCCGCCGATACGGAGGTTAGTATTGTTCCTGATGGAAGATATCAGCATACGATCATGGCCTATGACGGATTTTTTGCTGAACACGGAATCAGTGTGGAAAATGAAACCAGTATAGTGATTGACTAAATTATACTATGATTATCCTGCATAAAATGTTATTTTAAGATTTATTAATTTATGATTGCGGTTATGGCAGTAATGTTATTTGCTAAATAAAATTAACTTTTTGCAGTACAACCATACTATAGTTTATTTTAATTAATTTAATGATTAATACAGCTAAAATTTTTAGAAATCAAGGGAGATACAAAAACTTTAAAAACTAAATGGAAAAGAAATTATAATCAAAAATATTGCCTCTTTTTTAAGGTTATTAACCAGGGATCACAGTTATTAACCAGGGCTCACAAAAGAACGCCCAAAAGAAACGCAAAAAAAAAGAAACGCAAAAATAACAGTAAAGAAAAAAGCCCCATCAGCTGATGGGGCTTTTCCTGTAGAGCTATTTCTAAATTATATTTAATGGTATATTGTCTGGTTGCTGCATTTTTTACTGTGCAATTTTACTGCATTTAGGTACTTACTGAATAAAGAAGTTTGATTTTTCTTCATAGGACCTTTTGGCTTCATCAAGACTCATGATTCCTCTTCTTTTTTTGCTGCCAAAACGGTCATCATCAATTCCCAGTAATTTTTTCAACATGATAATCACTCTCCTTATAGGGTTATAGAGTTATAGAGTTTGCAGAAAGAAAACTTTGCTTTCTGCAGCAGCAATATTGATTATAGGGTTATAGGTTATTGCTGCAGTTGATTTTACTCAAATAGATTATATCATCTCTATAATTTTTGTCAAGTATAAAATTAAAAAAACATTAAAAAACACAAAAAAAGCCGCTTAAATACATGTATACAGCACAGCTGGGGAATATAATTTCCTGTTTATATATTTTGATTCTTTTCCCCAAACATCTCCTTCATCACCAATGGTAAGATTTAAGTATATGGTTATATTGGTTGAAATGAACATTTCAGCACTTCATTATTTGTCATTTATTGATACACAGGGTTGGGCCGGTATTAGTACATCGAGTCCACCAGAGGGCTCCATTTTAACATTGAGGAAAAAAATGATTAAGGGAAGTGAAGGTGCTCCTTTATTTTAATTTATTTGACATATAATAAAAATAGCAATACAATATTACAGTATCAGGGGTTTTTGAATGTTAATCCTCGGATTATACTGGCAGGTTTATAGAAGGAAGACTCCGGTGCTGTATTTGCTATTTTATGTTCCTGCTGTATTTTCCTTTTGAGTAAGAAATGAATTTAAATTTTTTAAAGGAATTATCAGTAAATGAATTAGTTTATTATTACTTTTTTTAAAAAAAGAAAGGATGATATTAATGGCCAGTTCTGTCTCCCGGCTTTTTGTGGAAAAAAAGTCAGGATTTGATATTGACTCTCAGGTACTTTATGAAGATCTAAAAGAATTTTTAGAAATTGAGGGCCTAAAAGATTTAAAAATTGTTAAGCGCTACGATGTGGAGGGTATTACCCGGGAAGAATTTGAGGAGGCCAGAAGAAAAATATTTGCCGAACCCCCGGTGGACAGGGTTTATGAAGAAGAATATCCCTTTCCGGAGGAAGCACGGATTATTGCCGTGGAGTATTTGCCCGGACAGTATGATCAGCGGGCAGATTCAGCGGCTCAGTGTATTCAGATTTTAACCAGAAAAGAAAAGCCGGAAATACGCTGTGCCAGAATACTGCTTTTATTTGGGGATATTACTGAGAGAGAATATGAAAAAATTAAAGATTATTATATAAATCCGCTTGATTCCCGGGAAGCTGAGCTCGAAAAACCGGATACCCTGGAGCTGGATATTGATTATCCAAAAGAGGTAGAGACCCTGGATAATTTTATTGAGCTCAATCAGGAAGGCCTTAAAAATTTGCATTCTGACCTGGAGCTGGCCATGTCTGAAGATGACCTAAATTTTATTCAGAATTACTTTCAAAAAGAGGAGCGCAGCCCGACTTTAACTGAAATTCGTGTTCTTGATACATACTGGTCTGATCACTGCCGGCATACCACATTCTTAACCGAAATTACTGATATAGAATTTTCGGAAGGGCCCTATACAGAGGCGGTCAAAAAAGCCTTTGACCGATATCAGCAGACCAGAAATCAGGTTTATGGTCCGGAAAATGATGAAAAAATTTGTCTGATGGATATAGGCACTATTGGAGTAGAAGAGATGAAACAGAGAGGGCTTCTCAATAATCTGGAAGAATCCGAAGAAGTGAATGCTGCCAGTATAGAGGTCACCATTGAGGTGGACGGCCGAAAGGAAGACTGGCTGGTTATGTTTAAAAATGAGACTCATAATCATCCCACCGAGATTGAGCCCTTTGGTGGTGCAGCCACCTGTCTGGGAGGAGCAATTCGCGACCCTCTGGCCGGCCGGTCCTATGTTTACCAGGCAATGCGGGTGACCGGTGCTGCTGATCCCCGAACTCCGGTTTCTGAAACTATACCGGGTAAACTTCCGCAGAGAAAAATAACAACTGAAGCAGCAGAAGGTTTTAGTTCATATGGGAATCAGATTGGACTGGCTACCGGGGAAGTGTCTGAATTTTATAATGAGCATTTTCTGGCAAAAAGGATGGAGATTGGGGCAGTGGTAGGGGCTACACCAGCTGAAGATGTGGTGCGCAAAAGCCCTCAACCCGGTGATGTGGTAATTCTGGTGGGGGGACGTACCGGACGTGACGGCTGTGGAGGAGCGACCGGTTCTTCCAAAAAACATACTGAAGAGTCTCTGGATAAATGTGGGGCTGAGGTACAAAAGGGTAATCCTCCTACGGAGAGAAAACTGCAGCGTTTGTTCCGCAGACCGGAGGTCAGCCGGATGATCAAAAAATGCAATGATTTTGGAGCCGGTGGAGTTGCCGTGGCTGTGGGAGAACTGGCCCCCAGTCTGGAGATTGATCTGGATGCTGTTCCCAAAAAGTATGAAGGTCTGGATGGAACTGAACTTGCTATTTCTGAATCACAGGAAAGAATGGCAGTTGTGCTGGATCCGGCCAGGGTTAATGATTTTATTGAATATTCCCGGGAGGAGAATCTGGAAGCCACCCCGGTGGCAAAGGTTACGGATTCCGGTTATTTGAGAATGAAATGGCGGGGAGACTATATAGTTGATTTGAGCCGGGAATTTTTGCGGACCCATGGTGCCGACCAGTACAGCCAGGTTCTGGTTCAGGAGCCTGATGCGGCTGAAAGCTATTTTGATAGTCTGCCGGACCGGATTGAAGAAAATTTATCAGATCCTGAACAGGCCTGGCTGGAAAATATGTCCCGCCTGAATGTCTGCAGTCAGAAAGGATTGAGGGAGAGATTTGACAGTACCATTGGAGCGGCCAGTGTGCTTTTGCCTTATGGAGGAGAACATCAGCTGACTCCGGTATCCGGAATGGTAGCCCGGCTGCCGGTCAGGGAGGGCCGGACAGATCAGGGAACCATTATGACCTTTGGTTATAACCCCGATCTGGCACTATGGAGCCCCTTTCACGGTGGGCTGTATGCTGTTTTGGAATCGGTGGCCCGCTCAGTTGCTCTGGGAGGAGACTTCCAAAAAATCAGACTGGCCTTACAGGAGTATTTTGAAAAACTGGGTGATAACAGGTCCAAATGGGGGAAACCTTTCAGCGCTCTGCTGGGTGCTTATCTGGCCCAGACTGAGCTGGGTATCCCTGCTGTAGGGGGAAAAGACAGTATGTCAGGAACCTTTAAAGATCTTGATGTACCCCCCACTCTGGTTTCTTTTGCTCTTAATATAACGGATATTGAACAAACCGTTTCTCCCGAATTTAAAAAGGAGGATAGCCGCCTGATCTGGGTTAAACCGGTCGCCAATAAAAAAGAAGTTCCTGATTTTGCTGATCTTAAAGAAAAATATGAAGCCATACACGGGCTGATAAAAGAAGGGCACATAAGAGCCGCTGCGGCTGTGTCCACCGGTGGGGCTGCGGCAGCAGTTAGTAAGATGGCTCTGGGAAATAAAATTGGAGTAAAGATCAATTCTGAACTTGCCCTAAGAGACCTTTTTGAGCCCGAACATGGTTCTCTTATCCTGGAACTTGATTCTGAGGTATCCCGGTCCTTGCTTCCCAATCATATATTTTTGGGTACTACAACCCGGAAGCCGGTAATTAAAATGGGTGAGACCCGGATTAGCCTGGATAAAATTCAGAAGTCCTGGTCTCAGACTCTGGAGGATGTTTTTCCCACAGAGATAGAAGATGAAAAAGACAAGCCTCCGGTGATAAAATATGATGAAGACAGGCCAGAGAAAAACAATTTTTCAGTTTCTAAAACAGCCCGGCCCCGGGTTCTGATTCCTGTTTTTCCGGGTACAAATTGTGAGTATGATTCAGCTCAAAAATTTCGGAGGGCTGGAGCAGAAGTTGATACCATGGTGTTTAAAAATTTAACCCCCCGGATGATTGAAGATTCACTGGATGAGATAGCAGATCGTATTGATAAATCTCAGATTATAATGCTGCCCGGGGGCTTTAGTGCCGGGGATGAACCTGATGGTTCGGGGAAGTTTATTGCCACTGTTTTTCGCAGTCCCCGGGTTCGAAAAGCCGTAAACCGACTGCTCAAACAGAGAGACGGTTTGATGCTGGGAATATGTAATGGTTTTCAGGCTCTGGTGAAACTTGGTCTTTTACCTTATGGAGAGATCCGGGAAATGACCGAAGATTCACCGACCCTTACCTTTAACAGCCTGGGGCGGCATGTCTCCTGTATGGTAAAGACCAGAATTTCTTCCAGCCTTTCTCCCTGGCTGCAGGGTATGCCGGTGGGTACCGAGCACTGGATTCCGGTTTCTCATGGTGAAGGCCGTTTTTATGCCGGCAAAAAAACGCTTAGTGAGCTGTCCGATAAGGGACAAATTGCCACCCAGTATGTAAATCTGGAGGGTAATACCACCTATGATATTAAATATAATCCCAATGGTTCCCGCTGGGCTGTAGAAGGAATTACTGATCCTACAGGTCGCATTTTTGGTAAAATGGGCCACTCAGAAAGGATTACCCCGGGTACTGCTCAGAACATTCCGGTCCACAAACAGCAGGATATTTTCCAGGCCGGGGTTGACTATTTTAGGGCTTAATCTTTTCTGTTTCTTCTTCATAACCGCTGTTAGTTTTAAATATATGTTAAATACCCCAGCTTTTGGGCCGAGTTTTTCGGCCCTTTATTTTTGCCACAAATTAAGCAATAGTTCGAGAAATTTATAAAAAAATTGTAAAATTTCCGGTAACTCTTGACATTATACCAAAAAGATTTTATAATTTAAATAATATAATTCGACTTTTAATCTTTAATACTCTAAAGAAAGGGGGTTTTAAATCCGGATCAAGGAATATAGCAAATAATATTTTCTGTTGGACAATTTTCTGTCGGAAAAATAGAAAACTAATTATTAATTTTTTTAAATTTTGCTACATATTTAATAATTACAATTTTAAGGGGGAGTTAAAATGCTGGAACGAGAAAACTGGACAACCCGGGTGGGTTTTATTTTAGCCGCCGCCGGCTCTGCTGTAGGTCTGGGGAATATCTGGCGTTTTCCATATGTTGCCGGTGAGAATGGTGGGGCTGTATTTTTGATTATTTATCTTTTGGCTATTATTTTTATTGGTTATCCGGTTATGGTGACCGAAATTTCTATTGGTCGGAAAAGCAACAGAAACCCTGTAGGTGCTTTTAAATCACTGGCTCCTGATACACCCTGGTGGCTGGTTGGTTCTCTGGGCGTTTTTACCGGGTTTGTAATACTCAGCTTTTATTCCGTGGTGGCCGGCTGGTCAATGGCCTATATTTTTAAGGCTATTGGCGGTTTTACCCCGGAAATGGAGTTTGGGGCCTTATTTGGGGATCATATTGCCAGTGCAGGTACAACCCTGATCTGGCATGCCTTGTTTATGATTCTAACCATAGGAGTTATTGCCGGAGGAGTTGTAGGTGGAATTCAAAAAGTGGTTAAAATCCTGATGCCTGTTTTATTTATTCTGCTGGTTGTGCTGGGAATTAGATCCTTAACTCTGGAAGGTGCAGGAGAAGGGGTTTTGTTCTTTTTACGGCCCAGTCTGGGTGATTTTACCCTGGACAGTCTGGGAGCGGCTATTGGTCAGGCCTTCTTTACCCTGAGTCTGGGCATGGGGGCCATGATAACCTATGGCAGTTATCTCAGTGAAAAGGACAGTATTACTGATAGTGCCGGTTATATAGTTGGTCTGGACACCTTAATTGCTATCATCTCCGGGTTTGCTATTTTTCCCGCCGTTTTTGCTCTGGGTATGGCACCTACAGAAGGCCCGGGCCTGGCCTTTGTCACTCTACCCGGTGTTTTTGCTGAAATGCCCCTGGGCAGTTTCTTTGGCTTCCTGTTTTTCCTGCTTTTGAGTATTGCAGCCCTGACCTCGGCTATATCTCTGCTTGAGGTTGTTACCGCCTGGCTGATTGATGAAAAGAACTGGCCGCGCAAAAAAGCAGCCACGGTACTGGGTATTATTATTTTCCTGACCGGAATTCCTCCTCTGCTGGGATACAGTGCCTGGAGTGGATTCTCTTTTCTGGAAATGGATATTCTGGATACCTATGACTGGTTTGCCAGTGATCTGTTTCTGCCTTTCGGGGGAATGCTGACCCTGATTTTTGCCGGTCATATCTGGGGGGCCCGCAATACTTCTTCAGAAGCCAACAAGGTGCAGAGCAAAATTAATGTGGGTAACCTGTTTGGAATTTTGATTAAATACATTCTGCCCCTGGTAATTTTTATAATTCTGGTCTTAAATATATATGAAACTATTTTTTAATTTAAATCAGGTCTGATGGAAAATATTAATCTGGATTAGATTAAACCGGATTTTTGAACTAAACTTTCTTTTATTTGCGATTTATAATAGCTGTATTGACTATTGATTAGTATAAACCGGCTGATTTTCAGCCGGTTTTTCTATGGAAACAAGAAGGAATTTTAGGAGATATATAGAATATCTTTATATATACAGTTTTAAAAAGTTTTAAAAAAAGCAAAAACAAAAGGAGATGGGGGATTACAACTATGGAAATGAATCGTAAATCTTTTATTGCTATTATAATTTTAATAATTCTTGTCACCGCCGGGATTGTGGGTTTTATTCAGTGGAATAGGGTTTCTGCAAGGCGTGAAGCCCGACAGAGGCTGGAAGAGGAAGAGGCCATGGAATATAATGAAGAAAACTTTTTTGAGTTTGCGGTATCTTTTCAAAATATAAATGCTCTGGAATTATTCCTGGAGGCCAAAATGGATATTGATACCAGAAATGAACACGGGGAGACAGCTCTAATCATAGCGGCCCGGGAGGATCTGCAGGAGGTAGCGGAATTTTTGCTGGAACAGGGAGCATCCCTTGATGAGACCGATGAACGTGGCCGTACCCCGCTGAGTATTGCCATTCTCGAGGAGAACGATGCACTGGCCCAGATACTTCTGGAAGCAGGGGCTGATGTTAACTATACCGATGATGAAGGTCGGACCCCCTTAAGCTGGGCCAGAGACCGGGAGATGGCTGAACTGTTGATTGAATATGGAGCCGATATTCACACCACAGATGGAGAGGGCAGAACCCCACTGATGCAGGCTGCTAGAAGAGGACAGACCGGAACAGTTCAGGTTTTAATTGAAGAGGGTCTTGATGTTAATGATACTGATGATCATGAACAGCATTCTCTGCTGTTTTTAGCCAGTTATTTTGCCGAAGAACATCCAGAGATGGTTGAACTGCTGCTGGATGAGGGAGCTAATATAGAACAGAGGGATGAACGGGAGCGGACAGCCCTGCACTGGGCGGTGGAAAAAGGTCATCTGGAAACGGTTCGCATACTTCTGGACCGGGGTGCAGAAATTGATGTACAGGATGAGGAAGGTATGACCCCTCTAATTATTGCCGCCCCCTATCATTATGGCTATCTGGAGATTGTTGAGCTGCTTCTGGACAGAGGTGCAGATCAGGATATTACTGATAATGAAGGGAAGACCGCTCTGGACTGGGCCCAAAAATATGGTACCGATGAGATGGTGGTCCTGCTGGGGGGAGAGATTGAAGAAGAAGAGGATGAAGACATAGAAGAGCCGGAAGAAGAAACTGCTGATGAAGAAGATGGGAATTAGTACTTTTCATGAATAAAGCAACAGCAGTATGTATCCCTGTTCTTAACTCCCGGAAATAGAGCTGAACCCTAAATATTAACTCAAAGACTTAAAAATTGTTTGGGATTAAGATGAAGAGATTTAAATTCAGTATATTATCAAAAGGCTGCGCGGAAATTATTCGTGGAGCCTTTTAATTTTTGAAAATGGTGATAGTTGATGAAAGAAAACAGAGAAAAAGCAGATTATATTTTATGGACTCTCATTATACTGTCCCTTTTGGGTTCTGTTTATTTAACGGCCGTTATTTATTATCCTCCTGATGATGAGAGGCCGGTGACGGTCTTTGTGCTGGATACGGCTGGTGGGCGGGCTGGAGAAATGCAGGCTCATGGAGAATCTGTCAGCCGGGTGATTATGTCTGAGTATCCTGCGGCTGATATTAATTTTTTGGAAGTTGGAGCCGGGGGCCGTCCGGAGCTTGAGTTATATCTGGCTGCTTTAAGAAGAATTATTCAGTATCGAGCTGACAATCCTGAGGCGAGGATCCTGGTCAATGTAAGTCTGGCTTTTATGGAAGGTGAAAATCAGCGTTATTTAATGTCCCGTCTGCTGGATTTAGAGGTAATGGTTATTGCCGCAGCGGGCAACAATAATTCGGAAAGGGCCGTTTATCCGGCCGGCTTTTCCGGAGTTATTGCGGTGGCCAGTGCCGGCCCCCGGGGTAAAGATGAATTTTCCAATTACGGATCCTATATTGACCTGGCGGCTCCGGGTCAGGTAAGCCACAGCCGGATGCTTTATTATCTGGGACAGTATATCTGGCAGGGTATAGAGCGGGCAGGCACTTCTTTTGCCGCCCCCCGGGTTACCGGTTTAATGAGTTTTCTGCTTGCTCATCGTCCTGATCTGGAGGGTGAGCAAATTCTTTCCATTATTAAAAATACAGCTGTTCCCATTAATGATGATCTGTTTACAGGAGGACAGCTGGGTGCGGGCTTAATTAACAGCAGGCAGGCTTTAAGAGAAGCAAGGCCGGATCTTTACTATCTTTCTGTACTTCGTTATCTGCTTTATGGTCTGTTTGTGGTCAGTTCTGCTGTATTAATTAAATTTAAATACGGTTATTTTTTGATTTTAGTACTTCTGTTAATGATGCTGGTGGTCATCCCCGGGGTCTTATTTCTGGAAAGAAGGCTCCTGTTTTATGTAACAAGAGAGCTCAACCCGGGGCGGGACATTTTGCTGTTTTCAGTTTTGACGGCTGTATTAAGTCTAACCGGCTGGGAGAAAAAGTATCTGCTGAAAATATATGGTTTATTTTTGCTTGTTTTTTTAATTGGGGGAGAGCTGATCAATTATAATATTTATTTGTTTATACTGCCCGGTATAATCTTAATTTTTGGTGAATGGATTAAACTATATACCCTGAACAAAACTGATGATTACAGGGTTTTAATACAGAGTCTAAAAAGCCGATCCCGGAAAATTAAACAGCTGGTTAAAAGAAAGCTTGCTGACTTATCTCCCGCCCAGAGGGCCAATCTGCTTGCCTTCTGCAGTAAAAACAGCAGCCGGGCTGAGCTCTGTATTCAAAAGCTTCTGCCCCTATATAAAGATGAGAAAGATAAGGTGATTCCTGTTTTAAAGAAGTTTCTGGAAAGTGACAAAAGCCGGCTGGTTGATTTTGGGGGCCGGTGTTTTAAAAAATTGCCCGGGCAAAATACGGGTGGGTATGTTGTTGAGATGCTGCAGAAAAACAGGGGAGACCAGCTGATGATTATGGAGATATTAGAAGAGCTGGCCAGGCAGGATAAAATTTCCTCATCTGACCGGATTACTGCGGAAAACATCCTCCTGGATTATATAAAACAGTCCAGCAATATGTGGCTCCGCCACCAGGCGGTTCGGACCCTGGTGGCGGTGAAAAAAGAACATTCTGAACTGCTTTCTCTTCTGGAAGAGCTGAGCAGAGATGAGCAGCATCTGGTTCATCTGGAGGCCGAATATTACTTCAGAGAACTGCAGAAAAATTGATCAAACCTGCACTTTTCGCAATTTATTAATTCTTTCCTGGGTAGGTGGATGGCTGCTGAAAAGGCGGGCCATTCCTTCCCGGGACAGGGGGTTTAATATAAACATATGAGCTGCAGCTTCATTAACCTGCATTTTATTGTTTTGAACCCGGGATTCCATTTTCTGCAGGGCACTGGCCAGACCGTCCGGTGAACCAGCAATTCGGGCTCCTTCTTCATCGGCCAGGTATTCACGGGAACGGGAGATAGCCATTTTAATTAACAGTGCGGCCAGAGGAGCAAAAATTAAGGCCACCAGCTGAATCAGACCCCCTTTGCCCCTGCGGCGGCCTCCAAACAGCATGCGGAAGCGCCCCATCCGGGCTAAAAAAGCAAGGGCTCCGGCCATTACGGCAGCAATAGTACTGATCAGAGTATCTCTGTTTTTTACATGGGCCAGTTCATGAGCGATAACCCCGGTCAGTTCTTTTTCATTAAGCAGCCTGACAATTCCTTCTGTAACCGCTACAGCCGCATTGGAGGGATTTCTTCCGGTGGCAAAGGCATTGGGCTGTTCAGAAGGTGTTAAATAAATATCGGGCATAGGCATCCCGGCCCGGCTGCTGAGGCTGCGCACAATTTTATATACTTCCGGAGCTTCTTCTTCACTTAACGGCCGGGAGCGGGTCATTTTAATGGCAATTTTGTCACTGTACCAGTAGCTGATGAAGTTTATCACCAGGGCAAAGATAAAGGCGGTTATTAAACCACTTTCTCCGGCAATTAAACCTCCCAGCAGAATGAAAACCACGGTCAGGGATACCATCAGCAAAAAGGTTTTTGTTCTGTGCATATATATCAGTTCCTCCCTATTTTTATCTTTCTATTTTATCTTTACTTATCTGTATTTTTAGAATTAATATTTCTCAGCAATAAAATCAACAATAAAATCAAAATAAAAATCAAAGCATAAAAGCATAAAATGAATTAAAAATCATTCTCATTAATAATTTTACATTATTAAATATTAAATTACAAGACATCTAATCATTATTTAATCTTGATTTAAATGAATTAGAAAAAATATTATAAAAATACTTCGGGAAAGTTGCAAATCTGAACCACAGGATGTATAATATAAGTGATTCCAAAATATATGTATCATAATGCTGAATATCAGGCTTTGTTGAAATTGGTTTACCGATACCGGGGCTTACAAAAAACAGGTCTGCCTGCAGCTTATTTGAAGACTGTTGAGCTTAAAAAACGCTACTAAGAGGGGATGCCAATGGATCTGGAAACATTATTTAAATTATTTAGATATTTTGGCTATGGTGTTATCGGCCTGCTTTATACGCTGGCTTTTATTCTGCTGGTAGTATTTGGTATAGGCTAAAGATATAAAATTGTTTTTAATTATATATGGTTAGTTATGCTTAGTTTAATAGATTTTAAATCCTCTGCGGTAAAGCAGGGGTCTTTTTTTACTTGTTTTTGATTTGCTGATGTATTATAATTTATGTGAAGTAAGATATTTTACATAAATTTTTCTATTTTTTATAGGAAATTTATATAAGGATATTTATAAATTTAATATAATTTAGTTTTATTGGTTAAAATAAATTTTCATAAACTTTTGATTCTCTTCCATAACCGTCTCTCCCATAACCACTGGTAATATTTAAGAAGATATTCATATTTTTCACCAGGGGAAGTGGAGGTGATTTTTGATTTTTATAAATGAGAATTAACATCAAACAATACACACCCAAAATATAAACCAATAATATTCAGCAAACAAAAGCAAACTAAAAGAATTTTTTACTGTAAACAATTTTATTATCAGCAGGGAGGTATATTTTGAAGATGAAAATATTCAGCAAAAAGAAGATTGGCATTGTATTTATTCTGATAGTTTTTACCTTTATATTCTACAGTTTTGGAGTTCAGGCTGCCGAGGTGAGATGGAGATTTAATACCGGCAGTGCAATTTTTTCCAGCCCTGTGGTAGATGATGCCGGCAACATTTATTTTGGTAATAATGATGGTGTTTTCAGAGCTTTATCCCCGGCAGGAGATGTTCTCTGGGAGACTGAACTGCAGGGAGATATCAAGACCCGTCCGGCTCTGGGAGAGGACAGAATATATGTGAGCAGCAACAGCGGCCAACTGTTTGCTCTCGATTATGAGGGAAACATTCAGTGGTCCCTGCGGGTAGGCCGGGATAAAAAGATGGGTCATCCCCTGATTTATGAAGACACAGTTTATGTAGGTGGTGATTTCAGAATAGCCGCCATTAATAAAGATGGTACTGAAGAATGGATATATGAAGTGGGAGAATTTAATTATATTCTTAATGAAATAGATATTGATGACCAGGGCCGCCTTTATGTGGGCAGTAATAATGGTTATTTAATTAGATTGAGCCTTGAGGGAGAGGAGATGTGGCGCACTGAAGTAAGTTCTGATAATTATTTAAATGGGCCCCGGGTTTCAGAGCAGGGGACTGTTTTTGTGGGCAGTGATGATGGAGAATTCCGGGCCATTAACCCTGAAGGAGAAGTATTATGGTCCTTTCGAACCCCCAGCAGGGTGATGCTGACCCGACCCCTTATTTTTGAGGATAAGGTATTTTTTGGCACTGTTGACAGATTGTTCTGTCTGAATCACAATGGAGAAGAAGAGTGGGTCTATAATCTGGAGCGCAGAACTTATATTTCTTCTGAACTGCTTGTTGATCCCGCAGGAGAGATATTCTTTGGTACCAGTGCCGGGAGAATGGTGGCCCTGACCGCCGATGGTGAGAAAAACTGGGAGTTTTCTGCAGGGTCCGGGGTAAGTTCTACACCTGCTGTTACAACCGATAATATTATATATTTTGGCAGCCGGAATGGCATCTTTTTTGCGGTGAATTAATATTTTATTCTTAAATAGTTAGCTGCAGGCAGCTGATTATATATTAACTTTATCTTAATTAGAATTTCAGCAAAAATAGGATTCAAATTACAAGGGGCTGCAGGTTTTTTAGTTTTGCTGTAATACTGATTATCTTAATAGGGCTCATTTATATGCTGATCACGGATATGTTTTCATCTCAATCAATCTCAATCAGCAGTATTTGTATATAACCAATTTTAAAGATTTCCAGAAAAGGCCCGGTTGTCAAGGACCGGGTTTTTTCGATAAAAAAAACTAACCAAATGGGGGTAGTTTATCATGGCTCAGGAGTTTAATATTTATCATCTGTATCACAGTGGGGTGGTAGTAGAGGCCGGAGCTCGACTTTTTATTTTTGATTATTATAGAGACCGCAGAAAAGAAAAAATAAATGAAATATTCCCGAAATTTGAAGAATATAATAAGATTTATGTTTTTGCCTCTCACGGTCATCCCGATCATTTTCATGATCAGATATTTAACTGGATAGAAATAAATTCCAGTATTGAGTATATTTTAAGCAGTGATATTGGTGCGGTCCGGGATTCGCTGCGTATTCGAAAAATGGGGCCCGATAAAGTCATAAATATAGGTGAGATAGAGGTTAAAACTCTGGGCAGCACGGACCAGGGTGTTTCTTTTCTGGTCCAGACAGAAGAGTTTAATATGTTTCACAGTGGAGATTTAAACTGGTGGCACTGGGAAAGTTTTTCCCGGGAAGAATTGAAAAAAGAAGAACAGGATTATAAAAATGAGGTCGATAAACTGCAGGGTCGGGAGCTTAAAATTGCTTTTGTACCGGTCGATCCCCGCCTGGGAGAGTATTATTATCTGGCCGGTGAATATTTTGCGCAAACTATAAAACCGGAGATTCTGGTACCCCTTCATTTTGGAGATGAATATGATATTACGGACCGCTTTAAAGAAAAAATTTCCGATCTGCCCGTTATGGTAACTGAAATAGGTCCAGAAGAGCGGCTGATTTATACCGGTCAGGCCGGGGATGAGAGTGGAGAATAAACTTGATAGTCTATTTGATGAACAGAGGAGAAGGATGGCCGAAAAATATGGCCGTATTAAAAATCGCCATCGGTGGTCTACTGGATTTTTACAGCTTTTATTCTGGGTGCTATTTTTTTATTTTTCTCTGGAACTAAAATTATACCAGGCTGTTGAGGGCCTGTTTTATAACCGGGAGCTTATTTTTGGGCTATATATCCTGCTTATTACTTTAATTTATTTTTCATATTCGACAATATTCAGCTATGTATTTCATTATCGGCGGGAACGGAGATTCGATCTCAGCAGTCAGACTTCGGGAGCCTGGCTGGTGGATACTGTAAAAAGTTTTGTTCTTAATTTTGTTATCCTTTTATTGATGTCCCGGTTTTTGTTTTATCTGATAAACTACCGGCCTGATTTTTGGTGGCTGTACTGGGCGGCCGGGGTCTCACTGTTTACTGTACTTTTAACTTTTATTTTGCCCAAAATACTGCTGCCTTTCTTTTTTGAACTAACGGAATATCCCTCCGGAGAGCTGAGGGACAGGCTGATGGCTTTTATCAACAGGCTGGATATTAATGTCGAAGAGATATATGAGATTAATCTAAGTTCAAAAATAAATTACGCCAATGCTGCTGTAGTGGGGCTGGGACAGACCCGCAGGATACTGCTGGGTGACAACCTGTCCGAGAAATATACTCCGGCTGAGATTGAAGCTGTGCTGGCTCATGAACTGGCCCATCATGTTCATGGAGATGTGATCAAAAATATTTTGCTGGAACCATTTATCTTTACCCTCTGTTCAGGAGCCGTGTTTCTTTTCTGGCCCTATGTAGGTTCACTTTTTTCCTATTCAGATCCGGCCCTTTATACACTGCCCCTGTTGATGATTTTTTGGGGAATGATATATGGTCTTTTTCAGCCCCTGCAGCTTTATCTATCCCGGAAATATGAGAGAAGGGCTGACCGGTTTGCCTGTGAGAAGATAGAAGAGCCCCGGAATTTTGCGTCGGCTTTGGCCAGGCTGGCTGATGAGAGTCTGCAGAGGCTTGATTATTCCTGGTATCAGCTGCTGTTTTCTGCCTCTCATCCCCCACCAGGAGAACGTGTTCGGCAGGCCCTGGATAAAAATAAAACTTCAAAATAAGTAAGCTGGCTTGAACTTTTTTATCCAGTTTATTATACTATTAACAGGAAATGTGGTATAATTTTGATATATCATGTTTTACTGATCTGCTTTGTAAGTTCGAAAACATTATTTTGCTGCTATTTTTGAATAATTTTATTTAGTCTATTCATTGATTTTTTTCTCTCGAAAGGAGGGAATAATATGGCTGAAGAAAATAGAGAACAAAAAGAAATTGAACAGGTCTTAGAAGAGACGGAAATACTGAAGTCTCCCGATGGTCTGATAGCTACTACCAGAAAAACCACCCTCCATTATTATGTTCTGGCCGAACCTTATTATCTGGAAGTGTTTACTGATGAAGGTCCGGAAACCAAAATAAGAGAGGGCACAATAACCTGGGAAAAGCCCAAGCTTTTAACCCCGGAATATATGCTTAAGATGGAAGGTTTCAGTGACAGGTCCAAAAATGTTCTAAAAAAACTTGCCCGGCAGCACCCTGATTTAGCGGGACTGCTCTACAAAATGAAATACAAGAAAGGTGTTGAGGAGACGGAGACCGTCTCCCGCAGTATAGAGGAGACCATGGAGTATTTGAAAGATGAGATTGAAGATGAAGATCAGCTGACCGTTATTATTAAGGGTGTTGATGAATACTGGGATGTTTCACTTATGAAATTTATTCAGGAGCTGGTCCTCAAAAGTGCCTTTTCCAGTCAGCTGACTGATCTGGCTGATAAGGGTTATGTCCGTATTGATGAAGATGGGACTCCGGCGGTGACCAGAAATTTTGAAGGTCTGCCTCTGGCCGCCCGTGAGGAAATAGAGCGGATGTTTGCCGAAGTTAGAAAGGGAGATCTTGATCCTTCCCGGCTAAAAAATGAACTGGATCGCTGGGGAGTTTATGCCAGCTATGAAGATCGGTTTCTCAATTTATTTCGTAAGGGGTGATAACTGTGGATAAAATGAAGAGTGCCTATGAAATTGCTATGGAAAAAGCTGAAGAGATAAGTAAAGATGTTGAGGGAGCCCAGGACCGTCTTTCGATGAGGGATGAAATCAAGCCTATTCTTTCTCAATACTACCGGGATGATATTGATGCTGATGGGCTGTGGCAGGAGTTTAAGGAACGGGACCAAAAGCTGTTAAAGGAAGCCCAGAAAATGATTCTGGAGGCCCTGGGCTTGAGGACCAATGAACGGGATCTGGAAAAGAAAAAGGAGGCTGTTCTTGCTCTAGAGTCCCTAAAAAACAATGGCAAATCAACCCAAATTGAACGTTCCTTTCAAAAAATCCAAAAGCTGCAGGAACGGCACACAAAAGATAGAGAAAAAATACAGGAACAGCTGGAAAGAGAACTTAATAATTCCGAAATGCAGATGAAGCAGGTTGAAACTGAAGATGGACAGCAGGTTATGAAAATGGAGCCCGGTTTAGACCGGGAGACCCAGCAGAAATTCCAAAAAGCTATTTCACAGACAGAAGCCCAGTACAGTGAACAGTTTGATCAATTTATTGAAGAGTTAAAAAACCAGCTGTAGATTTATAATCCATAAAAGAAAAAATACAACAGGGGGGACAAGAATGTCCGAAATCAAAGTCAAGAATCCTTCCCAAAAAGAGCTGAATGAACTAGGAGTAGACTCCTGGCCCACCTGGGAAAAGGAAGCTTCTGAGTTTGACTGGCATTATGATCAGAAGGAGACCTGTTATGTAGTTGAGGGTCGGGTGGTTGTTGAAACCGAGGAGCAGACCGTAGAATTTGGAACAGGTGATCTGGTAATTTTTCCGGAGGGCCTGGACTGTGTCTGGAAGGTAAAAGAGGATATAAAAAAGCACTACAAAATGGGATAGCTTAAGGGCAACTTTCCTGGTTGTCCTTTTTTTTATCTTTATTTTAGAGAATGGATTGTCAGGGGTGGATGGTGATTTTTTGCATATTAAAGATTATTTAGCGGACAGCATTATTATTACAGATGGAGCTATGGGTACCTATTATGCGGAAATTACGGGCCGGGATATTTCCCATGCTGAAGAAGCTAATTTAAAAAAACCCTCTATTATCAGGGATATACACACCTCCTATATAGAGGCCGGGGCGGATTTGATCAGAACCAACACTTTTTCTTTACCCGGTTTTCAAAAAGAGGATGATTTTTCCCGGGTTCGGGATATACTTTCTGCCGGTTTGGAGATAGCACAGTCTGCGGCCCACAAAAAGGATGTATTTGTAGCAGCAGATATAGGCCCTCTGGGGCCTCTAAACAGGCAGACTGAGGATAGTCAGAATGGGGAGCATACCGATATTATAAAACGATATAAATTTATTGTGGATGCTTTTTATGAAGCCGGGGCTGATATTTTTCTGTTTGAAACTTTCAGCAGTCTTGATTATCTTGAGGAGATTATCAATTATCTGGCCGGGAAAGAAGGTTCTGATAAATTTATTCTTACCCAGTTTGCCCTGGATCAAAATGGTTTTACCAGAAAAGGTATCTCCGCCCAGGAGATTATCAATCGGGCGGCAGCAATAAAAGAAATTGATGCCTGTGGTTTTAACTGTGGTGTGGGTCCCGGACATCTGCTAAACATAATGCAGGATCTGCATTTTATGGAGGGTAGTTTTATCTCCGCTCTGCCCAATGCCGGGTATCCGGAGGTTGTGGATCAAAGGACTGTTTTTACTTCAAATGCGGATTATTTTGCCGGAATAATGGGTGATATTAAAAATCTGGGAATTAATATTATAGGGGGCTGCTGTGGCACAACTCCCCTGCATATTGAAAAAATTGCCCAAAAATTGACCGGGAAGCCCCGGGTGAAAAGCAAACGGCGGCCTGCAGAAAAAGCCCCCCAGAGTAAAAAAACAGCAGGTGATAACAAATTTCGCCAGAAGCTGGCCCAAGATCAGACTGTGATTGCGGTTGAGCTGGACCCTCCTTTTGCTGACCGTGATGATGATCTAATGCAAAAAGCCAGGCTTCTGGCTGAGGATAAACACATTGATATTATTACTATCCCGGACTCACCTCTGGGCCGGGTTCGCCTGGAACCGATTATGACTGCGGCCCGAATATCCCGCCAGCTGGGGATTGAAACTCTGCCCCATTTAACCTGCCGGGACCGGAACAGTATTGCCCTGAAATCCCAGCTTATGACGGGCAATCTGGAAGGTCTGCGGAATATACTGCTGGTGACCGGGGATCCGGTACCCGGTACCACCGAAAGAGAGGCCAGTGGTGTTTTTTCACTTAATTCACTGCAGCTGATGGAGCTGGTTTCGGAAATGAATCAGGAGCTTCTGGCCGAAAAACAGTATTATATTGGAGGAGCACTGAATGTAAATGCTCAAAATCTTTCTGCAGAAATAAAAAGAATGTGGCAGAAAATAGAATCCGGAGCCCAATTTTTTATGACCCAGCCGGTATTTTCCGACCGGGTGGTAAATTTTTTTAAAAGAAATTTTTGGCCGGAGGAGACAAAAATATTGGCCGGTATTCTGCCTCCGGTAAGCTACAAAAATGCCCGTTTTTTGGATGCAGAAATTCCGGGTATTGAGATTCCGGAGCAGATTATAAATCGTTTCCAGAAGAATATGAGTAAAACAGAAAGTGCTGAGATCGGAGTTCAGATTGCTCTATCCCTGACCCGAAAGCTGAAAAATAATGTTGATGGTTTTTATTTTATGCCCCCTTTTAACCGGGTGGAGATGATTATCGAAATTATGCACAGACTTGAGATGGGTTAAAAGAATTTAGTATCTGAGGGAGGACCTGAATACTGGTGGATAAAAATATATTTTATACAGCCGAAATACAGCCTGAGGTTAAAAAGAAGCTGGCTTTTATTCAGCTGCTGGTTACAGACTGTGATGGGGTGCTGACTGATGGCCGGATATATTACGGCAGTAATGGTGGAGAATATAAGGCCTTTTTTGCCCGGGATGGCAAGGGGCTGAAGATGGTGCAGGATGAAGGAATTATTTGTGCTATTATTACCGGACGTGATTCTCCAATGGTTGATCACCGGGCCCGGGAACTGGGCATAACTGAGGTTTATCAGGGTATTTCTGATAAATCTGTGGTGCTGAATAAGCTTATGGAAAAATATGATCTGGAACCAAAAGAGACAGCCTATATTGGTGATGATATAAATGACCTGGGGGCCCTCAGAGCCTGTGGTTTATCGGCTGCGGTCGGTGATGCTGTAAGTAAAGTTAAAGCTGAGGTTGATTATGTGACCCGCAGACGCGGAGGCCGGGGTGCTGTCCGGGAGCTTATCGATTTACTGCTAAAATTCAGAAAGGAGTCCCGATAAAGATGAGTAAACCGGATCTGGGAATTATGTATGGTGATGAGGGACTGAAAAATACAAAGAAACTGCTCCACAAGTTTGGGGCCGCCGAAAGACTTGTTTGGTCGGGAGCCCGGGTGGGTATTAAACCTAATCTGGTGTTACCATCTCCCGCAGAAAAAGGAGCCACCACTGATCCTGAGATTGTCGCCGGAATTATCGAATATATCAAAAATTACTCACCGGCAGAAATAACAATTATGGAGGGTTCATGGGTGGGTTCTGAGACCGAACAGGCCTTTCAAACCTGTGGTTATGTGGATCTGGCCGAAAAATATGGTGTTAAGCTGAAGAATCTCAAAAATGACGGGATTCAAACCCTCAGTGGGGGAAAAGATGTATATAAAATATGTGCCGGGGTCCTGGAACAGGATATTCTGATCAATGTACCGGTTCTTAAAGCTCACTGTCAGACCAAACTTACCTGTGCTGTGAAAAATCTGAAAGGCTGTATTCCGGACTCCGAAAAAAGAAGATTTCACCGGGAGGGTCTGCATCGACCTATAGCGGCTTTAGATCAGATTATTCAAACCGACCTGGTGGTTGTGGATGGTATCTACGGGGATTTGACTTTTGAAGAGGGTGGTAATCCGGTGAAGATGAACCGAATAATTGCCGGCCTGGACCCCGTACTGGTGGACAGTTATGCCGCCAGGCTGATGGCTCTGGAGCCCGGGGATGTTGGTTATCTCAAGCGGGCTGCTGCTAAAAGAGGAGTGGATACCTCTTTGTCGGAGGCCCATGTACAGGAATTTAATACCCCGGTGGATCAGGTTAGTCTGCGGGAAAATAGTTCCCGACTGGCGGCAGAGCTTTCGGATAAATATATTAACGGTAAGGCCGCCTGTTCAGCCTGTTATGGTAATTTAATTTATGCTCTATACCGGCTTAAAAGTAATGGAGCCCTGAATAGTTTTTCGGATAAAATATATATTGGCCAGGATTACCGCGGGCAAAAAATGGAGGGCCCGGGAATAGGCAGCTGTACTGCAGAATTCAGCAGAAATTTGGAGGGCTGTCCTCCGGAGGCCTGTGAGATTATGGAGTTTTTGAAAAATGATGTCCTCTAAGCAGGAAGCAGGCTAAGAAATGGTTTTGGGGAATATGTGGATTATATGTTTATGAGTCCGGGCTGCCGGTCTTGTTTTATGAAACTGGTTTAGGATATCAGGAGGAGATGTTCATGAAAAAGTTTTTTTTGTGGGTTATAATAATTTTCATATTTTTGGCTGTCACCGGCTGTGCAGATTATTATTATGGAAAGGTCATTGATGAAGGGGAGTCGGGAGTACCCGGAGTCACAGTGACGGTCAATGGCCAGGAAGTGGAGACCACTGATGAGGGTTATTTTTCGGTTCGGGATATTGATGAAGAGGGAGTAGAGATAGTCCTAAAAAAAGAGGGTTATACTGAGAAAGCAGCCGAGGTTGTTCCCGATCCGGGAACCTTAAATCTGGGAGAATATGAACTATCAGCAGAAAATAGTTCTGTATCCAGCAGTACTGAAGAAAATGGTGAAGATGAGGATTTCTAAATTTTTTTCAATAATATTTGAACCTTATTCTTTATCGGTAAGATCTGAAGCCAGCAGTAAACATGGGGTTTGAAACAATATTATATATTCCAGCCAACAATATTTAGATTACAATCAGGAACAGTATATTTTAAAAGCATAAGATGGTTGGTTCTCTCTTCAGGATATAATTATAGCTGCCGGGGACTAATTGGAAGTTTTCAGTATCAGCAGTAAAAATGGTCTGTTGGTTTACTTGATTACAGGGCATATTTTTATTATAATAAGACTTAGTCTAATTATGTAAAACATGGAGGGAACCTGATGGGTATCGCTGTTCTGGGAGGAACTTTTGATCCTGTTCATCTGGGACATCTGATTATTGCCGAACAGGCCTATAATAATTTTGATCTGGAAAAAGTAATTTTTATGCCGGCTTACAGCCCACCCCATAAAGATGAGGCCGGGATTACTGAAACCGGTCATCGCCTGGAAATGACCAGACTGGCTCTTGAGGATAATTCCCATTTTGAGTATTCGGAGCGGGAGATAAGCCGGGCGGGCCGTTCCTATACAGTTGATACACTTAAAGAAATGCAGGAAGATTATCCGGATCAGAAAATATATTTTTTGATAGGGGCTGATTCTCTTCTTGACATATACAGCTGGAAGGAGCCCCGGTATCTACTGGAAAATGCCAATTTTATCACAGCCCGGAGACCGGATTTTTCTCTTAAAGAAATTTTTCTGGATGAGCGTTTTCGCCCCTACCGCGATAATATTGAACTTCTGGATAATTCATTAGTTGATATTTCTTCAAGTCAGATACGCCGGCTTTATCGGGCCGGAAAGTCAATTAAGTATCTGGTCTTACCGGTAATCGAAAAATATATTGGGGATAACAGATTATACTGCTGAAAGTATTATAATAGGTACCTAATGGAGGTATCTAATAGGTACCGGTAATTTTAGGTTTTATCTGCAGTATCTATCTTGTATTCATTTAGATGAGGTTGATATATATCATTTGAGGATTGATATTATAACCTGATTTGAGATTTAATAGTATTATTTAATATTCATTGTGAATAAAATGGAGGGGCAGCGAAATGTTCATATCAGCTGACAGCAGCATATACTTAAACCTGCCAGCGGTTTTGGAGGAGAACCATTTTTAAAAACTAAAAATTGCCAGGAAAAATTATATAAGACCAGATACCGGGTGATTATATGGTGTCCACCACCGAAATCAAGAAATATATAAAACAGCAGGTCTCAGATGAACTATACCAGCATATTTTGGGGACTGCGGAAACCGCAGCTGAACTGGCTGAAAAACAGGGAATAAACAGATCAAAAGCTTACACCGCCGGTCTGCTGCACGATATAGCCCGGGAAAAAGATAAAAAAGACCTGCTGGCTGTCCTGAACGGTTCCGGCTGGGAGGTTGATGATGTTGAAAAGCAGCTGGGTGAACTTCTGCATGCTCCGGCTTCAGCTGTACTGGCCGAAAATGAACTGGGAATTAAAGACCGGGAAATACTGGAGGCTGTACGCTGGCATACGGTTGGTGGTCCGGAGATGAGTGTTCTGGCCCGAATTATTTTTTTAGCTGATATGATTGAACCCGGACGTGATTTTCCGGGAGTTAAAGAACTTCGCAAAAAAACAAAACATAATTTTAAAACAGCTCTTATTGCCGCCTGTGACAGTTCACTTAAGTATAATATTAATCAGAGAAAAGTTATACATCCCGGAACTCTTCTTTTGCGAAATAGTTTACTGAAAGGGGAAAGCAAAAATGGAAATAACACCTAAAAAAATCGTTATCACCTCACTGCTGGTTTTTGTTCTGCTGCTCGGAGGTCTTTTTACATATCTTTATACCCAGGAATTTACGGCAGTTGAGGATAATCCTTTTTCCAGTTCCCGGATTAATATTCTTGTATCCGGCCGGGATGAAACTCAGGAAGAAGCTGTCCGCGCGGATACAATTTTTGTGCTCAGCATTGATCTGGATTCTGGAGCCGTGGGAGTTCTGTTTGTGCCCCGGGATACCCGATTGGAGATCCCGGGTTATGGAGTGCGCAAGGTAAATGCCTCTTATGCTGTGGGGGGTATTAATCTGCTGCAGGAGACTCTGGAATCCTATCTGGAGATTCCGATAGATTATTATGTAGATGTTGATTTTGAAGGTTTTATTCAGATGGTTGATATTCTGGGAGGCGTTGAAATAGAGGTTGAAGAGGACCTTTATTATAGAGATGAAGCCGGAGGACTGGAAATTGATATTTCGGCCGGAAGGCAGATACTTGATGGTGAAGAAGCACTTGATTATGTTCGTTATCGGGGACCAATCAGGGGTGATATTGGACGGATCAGCCGCCAGAAGGAATTTTTGTTTAGTGGTCTGGACAGAATGATGCAGCCGGATATGATACCCAAAATTCCCGCTTTTTTCAGGGAGTTTCAGGAAAATGTAAGCACTGATATTCCTTTTTTAGATATTACACCATTTGTTAAATTGCTGCGGGAGCTGGATAAAGAGGAGTTTAAAGTTGAAATTTTACCCGGTGAACCCCGCTATATTGAAGATGTGAGTTACTGGATTGCCCAAGAAGAACAGGTGGATATACTGGTTAACAGCCTGATTAGGAGCAATGAATACGTTGAAAACAGCCGTTATACGGTGAAAGTATATAATGGCAATGGGGTGGCTGGTACTGCCGGTAGTGTGGCGGACAAACTCAGAAAATACGGCTTTAATGTGGCCGGGGTTTTTAATGCCGATCATTTTAATTATGGAACAACCATAATTAGCCATTCAGCTAACAGTAAGTATGAAAATGCGGCCCGGGGAATTCAAAAACTAATTGGGGGCGAAAAACACACTGCCGATCTGGAAGATGAGATCAGAATTATTATCGGCCGGGATTATGTGACCCACCAGGTTAATGGGGGATAGCTGAATCAGGAGAACAAACTTCTTTTTGGCTGATTATTTTGTGAAAAAAAGGCCAAAAAGTTAGCTGCAAATAAAGTGAAAGGTGAAGGTGGTAAAACTTCATTTTATTTTAAACCATCGTTATATTAATATATAAAGGGAGATGTTTAATGGTGGACGAAAGAAGTGTTAAAGAAAAAGCATATCTGGCCGTGGAAGCGGCCCGGGACAAAAAAGCTGAAGATATTAGGCTGCTGGAAGTGGGTAAACTAACCATAATTGCAGATTATTTTATTATCTGCAGTGGTAATAATGAGAGGCAGGTTGAAGCTATTGCCCGGGGTATAAAGGAAGATCTCGGGGAAGAAGAAATATTTCCCCTGCGGACGGCGGGGCGTGAAGATGCCCGCTGGATTTTAATGGATTATGCTGATTTTATTGTCCATATTTTTCATCATGAAGAAAGAGACTTTTATGAACTGGAACGCCTGTGGGCAGATGCAAAAAGGCTGCTGGCTGAACAGGGATAATCTTGAAAATATTACTTATAGAACCCCGAACTGCTTAAGGGCGGGGCTGTAAATTATTATACTATTACATCAGGGCTAAATTTTTTAGCAAACAGTCAGGGAGGAATAGAAATGGATAACTCATATAACTTTACAGAACTGGAAAATAAATGGCAGAAAAAATGGGAAGAAGAAGAAATATACAAAACAGAAAACACGGAAGACAGTGAAAAATATTATGTTCTGGAAATGTTTCCCTATCCTTCGGGAGATTTACACATGGGGCATGTCCGGGTATATTCTATTGGGGATGTAATTGCCCGCTACTGGAGCATGAAACAGTATGATGTACTTCATCCCATGGGCTGGGATGCTTTTGGACTTCCAGCCGAAAATGCAGCTATCAAGCACGGTAATATTCATCCCCGGGAATGGACCTGGGATAATATATCCCGGATGAAAAAACAGCTGAAAAGGCTGGGTTTAAGTTATGACTGGGACCGGGAAGTTACCACTGCAGATCCCGATTATTATCGGTGGACTCAGTGGTTTTTTCTGCAGATGTTTAAACATGATCTCGCCTACCGGGATGAATCACCGGTTAACTGGTGTCCCGGCTGTGAAACGGTTCTGGCCAATGAGCAGGTTATAGATAATGCCTGTGAACGCTGTGACAGTGAAGTGGAGGAGCGGGAACTGGAACAGTGGTTTTTTAAAATTACCGATTATGCCGAACGGCTGCTTCAGGATCATGAACTTCTGGATTGGCCGGAACGGGTTAAAGAGATGCAAAAAAACTGGATTGGGAAAAGTGAGGGAACTATAATAAATTTTCCGGTTCGGGGAAGAAATAAAAACCTGGAAGTTTTCACCACCCGTCCGGATACCATTTATGGGGCTACCTTTATGGCCCTGGCGCCGGAGCATCCTCTGGTGGAAGAACTGGCCGCCAGTTCCGAAAAAGAAGAAGAAATTTATGAATTTGTGGAGCGGGCAAAAAAGAGAAAAAAAGAAGAGCGGACTTCTCCCGAATCAGAAAAAAATGGTATCTTTACCGGCAGTTACGCCCTTAACCCCATGACAGGCCGAGATATACCCATTTTAATTGCTGATTTTGTGCTGATGAGTTATGGTACTGGGGCCATAATGTCTGTCCCCGCCCATGACCAGCGAGATTATGATTTTGCTCAAAAATATGACCTGCCGATAAGAGTGGTAATTCAGCCGGAAGACAGAGAAGAAAAACTCACTACTGAAGAGCTTGATGAAGCATATGAAGAATCGGGGGTACTGATTAATTCTGAAAAATTTAATGGATTGACCACTGAAAAAGCTGTTGCTGAAATTGCCGAAGAGATGGAAAAAAGGGATATCGGATATCGGGAAACCAATTACAGTCTCCGGGACTGGCTGATTTCCCGACAGCGCTACTGGGGGGCTCCTATTCCGGTTGTTTACTGTGATAAGTGTGGAATTGTCCCCGTACCTGAAGAAGAGCTGCCGGTTGAACTGCCCCATGATGTGGAATTTACCCCTGATGGAGAGTCTCCACTGGGGAAAGTAGAAGACTTTGTCAATACCAGCTGTCCGGAGTGTGGTCATCCCGCACATCGGGAGACCGATACCATGGATACTTTTGTTGATTCTTCCTGGTACTTTCTGCGTTATATTGATCCTCATAATGAGGAACTTCCTTTTAGTCCCGAGAAAGCGGAGGACTGGTTTCCGGTTGATCAGTATGTGGGTGGTATTGAACATGCTATATTACACCTGCTTTATGCCCGCTATTTTACCAAGGTAGTATATGATATGGATATGATTCTAGATTCTGAACCTTTTTCCAATCTTCTGCCCCAGGGAATGGTGCTCAAGGATGGGGCCAAGATGTCTAAGTCCCGAGGTAATGTAGTTGATCCCGAGAATATTATGGCTGAATATGGAGCCGATACAGCTCGGCTGTTTATCTTATTTGCCTCTCCTCCGGAAAAAGACCTGGAATGGGATGATGAGGGTGTGGCCGGTGCTGAACGTTTTCTAAACCGGATCTGGCGGCTGGTCAATGAAAATATAGAGTTCCTTAATGACGTTTCCACAGCTGATTTAGAAGTTCAGAGTTTAGAGGGTCCGGGCAAAGACCTCTACCGCAAGCTGCATGAAACCATAAAAAAAGTCTCGGCTGATATTGGCCAGAGACAGACTTTGAATACCGCAATTAGTGCTATTATGGAGCTTTACAATGAAGTAAGCAGTTATCTGCAGAATACCGGAAAACAGGAATTAAATTATCCTCTGGTGAAGATGACGGTTAAAAAGACACTGCTTCTTTTGGCACCTTTTGCTCCCCATATTACTGAAGAGCTGTGGGACAGAATGAATCAGAAGGGCAGTATTCACAACCAGGAATGGCCCGATTATTCTGAACAGGCCCTGCAGCGGGATGAGGTTACTGTGGTAATTCAGATTAATGGCAAAGTGAGAGATAAAATTCAGGTTAGACCGGGTTTAGGAGAAGATGAACTGATTGAAAAAGCAAAAAAGAGAGATCAGGTGCAGAAATATGTGTCGGAAAAAGAAATTATAAAAACTATTGTTGTTCCTGATAAGTTGATTAATCTGGTTGTAAAGTGAGCAAAATAAAGGAAATTAACCGAAACAATAACCTGCCACCGGTGGGGAGGATTTACTTTGAGGTTTAATACCATTATAATTAATATTGAAAGGGTGGATAGGTGTGAAAATTGCCCGGTTCAGGTACAGGAATGAAAAAATGTTTGGTTGTGTAGATCCCCAAAAAGGGACTGTAACCAAACTTGATGGATCTATATTTGGTGATTATTATCTGACTGAAAGAACAATTGATTTAAATAATGTACAGCTTTTGGCACCGGTGATTCCGCCCAATATCATAGCTGTGGGCCTTAATTACAGCCGTCATGCCCGGGAAAGCGGTCATCAGATCCCCCAAAAACCGGTTATCTTTCTTAAGGCCACAACCAGCCTGACCGGTCCTGGAACCAGAATCAATCTTCCTCTTGAAGCACCCGAAGAGGTTGATTATGAGGCAGAGCTGGCCGTAATAATAGGTAAAAAGGCCCGACATGTTGAACCAGAAGATGCCGGGAAATATATCCTGGGTTATACCTGTGCCAATGATGTTAGTGCCCGGGACTGTCAGAAAAAATATGATGAACAGTGGGCCCGGGCTAAATCATTTGATACTTTCTGCCCTCTGGGACCCTGGTTTGAAACAGAGAAAGACCCCTCAGACCTTAGAATTAGATCTATTTTAAATGGAGATATTATGCAGGAATCCCGCACTTCGGATATGATTTTTGGTCCCCGGGAGATTGTCAGCTACTGTTCCCGCAATATGACTCTGCTGCCGGGCACGGTTATTATAACCGGAACTCCGGAAGGAGTGGGCATGGCTCGAAAACCTCCGGTATATCTGAGGGAGGGTGATCAGATCAAAATTGAAATTGAAGGTATTGGAACTCTTGAAAATACCGCTGTTCGCGAAGAAGAGCCCCAAAAGAAAGGCCAGAAATTTATCAGAACCTGGCAGGAAAAGCTGGGAACAACCCAAATTACTCCAACCATGCTGGATAAAATCAAATCATTTATTGAAGATGGTATGGAGGAGGAATTAATAGTACAGATTCTGGACTACAGTGTAAGCAGGACTGAGGGTAATCCTTTTAATTATCTGATCTCAATTTTAAATGACTATATTAATCAGGGTATATATACTGTTGATGATTATGAAAATTATATACAAAAGGAGGGAGATGATGGGGCGGGAATTCCGGGAATTAATCGAAAAGAAGAAACAGGAACACCAAGACAGGACCTCGAAGAATTATATAAAAAAGGATACCGCTGATCACAAACAGCAGGATAATGAAGTTTATATTTCGGAAAAAAAAGCCATTCAAAAAATATATGATCAGATTATTGTAAACAGCAATATCCCTCCTAAATTTAATGAAGCCAGTTTTGATAATTTTCGCTTTGATGCCATACCTCAGGAAAATGTAAAAAAAGTTAAGGAGATTAAGAGATATTCTGAAAACATACTCACCGCCCTGCAGGGTCCCCAGTCTGTTTACATATACAGCAACTATAATGGTTGTGGTAAAACCCATGTGGCCATAGCCGCCCTTAAAACAGCGGCCCGGTGTTTTGCTAAAAAAATTTTTGATAATAATCCGGTTAAATACAGGCGCCGGGGAATAAGTCTGCGTGATTTCAGCTGGCGGCCGGTATTTTTTATGAGTGAGGTAAATTATCTGTGGAAAAAAAGGAAATATAATACCCAGGATGACCGGCTTAAAGAGGAGCTGGACATTATTGAGCGGGCTGTGATAAATTCAGAGCTTCTGGTTATTGATGATTTTTTTCGGGAACGGGATACTGATTTTGTGTTTGGGAATCTTACGGCCTGGTTAAATCATCGTTATGATTACAACAAACCGGTAATTTTTACCTCCAATGATGATTTTAAAATACTGGCTTTAGAAAATAGAAAAAATCCCTATTATGGAACAAATCATATGAAAGATGCCACCTATCTGGCCTCACGTATCAGTGAAATGACCAAAGGCTATCAGTTTGCTTTCCAGAGTTCTCAGGATTCGGATTACAGACAAAACAATCCTTAAAGGAGATGATGCAGTTTGCTTTCCCGCAGTGAGACTATTATGCGCCTAATTAAAATTCGCAGATTGCTGAAGGATAAAGAACAGAGCCTGAATGAGGTTCCCGATGATTATCATGCTAATCTGAAACAGGAGCTGGATGGCCTTCTGGTCGATATAATTGGGGTCCCGGAGGAAGGAAGGCATCAGGTGCATAGAATAATGGATAAGGTGGTAAAAGGTGACATCAAACCACGTACCGCAGTGGTGGCTCTGCATGAAATTTACAGAGATTTTAATGAAGAACAGCAGGAGAATACACCTGTTGCTGAACTTTATAATGCTGAAACAGACATTGATGGAAGCCAGAATGACTTTGAATCTGAGGATGAAACTGATCCTGATCTTGAGGAACTTTATAACAGTGGATACCGGTAAAAAATTTAGCTTTTTAAAAATAGCAGCTATATTATATAGCATTTATAAATAGCAATAATAAAGAACATAAATAAGATTATCATAAACAAGAATACCATAAACAAGAATACCATAAACAAGAATAAACAGCTGAATAAATGTTGGCCGGAACTGCTGAATTTCTTTAATTACTAATATTAGGAAATATTATAAAATTATTATTTTTTTGCTCCGGCAGGAAATATTTAACAAATATAGAAATATAAACAAAAAGCCGGGGTGAGTTTATGAAGCTAAAACTGGAGAAAGAGAAAATAAGGACCTGGATTTTTCTGGGTATTGGAGTCCTGCTGCTTGTTTTTTTACTCTACAATCAATATTCTAACCACAGTGTAAACGAAAACATTATTGAAGAATCACTGACCGAACCGGGACAGCAAACTGGCGGTAATGTGCAGAATACAGGAAGTGAAGCCAATAAGGAATCGGCGGTCTCCGGTAAAAATAATGATCAGCCAGACCTGAAAACCATCTTAGTTCATGTGACCGGGGAAGTGAGAGCCCCCGGGGTATATGAGCTTGAGTCTGGGGACCGCATAATAGATGCCGTCCACAGGGCCGGGGGGGAGACATTTGCGGCCGAAATGGATTTTATTAATCTGGCAGCAGAGATTAGGGATGGACAAAAAATTGTAATTCCCGGACCTGATGATATTGCTGATAAAGATATGCTGCTTCCAGAAGAAAAAAGCTCATGGGGTCCTGAGGATGAGGGCCTTATTAATATCAATCAGGCCGGGCAGGAAGAACTGCAGGAACTTTCGGGCATTGGCCGGGTTCGGGCCCAGGATATAGTGGAATACAGAACAGAACAGGGCCCCTTTTCCTCCCCGGATGAGCTTACCCAAATACCCGGAATTGGCAGTAAAACTCTGGATTCAATTAGAGATGAGCTGACCTACTGATGGGCCGGCAGCAAAATCTGTGGGGGTCTAAAAAATTTGATTTTAAAAAACGACCTCTGTTCTGGATTGCTGTATTTTTAACAGCGGGGATCCTGGCCGGATATTATTTTGAAGGTGTTCATATTAATATAGCGCTTTTTTTAATCACAGTTACTGGGGCCGGTCTGTTATTTGGTTCCAATAAATCTGTACTCTGCTGTGTGCTGGCCGCTGCTGCGGGATTCTGCCTGATAACCGTACATGAGGTGCGTTATGAGCACCCACAGGCAGTGCATAACTGGAATGATCGGGAAACTGTCGAGGTGATTGGAGAAATCCGTCATGACCTGGAATCCATTGCCGGAGATTATTTGTATCTTGACCCCTTAACCATCGAGGGAACAGAAGTCAGTCATGGTTTGATTAGAATTCCCCGGGCTGAACCTGGTATTTCTGAAAATGGAGCACTGCTCCGGGTTCCCCTGCGGCTTTTTTATCCCGCCCGGCAGAGAAATCCCGGCTCTTTTTGTTACCGAACCTATCTTAAAAGACAGGGGGTGTACAGTCAGGGCCGGGTGGCTGGAGCACCACAGCTGTTAGACCAAAAAAGTTATCCCCTTAAGGACCGGATAATTAAAATTAAAAAAAAGCTGCTGGGGGTGCTGGATTCTTTACTTGAAAAACCCTACCGGGAGGTAATGAAAGCACTGCTGCTGGGAGAAAGAGATAATTTGCCCCCGGAATGGGAACAGTATTTTTCGGGAGCGGGAGCCAATCACCTGCTGGCTATTTCCGGGCTTCATGTGGGATTTATTACTCTTTTTCTTTTTATGGGAGCCAGACTGGTGGGCTGTCCGGAGCTGGGGCGCAATATTTTAATTTCTATTTTTATGCTGATTTATATATTAATCACCGGGGGCCGGTCTTCTGTTATCAGGGCCGGACTGCTGGCGGTACTTTTTATGTGGGCCCCCTATTTTAATCGAAAGGCAGACCTGTTTAATATACTGGGCTTAACAGCTGTGTTAACTCTTTTTATCAATCCCCATGAACTGTTTAATCCCGGTTTTCAGCTGACCTATCTGGTCATAATTACAATTGTACGCTGGACCGGATACCTAAAAGATATGCTGTTTGATTTTTTACCCGATCTGCTTTCTGTTTCTCTGGCCGCCCAGCTGGGATCGGTTATGATTACAGCCTATTATTTTAATATCATTACTCCGGTGGCTCTGCTGACCAACCTCTGGGCAGTGCCCTTCACGGGGCTGCTTGTCGGGGGTGGATTTTTACTTTTAATTCTGGGAACTATATTGGGTCAGTCGGTCTTAATTCTGGCCCGGATTCAGCAGCTGATGCTGGAGATTTTCCGCATAGGTATGGAAGTTATGGGAACCCTGCCCGGTGCTCAGCTGGAAGTGGGCTCCCCGCGGGTACTGGTTATTGTGCTGTATTATGGTTTTCTTTTTTATTTTTCTTTCCTGCTGCCTACCCGGGTTATACCCCGAAAACAAAAAATTAAATCAAAAAAGATTAAAACGGCTGTTATAATTGTAATAATTATTTGTTTTTCGGGGTACTTAATCTCAGTGACCGGCAGCAGCCTGGAGATTATTGTATTTGATGTTGGTCAGGGGGACAGTATTCTTTTGAGTTTACCGGGGGGAGAACAGGTTCTTATAGATGGCGGGGAGCGCAGAAATGGTCTGGATAAAGGGCGGGATGTCCTTTTACCCTATTTTAAAAATCAGGGTATAGATTATCTGGATCTGGTGTTTGTTTCTCATTTTCATTCTGATCATGCCGGTGGTCTAAAAACGGTGATGGAGGAAAGAGAGGTCGGGCTGCTGGTGGTACCGGAGGGTTTTAGACCTGGTTCTTATCCGGAAAAAATTCTTGCAGCCGCCCGCAGAACAGAGACCCCTGTTCGATATGCCGGGCGAAGTGATAGTTTACAAATCGGAGAAGTTAAACTAAAGATTCTGCACCCAAAGGGGGATAAAGATTATCCGGACCGGAATAATAATTCTCTGGTTAAGAGGGTGGTCTATAAGGATTTTGCAATGCTGTTAACCGGGGATCTGGAAGAATACGGGGAACAGGAGCTTGTGGGGGTTAAAGGATCTTTTCTGAGATCTCATATTCTGAAGGTTGGCCACCATGGCAGTAATAGTTCAAGTACTGAAAAATTTCTGCAGGCTGTGGCATCCCGGGAGGGGATAATCTCGGTCGGTGAGAATAACAGGTATGGCCATCCAGACCAGGAAGTTCTGGACAGGTTGAGAGAAAATAATATTCGAAAATGGAGAACTGACCGGCAGGGAGCTGTAATAATTGAGACTGATGGCCGGAGTTATTCAATTGAGGGATTTCTGCCCCCCTGACCTTCAGGCAAGTAGTATCCATTAACAGTCCTGCTTATAGACTAATTTGAATTTAATGATTTCTGTCCTTCTACCATTGCGGCCGGTAAGATATATATGATATTCTAATAACCAGTTATGGATCATCTCCACTTCCGCTGGTAAAAATATTGATATATGCTGCTATTGCTTCATTCACAAAAAGGACTAGCTCCCATCTTCTCTTTCGGTCAAGAAGAAACTAAATTTAACTCAGTTCCGACGGTCCCCAGGTCCTGGTACCTGGAGCGAGTCGCAGTCGTGACGAGCGAAAGGTGAAACAGAAATTTCGTTATTCGTCTTCTTGCCCTCAGTGCGAGGATGGAGTCCTTTGACGCGCTCGATGCGCTAATGCTGGCCCAACCATGTGTATAAATAGAGGAGCAGCGAAATGTTCATATCAGCTGACAGCAGCATATATTAAAAATTTAACGGTGATTATGGAGGAGAACCGAAAAATATTATTTTCTTTAACCATATTATATGAGATTATATGAGGGTGTTATATCTTGAAAAAAGCCAGGAAAATCCTAAACAAACCTCTTTCTGAACAGGAATCTGTATATTTAGTTTATGGGGAAGAAGATTATCTTTTGGAGGAGTTTCTTCAAAATTATATTGATGAGTTTGTTTCTGATGAAATAAAGGGTTTTAATCTCACCCATCTTGAAGATGACAGCAGTGATTTTGCCCGTCAGCTTAAAAATAAAGCCTCAACGGTTCCGGTGGGGGCTGAGAGAAGATTTGTTATAGCACACTGTAAAAATTATTTTGTGCAGAAGAATACTGAAGATGATATTTTAATCTCCCTGCTGTCAAATTTCCCCGAATCCACTATCCTGCTGATAGCTGTTTATGGTGATATAGACCGCAGAATTAAGATAAATAGGGAAGTGAAAAAAGCGGGACAGATTATAAATTTGTCTGCACCCCGGAAAGGACAGCTTGATGAGTGGATAAAAAAACAATTTATCAGAAGGAATAAAGTGGTGGACCGAAAAAGCATTTCCTTTCTGGAATATATGTTTAACAGCAACCTGCTTCAGTTAAATTCAGAAATAGAAAAGATTACCACCTGTTTTCACGAACGGGAAAAGCTGACCTATCAGGATATTAGAAATATTATCAGCAGAGACCGCCTGTTAAAAGATGATATTATATTTTCCTTTGTTGATGCCTTTAGTGAACGAAATAAAGGAAAGGCTATTCAAATACTTAATGAAATGCTGTCCGCGGGAGAGCCACCACTGAGGATACTGGCTATGATAAACAGACAGCTGCGGCTTCTTATTTCGGCCAAAGAGCTGAAATCTGAAGGCCAGACCTACCGGCAGGCTGCTAAAAAGCTGGGAGAACATCCATATCCGATTCAGAAATGTTATAGGTTTTGTGATAATTTTTCTTTTTCAGAACTGGAAAAATTTCTGAGCAGGGCTCTTGAAGCCAACAGGGCACTGGTAACCGGTAAATATGAAAAAAACAGGCTGGCTTTAGAAATAATGCTTCTGGAAATATAAAAAAATCTGGCCGGTCTTAGAAATATGCTTCTGGAATTATGAAAAGTCTTCTGTTTTTTCTGTTATTATAATCAATACTTCCAGGATCATGAAAAAACCACTGATCTTAATAAAATACTTCTGGAAATAAAAAAATCCGGCCTCTGAAAAGGCCGGTCAATATATCATGATTGTCCTGTAAAAAGTTATTTAAGGTAAATCTGCTAAGTCTGCGTGAATCTCTCCACCTAATACGTAGTTTAGCGGGAGTTTTCTTTGGACAATTTAGACAAAGTTATTTTTATCCCGATTATCCTTATCCTGTTAGGAAACACAACTTTAATATTGGGATAACAACTTTTCCCAGGGCAGTCATATCATTTAAATTAATACCAATTTGATTTAGCAAATTTATTTATATAATATCCACTTTTAAAAATTATATAATATCTTCTTTTATCTTCTCTAATAATCCAGAGTATCTAATTACTCCAGTTCATCTAATCCAGAGTATCTAATTACTCCAGTTCATC
>Ga0207421_10000537_pt1 | contig 48699 bp, 42 predicted proteins | sample SodLakKL_010_SED_4_FD_187542 | JGI IMG/M metagenome (GOLD analysis project Ga0207421, IMG submission 187542) | Alkaline sediment microbial communities from Lake Tanatar, Kulunda Steppe, Russia - 8KL_010_SED (SPAdes) (version 2) | ecosystem: Environmental > Aquatic > Non-marine Saline and...
AACTTTCCCACTTTCCAACTTTCCCACTTTCCAACTTTCCCACTTTCTAACTTTCCCACTTTCTAACTTTCCCACTTTCTAACTTTCCCACTTTCTAACTTTCACACTTTCTAACTTTCCCACTTTCTAACTTTCACACTTTCTAACTTTCACACTTTCTAACTTTCCCACTTTCTAACTTTCACACTAAAAAGCCGGGGACCCGATTCGAACGGGCGACCTGCTCATTACGAGTGAGCCGCTCTGCCACTGAGCTACCCCGGCAGCTGAATCAATCTCTATTTCATTAAACCCTCTCCGAAAAGCTTTCCCCCTCCCCCTGGCCCTCTCCCTCCAGAGGAGAGGGGAGATGCTTCGATAGGTTATAGACCGACAATTAGAGGACTTCGGTAATTTCTGATATTTATTATACTCAAGGCAGTGTTATTTTTAAATGAATCTGTCCGGAACACAAAAACTTCCAACATCATTCCGGTCAAGGGAACATAGTGACCGTAGAGCCGGAATCTATGGTAACTTCAAGATGGATTGCCGGGTCACGCCCGGCAATGACGAAACTGCTGAAAGGTTCTGTTGAAACAAATGAATTGTATTCGAGCCGATGTTTCCTGTATAATAAGCTAATAGAAAAGAGCTAACAAATAAAATTTACCCCGAGGGGGTTTTATTATGAAGAAAGACGAAGCTTCTGTTATTTCTGTTGAGATTGGTGGTGCGACCTGTAAGATAGGGCGTGTAAACCGTGAGGGAGAGGTGAGCAACGTCAGTCAATATAAGACGCAGCGTCTGTGTGAGGAAGGATTGGAGGAATTTATTAAGATACTGGAAGACTATGAAGAGAAATATATAGTGGAGGCGGTGGTTATAGCTTTACCGGCGACCATCGAGTGGGGAGAAAATCATGTGCGCAGCAGTTGCCCCGACCTGCCCTGGATGGAGGAGGCGGAGAGTATCGGCAAGCTTCAGGACCGTCTTGGTCGCCCACTGCAGCTTGTGAATGATGTGGAGGCGCTGCTTTTTGGAGAATGGCGTGATGGTGAGCTTAGCGGTTATAACAGCGGTGTAGTTCTATCACTCGGTGAGAACATGGGCTCAGCACTGCTCTGGGATGGCCAACCTCAGCAGGGTCGCCGCGGTTCGATAATGGAGCTGGAACACGTCAGTCTGGAGACTTACGGTGAAGAAAGAGATGATCTACCGCCGGGCAGTGCAATGAACTGGCTTTCAGGTAAAGGATTGCGGAGCCAGCTTGAGGAGCTTGGACTGGATATAAAAGTACCTGAGATTTTTACAAGCGAGGACGAAGAGGTAAGGGCGGTCAAGGATGAGTTTGAAGACCGTCTCGCCCATCTTTTAGGGACGATAGTGATGATGCTTGATCCCGAGCGTATTGTTCTTGAAGGAGGCATTACTCGTTCACACCGCGACTGGTTGTCCGGCGTTGAGGATAAGATGGATGAGTATATAATGGAGCAATTCCAGGGACTGCCCGTCGTTACTCTCGGACAACTGCGCGGCGAGGACGTTTTGCTTGGTCCGGCCGCCTACTGGCGCTGGCTGGAGGGTGAGCGAGACTGATGGTGAAAAAAAACAACCTTGATTACCGGGCGCAGGTGCTGGCCGAGGCGCTTCCCTACATTCAGAAATTTCACGGCGAAAAAATTGTAATCAAATTTGGCGGCAGTGTAATGCAGAACGAGGATTTAAAGCACTCAGTTGCCGATGATATTGTGCTGCTCCAGTATGTCGGTTTCAAGCCGCTGGTCGTTCACGGCGGTGGCCCGGAGATAGCAGCGACGCTGGAGAAAATGGGTATCAGCAGTCGTTTTGTTGAAGGCAAACGTGTTACCGACGCTGAGACAATGGACGTTGTAGAGATGGTGCTTGCCGGCCGTGTAAACAAAGATATTGTTGAGCACATCAGCCGGGCCGGAGCCCGGGCCATTGGGCTTTCCGGTAAAGACGGTCAGATGCTCAAAGCCTGTCCGGTTGCTTCCCGGGACAGTGACGACCTCGGCCAGGTGGGTGAGGTTGAGTCCGTAAACCCGCTGCCGCTGGAGCTGCTGGAGGAAAAGTCTTACGTTCCGGTAATTGCTCCTATTGGTGTTGGCGATGACGGAACGACTTACAACATGAATGCCGATGCCGTCGCTGGTTCCCTTGCCCCCGCGCTTTCGGCGCGCCGGCTTATTTTTCTCACCGACGTCAAGGGAATAATGGACGGTGAAAAGCTACTTTCATCACTTACTCCGCAAGAAGTTGAACAATATCGCCAGGACGGGACAATCAAGGGCGGTATGCTGCCAAAAGTTGAAGCGGCCGTGGAAGCGCTCCAGGGCGGCGTGGAAAAGACGCATATTATTGACGGTAATCGTCCGCACGCACTGTTGCTGGAGTTACTTACCGACGAGGGGATCGGTACGCAGATAATGGAGGCATCCGAGGATGGCTGAACAGGACTGTCTGCTTCCCGTTTATGATCGTCTGCCCGTTAGTTTTGAGAGGGCCGAAGGCTGTTATTTATACGATGAGGACGACAACCGTTATCTTGACGGGCTGGCCGGTATTGCTGTCAATTTACTCGGTTACCGTCATCCACGTCTGGTTGACAGGCTGCGCCGCAGCGCAACCGACGTCCACCACGTTTCAAACCTTTTCCAAATTAAAGAGCAGGAAGAGCTAGCCCGGAGACTCTCTGAGATAGGGTTTGAAAGCGCTGCCTTCTTCTGCAATAGTGGAGCCGAGGCCAATGAAGCGGCGATTAAATTTGCTCGCCGTTATAGCGGCCGTTTTGGTAGCGGTGGTAAAAAAATAATTAGTTTTGAAAATTCTTTTCACGGTCGGACACTGGGGGCGCTCAGTGCCACCGGTCAGAAAAAATACCAGAAGGGTTTTTCGCCGCTGGTCGAGGGATTTGTCTACACGCCCTACAATGACCTGGCGGCGCTGGAAGAAGAAATGGATGACCAGATCTGTGCCGTGATTATGGAACCGGTGCAGGGGGAGGGAGGAGTGCTGCCTGCCTCAGCAGAATTTTTTGCCGGAGTTCGCCGGCTTTGCAACAAATACGAAGCGCTTTTAATCCTTGACGAAGTACAGACGGGCATGGCGCGCACCGGTGAATATTTTTGTTACCAAAATTATGACCTGGAGCCCGATCTGGTTACGCTGGCCAAGGGACTCGGAGGCGGCTATCCTATTGGTGCTCTGCTGGTTGAACGTAGTTTGCGGGAGGGGCTGCAGGCAGGCGAACACGCTTCAACCTTTGGCGGTAATCCTTTTGTTTGCCGGATGGCGCTTACTGTTCTGGACGTAATTGAGCAGGAGCAACTGCTGGCAAGCGCCCGTGCGCGCGGAGAGCAACTGCAGACCGGTTTGCAGGAGCTGGCCCAAAAGTATAAGTTCGTTGACGAGCCCCGGGGAGTGGGACTGATGAGAGCGCTGCCGCTTGCTGATCAAATTGAGGCCAGCGAGCTGATGCGCTCTGCTCTTGATGCGGGCCTGGTTGTCGGAGTTGCCGGAGAGAACGCGCTTCGTTTTGTTCCGCCCCTGATAATAACCGAACAGGAAGTTGAGGAGTTGTTATCTATTCTGGATAAGGTCTTGCAGGAGAATTAACTGCTCTAAATTGTGTTATCCCAGGGTTATGGTTACAGATGTGTCAAAGATATGAAGGAGGTATCTTATTATCTGATTCTCCCCAGCCGTTTTTTTATGATGAACCGGCTGGGTTCGATGCATAATAGCGGCAGTGATAGTGATGGCAATTAAAAAAACCGAGGCTTTGTAGAGATCCCCAAGCAGAATGTAGTTTTGGACCCTTGCGATACTCATTCTCGATTCGCATCCAGCAAATCTCCGAGGTATAGAAATTAGTAATCAGCCCATCCGGGGCTACTAATTTCAATAAATCCGTATACGAAGGGTCCAAAACCTTTTTTCGAAGTTAAAAAGTAAATTATGAGGTTTTCTACAGAGCCAAAATCCGATAATAAGCACCTCCTTCATTTGTAAACGGATTGGTGGGAGAAGACATCTAAATTAAAGGGGCGAAGGAGAAAATGAGCCGCTAAGGGACGAGCTCGGGACCTTCCAGTTGCAGTGTGTCATACACTTCACGAACATCTTCATATTCTTCAGATTTAGCCGGAATGTAGCGGTCGACGTTCTGTCGTTCCAGAGCCGCCGCGCCGTCCGGCAGCTCGTGCATGGAGGTAAACAGATCCTTCAACTGTTTGCTGAGCAGGGGATGATTTTTTTCAAATGTTTTACTTATTACCAGAGGATCGGAAATGATGGGACGACTTCGGGCAATGATTGGTAGCTTATCATCAGGATCATCACTATCTTCAAGGGCCAGTGACCGGGCGCCGTCAAATGTTGCTCCTGCGGCGGCTTCCTGGTTGTAGACTGCGGAAGCCACTCTGTCGTGACGATCCAAAAAAACCTTCTCCTGTAGATTGTTCCCGGGGTCAAGTCCTTCCTCTTTTAGGCGAGCCAGGGGGAAAAGATAGCCGGAAGCGGAGTCACGATCAACAAAAGCTATTGATTCTTGCTCCAGGTCACTAATATCTTCAATCCCGCTGTCGCGATAAGTGAAGATAATAGATTGGTATTGATCGTCGCCGTGGCGAACAGTGCGCACCAGCGGACGATATTGAGGGGTATCGACTGTATCTTCATAGCGGACCATAGCCAGCGGTCCAAGCAGTGCGAGATCATATTTCTCGTTGCGCATTGCTTCGATAATATCGCCGTAATCAGGAGCGAATTTAAATTGCACGTCTACATCAAGGTGCTCTTCTATTAGTTTGATGAAAGGTGCGTTGTCGCGCAGTAATTGTATTACCGTTTCCGCCGGAACACGTCCGACGGTGATCTGTACTCTTTCAGCTTCTTTTTCCCGGTATTCAAATTCTTCCTCGGGTAGATCTGTGGGACTGCAGGAGCCGAGTAGAAAGATTGCCAGTATGAAAGAGAAGATTATTCTTCTACGCATACTTGATCTTTCCCCTGTTCCTTAGCCTGGTAAAGCGCCCTGTCGGCCCGGGCCGTCAATTTTTTAGGAGTATCGTCTTCACGAGCCTGAGCGACACCAATGCTTACGGTTATAGGAACTTCAAAATCATGCTCTTTTTTGACTGCTGAGCGAACCCGTTCCGCGACTGTTTCTGCGTCCCGGAGGCGAGTGTTCGGTAAGATTATAGCAAATTCTTCGCCGCCGTAGCGACAGACAAGATCAGCCCGCCGTGCTGTTCCCTCAGTGTCGGTTGTTCTCACCTGGTTTTCAAAAGTGGCGGCCAAATCTTTCAAGACCTCGTCGCCCGCAGGATGGCCAAAGGAGTCGTTGTATTTCTTGAAGTTGTCGATATCCAGCATCAAAAGCGAGACAGGTTTATCCAGCATCAGCTCTTTTTTGAGCTGAATGTCGAAAAAACTGCGATTGTAAAGGTCGGTCAGGTCATCCGTTATCGCCCGCAGGTAGTGGCGGGCGTTTTCCATGGCGATCTTTATTTCATTTGAAAGCGTGGTGAGCAGACTAATCTCTTCGGGTTCAAAACCTTTGGTTTCTCGCCCAAGCAGCAGGAAACCGAGATCGAATGTATCTGTCTCTAATCGGAATATTAGCCCTTCTTTCAGAGGAAATTTTTTAGTGTCACCAAAAACATTTTTTAGTTCAGAAGCAGAGCTAACATCCTGCAGGTGTTCGTAATCCTTGATTTTTTTCAATCTTTCGAAGAGCTGGCGGTTTTCATTACGATCCCAGCTTTTCCCCGGTTTTATGTGCATGCCGGCTTTAATTTCCAGTTTTTGCCGCGATAGGTCATAGAGCATCAAATTTATATGGTGTAATTCCCAGTATTCGTGGAGAATATTAACAATGTGATCACGCAGATCTTCGGGGCGCAGCTTGGTGCTGATTCGGCGACTGATCTCCTGTAGCGTCTGTAAATCGTCTATACGGTCCTGGAGTTTACAGGCCATGCGGTTAAAGGTATCGCCCAACCGCTCGAGCTCGTCGCCAGAATTGATATTAGCGCGAGCCTCCAGGTCGCCACTGCCCAGCTGCAGAGCGACCTTTTCCAGGCTTTCTATGCGTCCGATAACTCCACTGGCCAGTCGATTGCTGAATAAGAAAATGAGCAGTATAAGAATGGTGCCACCGGCACCGTAGAGACGGATAATCCGCTGGCGTTCTTCCCGGAAGTGTGAGGTATCGTAGCCGAGGCGAACGAGGCCGAAATCAGTCCGAAAGAGTCGTATTGGTATTAGCGAATCGAGCAGCATTTCTTCGGGCAACAATCGGCTGGTCTGTATCTCCTCGGTGGCCATAGCTCGGCGAAACTCCTCAGAGCTCAGTTCAGGTCCGGTGGCATCATTTTTCGACAGAAAATATATTATTTCGCCGGCGGAGTTGTAGACTTCGAGGTATTTCGCCCGGGGCATTTCGCCCATCCAGACGTCCATCTGTATTTGTAATGGTTCGCTTACTGGAACATCCTTAAGCATTTGATCTGTAAATACCAGGCCGACAAACTGGGCCATAGAGTAAGCCCGTGTTTCCAGCTCTTCAAAGCGGGCTTCAATCATAGATTGGACGTGAAAGTAGGTAGCAAAGCCGCCAACGGCGAGGACCAGGACAAGCAGAAAAATTGTTGTCTTCTGTCTCAAATTAAGATCCATAATAACTTTTTCCTCGTACTTTGAATTATTTACTTATTTAGATTTTTTCTTTGAGGATATTCTACCAATTAATTGGGTTGAAAACAGGGGGATGGTAGGGTTATGGTACAGTTTTTCAGGAGTATACCGCTGGTTAGAGTTGTAGGGCGAAGAGGAGCCAGCCTTAGCCGTTTAGAAATGCTCCCCGGCGTTGGCTAAAAAATCCTCGGGAGTTGATGGGATAGGCTGCAGTGAGTTTTCCTCGGCATAGCTGTATGCAGAGTGAACGATTTGCTTGGCCAGACCATCTTCTCGCAGGGACGGGGGAACAAAGATGGACTGGAAGTTAATTGCTTCTTCTTCCTCGTCCAGGTTATACCTCAAAACAGCCTGTTTATCCGGGAAGGGAACGTAAAATTTACCGTTGTTTTCGTCGTGCTGGACTGAAGGCGCATTATCTGTCATACTAATTCTCCTTTTTGAAGAGCTCCTGAGCAACATTATTATAGCAATTGCTGCTCAAATTATAAACAGGGTTATGGTCTGAATCAGAACCTACCGACGTCATTTCGGACAACCGAGCACTCAAAGGCGTTGAGTGCTCCGGGCAGATCCGGAATCTATGGTCTCATGAAAATGGATTGCCGGGTCAAGCCTTGGGACGTTATACGTCCCCGGCAATGACGGGGGTTTGGTAGGTTCTGGGTCTAAATTAAAATGGTTGTTCAGTTAGGTGACATACAAATATATTGGAGGTAAAACTCATGTTTTCTCTAAACCAGGAAAAATTGAATCAGCTGCTACCTCTATTTCAGGAGTTAATAGAGGCTGGTGACGAACCACCGGCACCCTGGCAAGCACCTGGAGTTGTCGACGGGCGTCCCCTTTTTCCAAAAGAGAACGATAAAAAAACTCTGGAGTTTTTACTGGTACTTGGGGCGTTAAATTATTCATACTGGCAGAAGACGGATGGAAGAGTGGAGACCTGGGGGGTTGAGACCGAACCCGGAGAAATGATAAGAGACGTTTTTGCTCTGGTTTATTGCATTCAGAGGGGGCGCTCAGCGGGTCATCTGGAGCTAAACGCTGATTATTACAGAAAAATGACCGTAAGTGATGTAAAACGTCTGTTCGCCGGTGCTTCCGGGAGGTGTAATCTTCCGATGTTGGAGACAAGGGTTAAAAAAATAAATGAGCTGGGAGAAGGATTGCAGAGGTTTGGGCAAGAGGAAAGCTGTGATCCTGAATTTATAGAGTTTTGTCACAACTGTCCGTCGCTCGACAATTTTTTAGAGGAAATGACAGAGTATTTTCCCTATTCGTTTGGCGATCCGTTTCTGAAACTGGCGCAACTACTTTTTAAAATGATTGTTGATCGGCGAGCGGAAAATTTGCCGGAGGGAACTGAATTGGAAAGTACAAAGGGGTGGGAGGAAGCAACACGATTTGAAGGGGTTAACGGGCTCAAGGCTCAGCCTGATTATATGCTGCCGTTGTTTTGTCTGAAGACCGGCCTATGGGAGATAGAGCAGGAGGCTGAGAAGTTTTTCTCCGAAAAAGTTGAATTGCCAAGGGGACACTGGGTGGAAGAAAAAATTCGCGAACTTACCGTAGAGACTGTCGATAAAATTGCTCGTCAATTGAGCGGTGACCCGGGGCTTAACTCTGGACGTGTTGACTCAATCATGTGGCGTCGAGCCGTTCAGGGTTGCTTTCCACGGGAATGTGAGGGGTGCCCTTTTCGAGATGATTGTAGCGCCCATGATGAAGATCGCCGGAGACTTGACTGGCACCACCATCTGACCAGGACAACTTACTACTAATCCAGGTCGTCTTCTGTCAGAAACGGTCCCAATAATCTTTGTCCTTTGTATTGGTGAGTGGATTTTTGTGTGAAAAGTAACAGTGCCTGTTGATAGTTAGAGGGTGTTGCTGTAAAATATAATGGGCGTGGTTGACTGCCGAACTGGGATAAGTTACTTACGGGGCGTGGCTCAGCTTGGCTAGAGCGCTGCGTTCGGGACGCAGAGGCCGCCGGTTCAAATCCGGCCGCCCCGATTTAACTATGAGCGGGCGTGGAGGCGATGGGGCGAGTTTGCGCAACTTCGCAAGTTCGTTTCTTCGCATGTTCGAAACACGCGGGGGTAGTTCAATGGTAGAACCCCAGCCTTCCAAGCTGGATATGCGGGTTCGATTCCCGTCCCCCGCTTTTGCAGGATATTGATGTTTTTTGGGAGGGAAGGGACGGAGGGGAGTTTGCACAAGTCTTTATTATTTTTATAAACCGGGAGGGAATTTCCGTGGCTCAAGACGTGGAGTCGACGTCCCCCAAGGAACAGGCGAGAAGAGATCGTCAGCGGCGTATTACTGACAAAAATTATGAGATTCTGGAGGGGCTTGAACAACGAGAAATTAAAATTAGTTCCAACCGTTATGATCACGAAGACAGGGATTATTACGTTCAGAAAGTGGAAAAGACATATCTCGACGGTTCCACGGGTTATATACCCTCCGTCAGGTTAATTAACGAATCTGTGCGCCCTTCTCTTCAACCGGTGTTAAAAGTCCCCCGAAATTTGATTCCAATCGACAAAGAGGGAGACCGTCGAACTCTCAACCTGATTTATACCAGTGAGCCTTCGGTCGATCAGTCTTTTCATTTTATGAATCGTTATGAGAGGCCGGACCTGGAGATTTACATAACTTACGAGGTGTAATAACTGGGATTTTAAACCGGAGGGTATCCGGTGACCAGGCCGTGAGGGTAGACAGTCAATGGACAAGGAAGAATTTACCTACCACTGGTGTGCAAATCATCCCGACCATCCAGCCCGCTGGGTTTGTTTTCAGTGTGGACGTATTTTTTGTGAAGAATGTGTGGAACCTGCCGGCAACGAGTATTATTGCTGCGATTGTCGCCAGGAACTTGGGTCTGCTGAAAAACCAACTGACAGAACATTTCCCCCGGCTTCAAAACCCATGCGGACTGCCCATCCGGTTAAACGGTTGTTGGCGTTTGGATACGATTTTGTTTTTTCCATCCTGATTACCTCGTTTTTAACTGTCCTACTTCGAATAATCTTTCGCGCCTCACCAGGTCTGACAAACACCTTCTTTTATTTTTCTCTATATCTCTGTCTGCTTCTGCGCGATTTATTAACACCTTCCGGGAGTCCCGGCAAATATATGACAGAGCTATACCTGGTAGATTTAAAAAGGGAAGGAAGCCCCGGGAAAACAGCCCGTCTGCTTCGTAACGTTCTATTTCCCATCTTTTATCTCGATTTGCTGACTGTTCCATTTACCGGTAAAATGCAAAGACTTAGTGAATGGCTAACTTCCACTGCGGTCTGTGACTCCGAATATCCTGTTAATGAGCGGAAGTATATTTACCGAGCAGCAGCGCTGGTAGGAGTTTTACTGATTGCTCTTTTTTCAACCTTTGCCTACTGGTTTGGCGAAGAAATAGAACAGCGTACCAGAGTGGAACAGATGATTTATGAGGCGGAAGACGGTTTGGCCTACCTGGACGAAGGAGTGGAAACGAAAGCTTAAATCTGCCGGGAATCTACGAGTCGTAGAAGTAGCCGAAGATATATATCGTGTTACTGCTGAGTTTCCCTCGTCAGAAAAATATTATGACGCCCGTCAGAAAATTGATAAAATTATATCTGAGGTCGACTACACTGTAATTGAAGACGATGGTCCCCAGATTATTCTTCGCGGAGCCGGCGAGCCCGGCTATCGACTGGAGCTTATCCTGGAGAAAAAATAATCGACAAATCGGAATTATATTTAAGGAGGGATGATAGGTTATGGACCCTTATGAAATAATTATGAAAAAGCGCGACGGCGGTGAGCTGACCAATGAAGAAATAGAATATATTGTTACGGGCTTCACGTCGGGCGATATTCCCGACTATCAGATGTCCGCCTGGCTGATGTCGGTCTGGTATGAGGGTATGACAGGCCGCGAAAGGGCTCATTTTACCAAGACTATGGTTGATACCGGTGTAACTCTTTCTTACCCCCGGGTGTCGGAAAAATTAGTTGACAAACACAGCACCGGCGGGGTGGGTGATGGAACTTCGCTTTCGCTGGTTCCGCTGACGGCCAGTTTTGGCGTTCGTATTCCTATGATGTCCGGCCGGGGGCTGGGTCATACTGGTGGTACGCTGGATAAGCTGGAGTCAATTTCTGGTTTTAACGTAGAGTTTAACCAGGATGAAATAAATGAACTTTTGAATTCTGTTGGCGCCCTGATTATGGGACAGACGGGAGAAGTGGCGCCGGCCGACAAGAAGATGTATGCTCTTCGGGACGTTACTGCGACTGTAGATTCGGTTGATTTGATTGCCGGAAGTATTATGAGCAAGAAAATTGCCGAGGGAATGGACGCTTTAATTTTGGATGTGAAGACCGGAGCCGGAGCCTTTATGAAAGAATACGATCAGGCTGTAGAACTGGCCAGAGCTATGGTAGAAATTGGAGTTGAGCTGGGTAAGGACATGCGGGCTCTGATTACAGACATGGAGCAACCGCTGGGTAACGCAGTGGGCAACGCACTTGAAATGAAGCAGGCAATCGAAATTTTAAAAGGTCAGGGTCCGGAGGATCTAACGGAGCTTGTCTGTCGCTTGTGTGCGGAGATGCTGCTGATGGCCGGCAAATTTGAAGAGATTGAGCCGGCGTATGAGGCCACACTTGAGCGTATTGAATCTGGAGGAGCAGTAGAGAAGCTGGTTGAAATAATTGAAGCCCAGGATGGTGATGCCCGGGTTGTGGAAGATTACTCAATATTGCCCGGATATACTGAGGAACAGACTGTTGAGGCCTCTGAATCAGGTTATGTAACGGCGTTGAATGCATTTGAAGTTGGTATGGCGGCAAAGGCCCTGGGGGCGGGCCGGGAGACAATGGAGAGCGATCTGGATTATGGTTCAGGGATTAAACTTGATAAAAAAGTTGGTGACCGGGTTGAGCAAGGAGATATCCTGGCCCGGCTCTGTTATAACGATCACTCTTCAAACGACTCGCTTGATATTTCTCCCAAGCAGGCCCGGCAGCGTCTGCAAAAAGCATATGAGATAAAAACTGAGCCACCGTCCGAGCGGCAAATAATATGGGCGCGGATGGACTCGACCGGCGAAATTGAAGAGGTAAAGGAATGAAAGAAACTGAGTTGAAACTCTGGATTGAGGCGATAAAAACTGATAAGATTGTTCTTACGGATGGTGAATATAAGCTGACGTTTGAGGTTGAGGCCGAGGCAGGCGGTATTGAAAGTCTTCCGTCGATATTTCGCGAGGCAACGATAAAAGACCATTTCAAGGTTGGAGTAAGCAGCATCTCTCCAAAATAAATCCACAGGAGGATTATTTTGATGGACGAAGAAGAGGCTAAAAAAGCCCCACGGTTCCGAAATAAGCCAATTGAAGTGTCGCTTTTTGAAGACGACGAGGCTTTAGATTCACACACACCCTGTTTTGAAGGGCAAACCTCAAGTGTTAGCAGGGCGGGAGTGGGAGTTCGGGTTAATGGAATTGGTAAATATCGACGCATAGACTATGAGGAACTTAAAGGAGAAACTTTCATCATTAAATTTCATACTCCGGGGCGTAAAGTTCCAACGGCAGAAGGAGAAGTGCAGATGGTTGGAGACTCGCACGATATGCGTTATAGGGTATACCTGGGTTTTATTTTTGATGGAGAATTTCCTCTATTCAACATTCTTACTTAGGGCTTTATACGGTTTCTCACCCTACTCGCAGGCCCAAAACATTTGTGTACAGCTTAAAAAAATATGCTCACGCAGTTGAAGGTGCTGTAAAGCTGTCGCTAAAAATCAGGTGATAATGATGAGTCGCACCTATTATATTGAAACCTTTGGCTGTCAGATGAATAAGGCGGACTCGGAGGCAATTGGCGGCTTGCTTGAAGAAGAGGGCTTTGAGTCGACAGAACTTCCGGAAGCGGCTGATTTTATACTGCTTAATACCTGTGCTGTTAGAGATCACGCGGAGCAGAAAGCCTACAGTTATCTCGGCCGTTATCTGCAGATGAAACGTAATTCCCCCCGAAAATTAATTGCGTTCGCCGGTTGTGTTGCCCAAAAAGAGGCTGCCAACCTGGTGCAGAGATTTCCAGAACTTGATCTTGTTGTCGGTCCTCGTAACTTTACCGCCCTTCCTGAATATATCCACCGCCTGCGAACGGATAGTGGGCGGATAGTAGCGACGGCCGGGGAAGAAGATTTGGTTGATGCTACCACTCCGCGATCACGTGGTGCGGATTCGACCGGGCAGGGCTGGGTTACGATCATGGTAGGATGTGACCGTTTTTGCTCCTATTGTATTGTCCCCTACACCCGGGAAAGGGAAAAATGTAGGAAGCCGGCTGATGTGGAACAGGAAGTCCGTGAACTGGTGGAAAAAGGGATTAAAGAAATTACGTTGCTTGGCCAGTCGGTGACCGGGTACGGGCGAAAAGCAGGGTTTGAGTCTGACTTTGTTGATTTGATTGAACGGCTTGATTGCATCTCCGGCAATTTCAGGATGCGTTTTACCAGCCCTTATCCGGGTGACATCGATCAACGGCTTATCGGCTGTTTTGATGAACTCGAGCATCTTGCGCCGCATCTTCACCTTCCGGTCCAATCTGGCTCCAATGAGATTTTAAAGCGGATGAATCGACGTTATACCCGGGAAGATTATCTGGATATAGTGGAAAAGATTCGACAGCTGGATACGGACGTCGCGATTACCACGGATGTTATCGTGGGTTTTCCTGGAGAAAGTGAAGAGGATTATCAGCAGACGAGAGAATTATTTGAAAAAATCAAATATGATAAAGCCTATATATTTAAATACTCCCCCCGCGAAGGGACACCGGCAGCCGAATACGAGGACAACCTGTCGCAGGAGGTCATCGATAGGCGTCACGCGGCTCTACTGGAACTTTATGAGCAAGGGGCTGAACAGCGTAACCAGCGTCATGTTGGAAAAACTTATGAGGTTCTGATAGAAGGCGAGAGTCCCAAAAGCAGTCCGGACAATCGGCAGCTGGTAGGTCGCACCGGCCACAACAACGTAGTGGTTTTGCCCTATCTGGGAGCCGACTTAGAAGGCGAATTTGTTAACGTCAGAATTAATAAGGCGGCTTCCTATACATTGTTTGGCGAACCGGTGGAAGAGGAAACTAATTTTATCGCGGCCAGGGCTGTGTCGTGATGGACGATTGTCTCCCAAAATTAATCTGGACCTCCATAATTTTTGCTCTTATTCTCTTGCTGGTTTGTTCGCCGGCGGAAGCCGGCTATGAAGCCCTGGAGGAAAAGCTGGAAGCCGGTGAAAGGGTGGGGGAGGAAGTTTTGGACGAGTTGCCCGCGCCGACTACATCACGGCGGTACTGGCTCTACGGGAGGGCTGTCCCCGATGTAAACAAAACTCTTGAAATGCTTGAACAGGCGGTTGAGTCTACGTCTGCCCAAGCAGAAGAAGTAAAATATTTTTCCAGTTGGGTGGAAGTGGCGTTAATAAGTGGCCGGGGTGAGAAAGAATTTTTCCGGCGCAAGCTGGACAAATTTTTAGACAGCCCCGGTGAAGCCGGGGTGGATTTCTGGCTGGAGACAGGACGTCTGGCGGAACAATTTCAATACTGGGAAGGAGCCGACAGGGCATACCAGGCTGCACTGGAGGTAGAGCCAGAATTTGTAGAATCACTGCTTTATCGGGCTCGTGTAAAACTGCATCAGGGTGAAGACGACAGGGCCGAGAAGCATCTGCGGGAATATTTTCTTGAACCCGGCAACGGAGTAGAATCGCTCTACTGGATATTAAAGGGCAGGTTATTTGAACAACGGGGGGCAGATACGGAAGCCTACGTCGCCTACAGCCACGTTGTTAATCACTATCCGGAATCAATGCTTCTTTCACAGGCGGAGGAAAAAATTCGTAAAATCCCGCTGCCCTCAGAATTTTATATAGAAGATATTTCCGCCGATCAAATTGAAAGTTTGGCTGCTCCTGATGCAAAAGATGATATGGGAAAGCCCCCGGATCCGGTCGATGAAGAACCGGCCTTTAGAATCCAGATAGGTGCATTTCAGAAACGTGAGCAGGCAGAAAATTTTGCTGCTGACGTTAGTAACCAGGTGGAAGTTGACGTTTATATTCATGAAGCGGAAGTTGACGGAACGCTTTATTATCGAGTTCAGGTCGGTGCGATGGATAACAGGGACGATGCTGAAGCGCTGCAGAGTGAACTCGGAGAGCTGGGGTATGAAGGATTTGTAGTTCATCAATAGACGTTATTTTATCTGATTAAGCTCCAGTTAATTTTTACAATTATCATCAAGAACAAACAAATGAACGAGGGGTTATAGATGGGCGAGCAGACACCGCTGATGAAACAATATCATCAAATAAAGGATCAGTATGAGGAAGAGTTGCTATTCTTCCGCCTGGGCGATTTTTACGAGATGTTCTATGATGATGCAAAAATTGTTGCGCGTGAACTTGAGGTTACCCTGACCTCCAAACCGGTGGCCAAGGACAAGGATGTTCCGATGGCCGGTGTGCCGGCTCATTCCGTTGAACCTTACCTGGAACAGCTTATCGAGAAGGGGTATCGTGTAGCCATCTGTGAGCAGGTGGAGGAGGCCTCGGAGGCGTCAGGAATAGTTGACCGGGCGGTTGTGAGGGTTGTTACGCCGGGGACGATTACCGAGGAGGATTACCTGGACAGTCACAAAAACAACTATCTGCTCTCCTTCTGCTGGTCTGAAGCCGAACAATCGGAGAGTCTGCGGGTAGGACTGGCCTATGTTGACCTGTCGACGGGAGAATTCGAAGCGACAAGTTTTAAAGATGAACCTGAAAAAAACGTTTTGCTCTCCGAAATTAACCGCCTTCATCCGGCCGAGGTAATCCTGCCCGACCAGGACCGCAGCGAAGAATTTATTGACAGTATCACTGAGTTTCACGACTCCCTGGCAGTAACTTCCAGGCCCGGCTGGCAGTTTGAAACAGAGGAAGCGCAGCGCAAGTTAGAAGACCAGTTTGCTGCTGATAAAATTGCTGAGCTGGAGGAGCGGGAGCTACTTTTAAAAGCTGCCGGCGCACTTGTCTTTTACCTGGCAGATACACAAAAACGGTCGCTTTCTCATCTGAACGAGATTAACACCTATGAGCGAGAAGGGTTCATGGTGCTTGACGCAGCCAGCCAGCGTAACCTGGAGCTGGCTGAGTCGTTAACCGGGCAGGACCAGGCGACGTTGTTCAGCGTTCTCGACGATACTGAAACGGCGATGGGAAGTCGCCGTCTGCGGCGTTGGATACTCCAGCCCCTGCTTAACGAAAAACAGATAAATGAGCGTCTTGATGCGGTTGAATGGTTTTATAACAACGGGCCGGAGATTCCCGCTGTAAAAGAGGAGCTGCGCCGGTTGTTTGATGTTCAGAGAATTGTCGGCAAGGTGGGATCGAACCGGGCAAATCCACGCGACCTGAGGGCGCTGGGAGAGAGTCTGCAGCTAATTCCTGAGATTAAAAAAATGCTTCCCGAACGGAGAGAGTTTCAGCTAATGGTCGAGCGGATGCATGAACTTGAAGATTTACGAGAAGAATTATCACGAGCACTCGTGGATAATCCGCCGACTAAAATTTCCGAAGGCGACATATTTCAAGACGGGTATTCAGAACGGCTTGACGAGCTGCGAAAGGCGATGCGCGGGGGCAAGGAGTGGATAACAAATCTTCAGAAACAGGAACGGGAGCGAACAGGGATAGATTCCTTAAAAGTTGGCCACAACAAGGTTTACGGCTATTATATTGAAGTGACGGACGCTAACCTTGACCTGGTGCCCGAGGATTACCAGCGCAAACAGACACTCGCTAACTCGGAGCGGTATATTATTCCTGAATTGAAAGAGAAGGAACAGATGATCGTTGGTGCTGAGGACAAGGCGATGGCCCTGGAAGAGGAATTATTTATTGAACTGCGTGAGCAGGTGCTTCAATATCTGGAAGAATTGCAGGAAAACGCTGACGTGCTTGCAGACCTGGATGTTATAGTATCGCTTGCTTCATTGGCTCGTGAACGTGGCTACACACGTCCTCGAATTAGCTGGGACGAAGGGTTGGAGCTTGAACAATCACGCCATCCTGTAGTGGAAGAAATACATGATGAGGAATTTGTGCCCAACGACATCTATTTTGATGAAGAACGTCGTCTTGTCGTTTTAACCGGCCCTAATATGGCCGGTAAAAGCACCTATATACGGCAAATTGCTCTTATTTCAATAATGGCTCAGATGGGGTCTTTTGTCCCCGCTGACCACGCTCACATCGGGATGATTGACCAGGTATTTACCCGGGTGGGAGCGCTTGATTTTCTTGCCGGCGGGCAGAGTACATTTATGGTCGAGATGGTTGAAACGGCAGATATTGTAAACAATGCGACCGAGAGAAGTCTACTTATTCTTGACGAAGTAGGACGGGGGACAAGCACTTATGACGGTGTTGCTATCGCCTGGTCGGTCGTCGAATATATTGCCCGCAAAATTAATGCACGTACCCTGTTTGCCACTCATTATCACGAGTTGACCGAGCTGGCTGCGCGGCTGGACAATGTATTTAACATGACGGTGCGGGCTCGTGAGTGGGAGGATGAAATAATTTTCTTGCGCCAGGTTGAGGAAGGGCAATCGGATCGCAGTTACGGCATACAGGTCGGGAAACTGGCCGGCTTGCCGCCCGAGGTGATCGACCGAGCGCAGCAGATATTGCGGGAGCTTGAGGAAGAAAAAACCCACGAGGCGCTCGCAAAAATTGACGATACCCCGTCCGCTGATCAGCTTGACCTCTTTAACCCCGCTTACCAGGTGGTCAGGCGACTGCAGGAACTGCCATTGGAGGAGCTAACTCCCCTGGAGGCAATGAACGAATTGGCCCGCCTCCAGCAGGACAGCCAAGAAATCCAAACCCGGGGTCAGAGTTAAACTTTAAACTTAAGAGTGCCAGAGTTAAACTTAAGAGTGTCAGAGTTAAACTTTAAACTTAAGAGCTACCGGGCAGGTATTGAAATTGTAACCGGGAGGTTTGATTGATGAATTTACGTAATCTTGCGCTGGACACGGTTCGATTGACAGAGCTGGCAGCTATTGCCTCTTCGCGTTATATGGGCTGGGGAGATAAGGACGCGGCGGACCAGGCTGCAGTTGATGCAATGCGGGAGATGTTTCAATACGTCCCCGTGGATGGAACAGTAGTGATAGGCGAGGGCCAAAAGGATCAGGCTCCGATGTTATACATTGGTGAATCCGTTGGAACCGGTGAAGGTCCTGAAGTTGATATAGCTGTTGATCCCCTGGAAGGAACAACAATTGTGGCTAAAGGAGGAGCCGGAGCTCTATGTGTGCTTGGCCTTGGACCTCGAGGTTCCTTTTTACATGCTCCTGACGTTTACATGATGAAGATTGCGGTTGGCCCCAAAGCGCGCGGGAAAATTGATTTGGAAGACGATCTTGAAACAAATGTGCGCCGAGTTGCCCGGGCAAACGATAAATCAGTGGAGACGCTTACCTGTGTCCTGCTTGAACGGCCGCGCAACGAGGACTTTATTTCCACCCTGAGGGGACTGGGTTGTCGTATTAAATTGATTGAACACGGGGACGTCTCCGCTGCGTTAGCGACCTGTATGCCTGAATCAGGGATAGACATGCTAATAGGAATTGGAAACAGCGCCGAAGGAGTCCTCAGTGCGGCTGCCCTCCAATGTTTTGGCGGAGATATACAGGGCCGATTTAATCCGATCGGTGAAGATCAATACGAACGGCTGGAGGATATGGGCTATACGGATTATGAGAAAATCTTTAAAATTGGTGATCTTGCCAAACCGGAAGAGTTACTTTTTGCCTGTACCGGGGTTACCGACGGGGATTTTTTGGATGGAGTTCGCTACGACGGCGAAGAAATCATTACCCACTCGATGGTTTTACGTTCTTCCAGCAAAACTCGCCGCCAGGTTGTCGGCTATCACAGGGAAGAAGAAAAATTTGGTCCTGACGCCGATGTAAATCCCCTGCGCCAGTTCTGAGGTTTACAGATATGAGCAACGAAGACGTAATTTTTGTTGAAAACCTGGAGCTTGATGTAAATATTGGTGTCGGTGAAGCTGAGCGAGAGGAAGTTCAGCCGGTGTTAGCCAATTTTTGCGTTTTTACCGATACTTCTGCTGCAGCTCGCAGCGGTAACCTTGTCGATACGATCGATTACTACAGGATGGCGGGAACCATTCGTGATTACGCCGAGAGTAACTCGTGGAAGCTGCTGGAAACTCTGGCCGAGGAGCTCTGTCAGCTCTGTCTGAAAAAATTTGAGCTGGAGAAAATTGAGTTAAAATTAGAAAAACCGGCAGTATTAAAAGGGGCTGCTACGGCCGGCGTTCAAATAACCAGGACCGCAAGTAATAAGAAGCCAAAATGAACAGGTTAAGCGCTACGGCGGCGCCACCGAAATAGCTGATAATCAGAGCCGGTCCGGCGACCGTGCCCAGCCCCCAGAGAGTAAGCAGGGGAATAAGCAAGTAGAGACAAAGTAACTCTTCAAGTTGATTTTTCCCATCGTAAACCAGCCAGAGAGCAGATAGCAGGAGTCCAGCCGTTAGTATTGCCGGTTGTTGAGGCCGAAAGTAAGCTGTGATTAAGTAGGTTAGCTGGACAATAAGCGGCAGATATATTTTTGTCTTTTTCCTGAACCATAACCAGCCTAAAAAAGTGGTGGAAATTAAACCAGCGAGCAGTGTAAGATAAGCGGGTAGAGTACGGGAAAATAGGATTAGTAGCTGGTTGCCAACGAGAATCGCAGCTGTTCCCCAACCGGCCACCCAGCCCCCGGCAAGCAGACCGGCAGCAAGACTGCGATTGATTTTTTGTTCATTACTGACAATTAACCATCCGCCCAGTAGACCAAGTAGATTAAAAATGAAATCTATGCCTTCAGCCGAGCGGTGCGGAATTAATATCTGGCCTGTTTCTGCGGCCAACGCCAGCAAAAGCGGTGGGATAAGCCAGCCCTTCCAGTTGTTTTTAGCGAAGCTGAGCTTCCAGAGCACTCCGACACCAATAAATAAACCGTAATGCAGGGGCAGGTCGGGATTGCCAAATAATGAGGGCGGTCCCGGAGCAAATGGGTACCACATCAGGAGCAGAACAGAAAGACTCCAGAGCAGCGCCAGTTTTCGTATTGTGAACCTTTTATTGGCCAATGAAGCCCTACCTCCTTGGTCGGGATAATTTTATCGGATCACCTCCCACCTTACTACGTCAAAGTATTTTGACGTAGTGAAAGGGGGGTAAAATTTAAACACCCGGAAAATTATAAAGGGAAACCACGAGGGGAACCCTTGATTTTTAGTTCTGATTCGGTTAAATTATTATAGCAGAAAATGGAAGACACGGGCCAATAGCTCAGCCTGGTTTAGAGCGCACGCCTGATAAGCGTGAGGTCGCTGGTTCGAATCCAGCTTGGCCCATTAGTTCAGCTAAAAGCTAAAAGCTTAAAGCTGAAAGCTAAGAGCAGAACTCAAAACCGTGAAAACAGCTTAAAGCTGAAAGCTAAAACCAAAAAAGCAAGCGACCTCACAGGGAGTCTGAGGGAGTATCCCTCAGGACTTCAGGCACAGGAGGTGCTGTGGGGGAGCAGATAATAAACTAAGTTACAGCCGATAGAGGGCGAATCTTGTCTAAAAAAATATCTCTTCCGATTATTTTTCTCTTCCTTGTGTCAGTTATTTCCTTCCCTTTATACCATTTGAATGCCGCAGACGACGAGGCTGTGCTCTATTTTTTCTGGGGGGTAGGCTGTCCTTTCTGTGACCAGCAAGAAGAGTTCCTGGAGGAGCTTGAGGCTGAATATCCTGAGCTTAAGATAAAGGATTACGAAGTTTACCAGGATCCTGAAGGACGAGAATTTTTTATGGAAATGGCCCGGTTGCACAACCTGGATAGGGAGGCTGTGCCTGCCACTTTTATTGGTGAGCAGCACTGGGTGGGCTTCCGCGACGCTATGAAGGAGCCGATGGAGGAAGCGGTTGTGGAATGTATAGATTCAGGTTGTCCTGACGCGGCCGAGTTAGATTCTTCTGCCACACAGGTTGATGCTGAGGAGTTGCGCCCCTACGCAAGCGAGTTTCAAACTATTTCAGATCTGAAAGATTTAATTGAATATCTTGCTGATGGGCGGCTGGCGTTATTAGGTGAAGCCTCCCACGGGACGGAAGAATACTACCACTGGCGGGCCGAGATAAGTCGCAAGCTGATCGAGGAGCATGATTTTGATTTTGTAGTGGTGGAAGGGGATTGGGGTTCTCTCTTCGAAGTTAACAAATACGTCAACCAGAATCCAGGAGCTCTGGCCGACAAAGAGGCGGTGCTCGCGCAATTGGATCGATGGCCACCCTGGATGTGGGCTAATCCGGTGGTAGAAGAGTTTATTAGCTGGCTGCGCGACTACAACAGTGAAGCCGGGAATGTAGGTTTCTACGGACTTGATGTATATGGTGCCTGGGATGACGGTGACCGGCTGCTGGAGTTAGTAGAAGGGATGGAACACCAGCAGGCGCTGGCAGAAAAGTTTGAATGTTTTGAAGAGTATCGCGACGATGGTCAGGCCTACGCTCAGAACTATCAGCAGTTTAGTCGCTCCTGTGCGGAAGAGATGGAGGGGATTTACCGGTTGGTTGATGAGCAGATCGCCCCCGAAGTAACGGCCGATAAAGCCCTGCGCCTGCGTCAGAAAGCTTCAGTGTTAAAACAATCCGAGCGACATTACCGGGCGATGGCAGCAGCGGAGCTTGACGACTGGAATGAGCGGGTGGCCCACATGGAGTCCACGTTAGACAGGTTGTTGGATTATTACGGTGATGACTCAAAAGGAGTTGTCTGGGCGCACAATACTCACGTTGGCGACGCTCGAGCAACAGTTATGGCGCAACAGGGACGAGAAAATATCGGACAGTTGACCCGGGTAAATTATGGAGCGGACGAGATTCGCATACTGGGGCAGGCAGGGTATCAGGGCAGTGTCCGGGCCGGGAGCGCCTGGGGGCAGTCCGGAACGGAAATGGAGCTACCGGCGGCTCAGGAAAATAGTCACGAAGCTACTTTGAACAAACTGGGGGAACAATTTTATCTTAAATTTGACGATCAATTCCGCCAGACAGGTCTGCTGGAGCAAACTCGAGGTCATCGTGCGGTTGGTGTGGTTTACAATCCACGGCAGGAACATGGGAACTACGTTCCAACTGTGCTTCCAATCCGTTACGATGCTTTACTCTTCTTTCGTGCAACAGAGGCACTCAAACCCCACCCGGTTGTGGAATGAGCTTCAGTTTTTTTGAGATCGGGGAAAGTGGAGCCGGTAAATTAGTGTGTAGGCGAGGATATTGCCAATAATCAGCAAAATTCCCAGAATAACTATCTCCCTGTAAACAAATCCATCCACATAAATTAGTGGGTATATGTAGTGAGCGATAAAACCGCCTTCATAAGTGGAGAGTCCGGCTTGATCAAGAAAATAGTTTTCCAGTGGAGTAAGGGGACAGGACCAGCGAAAAAACCAGATTAGGGTCGCCCAGGTAAGACAGGGAATGTGGAGGAGGATAAGTTTTGGCCAGCGGATACAGATCAAAGCTCCAAAAACGGAAAATATTATAAAAAATAGGTGGACAAAATAGGTTAAATTAGCCAAAAAACGAAAGAGAATGGTCATATATTTATCTCGCTTTCCAACCGCCCCCCGCCATTGCGGGAACGAATAACGTCCCAAGGAACGTATGACGTCCCAGGGCTTGACCCGCGATCTATTTTCCCCCCCTTTGTCTTTCCCCCCTTCAAGGGGGAAAAGGAATGGGGGGTCTGGATCTTCCCCTGGAGCAAGTCCGGGGACCGCTCGGGATGACGGAGGCAGGTTTTGTAGAGATCAAAATAGTTATTGAAAAAATGCTTAGAGTTAGTTATTATATCTGTCCCTAAAAGAAAAAAGCAAGAGTAGAGGGGACGTAGTGTAGCGGTCTTAACACGCCTCCCTGTCAAGGAGGAGATCGCCGGTTCAAATCCGGTCGTCCCCGCTTATTTATGTACCAGTTCCGTTAAGTAACAAGCTAATAGGAAACGTGTAAAAAAGGCGATCGCAGGGAGTCTGAGGGAGTATCCCTCAGGACTTCAGACACAGGAAGTGCCGTGGGGGAGCAGTGAGCGAAAGCGAACGTCGAGGGGGAACATGTGTTCCCCCTTGAGGAGCAGGAGGCGACGTCGCCGGTTCAAATCCGGTCGTCCCCGCTTATTTATGTACGATAGATTCCGGATCAGCGGGCACTTCGTGCCCTTGTCCGGAATGACGGTGGAAAGTTGTAGGCGATGGAGCTCGCCGTATAAATGCAATAATGCTAATGGCTTCTGTTTGTTCTCTCTCCGGAGAGCAAACAGGAGCCATTTTTTTTTGAAAGGAGGATTATTTTGCTGCAAGGTGTTCTTTTAATAACTGTCTGCGGTTTTTTGGCCGGCGAACTGGCCGGCGTGTTCAAATTTCCAAAATTGATAGGAATGCTGCTGGCGGGGATAATTATTGGGCCTTACGTTCTTGACCTGCTTCCTGAAGCAATTATGGGGATATCAGAAGAGATACGTATGTTTGTTCTGCTAATAATTTTATTTAAAGCGGGACTTGGTCTGGACAAGGAAAAGCTTATGGCGGAGGGAAGCGTAACCATTCGATTGGGCTTTTTACCAGCTCTGATAGAGACGATTGTCGTAGCAGTGGCAGCGCGCTGGTTTTTGGGTTGGAGTTGGCAAATTAGTTTTTTACTGGGCTGGATAATATGTGCGGCCTCGCCGGCGGTTATTGTGCCAATGATGCTCTGGCTGAAAGCTGAAGGCTGGGGGGCAAAAAAAGGAGTTCCTGATCTTGTGCTGGCCGGCGGGACGATGAGCGATGCAGTGGCCGTTACAATGTTTGGCATAACAGTGAGCATGATACTGGGGGAAACCGGTGGGGATCTCTGGTTTCAATTTGGATATATTCCAACTAAAATATTGTTGGGCGCTCTGGTGGGCTATCTGGCCGGTAGAGCCACACTGATAGTGATTGATGTTTTAAACGTCAGCGGTAAACATGTTAAAAAGTTGATTGTCAGCCTGGGCATAGCTTTGCTTCTGATGATTGGTAGCGATTACGCGCCATATTCTGAATTTCTGGCAATTATGGTCCAGGGATTCGTGATACTTGAGTTAAATCCTGTTGGTGCCCGTCGCTTAAGGCGCGGTGTTGACCAGCTATGGAAAGTGGGTGAAATTTTCCTGTTTGTTTTAATTGGAGCGGCAGTGAATATTAATGTTATTTACTCGGCCGGAGCCGTGGGGTTGGCAATAATAATAATTGGTCTTGTCCTGGGCAGAACTGTTGGAGTCTATTTGTCCACGGTAGGTTCAAGTTTAAATCAGGGAGAAAGATTTTTTGTTGCAATAGGCCAGATGGCTAAAGCGACGGTTCAGGCGGCTATTGGTGGGATACCGCTGGCGCTTGGGATTGAACACGGTGAATATATCCTGGCCATCTCCGTTTTATCAATTCTTTTCACGGCCCCAATAGGAGCTTTTGGCACCGCCTTTTTTGCGCCAAGATTGCTAAAGGAAGGGAGAGTTGATCCGACAAAAGTTAGTGTGAAAGAAGATTACACTTTTTTAGTTGCCGTTGAAAAAACTGAGGTTTCCAGGCAAGCTCTTGAAGAAGCGGCCCGGGTGGCTCGCCAGGTAGATGCCAAATTAGTAATTGTTAACTTTTTCAACGGGGATGATAAAACCGCCACCTACAGAAGAATAAAAAATGAGCTGGAAATAGCTCGGGATATAGAGCACGAGATAGTGATTGATGAAGGAAACGCAGTGGACATCATACTGGACAGTGCCCTTGAGCATGACGTTGACTACATCTACATGGGAAAAAGCGGGGGAGACAGCACACTGGGTGAAATCAGTTATCAAGTGGTGAAAAGAGCCTCAATACCTGTGATCCTGGTTGAGGATTAAAAGGTCTAAAAATTATAGAAATGACTTGCGAGCGTCGGCGAAACCAGCTCACACTACGTCAAAGTATTTTGACGTAGTGAGTGATGGTGTTTTTGTTTAACGAATGTGGTCGCGGAGACGCTCGAGTTCGGTGGTTGTCCAGCCCTCAGGTTCAGTCAGATGATACCAGCTTTCCAGGTAATGTTCAGTGGTGAAATTATGGCCGTATCCGGGCGGAGAGTAGCCAAAGGCCATATCGGCGATGAGCTGGAGGCCAGTGACCACCGGGAACCAGCGCAGTTGTTCTGTGACGTCAGGACCGCGGGGAGATTCCATCCACTCTGGTTCGCGGTAAAAAGAGTCGGGTTCAAAAAAAGTAATCGGGTCGCTGGCATGCTGCAAAAAAGCAATACGAAAATCTCCCCAGGGACTTTTTCCTTCTTCAAACCCGCCCGTCTGGTTAGCAAAACGAACCACTGAGTCGTCTCGAAAACGGGGAAGCCAGGGAGGAGATTCGGGTCGACGTTGGCGGGTAATCTCCCGCCAGGTTGAGGAGCGAAAAGGCGGACCGCTCCAGAGAACTCCCTGGAAGGGGTCGTCGATGATGTCATAAAGGTCAAAGGAGCGATCGGAGTTCATTGCACCGAGACTGAGGCCATGCAGGTAGAGATCGGGGCGTTGGTCTTCGGGCAGGGTAGACCAGTGGTCGTAAACTTTTTCAAAGAGGGCGCGGGCAACTTCATAACCGTATTCAGCTTCGGCAAAGATAGCAAGGTAACTGGGCAGGTACGAGTATTGAGCGGTGACACTGGCGACGTCGCCCCGATGCAGGTATTCCAGCGGCTCGATTGCGTTGGGATCGACCATACCGGTTCCGGTTGGCGTTATGAGGGTCATTAGAGAGCGCTTAAAAGCATCCACCCGTTTAAGTTCCTGAAAAGCAAGGTGAGCCTGTTTTTCGGGAGAGTCGGCGGCGTTTAATCCGACGTAGACTCGTATTGGCTCAAGTGCCGTGGTATCTAAAAAATCTTCTATTTCTGCAGCAGTGGGCCCGCGGGCTAAAAATCGGCGCCCCTGACGTCCAACGTTGTCCCAGTCCAGCAGTGAGTCCGGGCTACCGGTTCGGGTTGGTTTTCCAGGGGGGTCGTATTCAGGTTCAAGGAGGACGTCAAACTGCTGATAGGAGGAATCAAGGCTACGCATCGTTAATGAGAACAAGACGCCGTTAATAACCGTCCAGAAGATAGTTATGGCAAGAACGAAAGCAAGCAAATGTGAGACGCGTCGGGGGATATAGTGCTGCAGTTTTTTCGAAAGATACTGGAAGCAGCGGCGAAAGACTTTTGCCAGCCCGATACAGAGAGCAAAGATTAAGATAGAAATTAGTCCGATAGCAAAGTGATGAATAGCGGCAGTTTCTTCCATTTCCATGAGCGAACGGATAGAATTTTGCCAGGCAGCAGCGCGCCAGAGGAAAAGGACGACAAGAAGACCACACAGGGCAGCGGTAATAATCTTTATTGTACGTTGGAGTTTATTGTTTGGTAGGGGTAGTTCGAGGTAGTTCCAGAGCCAGCGGCTAAAGACTCCAATACCATAGCCGGCAGCCAGTGAAAAACCTGAAATTAGTCCCTGAGCGAGGTTAGTTCGGGGAAGCAGGCTGGGGGTCAGAGAAAAGGCGAAAAATAGCGTGCCGGTTATCAGCCCGGCAGTGCAGAAGTGGCGTTCTAATTTCACAAAAGCACCTCCCTTTCCGAAGGAAAAGTTTGATATAATTTTACATGACTTGCAAAAATTAGCAATCATTTGTCATACTGTACCATAATCAACCGGAAATTTTCTGTTCAATATTTTTCCTTCTTCAGGAGAGGGGAAATATTTGGGCAGGTTTTGTTACTGGAAAGAAAATTTGAGCAGCAAAAATTTAATGACAGAGGTGTTTGAAATGAGTGAGAAAAAAGTTGAGGAAGTTTCAGCAGGAGTGATTCCATACCGGAGAAAAGGGGATGTGGTTGAGTATCTTCTCCTGCATTATCCCGGCGGTCACTGGAGTTTCCCAAAGGGGAACGTGGAAGAGGAGGAAGAACTTGAGGAGACAGCGTTGAGAGAGTTAGAGGAGGAGACGTCCATATCTCCAGAACAGGTGGAGCTGGTTCCGGGCTACAAAGACAGTATCAAATACACTTATGAACGTGACGGTGAGGTAAGGGACAAAACGGTATATTTTTTCGCCGGTGAAGTTGATCCTGAGGCGGAAGTGGAGCTATCAATTGAACACGAAGATTTCTGGTGGTTGGATTACGGGCAGGCTGAGATGCAGATCACATACTTTGAGCCTCAGGAGATGTTGAAAAAATTTCATGCGGAGTATATCGGCGAGGAAGAGGAAGAAATCGAGGGTTTGGAGCTTTAGACAGGACTACAGAAGGGGTTGTCACCTTGTAGGGCTTCGTGATAAATATGAGTAAAATCTTCTTTTGAAGCGTCGCAGGGGTTGGTGTCACCCGCCGGGTCGGTGTAAGCGGTTTCAACCAGGTCAGGTATATCCTCCAGTTTTACTCCCTCGTCTTCCAGAGCCGGTGGGATGCCAAGGCTGCGGATAAAATCCCAGATAATATGGCCAACCTGGCGAGCTGTTTGCAGAGTTGACAGACCACCCTGGCTGGTGGCCAGCAGAGGAAAGAGACGTGCTATTTTCGTCTGAACCGCCGGTAAGTTGTAGGCGAGAACATAGGGGAGCATCAAAGCGTTAGCCCGACCGTGCGGCATACCATAGCGCGACCCCAGCGAATGGGCAGTTGCATGAGAAAGCCCCAGACCAGAGTTGCTAAAAGCCATCCCGGCAAGCATTTGTGCTTCCATCATCTTTTCTCTGGATTCCATGTCACGTTTGCCGTTCTTGTAGGCGCGCGGTAAATTTTCGACGATAATTCTTATCGATTTCATAGCCAGGGCGTCGCTGAAATCCGTAGCGCAGGTGGCCATGTAAGCTTCCAGAGCGTGAGAAAAAGCATCCATTCCTGTATTTACTGTAACTTCAGGGGGAAGAGAACGAGTTAACTCGGCATCACAAACAGCGACGGAAGGGATAAAGCTTGAGTTGCGCAGAACTATTTTCTCGCCACTGCGGGAGTCAGTTATAACAAGATACTGGCTGACTTCGCTCCCGGTGCCGGCAGTTGTAGGGATGGCAATGAGGGGAAACCGCCCCCACTGGAAGTTAATCCGCGGGCCAAAGTCGCCCTGTCGAGCTGCGTAAACTATATTTTTTGCACAGTCAATCGGGCTACCGCCTCCTACGGCTACAATCATGCTGCAATCCTGTCTCACAAATTCCTTGAGCCCGGCGGCTACCTGGTTGGTTGTGGGGTCGGGGGAAACTTCATCAAAAATGTGGGTCTCCAGTCCCGCCTTGCTTAAAATACCTTTTATTTCGTCGGGAATTCCCAATTCACGGATATCTTCGTCAGTAACCAGGAGGACTCGACTGCCCTCTTGGCCGGCTAATTTTTTTGGCAGCTCGTGGCGGCAGCCACTGCCCAGCATCAGCGTTGGGGAAAGGTTATATTCGTGCATATTAAGAAGCTCCTTGTTAAGATAAAAAGCTGAAAAGAAGTCTAACCCGAAGTTGCTTATAATAAGAGTTAAATATTGTAGCTCAAAGTACCGGGTGAGGAAAGAGAAGTAAAACCCTGAATAGAACCTTCCAACGCATCTTCCCCCCCTTGAGGGGGAAACTCAAAGGGGGGTGAAATTACAGGCGAGAGGGGATTGCTGGAAGGTTTTGAACCCTGAATAAACGTGGTCTGACATGACCGGGAGGAAAAAATGAAAAAAGGATTATTCTGGTTCAGGCGGGATTTGCGGTTAGAGGACAATGTAGGTCTTAAAATGCTGAGAGATCAGGCGGACGATCTATTTGTCTGTTATATTGTTGATAACAGTCATCGTTGTTGGAAGTGGGGCTGTGGGGACAGGTTTGAATTTAAAATGGACTGCGTGAAAGGGTTGCGCGCTGATGTAGAAGCTGCGGGGGGGCAGTTGATTATACGGCGGGGGAAGCCGGTGGAAGAGCTGATCCGGCTGGTTCGGGAGTTGGAAGTGGAGTCTGTCGCTTGGAATCGGTCCTACGAACCATACGAGAGGCAGAGGGACAACAGAGCGGAGAAGGAACTGAAAGAAATTGGGATTGAGGTTCAGACCTGGAAGGACCAGGTAATTTTTGAAAAAGAGGAGATACTAACTAACAGCGGCACGGCCTACAAAGTGTTTACTCCTTATTCGAGCAGCTGGAAGGTTAAGCAAAAACCGGAATCGGTATCGCCGGTCGAAAATATTGAGAGTGCAGAGGCGCCGGGGCTGGAACAACTACCGACTGCCGAAGAAATGGGTCTTTCCACTTACCTGTCGGATTTTGACTGGAGCGGGGAGAGTGAGGAAGCACAGCGGCGCTGGGATGAGTTTCGTGACAACCAATTGGAAAATTATCACATCAGTCGTGATTATCCGGCCGAAGCGGGGACCTCAAGGATTTCTCCATACCTGCGGTTTGGAGCAATTTCAATCCGCAAGCTTTACCACGATTGTAAAGAGCAGTTTGGCGCGCCCCAAAATAATGAAGGTGTGGAGACTTTTGTAGATGAACTGATATGGAGAGATTTTTATCAGCAAATAATTTATAACTATCCGCATGTTGTCGAGAAGAGCTTCAAAGAAAAATACCGGGAGGTAAAGTGGGAAGAAAACGAGATCTGGTTCAAACGCTGGTGTGAGGGTAGAACCGGATATCCGATAGTGGATGCCGGTATGCGGCAGTTAAATGAAACAGGCTGGATGCACAACCGGCTGCGGATGATTGCCGCCATGTTTTTAACTAAGGATTTGCTAATAGACTGGCGAAAAGGGGAGAAGTATTTTATGAATCGTTTAATAGACGGAGATGTTGCTTCAAACAATGGTGGCTGGCAGTGGAGCGCTTCAACGGGGGCGGACGGAGCCCCGTATTTTCGAATTTTTAATCCGATAAGTCAGGGGGAAAAATACGATCCTAAAGGAGAGTTTGTATCTTGCTGGTGCCCGGAACTGGGCGCTCTCGAGGCGGACGAAATACAGAGGCCTTTTGAGCTTGAGGGAAAGCGGTTGAAGGAGGCGGGAATCGAGCTGGGGGAAGACTACCCGGAACCGATTGTGGATCACGGAGTGCGCCGGGAGATAGCATTAGAGCGATTTGAAAAATATTGAAAACAAAGGAGCATAAGAATGAGTAAATCAGCACTGGTTACGGGAGCTTCCCGAGGAATTGGTGAAAAAATATGTCTTAGTCTGGCTGCGTCGGGTTACGAAGTGTTTCTGGCCGCCCGTAGTTTCGGTCGATTGCAAGAGCTGGTGGAAGAAATAAATGAAACGGGGGGACAGGCTGAGGCGGTAAAACTTGATCTGCAGGAAAAAGACTCGATAGTGAAATGTGCAGAAAAAGTGGAGGAAGCTGTTGCTGGTGAACTTGACGTATTGATAAACAACGCTGGTTACGGGATTTACGGTCGAGTTGATCAGGTACCTCTGGAAGCGGCCCGTCATCTATTTGAAGTCAACTATTTTGGTGCTTTAGAGTTAACTCTTGAACTGCTCTCAGCACTGGAGAGTGGCTCCGGGGGACGAGTAATTAACGTTGCCTCCAGTGTGGCCAAGAGGGGGTTTCCGGTGATGTCACATTATGCGGCAAGCAAAGCGGCGCTGGAGTCGATAAGCGAAAGCATGCGGGAGGAACTTAAACCCCGGGGGATCGAGGTTCAGGTGGTTTATCCATTAAGGACGGAGAGCAAATTTTCTGAATCTGCGAGGAGATATGTTCCCGGGAAGTTCAGTTTTCCCGGACACGGTCCAACACAATCGGCAGAAGAGGTGGCCGAGACGATAGCACGGGCGCTCGAAAATAATAAATTTCGTATACACCCGCACTATTCTACCAGACTGCTGGGGGTATTAAATGAACTTATACCCGGTCTGGTAGCCCGGATTTTAAAGTTTAAGGAGACCGTGTTGAGAAGTTTCGGCCAAACCGGTTCATAAAAAGTTACTTCAATTGTGCGCGAACAGAGTTACCTTTCTTGAGCACATCTATCTGGTCTTCACGGGCCAACCAGCCGAGGGCGAGGTAAAGGTCGGAAGTGGACAGATCCAGGGCATCCTTAACTTCAGTCGCTTTAACCTTACCGCCGTCATTCTCAAGATAAGAGTAAACGTCACCGGCATTAAAACCAACGTCGCCTATGTAGGATTTTTCTTCAGCCATTGTTAAATCCCCCTTTCGAGTAAGTTTTATTTCAAAAATGAACCGGAACAGTCTAACATAAGCAGTGTCGGAAGGCAAAGGAATAAATTTTGTTAAGAACATGGGGGACTGTTGACCTTATCTTTCTTTGCTCGAGGGGGGGACACAAAGGAGAAAAATGGATTCCGGCTCGGGGGCCGGGGGGCTCGAAGAGGCGATGGGGCGATGGGGCGAAAAGGCGCAAGACCGAAAATCAAGATCAAGTTCAAGAGCGACCGATAGGTCAAAAGCGCCATAACAAGCCAGGTCAAGTTCAAAAACCGTAGTCGGTAATCGGTAACTTTAAGCTCGGCTGCCAGCCAATAATTCCAGTTCAAAGATTATAGATTACGTGGTGGGGAACTTGTGACTACAGTTTTTGCAGGAGTAAACTAAAACCTGCGAGGGCGATCAGGTAAATAAGAAAAGCGATAGCGGTAACGAAGCTGAAACCAAAGTGAACGGAGAGCAGGGTGGCCAAACCTGCGCCAACAACCGAGAGGCTGCCGTTAATTCCCCAGGCCCAGGGAATCAAACGCTGATTGTGATCGGCGACGGTCTGAAGCCCGAGTGGGAAAGGGAAACCGAGCGCAAAAGCAAGCGGTGCGATCATTGTGACGGCGAGAGAAATTTTTGCATAGTCGGGCCAGCCTGCCGCCCAGCTAAAAATGAGAGGGAAACTAAAGTGATAGCCGAGAGCGAGGAATCCAATCACCGCGACAGCAGTAGCTACAGTTTTAAGGGGGAATGTTCGGCATTTGTGAGCAAAAAAGCTGCCGGCGCCGGAAAAACAGAGAAACGAGGTCAGGACGACGGCAAGAGAGTAGACAGGATAGGTTAAAAAGAGCATAAGACGCTGAATCATAACCATTTCCAGGAGCATGTACCCGACGCCGAGGGAGGCAAAATAGAGGACGACAAACCAGGAGATAGGGCTGGCAAATTTGAAGTCGCCGAAAAACCAGAGCGGCAGCAGGATGAAAATAGCGGCCGCCAAAAAGGCCTGGATAACAGTGGCTGTCAGTATGAGATAGCCCCACTCCAGATAACGAAGGGAGCGAGTGCCAAGCTGCTCCCAGATAAGTCTAAAACTATGCCAGCGGAAAAAGTGGTGGAAATAGGGGCGGTCGTCTGAGGCCGGTCGTAGATAAAAGTGGTGGTCCTGGTAGAATTTTTCGCGTTCGGGAGAGAGAATTTGCTGGACGGCGAGGTAATATTCAGGTTCTTCGAGGAGCACAAAACGGTTGGCCTGTTCGGCTTGCATGCCGGGGAAGTGAACAAAATCAAACCATCGATCTTCAGCAAACTGTCGAGCTCTTGCAATTTCAGATTCGGTAAAAGGAGATTTGCTTACGACAAGTGTGCCAGTGTTCCATGAACGCAGAGCAATAATATGGTTTTCTGGTTTCTCAATTCCCTGAGCTTCCAGAGCTTCAACGGCGGTGGCAATTATCTTAATGAAGTCGCGTGGCGGAGTTCGAAGCCAGCGGGTGAAGCTGAGCAACCCGTCGTCGGCAAGCCGGTCGAGGTAGAGCTGTAAAGATTCGCGGGTATAGAGGTAACTTTCGGCGAGCGCATTGGTGCCTGCTGCTGCGGCGTTAAAAGCATCAAGGAGAGGAAATTGAATGAGGTCATATTTCTTACGTTTAGACTGAAAGTAGCCGCGTCCATCTGCAAGAACGTAATGGACGGCCGGGTGGTGATAGAGCTGACCGGAGAATTCGGCGAAATCATCACGCAGGAGTTGATGAACGACGGGGTCAACCTCAATTGCAGTCACAGACTCCGGTTCGTGGGCCAGGGTCTGTAGAACGGAGCTGCCGCCGCCGGCGCCAACAACAGCGGCGTCTTTTGCCGTCCGATCGAGGTGAAACGGCAGGGCTGCGGTGACGTAATCGAGATAAGCCACATTTTGATAGTCACCGTCAAAACGGATAATTGGTGAAGGAGAATTGCCGTCAAAATAGAGAACAATTTGTTCGGGGATGTCGCCGTATTTATGATAAGGATAGTTAGAAATCTGTCCGGGGGTTGCACGGATTTGACGCGAGCGGACTGCGGTAACCTGGGAAAGAGGACTAAAATTTTGCCCAACAATTTCGGCGTCCGGATTCTGAAGTCCATAATTCAGTGACTTGTAGCTGGAAATAGGGACCTGTTGAAAGCCGAAAAAGAAGAAAACAAGGCAAAGGGTAAAAATAACAGCAAGCAGTGCAAGTAACTCGCGCCAATTATCTAAAATCAGGAGAAGTCCGAGAGCGGTTAAAAAGCCGAGTAAGTAAGGGAGGGAAGAGACGGGGAGTTGAAAAAGCAGGAGAGCTGCAGCAAGAGCACCAGCCCCCGAGCCCAGCATATTACTGAAGTAAATCAAACCGATTTTTTCTTTTTCTTGCATGAAAGAGAGGGTCAGAAAAGCCGAAGCAAAAAAGAAGGGGAGGGAGAGCAGCAAGTAGAGGCCGAAGAGATAAATTATTTGTTCCGGTTGAGTAGTTAAGCGAAAAGTTTCAAAAGGAACAAGTCGAGCCCCAAGATAAGTTAAAGGGAATAAAAGAGAAGCCAGGAAGAGGGAAGATTTCAAGAGAAGCTTAAGCTGTCGCTGAGAAAAATCATCCGGCAGAGCGAGCAGTGCGCCAGCTGCCGCAAAGCCAAGCATGGCAATGCTGATTATCATGTGAGCAAAGTGATGCCACTGGGCAATAGAGAAGAGACGAGTAAGGACAATCTGGTAGGCTAGAGCGGCAGAGCTGACCAGAAAAACCGCACCGAGTTGACGCAAAAAACGGTAAGACCGGTCAGTTTTCATCGCGGACGAAAGGTACGAAACGGACGGGCATCACGGAACGTTGAGTCAGTCGACCTTCCTCATCTTTTTCTACCAGCATGAGACTCTGTGTTTCATAGGGCGGGCCGACGGGGATGACCATGCGGCCGCCATCAGCTAGCTGCTCGATCAGAGGCGGAGCTATGTGACTGGCGGCAGCGGTCACGACAATAATGTCAAAGGGTGCGTGTTCCTCCCAGCCGTAGTAGCCGTCGTCATGTTTAACTTTTACGTCATCATACCCGCAGGCACGCAGTGCTGTTTTTCCCTGGTGTGCGAGTGGTTCAATAATTTCAATAGTGTATACTTCCCGGACAATTTCTGCGAGAACTGCCGCCTGGTAACCGGATCCGGTGCCGATTTCAAGAGCTCGGTCATCAGGGCCGGGACGAACGAGCTCGCTCATTAATGCGACTATAAAGGGTTGAGATATTGTTTGACCGTGGCCTATTGGGAGCGGCCTGTCCAGATAGGCTTGAGCTCTGTAGTTAGGGTGAACAAAAGCGTGTCGATAGACGCTGCGCATAGCATCTATTACCCTGGTATCCTCGATTGGCTGTGCTCCCCGCCGTGGAGATATTATATGATTTTCAGCCAGCTTCTCTCGACGTTCTTCAAAATGAGCGGCGTCTTCACATTCCACGGGATAAGTATCGGCAACAAGAGCAGTGGTAAGGGGAGGAAAGACAAGCAAGACGAAGAGAAATGAGAAAAATTTTACCAAAGTGAACAACCCCCAGATGTTTAATAAAGTAATGTCTCGAATTGTAATATCTGCCAGTTGTGAAAAAATGATAGCATCTAAAATTGAAAGCTCAAAGCGTTCAAATCGGGAAAACAAAAGATTAGACGCGCCAAAGTTTGACAACAAGTTAAATGCCCCTTATAATTTTTATACCTCAAGTTAAATTTTATTTTCACCAAAGAGTGTTTATCCAACCATTTTATTGTATTTCTCGCGCACTTAAGCGGGCTGGGATACAATGAAATTATTTTTTATCTGGAGGCAACGAGATGAGTATAGTCGAGCTTGATACCGATAAGTTCGAGGAGAAAATTAGCGAGTCGTCTGACACGGCACTTGTTGACTTTTGGGCCGACTGGTGTGGGCCCTGCAAGCAGCTTGAACCGCGGCTGGCAGAACTTGCCAAAGAATACGACGGAGACGTTAACTTCTATCGGGTCGACGTTGATGAAAACCAGGAATTGGCAGGACAATTCGGGATACGCAGTATTCCGACGCTACTCATCTTTGATGCTGGTGAAAAGGTTGGAGAAATAGTTGGCTCTGTGCCCAAGGACAGTATATGCCAAGAGCTAGAGCCACACCTTTAGATTAAATTTACAGGCCTAAATGCATCCGGAGATTAAAACCCACCTTTATTTGCCGGAGTCTATATCGACTCAGGAGTATTTACGGCAGTCATCTCTTCCCCCCTGGAGTATAGTTCGAGCCTCTATCCAGACCGGTGGACGTGGTCGAAACGGAAGACGCTGGGATAGTCCACCGGGCGGGTTGTATTATAGTTTGAGATATCCGACGGAAGTATCCAGTCAACCACCGGCTCTACAAATTATGGGAGGAGCACTCTGCTGGTTGGAGTTACTGCAGGAACTGCCGGAAACTCCGAAAGATTTTTCTTTGAAATGGCCTAACGATCTGCTCTGCCGGGGGAAAAAAATTGGAGGAGTGCTGGCGGAGCAGCACGCTGACGTTATTGACGTAGGCTTTGGTATCAATGTTAACAACTTCTTTGATGAGTTAGCCAACTATCGATTGCCGCCTATAAGTCTGAGTGAAGCTGGGGGAAGGCGGTATAATCTTGACGATTTACTAGCCCGATGGTTGGAAAAATTTATTCCGGCTTTGTGCCGGGACGCGGGCAGTTTCTTTTCCCGCCGCCGGATTCAGGATAAACTAATAACCCTCGGTCGCGAAGTAGTGGTGAATGGTAAGCGTGGAAAGGCGGTCGGGATTGGAGAACAGGGGGAGCTAATTATGGAAATGGATGGAAAAGTAGAACTGATATTTGCGGGCGACGTTGAGGAGGTGCAGCAGTATTGAAATTGTTAATGGATGTGGGGAATACGCGAACGAAAATAGGTGAAGTGAGCGGAGGGACTATCAAACGAACCTGGGAGAGGCATACAAGAGCCGATGAAACGGCAGATGAATTGTGGGCCAGTATTCGCAGTTTGACTTCTGCTGAAGCTGAGGAAACAGAAATTAAAGCAGTTAGCGTAGTACCGAGTGTATCCACGGCGCTGCGGATTGCTGCGGAAAAATATTTGTCCAGCCCGGTTTTTTTGTTGGAACCCCCATGGGATGAGGCGACAATTGAGATTGGGACACGTGAACCGGAACGGGTTGGTGGCGACCGTGTGGCGGCTGCTGAAGCTATTTACCGGTTATACGGAGGGGGGATAGTTGTAGATTTTGGCACGGCTACGACAGTGGAGGCAGTCTCGGCGGAGGGGGAATACCTGGGAGGAGTGATTTTGCCGGGAGTTGATGCCGGAGCAGAAAGTCTAACAAGCGCCGCGGCCGGTTTACCCGTATTTGCACCCCGCCGGCCCTCTGAATTGAAAACAAGCACTACGGAAGAAGCTCTTCAGAGTGGTTTATATTACGGGACTGCCGGCGCGGTTGAACTGATAGTCAAGCGTATGCGAGAAAAGTTTGGTCTTTCCTCTAACCTACCAGTTGTTGCCACGGGCGGGCGAGGTGCCGAATTTGAGCCAATCATAGAAGCGGTTACTGATTTAGCCCCGGACCTCGTTTTGAAAGGGCTGGGCTTTATCGGACAAAACTGGTAGTCGACCCTCCTGAAATTTTTTTGGAATAAAATTTATCGAGAGATAGTTTTGGGATAGGCTGTGGTCGATTGCCAGGGGGAGAAGTAGCCCCTTCAAAAAAAGAAATCTGAGCTAAAGAAAGCAACCAAATTCTGTATTTGTTGAGGGGACAGTAAAAGAAGAAAAAAGTGAGGTGATAGATGAAATTTTACTTGACAAAGAAAATTTTTGATATAAACTATTCCCTTCCTTCTCAAGGCCAACCTAAATCGGGGCCTAAGCAGTTCAGGGAAATCAACCACTTATTGTTTATTAACTTTACACTTTTAATGGCAGAATTATGGACAATACTTTATATGGAGGGATGATGATGGAGTTACAACCTTTAGGTAACAGAGTTGTTGTTAAGGTTCTCGAACCGGAAGAGGAAAAGACGGCGTCTGGTATTGTGATACCGGAGTCAGCCCAGGAAAAGCCCCAGCAGGCAGAAGTTATTGCCGTGGGACCTGGAGAAAAAGAGGAAGGCGAGCTTGTAGAGCCGCCAGTAGAAGAAGGAGACCGAGTAATTTTTGGTAAATACTCGGGTTCCGAGGTAGAAGTGGATGGTCAGGAGTATTTAATTTTAGGCGGAGACGATATTCTCGCCAAAGTTGTTTAGAGTAAGCTGGATGAGATTGATAATTTTTAGTAGCACAGATTAAAACAGAACAATTGATTTTTTTAAGGAGGGATGATGCAAGATGGCAAAAGAAATTAAGTTTGCCGAGGAAGCTCGAAAAGAATTAGTTGCCGGCGTGGATAAGCTAACTGACGCTGTCAAGGTAACGCTTGGACCGCGCGGCCGCAACGTAGTGTTAGAAAAAAGTTTTGGTTCACCCGAAATCACCAAAGACGGGGTGAGCATAGCGAAGGAGATTGACCTGGAAGATGAGATGGAAGACATGGGTGCTCAGCTTATAAAAGAAGTTGCTGAAAAGACCCAGGACGAGACGGGTGACGGAACAACAACCGCCACGCTGCTTGCGCACAACATTATTCACGAAGGTCTCAAATCCGTTGCAGCCGGTCACAACCCAATGGCCCTGCACCGCGGTATTAACGCAGGTGCCCGAAAAGCGGTAGAGAAGCTGCAGGATTACTCCAAAGAAGTGGCAGGACGTGATCAGATCGCTCAGGTTGCCACCATATCTGCTAACAACGACGCCGAAACCGGTGAAATACTGGCAGAAGCTATGGACAAAGTTGGCCAGGATGGTGTGATAACCGTAGAAGAAGGTCGTGGTATCGAGACAGAGCTTGAGCTGGTTGAAGGAATGCAGTTTGACCGCGGCTATAAGTCGCCTTACTTTGTCACTGACGATGAAAACATGGTGGCTGAGCTTGAAGAACCACTGATTCTGATATATGACGATGAAGTTTCAGCTATCAACGACATAGTGCCCGTGCTTGAAAACGTAGCTCGCGAGGGCAACCCGCTGTTGATTATCTGTGAGGACATTGAAGGCGAAGCACTCGCTACGCTGGTTGTTAACAAGTTGCGTGGTCAACTCGACGTGGCCGCTGTCAAGGCACCTGGTTTTGGTGACCGCCGTCAGCAAATGCTCGAGGACATTGCTGTTCTTACCGGAGGAGTTGTAATTTCCGAAGAGAAAGGCATGGATCTTGAAAGCGTAACGCTCGATCAACTCGGGCAGGCGGACAAAATTACTATTACTGACGACGACACAACCATTGTCGAGGGTGCTGGTGACCCGTCGGCGATTGAGGATCGTATCGCTCAGCTTCGCCGCCAGATTGAACAGAGTGACAGTAGTTACGACCGCGAGAAGTTGGAAGAACGTCTTGCCAAACTCGCCGGTGGCGTAGGTGTTATCAATGTTGGCGCTGCTACTGAAACTGAAATGGAAGTTAAAAAATCTCGAGTTGAGGATGCGCTACAATCAACCCGAGCGGCTGTAGAAGAAGGTATCGTTCCCGGTGGTGGCGTAACTTTACTTCACATCCAGAAAGAGCTTGAAGAAGTGGAGCTGGATGATGAAGAAGAGCAGCAGGGATTGAATATTCTCAAGCGTGCGCTATCAGCTCCGACCAAGCAAATTGCTGATAACGCCGGCGTTGAGGGTTCGGTGATTGTTGAACGTCTGCGTAATGAAGAAGATCTTGAAATTGGCTACAATGCCAAGAGCAGAAAGGTTGAAAATCTGTTGGAAGCTGGTATAATTGACCCGGCGAAAGTTGTCCGGAATACAATCCAGAATTCCAGCAGCATTGCTTCTCTGCTTGTAACCACCGAGGCCGCTGTCGCTGAAGTTGGCGACGATGATGATGACATGCCTGCAGGTGGCGGCGGCATGCCTGGCGGTGGTGGAATGCCAGGCGGCGGTATGGGCATGTAAATATAAAATTGCCCGATACCCCTTCCCCCGAGACCCCGGGTTCCGGTCAAAAGACCGGGCCCGGGGTTTTTTTATGTACCATATAGAAAATTTGTTAATCGCCAGGATTGGTTGCGGAATTAATGTTAGTTTATTATTGTTACTATCGACAGTGTTTGGCAGTATGAAATTTGGATATAATTGTTAGGTGCCTTCACTGTTATAAGAGTCTTGAACCGCGATTCATTTTTACCCTTCCCTTTGTCTTTCCTCCCTTCAAGGGGGGAAAGGAAAGGGTGGATGGTTTTGAACTAAAGCTCGTCATTACGGGCTGCGACTCGCAAGAAGTTCAGTAATCGGTGGAACCCCGGTAATCGGTGTTCGGTAACCGGTTTTGATTTTACTGAATACCGATTACTGCTCTACCAGATGGATTCCGGCTCGGGGGCCGGAATGACGTCAAGTTCAAGAACATGAACAAGATTATGAGCACTTAATGAATTTGAATTAGCTTTAAGCTTTTGGCTTTGAGCTTTAAGCTGGTGTTTTCCGGTTCGGGGGCAGAAGGGCTCGAAGGGGCGAGCGGGAGATGGGGCGAAAAGGCGCAAGACCGAAAATCAAGGTCAAGTTTAAGATGGATTCCGAGATGTCTGGCTATAAAGAGAATGTATTGGAGAGCAATTAATGGCTAATATAGTGATGCGAGTAATCAAAATTCTTCTGCTATGTTTTATTCTTGCCTACCTTACGGTGGTTGCCGTATTAAACCTTCCCCCTCTGCGTAATGAGATACAGCAGACCGTAGAAACTCAACTTGATCGTCCTATTACCCAGGGATATATTTATCTAAACTGGAGATTAAACCCGGTTGTATCGCATGTCGAAATTGAAGACGCTTCGCGGCCCGAATTTCTTCTTGTCGTTAATAATATTGAATTTAACATCGACTGGAAAGGCCTGGTTGAAATACGACGTCGCCCCGGCCTGGCTGATTTGTTGAAGGACGTTCATGCCGGCTATCTCTCCCTGGTTACTGGACCGACGCCTGAAGTTGAGGAGCCAATTGATTTTGATCTGCCAGAATTTCCAATAAAGATTGATTTCTGGGAAACGGATTATCGCGTAACAGAGGAGATCAACTTTCAATTTAGTGGAGGGGAGATAATATACGACCCAGGTGAGCAAATAGTTAAGACGGAAATTACTGAATTTCAGGGCAAAGAAGTAAAAGCTGCCGGTCGAATAGAACTCAAACCTGATTTACAGGCTGATTTTGAAGTGATTGACTTTGGGATACCAATGGGTCTATTTGCTCGGTTGGAAGACCGGTGGAGTGGAAAAATTACCTACCGGCGGGAAGCCGATCAATTTAAACTGAACGCTGATATGCGGGGTAAGCCGGTAAGAATTGAACAGTTTCAACTGCCGGAACTTGAAATGACGGCTGAGATTACTTCAAGTGGAATAGAGGAAGGTGTCCTGCTTGAAAAATTAAATCTGCGCTCGGGTTATTTACAGTCGTCCTGGTTCGGATATCTTGTCGATATGGACGGTAACATGGATGTTGAGGGGAGCTGGGATTGGGACCCGGCTGCCACGCTTGAGCGGGCGAAGATACCGGAACCGCTGCCTTTTGAGCTTAAGGAGTCTGATCTTCTAACAGGTCGGCTGAAATTGAGTGGTAAGCCGTTCGACCCAACTGTGGAGGGAAATGTTAAACTGGCCTCAGCTCGAGGGATTTGGTTAACCGCTGCCGGCGACGAAATCGATGTTCTGATTGAAGCTATTGAAGGTGAATTTGTGGACGACAGGCTGCTGTGGAGGCAGGGACGGGCCAAATTTCCGGGAGCTGTCTTAGAGCTTGAAGACGGATACCTACGTCCTGACCAGCAGGGAATAGCAGCCAACTTAATAGGTGCACTTGTGGGAATCCCGGGTGAACAAGCGCCCTCATTGGTGGAACCTTTAACCGGTTTTCTCGGCGAGATGAATCAACTCAGCTTACCTTTTAACGCCTCAGTTATAGCAGGTGCGGAAGGACTTCAGATGGCGGCGGCTGTACGCCAGGGGGGGGTACATTTTTCTCGTGGCAATTTTGCAGATATTTGGATGGTTGCCTCCTACAATTCTTTGCAGCCCGAGGCGACCAGTCTGTCGGGCAGATTCACCGGGCCGTTTGGTAACAGCTGGACAATAGAGTGGCTGCATCAGCGACCGCTCAGATTTGCAGCGGAGTCTGTTCGTGTAAGACCCGACTATCAGTTATTTCCAAGGGTTGAGGAGGCACAGCGTTTAATAAATATTAGTGGAGCTGCGGCCGAGTTTCAATTTAATTCACCGGGCGAAGATTGGTTTGATTATGAAGGCAATATCAATTTCAGTGATGGCGAAATCGAAATGGAAAATATTCATCTCTCCGGATTACAGGGTAATGTTAGAATTGAGCCGGGCTACATTGATTTGTCCAACTTAAACATACAGCGTCAGCCAGGAGAAGTTATATTAACCGGTGGTATTCGCCACGCCCCGGGATTTGAGGACGCAGCATGGGAACTGAGTGTTGAAGTTAGTGATCTCAGTGCGGGAGATTTTGGCCTTGACGAAGAGGTTATTTCTTTCGCTGAGGGAAGCGGTAGTTTTCAAATGGAAGGTGAGTTGGCCCATCCCGTTTTCACCGGGCAATTAAGGGCAAATTACGTAAAATGGCACAATTTACGTGTTGATAGCCCCCGTGTTTTGTTTGAACGTGTTGGAGGAGCGACAAGTCTACGGGTCGTGGAGGGGCAAGTGGCTGACGGAAATTTGCAGGGGTTTGTTAGCTTTAGTCTTGGCGAATGGATTGACATTGACCTGGCGCTAACGGGAATCTCTGTTGAGAACCTGCCCGAGGGGATGGACCCTTTCCAGGGGGAGGTAACGGGCAAGGTAAGCATTAGAAGTAATCTTGCCGGGCCAACCGATGATCTCGATCAATGGCGCGGGGAGATTATCATTGATCACGCTGATTTAATGATGGCGGAGTTCCCGGTTGTCGGGGGACTTGAACACGTGGCTAATATAGAGGTTATTGGTAAAGATCTCCTAATCAACGCCGGCCGAAATGTTTTCCCGGTGAGTGGCGGTATAATTGATCTGGACAATTTACGGTTGGAATCTGAGAACGTCACTCTGAGGGGGGAAGGAACCTTAAAACTAACTGGTGAAATAGACTCCAGTTATTATTTAATACTCCGTGGTCCGGCCATCCGCCGTTATCTTCAGGATGTCCTGGGTGAGATTTACAGGCAAATAGGAATCGGTCGGGAGAGAACGGTTGAAATTAAATTTGACGTGGTCGGGAAGATACCGGACGTTGAGGTGAATGTTGACCGTCAGGCAGTGCGCCGAGATTTCCGAGAAAATCTCGTGCGGAACATTCTTTCCGACGTCTTAGGCAGGCCGGTTGAAGAGATATTGCGATTTTTTATGGATTAAGGTCTAACCTCTCTTTTTCAGAGGGCTTTTTATTTGTTATAATTTGGCTGGTTTGTTATACAATGGAACTTTGTTTGCATACTATTTTTAAAAAGGTAAGGAGAGGCGGTTATGGAAGATAAATTGAATGTTGGAGTAATTGGAGTAGGTCACCTGGGTCAACATCACGCCCGGCTGTTTAATTCTTTTCACGACGTTGAACTGGTTGGGGTGGTAGACACAGATGAAGACCAGGGGCGTGAAATAGCTGACAAATACGATACTGAGTATTATGCGGAGCTTGACGATCTGATACCAAATATTGAAGCGGCCAGTGTTGTTGCGCCGACAGAGTATCATTTTTCTATCGGAAAAAAATTAATAGAGAATGATATAGACTGCCTGATTGAAAAACCGATGGTGCAATCGCTGGAAGAGGCTGAAAAATTGTTTAAACTTTCCCAGAGCCACGAGGTATTACTCCAGGTTGGTCATATAGAACGGTTTAACACTGCTTTTGTCGCCGCCTGTGAATACATCTATGACCCGAAGTTCATTGAAGTAAACAGGCTTGGACCGTTTACAGAACGTTCAGTTGATATAGGCGTTGTAATGGATTTGATGATTCACGACATAGACATTGTCTTGAGTCTGGTAGACTCGCCCTTGAAAGAGGTAAGGACAGTGGGAGAGTCTGTAATAACAGATTTTGAAGATATCTGTAACGCTCGTTTTGAGTTTGAGAACGGTTGTGTGGCTAATCTCACTGCGAGTCGTGTCTCCCCGGATGACCGCAGAGAGATCAGGGTTTTTCAGCCCGAAAACTACGTGGCTCTAAACTACAAGGATCAGGAGGTTAAAGTCTGGCGGTTGCGAGACGGAGAAGAGGGGCCAGACTGTGAAGTATACACCCCGGCGGTTCCCGAGGGTGAAAGTCTAAAACGGGAGTTACTTCATTTCATTCACTGTATTAAGGAAGACCGTCCACCGGTGGTTGGTGGTAGTGAGGGGAAGGATGCGATCAAGGTCGCTTTTGATGTTCTTGATTCGCTTGAAGGGGACAACTTTAAACGATTAGATGGGTGATATACTCCTCGTAACCGGGGATACCTCAGCTGACCGATATGCCGCTGACCTTGTGGAGGTTTTGCTGAAGAACGGCTTTAACGGAGAGATTCTTGCGGCCGCCGGTGAGTATACGGAAGCTGCCGGCGCCCGGCTTATTGAAAACCTGGTAGATCACGCGGTGATGGGGTTTGCCGAGGTTGTTACATCCCTGCCTTATTTTTTCTCACTTGCCAGTCGAATAGAGGATATAGTTAAATCGGGGGATATTAGCGCGATTTTGCTCATGGATTTTCCGGGCTTTAATCTGCGACTGGCAGGTCGTCTGCAAAAATATGACGTGCCAATTTTCTATTACATACCGCCACAGGTGTGGGCCTGGGGACGCTCAAGAGTCAAGAAGTTACGGGAGAGGTTTGAAGAACTCTTCGTAATTTTTCCTTTTGAGGTTGATTTTTACACCGAGCGGGATGTGGGAGTCCAGTTTGTTGGACATCCACGCCTGCAGAAGTGGAGAAACAGGCAGCCGGTGAGCGTTCGGGGAAAACTGGGTTTCGATGCTGATACCCCTATTTTAAGTTTTTTCCCCGGCTCCCGGTCAGGTGAGCTAAAACGGCATCTGCCGGTAATGAAGGAAGCGGCCAGACAATTACAGAAGAGATATCCCGACTGGAAGTTAGTTTTCAGTGTTGCTTCGACTGTGGAAGAGGATGAATTTTCAGAACTTGGAGAGCAGTTATTTCTCTGGCGTGAGGATTCGCACAGCCTGTTGAACGATTCGGAGCTGGTAGTTCTGGCCTCGGGTACGGTGACAATGGAGGCTACATTTACAGCTACTCCCATGGTGGTCGGATACCGTACCTCATTTTTTTCTTACTGGCTGGCTCGCTGCCTGGTAGACGTTGATTACGCGGCAATGCCCAATCATTTCCAGACTGAAGTTGAGATACCTGAATTGCTGCAGTATGATTTTACTGTGGATAAGCTGGTTGAAGTTGTGGAAAAATTTATAGAAAACGATTCTGTTCGACAGGACCAGCGGCGGGTTCTAAAATCTATCAGGGATAGTTTTGAAGACAAAAATCCTGCTCAGGAAGTAGCGGCGCGTCTGCTCGAAGCAGTTAATACCGGGAGTGGAATTTAATTATGTTTAAGAAAAAAATAGAGGAAAAGACTTTTTCTTTTCTTGCTCGCTGGGCCGCGCCGCCCCTGCTCAAAACAATCCGTCTGACCTGTTCCTTTGAAGAAATCAATCGTGAAAACCTGGATCTCTTTTATCCGGGGGAGAATTTCATACTATCATTCTGGCACGGTCATATACTGCCCATGGCACATTATTTTTTAAACTCCGGGTTTTATACTTTTGTAAGTCCGCACCGTGACGGTGAATACGTGGCCCGAATGATGGATGGCATGGGTCAGAATTATCTTCGCACATCTCTCCGGGATTTAAGCATCAGCGCCCTGGTGCGCGGTCTGAAACTGGCCCGTCAGGGGGAGACTTTAGCAATAACTCCTGATGGACCGGTTGGACCCCGTTTTCAGGTCAAACCAGGTATAATCGGAATTAGCGAGCGAACTAAGCTGCCAATTCTTCCGGCAGCAGGTTTGCCGACGCGCGCCCATTTTTTCTCAAGCTGGGATCGCTTCTGTTTTCCCTATCCGTTTGCCGAAATAAAAATGATATTTGGAGATCCTCTGTGGCCCTGGGAGATGGAAGGCGACGATGAACAGCGTGCCCGGGTGCTTGAGAACCGGATGCTGAAAATAACGCGAGAGCTTGCGGAGGATTGTTCGGTGCCGGCGGATTACTTCACGGAGGCGGAGGCCAGCGGTGAAGGCTAAATTGCACAGTCTACTAAGACGGTTATATTTTTCTAACCCGGAGGGTATTTTCTGGAAGCTATTAGAACTTTTTCTTAAGCCTTTTGTACCATTTTACCGGTTGTTGCTATTTTTAGACCAGCGTCGTAAAACCAAAAAAAGACGTTCACTGCCAGTCCCCGTAATTTCAATCGGTAATATAAGCCTGGGCGGCACGGGGAAGACTTCTTTTGCTCAATACATGCTCGAACAATTATCTCTGGACGGCTACCACCCCGGTTTGCTTAAACGGGGCGAAGGGAACCAGGAAGGCCTTTTGCTTCCCGGGAACGGTGAAAAAAGAGTTGCCGAAAAATATGGCGACGAGGTAGCGCTTCTGAGTGAAAATATTCCCGGACTGCCTGTCGGTGTTGGCAGGGATAGGTGGTCGATGGGGAGGCGGTTGTTGGAGGAAGCGTCGGTGGGAATGCTGTTGTTGGACGATGGTTTTCAGCATCTTGAGTTGAGCCGCGACCTGGATATAGTGCTGCTCGGATCTGTCGATGAGGCGGAGGGTTCACTGCTGCCGGCCGGACCACTTCGGGAGTCGAAAACAAGTCTGGAGCGGGCGGACATAGTTTCAGTAAAAAGTCGTGAGCCGGTGAAATTGGATCTATCAGAATTTACTGATGCCCCGGTTTATCGCCACTACTATACGTTAAAAGCCGTAAAGCGTGGTGATTTTGATGTAACAGAAGCACTGAAGACCGAACCGGTTGATATCCTGAGTACCCTGGCCCGTCCACGGGAACTAAAAGAGTTCCTGCTTCAGGAGGGCTATCAAGTGCGTGACTGTTATTCTTTGCCTGATCACGCATCTATAGCGACGGATTTTATTGAAGAAGAGTTGGAGCCGGAAAGGCTTGTTCTGACCGAAAAAGAGCTTGTGAAGTTGCCCCCGCGACTGCGGGAAAGGGTCAACTGTTTGAAAAGCCGCCTGGTGGTTGAATTGGGAGAAGACTTCTGGGAACAGGTTTATGCGAGTTTGCAGGAGCAGCCAAATGAAACTGGCTGAGGGCTTATACAACCTGTTGATTCACCTGGGTTTACCTGTGGTAGCTGTGTTGACTCTTGCCGGTTATAGGGGACGGCAACCCTGGTGCACGCTGGGTCGAAAATTTCATCTTCCTAATTCTGAAATTCTCGATCCCCCGGTTAGATTCTGGCTGCACGGCGCTTCCGTCGGTGAGATGGTCATGGTTGAACGAACTCGCAACTGGTTGCTTGAACTTGGTATAAAAGAAGAAGAAATTTTAATTTCTTCGCAAACAAATACAGGTCTTGAAAAGACGCAACACTCCAGAAAATTTATTCTACCCCATGACTATCCCTGGTTACTTGGTCCGGTATCGCGGCGTGCCGAAGCCAGCTGGCTTTTGATTATGGAAACTGAACTCTGGCCTAACTTTTATCGTTATAACAGCGGTCGAGTCGTTATTATGAACGGCAAGGTAAAGAAAGAAAATTTTTGGAAATATAGACTGATTAAACCGCTTGTGAAAGCCACGCTTGACCACTGTAGGCGGGTAATGGCACGCAGCCAAGCCGATGCTGAGCGATTCAGACAGTTGTCCCCGGAGCTAAAAGTCGAAGCTCCCGGTTCTTTTAAGTGGCTGTCGCTTACTGAGGAGCCGCCAGAGCTTCCTGACGGCAGTAATTTTACAACTAAAAAAAAGACTCTTGTCGCCGGTAGTACCTGGCCCGGCGAGGAGGATAAGGCGCTGACGTTAGCGCGGCGGTTTGATCTAAACCTTTACCTGGTTCCCCGTCATTTAAAAAGGCTGCGCGATGTGGAAAAGTTTCTTAACAAAAACGGTCTTAATTGGTGTCGCTGGAGCGAGGGAAAAAAAGAATACAACGGTGATGTTGTTCTGGTTGATAAAATGGGAGTGCTGGCCGGTATTTACGGCTATGCTGATTTAGCTTTTGTTGGTGGCAGCTGGGATGAGCAGGTTGGGGGGCATAATCTGCTTGAACCGGTCCAGTGGACGAAACCGGTTCTAACCGGACCATATTTACAAAATGTTGAAACTACTGCAGAGACGCTTGAGAAGACGGGGCTTTTGTTCAGAGCTGTAGAAGAGAAGGACTGGGAAAATATGGCCGAGAAGGCGCTGTCTAAATCAACTGATCAAATAGAAGCCTCAGTTCAAAAATTGCAAGCAAAGGCACGCCGAATAGAAACTGATTACAGGCAGTTGATCAAGGAGCTTATAGACCAGTGAAAAAATTACGTTACCTGTTGGAATATTTGCCATTAAAGGTGATACTTTTTTTGGCGGCTCTGCTTCCTTTATCTGCCGCCCGCCGACTGGGAGACGCTGTGGCCTGGTTGCTGGGGAAGGTTTTGAAATTACGGCGTGATGTAGTTGAAAACAACCTGAAGCGGGCTTTTCCAGACAAAACTGACGAAGAAAGATCAGTTCTTGCTGACGGCTGTTACCGGTTTTATTGTCGGATGGCTCTGGAATGGTCGCAGGCTGAGAAGATGTTGGATAAAGAGCAAATCGAGTTTAAGTCACCAGAGATAGTTGACAGACAGATAGAGCGTGGGAAAGGGTTAATATTTATCAGTGGTCACCTGGGTTATTGGGAGCTGGCTGGTGCTCTGCTGGTGCGCAGGTTTGGTCCAATGCACGTCTACGCTGATGTAATTCATAACCCCTTCGTGAATCAGGAAGTAGAGCGTCGTCGCTCTGACCTCGGTGTTGATACCGTAACCGGCAAGTGGGCTTTGAAAAAGCAGGCCCGGCTGTTGCGCCAGGGGGAGACAATTGGTCTGGTGGCAGACCAGAGCAAGGGAGTACGTCAGGCCGAGGTGCCGTTTTTTGGTTATCGGGTTAAGAACACTCGAATTCCGGCGACTCTGGCGAGAATAACGGCAGCGCCGGTTGTACCGGTGGTCGCGGTGCGCGAGAAAAAATATACGATAACAGTAAGGTTCAGTGAACCACTACCTGCATCTTTGACCGGTGTGACCAGAGAAAACGAGGAAGAGCTGTTGCGTCAGTATAACGAGTGGTTGGAGGACGAAGTAAAAAGATTTCCGGAACAATATTTTTGGCTTCACAGGCGCTGGAAGGATGCTCGACCTCTAACCTGATTAATTCATCAGCTGATGAATTAATCACCCGTAGGGCCGCCCATTCGTAGGAATGGGCGGGGTTAGTTCAGCTGTTTACAGAAAAAATGGAAAATTACATTATGTAGAAATAGCCAGACTGGAATATAATTGCTTAATCCTTTTTTGGAGACGATAAACGGCTGTCCTGTGGATGAACTATTTACG
>Ga0207421_10000538_pt1 | contig 48676 bp, 42 predicted proteins | sample SodLakKL_010_SED_4_FD_187542 | JGI IMG/M metagenome (GOLD analysis project Ga0207421, IMG submission 187542) | Alkaline sediment microbial communities from Lake Tanatar, Kulunda Steppe, Russia - 8KL_010_SED (SPAdes) (version 2) | ecosystem: Environmental > Aquatic > Non-marine Saline and...
CCAAGCGCGTGCCGGGTGCGTTGCGTCCGCCGCTGCATATGCTCTGCTGAGCACTCACCCACAAAACTCGTGTCAGTGCGAGCGCACCTCGGTTGACCTGGGTGTCTGAGGGCGGCTATGCTCGGGCTATGGATCTGAATAAGCGCCGTTTGCGCGCCTATAAAAGCGCGCAGAAACCCGGCGAGGCGAGCGATGGTGACGATGCGTCTTCAGATAGCGGCGCGGATCCCAGTAGTGACCTTACCTCAACCGATGAGCCGAGGCGGCGATTTAGCGGCCTGGAGAAGACTACCGGAGTCTCGCTGCCAAGGGTCACTGAGGGCGCCGAGGCCGAGGGTGAGGCCGAAGCGCCTGCGCGCCGGGTGGCTAAACTGTTGCTGTTGCTTGGTAAGGAGGAGGCCGCCGAGATACTGCGACATCTGTCGGCAGATGAAATAGAGCGAGTTACCTACGAGATAGCGCGGGTTCGTGCGGTTGGCCGAGAGGAGGCGCAGGCGCTCGCCGGCGAGTTCGGCGCGCTCATGAAGCGAACGCGCCTCGAGCCGCAAGGCGGGCCTGACACGGCGTTGCAGTTCTTAGAGTCGGCCTTTGGAAACGAGCGCGGTGAAACGATCTATACGCGGGCGTTAGGACGACCGCCGCGTGCGTACTTCGAGTTCTTGGAGGAGCTTGAGTCGACGCAGTTGATCACGCTGTTCAAGAACGAGGCGCCGCCGGTGGTGAGCATGATTCTTGCCTGGCTTTCACCGGCGACCGCATCGAAGGTGTTGCAATCTTTGCCGCTCGAGTCTCAGCGTGAGGTTGTCAAACGCGTCTCACGGATGAGAAAGATCGACACGGCGGTGCTTAACCAGATCGAGGATGCCATCAAAGAGAAGATTCGAAGGCAGGGACGTGTGGTGTCGCAGGATCTCGACGGGCACAGTACGGTTGCCGCGATCCTCCGTTATATGGACTCGAGTTCCGGTGAGGAGATCATTGCACGGATTCGCGGCGAGGATCCGGAGCTTGCCGACGCGGTTGAGCAGCAGTTGTTCACGATCGAGTCGGTGCTGTATATTCAAGATGCGGACCTTCAAGGCGTGCTTCGCGAACTTGAAGATACCGAGATCGCTCGCATACTGAAAGGTAAGCGTGATGAAATTCGCGGCAAGCTCTTGGCGAATCTCTCGATGCGGCGGCGACGAATGGTTGCGGAGGAGTATGAGCGGCTCGGGCCGGTTCCGCGGCGGGAAGTCGACGAGGCTGTCGATGCGTTTGTGAAGCGTTTACGCGAGCTCGAGGCGGAGGGCAAACTTCGACTGAGCGACCGCGAGGATCTGGTGGAGTAGGGGAAGGCGGATCTCACAAAGGGGAGTCCTAAGCACCCCGAGAAAAGGAGTGGTATGTGCCCTCGTTAGGCATGGCGTATCTGTTCTGGGCGGCGTCGTTTTTCGGCATGGCCGGGTTGCACCGGTTTTATTTGGGTAAGTTTGGGAGCGGCTTAATCTATTTTTTTACGTGGGGCTTGTTTGGGTTCGGCACGCTGTATGACGCCTTGACCCTCCCGGAACAGGTGCGCGACGCGCAGCTGCGGCGGCGCCTGCACAGCGGTTTTGGTGACGGCGACGCGTACTCTCAAGCGCTGGAAGCGCTGCGACGCGAGCAGCTCGGGCGTTCCGACGCGGGTAGGCGTGAGACGGGGCAACCTCCCACCATCGAGCAAGTGATTCTGCGAACCGCGCAGCGAAACAACGGTGTAGCCAGCCCCGCGACGGTCGCGCTCGAGGGGAACGTCTCCACCGATCAGGCTAAGTCGCATCTCGAGCGGCTTGCCGAGCGGGGGTTTTGCGAGATCAAGGTGCGCAAGAGTGGTAGCATCGCGTACGTGTTCCCCGAACTAAGGAGTCCCGAAGCCGAGGACGAGTTCGAGGACCTATGACGCGCGCCACGGCCCTAATGAAGCTCCGTGATTGACACGGATGGGGTCGATCCGTAATATTTCCGCCATATGACAGCAGATGAACTCCGCAAGAAGTACATTCAGTTTTTTGAACGACATGGGCACGTGCAGATTTCCGGTGCGTCGCTGATACCCGAGAACGATCCCACGGTGCTGTTTACGACCGCCGGTATGCATCCCTTGGTGCCGTATATTCTCGGACAAGAGCATCCGGCCGGTAACAGACTCGTTGATTACCAGAAATGCATTCGAACCGGTGATATCGACGACGTGGGAGATTTCAGCCACCTTACTTTTTTTGAGATGCTCGGTAACTGGTCGCTCGGCGATTACTTCAAAGAAGAAGCGATCCGTATGAGCTACGAGTTTCTCACCTCCTCCGAATGGCTCGCAATAGATCCGGAGAAGTTGTCGGTAACGGTGTTTGAAGGTGACGAAGAGGTTCCTCCTGATCACGAGTCTGCCCGGGTCTGGGAAGAACTCGGGATTCCTCGCGATCGCATTCATTATTTGCCGCGCTCCGACAACTGGTGGGGGCCGGCGGGTGCCACCGGTCCTTGCGGGCCGGATACCGAGATGTTTATTGACACCGGGATCCCAGGTACCGCCGAAAGCCGGCCCGGCGTCTCCGACGGTAAGTACATGGAGGTCTGGAACGACGTCTTCATGCAGTACAACAAGCAGGCCGACGGTAGCTACAATGAGCTTGAACGTACGTGCGTAGACACCGGAATGGGTATCGAGCGCACGATCGCGATTCTGCAAGGCAAGAACTCGGTGTACGAGACCGAGATCTTCACGCCGCTCATCGCGAAGATCGAGGAACTGACCGAGCGCCGTTACGGGGACCACGAGGATGAGGACCGCTCGATACGAATCATCGCCGATCATGTCCGCACCGCTACCTTCATTCTTGGTGACGAACGCGCGGTAAAGCCCTCGAACGTTCAGCAAGGCTATATTCTTCGGCGTTTGATCCGTCGCGCGGTGCGCCATGGGCGCAAGCTTGGGCTTTCGGGAACCTTCCTTCAGCACCTTGCCGATGTCGTGATAGAGATCTACCGCGAGGCATACCCTATTCTCATCGAGAAACTGGAGTTCATTCGCAGCGAGTTATACGCCGAGGAGCAGCGTTTTCTTGCCACGCTCCAGAAGGGCGAGCACGAGTTCGCGAAGAAACTTCCGGAGTTGCTGGGGAAGGATGACCGTACAATTCCTGGAGATGTTGCGTTTCGCTTGTACGATACCTACGGCTTTCCGGTTGAGATTACCGAGGAGCTCGCTCGTGAGCACGGGCTCAAGGTAGACCGCGAAGGGTTTGATAAGGCCTACGAAGAGCACCAGCAACGATCCAAAATGGACCACAGCGTTGCGTTCAAGGGTGGGCTTGCCGACCACTCGGAGCTAACAACTCGCTTGCACTCCGCGACCCATCTTCTGCATCAAGCGCTGCGCGACGTTCTCGGCGATCATGTTGAGCAAAAGGGCAGTAACATTAATCCCGACCGCTTACGGTTCGACTTCACTCATCCCGACAAACTGACGCCTGAACAGCTCAAGCGCGTGGAGGAGATTGTAAACGAGCAGATCGAGCGTGATCTCTCCGTCGGCGTCGAGACCATGACACTCGGTGAGGCGCGCGAAGCCGGGGCTATTGCGTTGTTTGGGGATAAGTACGACGAGGTTGTGAAGGTGTACTCAATGGGCGAGTACTCTCGCGAGGTGTGTGGGGGGCCGCACGTATCGCGTACGGGCGAGATAGGCAGATTCAAGATTAAGAAGGAACAGTCGTCGTCACAAGGGGTGCGGCGCATACGTGCGGTAGTGGAGTGAGGCTGAGGTCTACCGGCCGAACGTATCGCCGCTAACTCTGTGTGTCGCTACGTGCGCGCAGACGCTCGTACATATCGTACACGTGTCGATTACGGATCCCGAGCTTCTGAAACTGAGCGAGAATCTCAAGCGCGTTCTGGGGCTCACCGAGCTTGAGGTAACAATCGGCGATCTCGGTGTAGAGTCGATGATTCTTGCTGTCGGACTTGAGAAGGCCTTCTAGAGATTCGATTGCGTTGCGATAGTTTCCCTTGGCTTTGTTGATGAGCGCAAGACCAAGCACGGCGTAGACATCGAACTCAATATTGAGCGCCTTGTTGTAGTACATCGCTGCGCGTTCATAATCGTCCATGTTGCGGTACGCGTCGCCGGCGCGGGTCAAGATTACCTTGTTATCCGGGTCGCGTTCTAGTATTCGATTCCAGTACCGCAACGACTCCGACTGCCGGTTGAGACCGCGGTAGCAGTCTGCCATGCCGAACAGGGCGTAGAAATTGTAGGGCTCTCGCTCGAGCGCCTCCTCGAAGTAGGGGATTCCTTCGGCGTACGTCTTGAGCTTGCGATGGCAGTTGCCGAGTGAGGTCAGGACACGAATATCGACACGATCGCCGTGAAGGTCGCGAATTCGACCCCAATACGACTTCGCTTCCTCAAAGTCTTTGAAATCGTAATGGAGATGGCCGAGCCCGATTAAGGCGTAGGCGTTGTCGGGTTCTATCTGCAGAACTTTGAGATACAGGTCGCGCGAACGCGCCATATCGCGCACCTTGCGATACGCGTCGGCTACGCGCGTCAAGACGGTGACGTTTTCGTCGTCGTGTTCGAGATAGCGTTCCCACACACCGATGGCTTTGTGATAATGCCGCAACGACTTGTAGCAGTCGGCGAGCCCAAACAGCGCGTAGTTGTTATCGGGGTAATGCTCGAGACACCGCTGGTAGTACTCCACCGCTTCGCGAAACGCCTTGCGTTTTCGTGCCGCGTCGCCAAGCCCAACTAACGCATAGTTGTTATACGACTCGAGCGCGAGCATCTCTTTGAAGAGATCTTCCGCTTCCGTAACGTAGTCTTCTTTCAAGAGCTGATACGCCTTCTGCGACAGCTCGGCCAGTCTGTGGGCGCGCTCGCGCTGTAGGTGTTCGTCGTTTGCGATTTCTCGCTCGACGGCATCGCCGTCGTCCTGCGGCCCAATTTCGTTTTCCATCATTGTTTATGTGCTCGCTCTTTCTGTGCTTGCTGATCCTGTGCTTCGTCTTCCAGCAACCAGGTGCGCAAAACCAAAGCCATTCGCTCGATCATTCGCGCCGTCTTTCCGCTGTCCGGGGCAAGACGGTACATCTGAAACGCCGCCAGCGGTTTGTTCTGCTTGTAGTACAAGTCTCCCAAACGAATCAGCCCATCGGTGTACCGGACTGTGATGAAGATTCGCTTCGCGGTCTCGTAGTGACCGTTGTTAAATAGCTCGTTGCCTTTCCGAATGAGTGTTGTCCGTTGCTCGCTTGTTAGCTTGGGACGCTTGTGTTCTGCAGGCGCCGAGGTTTTTGCAAACCCGTTGTTCCTCCCGCCTGCCGGCTTATCCGCACTCATGAACTGCCGAGCCTTCTGTTATCCGTAGTATATGCCGCCATACCCCAAAAATCAAACCATGACCGCGGTTGAGACGGATTCGTGGTGCTCTCCACCCGCCCCCCGGTCACACCCCCACCCTCGGGCACGCTTGGCCACGCCCGGGCACGCCCGGGTCAGAGGCTTCCTTTTGTGGAGCGTACCCGATCATGCCGTCTATAGGCTTGCGCAATCGCACGACCGAGCGCCTTCATCAAGGCCTCACACATATGATGCGTATTCTCGCCGTAGCGGGCGTCGAGATGAAGGTTGATTGCGGCGTTCATAGCGAGTCCGTGAAAGAACTCCCGCAGTAGCTCCACCGCGAACGCTCCGCAGTAGGGTTGCGGATACTCGGCCCGGTACACGAGGTAGGGACGATTCCCGGCGTCGATCGTCGCCTCGGACAATGCATCGTCCATCGGGATGACCGCGTGCCCGTAACGTGCCACAGGGCCGTGCTGGTCTACCGCTTTCGCGAGGGCCTGCCCAAACACGATACCGACGTCTTCCACCAGGTGATGAGGATCAACCTCAATGTCGCCACGTGCTTGAACCTCAAGGCCGAGTCCGCCGTGAAACGCCATGGCGTGCAGCATGTGATCGAAAAACGGCACACCGGTCTCGATCGTGAGCGGTTGATCGGTGTCGAGCTGCAACCTTAGGCGAATCTCGGTCTCTTTGGTGCTGCGCTCCACCTGCACGTCACGCGCAGCCGGCACCCCTTCGCCCACAGGCCGAACGCCCTGCTGTTCTTCATCCGTTGTTTGATTCATGTTCGGTATCCCCGTTCTCGATAATCTGTTGCAGCAACTCCGCAACGCGTCGATAGTGCAACTTGTAGTAAGCCGGATTGCAGACGAGTTTCACCCGGATCTCGGCTAGGTCCTCGGTGACCTTCAGGTTGTTGGCCTTCAGCGTAGACCCGGTTTCAACGAGGTCCACGATGTACGGCGCCAACCCGAGCACCGGCGCGAGCTCAACCGAACCGTTGAGACGAATAACCTGTACCGGAATTCCGCGCGCGTGGAAGAAGTCGTGTGCAAATCGGGTGAACTTGGTTGCCACGGCGAGCTGCGCACGGTCCCCCGACGGGTCGTGGTCCGCGCGACAGGCGAGACACATACGCGTTGCCCCAAACTCAAAGGTATGTAACTCGAAGAACTCCGAGCCGGCTTCGTACAACACGTCGGTACCACAAACACCGAGTCCGGCGATGCCGTGCGCCACGTATACCGGCAGATCGCTGTTCTTCACCAGAATCAGCTTCAGCCGACCTGCGTCATCGGTGGCGGTGAGGCTGCGCTTGGAGATCTTGAAGCGGAAGCCGCAACTCTGCAGGTGATCGAGCACCTGCTCCATGAGGCGTCCTTTCGGCAGGGCCATCGTCAGTGGAGCGATCTTGCTGCCGCTCATAGAAGCGCTACCCTTCCATCGGCGCGCACCGCGTCCGCTCGACGTAACCGATCGACGAAACTCTCGCCGTCTACCTGTACCGCGTGCGATGCATCGGTTGAGGCGCCATCGATCAAACGGTGCTCCTCGATCTTCCGCAGAAGAATCGAGAACCCCACCGCGGGAGCATCGAATCCGAAATGACTCAAGAGTCGATCGTAGCGCCCACCCGAGGCTACCGCCGATCCCACCCCCTCCATATAGACGTTGAACACAACCCCAGTGTGGTAAGGCTGTGAGCCGACCTCCGATAAGTCTATGCGAAGCTCGGCCCGCAATTCCAGCCGCGCGTACTCCTCGGCGATTCGTTCTACGTAACGGAGCGCTTCGCGCTCCAGCTCGCGTAAGTGGCGCGCAGTATCGTGGCGCGAAAGTAGCGCCTCGAGCTCCTCGCGCGTGCCGATGAACGCAAATAACTCCGCCAACAACGCCGCGCGTTCCTCGGAACACCCGTTGGCGATACACAACTCGGCGACCTCGGAACTGCGGCGCAGCGCAACCGCGCGTCGCATACGCCCGGCCGCTTCGGCGGATTCGGGGGCTACGATCGCGTGCAGTAGCGCGCGCGAGCCGAGATGCACCACGCGCGGCGGAGCGTTGATCTCGTTGAGTACTCGATCGAGAAGCGCTAATACCTCCAACTCGGCGTCGGCTCCGGGCTTGCCGATGAGCTCGACACCGGTCTGGAAGAACTCGTCGTTTGAGATATCCTCGGCGTCTTGATGGCGTAGGATGGTGTCGGCGTACCAAACGCGAACCGGGAGCTCGTCCTCGGTCAGCATGAGCCCCATCTGCTTCGCAAGAAAAAGCGTGTTGTCGTAGCGCAGCATCAGCAGGTCACCCTCACGATCGATCAGGCGATAGATGCTACGGGCATCGTGACTTGGGATCAGTCCTTCGTACACGCCGAAGAAATCGAAGACCGGTGTTTGAATAGGCAGATAGCCCCATAACTCGAACACGCGCTCAATGCGTTCCATGATGCGACGATGGCGGTACGCATCCTCGAGATAGAAGCTTTCGGCACCTTGGGGTAGTTGCAGTAACGCTCGCTTGCGGTTGGTCACCTTGGCGTTCTCCGTTGCAGGATTACTCTACGGCCCGGTAGGATCGGGGACTCGAGAAACTATATCAGAAAACCGGCGCCCGGTGGAACCGCGCCCGTTCGATCGATCGTCGGCGGCTACAGTTCCTGAGTGCGGCGATAGAAGCTCACCTGCGAACCGCCGTAGAGTTGTGTGCGGCTGCGGTGTAAGTTGCTGATTTCCTCCGACAGTGCCTCGGTCCGAGGGTGATGAATCAAGATCTCGGTGTCGATCCCGCACGCCTTAGAGGCGGCGATCTTAGCGAGAAGATCGTTCTTGTAGCGGTAGCGAAACGGCGGGTCGCAGAAGATCAGATCGAACGGTTCGCGTGCGCGCAACAGGTAGCGTTCCACCGGCGCGGTGTAGATCTCAACGCTCTGCTCACACAGCGAAAGATTGGCCTCGAGAATGCGTCGCTTGCCGTGGTCACGCTCCACCGCGGTCACCGCCACCGCACCGCGCGAACACGCCTCGAGCGCAACTACCCCCGATCCCGAGAACAGATCGAGAAAGCGAGCGCCCTCGATCGATCCCAGAATCGCGAACAACGACTCTCGCATGCGATCCATCGCCGGGCGGATCTCCCCGGGGGGGCACTGAACGGTTCGGCCCTTGAGACTGCCGCCGGTTATACGCACGGCTCCTCCTTGGTGAACGGCAAAAACTCGAGCAAGCTACGCTCGAGCACAGGGTGCTCCGAGACCGACGTGACCGCCGTCGCCGCTCGCTCAAGAAGATCGAGGTCACGCTCGAGCTCCGTGAACCGCAGTCGCAGCATCCCGGCCTGACGAACGCCGCCGAGTTCTCCGGGACCCCTGATCTTGAGATCGTGTTCGGCTATCGCGAAGCCGTCTTGCTCCCGGTGCAAGACTCGTAGTCGCTGCTTGGCGTCCTCGGTGGGCTCCTCGCCGTATACCAAAAACGCAACTCCCGGCCTAAGCCCTCGCCCGACGCGGCCTCGCAACTGGTGCAGCGCCGAGAGGCCGAAGCGGTCGGCGTGCTCTATCACGATCGCGACCGCGTTCTCGACGTCGACGCCCACCTCGAGCACCGTGGTTGATACCAGAACCTGAATGCGTCCCGCGGTGAACGCCTGCATCGTGCTGCGCTTCTGCTCCTCCGAGAGTCGGCCGTGGATCAGGCCTATTGAGAACTCGGAAAGGTAGCCGCCGGCGAGCTCCTCGGCGGTTTCTTCGGCGGAGGCCGATTCGCCGTTCTCGTCGGCTTCGATTCGTGGGCAGACGACAAAGGCTTGTCCTCCTTCGCGAAGGCTCGAAGCGACATGCGCGTACACCTCGGCCCGCCGGGTGCGGCGGGCAAGGTGAGTTGTCACCGTCCGGCGTCCCGGCGGCCGATGGCGCAGCTGCGATATCTCGAGCCCGTTGTATAATGTGAGCGCGAGCGTTCGAGGGATTGGAGTAGCGGTCATCAGCAGCACGTCCGGGGCCGCGCCCTTCTCGCGGAGCGCCGCGCGCTGCGCCACACCGAAGCGGTGCTGCTCGTCTATGACTACGTACGACAACGCGCGAAACTGTACCTGGGGTGTGAGAAGCGCATGGGTGCCCACCACGCAGTGAGCGTTTCCCTCGGCGATGCGCTCATGGAGCGCGCGTCGCTCTTGTGCGGTGAGCTTGCCGACCGCTAACTCAACGCGCACTCCTTGGGGTTCGAGAAGCTCGCGCAAGGTCTCGTACTGCTGGCGTGCGAGCAGCTCGGTCGGCACCAGAACCGCGGTTTGTTCGCCGAGCTCTAGACGCGGAGCCATAGACAACAGTGAGATGACGGTCTTGCCGGAGCCCACCTCGCCGTGCAGCAGGCGCGCCATCGGGCGCGGCGAACCAAGGTCGGTAAGGATCTCGTCCAAGACGCTGTGCTGTTCGGCGCTGAGAGCGAAGGGAAGCCGCGCGAGCAGCGCCTCGAGCATCCCACGCGGCTGCGTTCGCGGAGGACGTTCGGTTTCGTGCAGCGCCGCGACCAAGCGCCGCTGCGCAAACTGCAGCGCGAGCAGTTCCTGCAGAGCGAACCGTCGGCGGCCGCGTTCGGCATCCTCGAAACGTTCCGGGCGATGCATGGCGCCGAGAGCCTCAGCCGCCGACGGCACTCCCGCCGCTTCTCGCAGCGTTTCCGGCAACTCGTCTTGAATATTGTGCCCCCAATGATCGAGCGCCAGCGCGATCGCGGTGCGCACATGGTGTTGGGACAATCCGGAACTCAAAGGATACACCGGCACGATGCGAAAGAACAGCGCACTTTCTCGGCTCTGTTCACCTCGAGGAGGCCCAACGGTCTCGCCCGGCGCCGGTTCGATCTCGAAGTTCGCGGCCTGTAGCTCGCGGTAACGGTACTGAAAGACCGCAGAGACCCGTATTACGCTGCCGGGCGGATAGCTATCGGCGAGAAATGCACGTCCGAAACATACCAGCGCGGCGCGTTGTGTACCGTCGGAGATGATGAGCTTAAGGGTTCGATTGCGCCCCTGACCGAAATACTCGTGTTTGATGATCTGCGCGACGGTGTTGGCGAGTTCGGCGCCGGCGTCGGCCAGGGCCCGCGGCGAGCTGCGGTCTTCGTAACGACGAGGCAGATACAGGAGGAGATCGGCAATCGTGAGCACCCCTCGTTCCGAAAACGCCTTCAGCCGTTTAGGGCCCACGCCGTCGAGCTTGCGGATGCTCGTGCTCAGTTCGTGAAGATACACTATACCCGCCGGGTGGGTTACACCGGAAGCTGCGCGAGCACGTTCACCAGCGATGAGATCAGGAAGCTGCCGAGCAGCAGCACAAGAACCAAAACCCCGGCGTACAGCAGCAAGGCGTTTTGATAGCTGGTGCTACGCCCACGCGAGACCTTGGAAACAAGCCGGTACGCCAACGGTTGCAGCAGCCGATCGAGCGTGATCCAGAAACGGCCGGCGGTGTTCACGTGAAACATAAACCCGACGAGGCGGATCACCCCGAACACCAAGAAGAGAAACACAATGAACGACGCAGCGGCCCACAACGCGCCGAGCACCTCCGCCAGTACGATCCCAAGCGTAATCTGCGCCGCAAACGCGATGCGAGTGATGATGTTGTTGAGGATAGAGAGTGTAATGAGCGCGAGGACCGGCGAAAAATCCACCGGCAGCCCACCAAACACACCGACGCCGCGAAACAAGTTGAGATACGGATCGGTGATCCGCGAGATGATCTCCACAAGCCGGCCGGCCGGTGCTTGTCCGAACCATGTGAGTATGATCCTGAAAAAGATCACCAGCATGTAGATTGAAACCGCGGTGCTTACGCCCCGTAACACCGTTTGTAACATGGAGTACCTCCGCCGAGCTAAGCTATCTTCCTTCTAAGCCGCGGGTGTGGCTTAGATCCCTTACTGCTTCCAGACCTCGAGTACCCGCGGATAGCCCCGGATATCTTCCAGTATACTCGATTTCGCCGAGATCGTAAGCTGCGACGACGCGCGCACTACGGTCTCTTTCTCAGGATAGCCGATATGCAGATAGACCGGGCAGTTGCCGCCGTGTTCGAACAAGAATGCCCGCAGTTGATACAACTCGTCTTCGTCCTCGAGCTCTTCGGCTATGCGAATGTGAATTTCGCCGGTATCGCGTTCATCCATCTCTTCTGGCTCCCTTATCTCGGTTACTACCAGCTGTAGTTTCTCGTTGCGCAACTCAAGTTTACCGATTACGCCGATGATCACGCCGGACTCGACGGTATCGCGGTGCTGTTCACACAACTCCTCGAACAGTACGCACTCGATGCTCCCGTTGAAGTCTTCGAGCACCAAAAACATCATCGGGCGCCCGTTCTTGGTATAGATTATCATGCTCGACTTCACTAAGCCCAGTACCGTGTGCAGCTTCTCGCTGTTCGGCGAGCCGGGGCGGGCCAGATTCAGGCTGGTGGTTTCCCTCCAGCGCTCGCGGTACTCGTCGAGTGGGTGCCCCGACAGATACATTCCGAGATGATCGCGCTCCCATTGGAGTCGCTGAGACAGGGTTACCTCCTCGAGCGACTCGAACTGAGGCCCGCCGAGCTCGGACGAGTCTTCGTCAAACAACGACACCTGCCCAAGACGACGGTTTTCCTTTGTTGCGGCGGCGAACTCGATCGCGGTGCCGAGGTTCTGCAGCAGCGTCGCTCGGTTGGTGCCGAGCGAGTCAAACACCCCCGCCTGAATGCAAACCTCGAGCATCTTGCGGTTCATCGCGCTAAGGTTGACGCGCTCGAGGAAATCTATGAAAGACTCGAACGCTCCGTCGGCTTCCCGTACGCGCACGATCTCATCCACCGCGGCGCTTCCGAGATTCTTGATTCCGAGCAGGCCGTAGAGAATGCGCCCGTCTTCAACCGTGAAGTAGTGGCTACTGCGATTCACGTCCGGGGGCGCAATCTCGATCCCCATGCTGCGGGTCTCTTCGATGTACTGGCTGAACTTATCTTGCGAGGAAATCTCGTTCGTGAGGTTCGCGGCCATGAACTCAACAGGGTAGTTCGCCTTGAGATAGGCGGTTTTGTATGCGAGTACCGAGTACGCCGCGGCGTGCGATTTATTGAATCCGTATCCGGCAAAGGGCTGTAACAGATCGAAGATTGTCTCGGCTTGCTTCTCGCTGAACCCGCGCTCTCTGGCTCCCTCGAGAAACTCTTTCTTCATCTGCTCCATCTCTTTGAGCTTCTTCTTGCCCATCGCGCGGCGCAGGATATCGGCTTGCCCAAGCGAGAACCCGCCTACGATCCGTACAATCTCCATGACCTGTTCTTGGTACACGATAACGCCGTAGGTCTCTTTGAGCACGTGCTCGAGCTCCGGCAGCGGGTAGCTGATCGGCGTACGCCCGTTCTTAGAGCCTACAAATTGGTCGATGTTTTCCATCGGCCCGGGGCGATAGAGAGCGTTCAACGCGATCAAGTCCTCGATTCTCTCCGGGCGTGCTCGTGTGAGAATCTTCTGCATCCCGGCGCTCTCAAACTGAAAGATGCAGGCGCTCTTGCCGAGGCCAAGCAACCGGAATGTGGCCTCATCGTTTTCAGGAGCCTTCTCGATATCGAACTCGATCCCGCGACCGCGAATGAGATTCTCGGTGTTGCGAATTAGGGTGAGCGTCTTCAAGCCCAAAAAGTCCATCTTCACGAGCCCGCAATCCTCGAGCTGGTCCATGGTGTACTGTGTCGAGATCGATTTCGTGCGGGGGTCGCGGTACAACGGTACGTACTCGGTGAGCGCTTCGCGCCCGATCACGATCCCGGCGGCGTGCGTAGAAGGATGGCGATGCAATCCTTCGAGCTTGATCGCCACCTCAATGAGCTCTTGATGCACCCCGCCTTGTTCACGAAGCTCGCGGAGGCGCGGCTCCTCTTCGAGCGCCTTCGCGAGGGTGATGTCGAGTCGTGCCGGAACGAGCTTCGCGATCATGTCGGACTCGGCGAACGGTAGATCCAGTGCTCGCGCCACGTCGCGAATCACGGCGCGCGCCTTCAACGTACCGAACGTGATGATCTGGCCGACCTTCTCGGCGCCGTACTTCTCGGTGACGTAACGTATCACCTCGTTGCGTCGCTCGTAGCAGAAATCGATATCGAAGTCGGGCATCGAGATGCGGTCGGGGTTGAGGAAGCGTTCGAACAGCAGACCGTACTTCAGCGGATCGATATCGGTGATCCGCAGCGCGTAGGCTACGATTGAGCCGGCTCCCGAACCGCGTCCGGGCCCCACCGGGATGTCTCGCTCGCGCGCGAACGCGATGAAGTCCCAGACGATCAAGAAATACCCGGTGAACCCCATGCCGATGATGGTGTCGAGCTCGTAGTCGGCGCGCTTGGTTATCTCCTCGGTCGGCGCGTCGTACCGTGACCGCAATCCGTCATAGGTGATCTGCCGCAGGTACGCGTCGTCACTCTCGAACTCCTGCGGGATGTGGTAGTCGGGAAAGATCGGCCCCGGTAGCTCAATCTCGAGGTTGCAGCGCTCGGCGATGCGCATGCTGTTCTCCAGCGCTTCCGGAGACTGGGCGAACAAGGCCCGCATTTCCTCGTGGCTCTTGAGATAGAACTCGTCCGAGGAAAACCGGAACCGATTGGTTTCGTTCTTCTTTCGGCCCGAGCCTATGCACATCAGGATGTCCTGCGCGTTTGCGTCCTCCTTGTGCACGTAGTAGCACTCGTTCGTCGCGACGAGCGGAACCCCGAGCTCGCGTCCGAGCTCTATCAACTGCGGATTCACCGTGGCCTGCTCCGGGATGCGTTGATTCTGCAGCTCGAGATAGAAGTTCTCGGAACCGAGGAGATCGCGATACCAGGCCGCTCTGCGATAGGCTTCTTCACGGCGGTTGCGCAACAGAAGGCTCGGAATCTCGCCCGAGACCGAGCCACTGAGTCCGATGACCCCGTGGTGGTCGGCTTCGAGCATTGCCCAGTCGATGCGAGGTCGGTAATAGAACCCCTCGGTGTACGCGCGTGAGGAGAGCCGCATCAACGTCTTGTAGCCCTCGGCGTTCTGCGCCAACAGCACCAGTCGAAAGAAGCGCTTGCCGGTTTCGGTGGCTCCAACCTCGGGGTCGGCATTCTCAACCAAAAAGAAATCACATCCCACGATAGGCGTTATGCCGCTGTCACGGCAGGCCTTGTAGAACTCGAGCGCGCCGAACATATTGCCGTCGTCGGTTATAGCGAGATGAGAGTAGCCCAACTCCGCAGCTCGTGCCACCAGCGAGGGTATCGAAGCGGTGCTGCGCAACAAGCTATAGTCGGAATGTACGTGCAGATGGGCGAACTCCGCCACAAGTAATCTCCTTCGCGCCTAACGTAGTTGTTGGGCAAACCACTCGGTGAGCCGTATCGCACGGCGACCTTGAATCGAGCCGCGCGGGATCGCCTGTTCCTCCATCACGCCCGCGATTCCGGTCTCAATCGCCTCGTAATCGCGCTTTGAGAGGGGTACCTTGCGGCCCACCAACTCGGCCTCGAGCGCGCGATTGCGAATCATACGCGGGCGGTGCGTGGTGATCGCGAAGCGGAAGTCGGACAGTACGCCGTTGTCGAGTTGTGCGAGCCCGCAGAATACCAGCGGGTTGGTTTGCGGCAGGTATATTGTACCAAAACTCTTGAAGGCTTGTCTGTTCCAGCTTCCCGGTGTGATGCGCAGCCGTGTCATGACCTCGCCCGGTTCCAGCACGAGACGGCCGTCGTCATCGTGTACTCGGCCGACGCGAACCCAACGCGAGCCGGCGGCGCTACGAAGCTCAACACGGCCTTCGAGCAGATAGAGGATCGGTATCAAGGTCATCAAGCGGCCCGAGACGCAGATGTTGCCGCCTACGGTTGCGAGGTGTTCGATTCCGGGCGGACCGAGCGTTCGGATTGCCTCAAACAACGCCGGCGGGAGTGCCTTCGCTCCGAGTGCGATTATGCGTCCAAGCGTAACTCCGGCGCCGAACTCAACGTGCTTCACGGTCCGCGTCACGCGCGTCAGCTCCTCGACCTGATGAAGACTGATAACCTTCTCCGGGAGCTCGACGTAGGGGGTGTTGCGGCTACTTAGGATGTGCGTCCCGCCGGCGTAGATTGTTGCGTCGGGGTGTGCCTTCAGGATCTGCAGAAGCTCGCCGAGGCCCGTCGGGACGAAGACGCGACTCCGTTCAGAAATTGCGCTCATTGTATCGCCTCTTGCGCGCTTTTGCCGCGTGCCTGATGCCGTTTACGAAGCTCGAGTAGCTCGTGCAGCGGCACCACACGCCCGAGGTAGCGCGCTCAATGTCGAGGTCGCTCGGCTCGAGCTCGGTAAGCAGGAGCGAATGCGCGACCAAGATTTTACTCGAGATGCAGAACCGGCAAGGGTCCATCCCGGCGCGCTCGAACCCATACTCGATGTCGGTGAACTCCTTGCTGTGCACGAAGCCTTCTATTGTAACGATCTCGCAGCCTTCAAGCCGGAAAACCGGTAGCAAGCAAGAACGAGTAAGCGAGCCCCCTAACAGTACCGCACAGTTCCCGCACTGCCCGCGCATGCAGCCCGGCCGCGCGCCCGAAAGGCCGAACTCGCGTCGAAGAAGATCGACGAGCAGAGACTCGCTCGCTGCGCTCACCTGAACCGCCTTCCCGTTCAAGTTGAACTCAACCGTCATTCGTCGTCCTCCAGGTACTCATAAACCAGCTCGGGCGTCGCCGGAATCCGATCGAGGTAGCGACCGGTCGCCTGCGTGATTGCGTTAACGTAAGCCGCCGGTATGGCCGAGATCGCGATCTCGGTAATGCCCTGTGGCGCCGCGCGACTGTTGTCGCCGAAGAACTCTATCTCGATCTTGGGATGTCGCATCAGGCGTCCCGGATGGTAGCTCTTGTAATCGATCCAGCTCTCGCCGGAGGTAAGGTAGGAAAGCGTCTCGGAGGCGGCCCATCCCAGACCTTGAAACACCCCCATCTCGAGCGTCTTGCGGGCCTGTTCCGGGTTGAGGATGCGCCCGGCATCGACCGCGAGCCAGATGCCGCGGATATTGGTCTCGAAGGTTGCGGCGTCGCCTTCCACCTCCACCACCGCGGCCGCGCGCGACTCTCCGCTGAACGGACTTCCCTCGAGGCGTTCGTTGTGCCAGGCGGCTTTGCGCGACAGCTTCGAGACGCGGCGCACCTCGATCGGTAACGGCGAGCGAAACCGTCGGCGCTTGATCGCGTTACAGCAGCTCTCGATAAGGTGCGTGATCACCGTCAGGTTCCGCGACAAGGTGGAGGGGCCGCTATCGGGAACCGTGTCGGTGTCGACCGGCGCAATCTCGATCTTGGCCTCGTCTACCGTGAGTATGCGCGCTACCGTTTGCATCCAGATCTGCTGTATGCCTCGATCTTCCGGGATAGCCGAACTCCGAATCACGGCTCTGTCCGACTCCTCGAGCCGTACCGCCACCGCGGCGCCGAGGATTTCTTCGCCGCGCCCGAGAAACCCCGATCCTTGCGACACGACCGCGACGCCGATACCGCGCGCCGAGGCGCGCAGATCTTCTTGGATGATGCGGCGCTTCTTCTGAAGCTCAAACGCGGCGTGCTTGCGCGCGAAATCGGACTGCGATAGGATCCAGTCCCACGCCCCGCAGGCGAACAGGTCGTTCTTTGCGGGGCCGCCGGTGATGGTGGTCTGGCCCTTTCGCAGAAGGTTGAACTCTTTCCAGATCTGCGGAGGCACCTGCGCAACCTCGCTGATGCGCGCGGCGTGAGCCTCAACCGCAAAGAAGGCCTGCGCCGTGCCGAACCCGGCAAAGGCGTTCATCGGAGTCAGGTTCGTGCGCACCGCACGTGCGCGTATGCGGACGTTGCGGCAGTTGTACAGGCCGCAGGCCGCCACCATCATACGCTTGAGCATCTCGTCGCTCAATAGAGGATAGGCGCCGGTGTTGAGCGTGATCGTCACCTGCATCGCCATGAGGTTACCGTCGCGGTCGAGACCGGTGACGTGTTTGATGTGGCTCGGGGCGCGTTTTGTGCTGTTGAGGAAGTCCTCTTCGCGCGTGTAGACAAGCTTGATCGGGCGCCCGGTGGCACGGTGCGCGATTGCAGCGTGCGCTGCAACCAGCGACGGGTACCAGAGCTTACCGTCGAGCGCCACGCCGGCGTCGGTAGCCCGCACTACGCAGCGCTTCTGCGGGATCTTGAGTACCGTGGAAACCGCTTCGCGCACGTGAAACGGCCACTGCGACGCGCTGTAGATCGCGATGCGGTCGGGGTCCTCGGCCTGCACGAACGCGGCTTGGGGTTCGCTGTAGAGGTGTTCCTGCGCCTCGGTCTGATACTCACCTTCGACCACCTGAAACGCCGCTCGCATCGCCTGCTCAGGAGCTCCCACGGTTTTCACGAAATCGGTTTGAAGGTGCTCGGCGTCATCGGGGTGAAACTGCTGCACCGCCGGCAACGGCTCGTACTGCACCTCCACGCGTGTCGCGAGTTCCATTAGCTCGCGTAGTACCGGACCAACGAGCAGTCCGATCGGTTCTCCGGCGTAATGCGTCTCGAGATCGGCGAGCACCGGGACGAGCTCACCGAGTACCATCACGCGATTGCGTCCCGGTATGTCGCGCGCGGTGAGGAAACGGCAATGCTCCGGCAGCTCCGGTGGGGTGATCGAGACGATCGCGGCGCTCGGTTGCTGCGCGCGGACTGTATAGCAGTACAGCATATTGCGCTCGTAGATATCGCTGATGAAGTGAGTCGTGTGCGTGAGCATCTTTCGTATCGAGCGCATCGGTCCCTTTTGCAGCCTATGCCCGAGCGTAACGCCGACAGACCGAGCGCACGGCCTCTACCACACGCTCAACCGCCGCGTCGCTGAGCTGCGGATAGATCGGCAGGCTCAGGCAGCATTGGTATGCGTCCCATGATACCGGAAAATCCTCGGGACTCAAACCGTAGCGGTCGCGATAGTACGGCATCAGGTGGAGCGGTTTGTAATGAACCGATGTTCCGACGCCGGCCTCGGCGAGCGCCGCGATCACGGTGTCGCGGTCAACCGTCACGCGAGCGCGATCGAGGCGTAGGATGAACAGATGCCACGACTGCGGCAGGTGGTGCGGCGGCAGCTGCAACTGATCGAGATCGGCGAGGTGCTCGAGATAGTACGCCGCGATCGCGGCGCGTCGGCGGTTGAACTCCTCGGCACGCCGCAGTTGCACCCTGCCGATCGCGGCGAGGATGTCGGGAAGGTTGTACTTGTAGCCCGGAGCAACGACCTCGTACTCGTGTGGCGCCGCGCGGCCGTGATACCGATCCCAAACCGGTCGATCTATGCCGTGCAGACGCATCACGCGGGCGCGCGCCGCCGCATCCTCGGTCTTGAAGACCAGCATACCGCCCTCACCGGTGGTGATTGTTTTGGTGGCGTAGAACGAGAAGACTCCCGCGTCGGAACCGGTGCCGAGGATCGCCGGGGGTTCCCCGTCGGCGGCGCCGTGTGCGGCGCCGTGTGTAGCACCGTGTGCGGCGCCGTGTGCGGCGCCGGGCTCACGTGCCGGGAAACTGTGCGCGGCGTCTTCCACCACGGCTGCGCCGTAGCGCTCGGCGGCGCGGCGCAGCTCCGCGACCGGGCAGGGGTACCCGCCGACGTGCACCGGCATGATCGAGTGTACCGGTGAGCCGGCTTCGCTTTGTCGCTCGAGCGTCTCGAGTAGCTTTGCAGGATCGATGTTGAATCCGCCGGGTTCGATATCGACGAAGACCGGATCGGCGCCAAGATAGCGAATAACCTCGGCGCTCGCCGCGAAGGTGTAGGGGCTCACCGCAACACGGTCCCCGGAGCGTACGCCGAGCGCCTCGAGCGCGAGGTGCAGCCCGGCGGTAGCCGAGCTGACCGCAAGCGTGTGGTTGTGCGATACGCCGCAGTACGAAGCAAACTCCTGCTCAAACTGCTCGGCCTCGCGAGCGGTGGTGAGCCAGCCGCTTCGCAGGACCCGCAGAACCGCCTGTTCTTCCGCTTCGCCGAGACTCGGGCGAGCAAACGGGATGAACTCAGTACTCGGGCTCATGGCAGCTTACCGGTAGGGAAGGAATGTGACGCGCGATCGCTTGTCTCAGCTCGCGGCGGTTGCGATAAGACTCGAGGTGCTCGGGACATGGGAAACAGATGGGGTACAACTCCTTGAGCAGTCCGGCGAGCTCTGCCGGCGAGCGATTGTTGCGTTCCACCCCCAGGATTCGCTCGGTGCCGCTCGGGAGCGGTTGTTCGTCCGTTCCATACAAGGATTCAGTCAGCTTCTCGCCGGGTCGCATGCCGATGTACTGAATCGGAATCTCGACATCAGGCTCGTAGCCGTAGAAACGAATCATCTGCTCGGCGATCTCACGGATCGGGAGCGGCTCGCCCATGTCGAGTAGATAGAGCCTACCGCCTTCGCCGACCCCGCCGGCCTTTAAGACCAGCGAAACCGCCTCCGGAATCGTCATGAAGTAGCGCGCGGTGCGCGGGTCGGTGATCGTGACGGGGCCGCCGCGCATGATCTGCTTCTGAAACAGCGGCACGATGCTCCCGCGCGAACCGAGTACGTTGCCGAAGCGTACCACCATGAAACGCATGCGCGTTCCGTCGGCGTTGAGAACAATCTCCTCGGCAAGCTGTTTTGTAGCGCCGTAGATGCTGGTTGGCTCAACGACCTTGTCGGAGGAGACGAGGACGAACCGCTCGCAGCCGGCTTCTTCCGCGGCCTCTACAAGATGCTGGGTAACGAACACGTTGTTCTTCACCGCCTCTACCGGGTTGGACTCCAGCATCGGCACGTGCTTGTAGGCTGCGGTGTGAAATACCGCGTTCACGCGCATACGGTGTAGGATGAAGCGCGTGTAATGCGGGTCCTGTAACTCGCCGATCACCGGGACCACCGTGGCGCGTTCTCCCACGCCTTCTTCCTGCAGCGTGCGCAACTCGCGGTCTATCTCGTAGATGCTGTTCTCACCGTGCCCAAGGAGGTACAGCCGCTCGGCACCGCCGGCGAGTAGCTGGCGGGCGAGCTCGCTGCCGATGCTGCCGCCGGCGCCGGTAATCAACACGCGCTTGCCTCGCAGGTACGCGAGGCTTTCACGGAGGTCTATTCCGATAGGGGTGCGCCCGAGGAGATCGAGCGGATCGATCTCGCGCGCTTGTATTAGGTGCGCCTCGCCGTCGATGATCTGCGATAGGCTCGGCAGAATCCGGATACGCGCGAAGCCCGCCTGTTTCAGCAGGTCGTACCATTGCTTGAGATGCTCACGCGGCGCTTCGGGGATCGCGATCAGCGCTTCATCCTGCGGCGCTTTGTTCAGCAACTCTACGACGTCGAGAATCGGGCCGAGGACCGGTGCGCCGTCGATCTTGGTGCCGATCTTCGCCGCGTCGTCGTCGAGAAACGCGGCAACCGCCCCGGGGTTACGCTTGCGGCGCATCTCCTCGGCTATCGAGCGGCCCGCGAGGCCTGCTCCCAAAATGTAGGTGCGTGCGCGACCGTCTCCGCTCATTTCTTCACCGCAGTTTCGATGACCTCAAATCCGAGGTCAACCGGGAAGCTATCGTTGTAGAGGTCCAGCTTGACCTTGGCGCGTCCCTTGCGCCGGTCTATCTTTACGATGCGTCCCTCGAGCCCGGCGAGCGGACCCTCGAGCACGCGAATCTGCGAGTCCGGGCCGAACGTGACCTTTGACTTCTCTACAACTTCGCCGAAGCGCAGAAAATGCAGCAGCAGCTCGCGATCGCTTCCGTCTATCGGACGTATATTTGAGTTGGTTTCTAAAAAACGCAGGAAACCGGGAACGTGACGGAGATGCCAGTAGTCTTCAACCGAGACGTGATCGCCCTCGAGAAACACATATCCGGGGTACAGGGGCTTGAGAACGTCTTTCCAACTGCCGCGTCGTAACTGACGCAGTCTCCGTTGTGGATAGACCAGATTCATGGTGCTTCCCTGCAGCGCCTGACGCGCTAAGGTGCGGTACTTCTCTTCTTCCCGTGTCTTGACCTGTACAACGAAGTAATTCATGTGGCTGCAATGCTATCTGTGCTGCCGTAAGGTAGCACGTAACCCTTTGTCGAGGCAATACAACCGCCCAGACACGAACCACTAAGGCTCAGTCGCTTGGGTGTGATCGCTATCTTGCCGATGAATACACCAGGAGGGGTACGATGTACAGATCTGGACAGTTCAAACCGGCATCCGCGAGCTTGGCTGCCGTCATAATGTTCGTGTTACTGCTCTCGATCCCGGCGACGCTGAACGCCGAGAGCCTCATGGTGTATATTGAAGCATGGGACCCGGAGAGAATCGAGCAACTCGAGGACGAAGAGGATCAACTCGATGTTGCGTATTTTCTCTCGGCGGTTGAGGCGGGTGTGATGGACGTGTTTTTCGACGCCGATTACATTGTGTTCAACGCCGGACCGATCACTGGAGTAGAGGAAGACGGACGGCGGTCGGATCAGCACGTGCTCTCGGTGGCGCACGAAGGCGGTGCGGACCTCCTGATTCGGTTCTCGCTTCGCTTCGAGCAGGACGGGAACGGCATGCCGAAGCCCACACTCGGTGAGCTTTCGTACTTCCGGGTCGACGGTGCCGACGAGATGCTGTCGGAGCAGATCGAGATCTCGGAGTTACTCGAGGAACACGCCGAGCTTACCGGAGAGCTCGGGTTCAAGATCGGCACCGCCGTTGCGCGTCGGGTTCTCGAGAGTTCGTAAAGACCCGCAGGGGGTGGCTGAGATGAAACGTGGATTATGGGCAGCGCTCTGCATGCTCTTGCTTGTGGGCACGGCCGCGGCCGAAGGGCGGCGGTGGGAAGGCACCGCCGCGCCGGGGCGGTACGGCGAGTTCCCGGAATCCGGTAATTTTGCAGCCTCCAATAGCTTCCCGGTCAACAGCCGCATCGAGGTGGAACATCTCGAGACCGGCCGCCGCACAACCGTGTTCGTAACGCGCGAACTCGATGAGACCGGCGTTTTGGTGTTGCTGTCGCCCGACGCGGCGCGTGAGATCGGCCTCGAACGCGACGCCGGTGCCGAGGTACGTGTTCGGCGCGTCGATCGGGCCGCGCCGCCTTCACGAACGCGCGGACCTGAAGCCGCGCTCTCGTCCGATCCCGACCGCAATCCGTTGGCGGCCCTCTCTATCCCGCCGGCGGATCGCGCGCCGGCGGATCGCGCGCCGGCGGATCCTGAGGTGCGGCTTGTCGAGCCGGAGCAGGACGCGCCGGAACTCGAACCGGCGCGAGCGCCGCGTGCGCTGAGCGAGCTTCCGCGAATCCCGGTACCCGACGAGCCTTCCGATCCGGTAACGGATCCTGTAATCGCGATCGACGAAGAGGAGTTTGCCGAGCTCGCGCGCGAGCCGAGCGACGACGAGCCGGAGCTCGGGCTGCGGCCTCGCGTGTCGGAGCGGCCTTCTGCCGAGGACCGCGCGCCTCCGGACGAACCGGTGAGCGACGAAGCAGTGAGCGACGAACCGGTAGAGAAAGAGCCCGAGGACCCCGAGGTTGCGGCCCGGCGGACAGCGCCCGATGCGGATGCACCGCACCTTGCCCCGTCCCTTGAATTCGAGGAAACGGTTGATCCGGGGCCGGACGCGGTACCCGCGGATCCGAAGCCGGACCCGGACCCGGACGTCGCTGTCGAGGCGCGTGAAGAGGACGACGTACCTGAGTTTCCGGGCCCCGACGCGGTTCTGTCACTCGAGCCCTCGGACGAGCGGCCGCCGGAAGGTCCGGTCACGGTGGAGCCGATCGAGCTGCCTGTGGACGCGGAACCCGCTTCGGCACCTGTACCGCCGAGCGAGCCGAGCGAGCCGACCGTGACCGGCGTGCTCGAACCGGGGCAGTACTACGTGCAACTCGGCGCGTTCGAGAGTCGCGAGGGCGCCGGCGTACTGGTCTCGGGCCTCGATACTCGCTACCCGTCGACGATAGTGGATGGGCGGCTCAACGGACGGCAGGTATACCGTGTGTATCTTGGACCGCTGTCCGAGGACGAAGCCGGAGCGGCACTGTATACCGTTCGGCGACGTGGGTATCGCGACGCGTTTGTAACCCAACCGTAGCGCGCGTGCCGAGGAGCGCACTGAGGTATCGTGCGCGGCTAACGGAGGGGGCGCGTTCGATGGGGGCGGAGATAACTGCCGCGGGAGCGGGCACACCGTGACCCGCCGAGCTCGGCGGTCAGACGCTGCACGGCGTCGAGATAATGCCGGTACTCGATCCGCAAGCGTTCCTGTAGTTGCAGCTCGGCACGCACGCGTGCGGCCTTCTGCGAGGACACGCGCTCGAGCAACTCACCACGCTCACGGTCCTCGAGAAACATCATGGCCAGCGCTAGGTCGCGGTCGCCGGTCTTCATGAGAACGTTCTGAGCCTGAACCGGCCCGGCGGCAGCCGCTGCGGCCGCCAAGGCTCGATCAGGTGGTGTTGTGCGCTCGGAAGCGCTTACGTGTTTTCGCTGCTGCCTACCAGACACATCCACTCCGCTTCGGCCGCAACCTCATCGCCGACCATCGCCTTCCCGCTTTGCTTAATCATGCGAGGGGTGATGCGTAGGTTCTTGATCTCGAGGCGTACGGTTTCATCCGGGCGTACCTGGCGGCGGAACTTTGCCTTCTCGATCGCGGCAAGAAAGAACAGCGCATCATCGCCGAGCACTCCAAGTTGCCGGATTCCGGCGCCGCCGCACTGCGCCATGGTCTCGACGAGAATGACGCCCGGGACTACCGGGTAATCAGGGAAATGGCCCGGGAAGAAAAACTCGTCGGCGCTGTAGGTGTGTGTGCCCACGATCTCTTCATCGGTGCAGCGCTCGAGCTTGTCCACAAACAAGAACGGCTCGCGATGGGGTAGTAACTGCTTGATCTCTTCCATACTGTGGTTCCTTATCGAGGTAGTCTGACTTCGCATTATAGAGTTCCGCCTCCCGCCGCTGCAAGCCGTGTCGGTAAGTGACGGTCACACGCCTTGGAACCTGAGGTACGACTGTAGCAGCGCCGCAATCTCGATCACGCCGAGGCTCTGGAGCGTCGCGATCACGATCCATATCGCTACCCAGATCCGGAGCGCAACGGGAGTGACCCGCCGAGAGCCGGTGTCGCTCGAGTTCCGGGGGGCGCGAACGCGCCGGATCACCACAGGCAGTAACGCGAGCGCGAGCGCCGCGACGGCGAACCCCAACCGGGAAGCCCCCGGATGAGCGGCGTGCAGGCGCTCGAGTGCCGTCGCGGTCCGCGCGAGCGCTATGTTGAGATACTGAAAGCGACCGAACGCGATCGACAGCCCGATCGCGATCAAGAATGCGCCGGCGGCGCGCTTGATCGTGTTGTAGCGCGGTCCGAGACTCCGTAGCCGCCGCATGATCGGGTCGAAGAACAGCGCCGTAACGATAAACGGCGCCCCGAGCCCAACCGAGTACGCCGCAAGGTACAAGACCCCCTGTGCCGGCGCCGCCGAGCTGCCGGCGAGAAAGAGAATCGCCGCGAGGATCGGCCCTATGCAGGGTGTCCAGCCCGCTCCGAACGCCATCCCGACCACGATCGAGCCCATGTATCCACGGGGCCGCCCGGGTAACGGGATGCGCCGCTCGAGCTGCAAAAGGCGCGTAAACGGAACGATCATATGGACCCCGAGAAGCACAACGACTGCTCCCGCGATCAGATTAATAATAGTGGCCGCGTCGCTGAACAGTAGTGCAGTTCCCGAAAACATGGCGCCGAGCAGCATGAACACCGCCGAAAACCCGAAGACAAAACAGAGCGTGCGCAGCAAGACGCGGTTCTTGAGCGCAGCCGGCTCTCGCAGCTCCTCGAGACCAACGCCGCCGATATACGAGAGGTACGACGGCACGAGCGGTATGATGCACGGCGAGAAGAACGAAAGCAGCCCGCCGAAAAACGCGATCAGGATATTGATGTCGGTGCTCACGAGCTCAGTTCCAGCACGGCGCGAAAGCGCTCCGGAAAGCCCTCGGCGTCCCAGACGTGAAATCCAACCTTGGCACCGAGCACTCGGCCGTCGGGGGCGATAAGGTAACTCATCGGCATGCCGCGCACCGCGTAACGCCGCGAAACCGCCCCGCTGCGGTCGAGCACGATCGGAAACGCGAGCTCGAGCCGTTCGACAAACTCTGCGACGGTTTCCGGGTCTTCCTGCACGTTCACCCCGAGCACCGAGAGCTCGTCACGATCGAGACTATCGTGCAGGTTTTGCAACGACGGCATCTCTTCGACACAGGGAGGGCACCATGATGCCCAGAAGTTGAGTAGCACGAGCGCACCCTCGAAGCTGCTCAGCGTAAGCTCCTCGCCGGAAAGAGCGGTAAGCTCGAACTCCTCGGCCGTTACGCTGTTGCGAACCGCCTGGAATCCGAGTTCCTCTACCGCCACCGCGAGCTCGTCGTACTCGGGGGCCTGCTCGGCGGCGTCGACGCCGGGCTGCTGCTCGTTCTGAGGGGCGTGAGGTTCGCCGCTACCGATCTCACGATACAACACCAGCGACACCACGATGACGGTTGCGACCCCGGCGAGCGCACCGAGCGTAACGACGACTGCAGAACCGATACCGGAACGTGACTTCATAATCATGACTATACAACTATTATTTGGCGTTTTCAATCCGGCGTCGATCCGTTCCTCAAGTTGAGTCACCCGAGCTGAGTTTCGGCGACCAGCGTAAACACGAGGGTGAAAAAGTTATACCCGGCGTGCGCGAGCCCAATGTGGTGAACACTACGGCGCCGGTAGAACGCGATAGAGAGCACCACGCCGATGAGCGCGGCGAACAGTAACCCGACCACGCCCTGGTAGATATGACCCACGGCAAACAGCGTCGTGCTAACCGCTACCGCCTGGGGAACGCGAACTCCGGCTTGAGCCAAGCGGGGAAGCATGTACGCACGAAAAAAAAGCTCCTCGCGGTATCCGGTGAGTAGCGAAGTGATCGCTACAAGCGGGAGGAGCTGCGGGCGTGTGAGCCGAAAACCGGCACCTTCCGGGGTGGAGATATCCAGTCCAAGGTGCTGCAGCGCGAGCGCAAGGCCGATTACCGCCGCAAGCGCCGCAAACAGCACCGGGACGAGCAACGCCGCCCAAACGGCGTCTTGCACCCGTGGACGGCGAATCCCGAACTCGCGGGCCCAGATCTCGGGTCGGCTCTTGATGGTGTGTAGAATCAAGAGGATTTGTGGGATCGCTACGATCGCGTAACTGAAGTGAAACCCGAGGTGATCAAACAGCTCGAACTCCACCGAGTCGTCAACCATTAGCATGCCCGGTAGGAACAGCACCAGAAACAGCAGTAAGATCTCGGACACTATTGTACGGCGAAACCGATCCCCGACGGCGTGGGGTAACTGATAGCCTTGCTCGGCGCGGCGCTCGCGCGATTGTTGTGTATTCATTGCGCTTTCAGGAGATACCGTGGGCGGTAGGGCTTGTCAACAGGCGCTCGTATACGCACACTGCTAATGGGGAGACGCAAATCGGTGACGACGGTAACGGTTGTAACGGCTATAGCGGTGCTGATTGTTGCTGCTGTGGTAGTTGCGCGCTCGGGCGGGCTCGGTGTGTACTCGTTGCCGGAGTTCTACGCCGCCGGTAAAGACGCGGGATTTGCGCTGCGCGATATTCGCCTGTTGCACCGCGTCGCGCGTGAGGCCGGTCTGACGAACCCAACCTCGCTCTTCTGGTCTCAGCGATCGCTCGATCGGTGCATCGAGACCGTCTATCAGCGCTGGTACGCCGAAGGGCTGGAGGACGCCCCCCGCAACGCTGCATTCCTTGACGATCTGTTTCAGTATCGTAAGATGATCGAGCTGAGTCATCCCCGGGTAAGATTCGGCATTCAAAGCAGTCGTAGCCTAGACGTCGGCCAGCCGCTCAAGATCGTGATCGACCGCGGTGGCGCATTCCGCTCTCGGATTGTGGAGAACACCCGTACGCATCTCGCGATCGCGTACCCAACAGGAAAATCCTTGCCGCGCGGGTTCAGTTGGCGTGGAAAGCAGATTCGCGTTGTGTTGTGGCGTCGCGACGATGCGGCCTACACCTTCGAAACCAAAGTCAGCTCCGATTACCTCGATCGCGCCGCCCCGGTGTTGCAGATAGCGCACGTAGATCGTATGGAGCGGCGCCAGAAGCGGGCCTCGGTGCGCGCTCCGCTCAGCGCACCCGGAAGAGTTACCCCGGTGCGTGCTCCCGAGGAAGTGGATCCTACCCCGGTCGGGGCCGGCGGATACCGCTGCCGGATGGTCGATATCTCGGAAGATGGAGCCGCGCTGTTCGTCGGCGGGCGTGCAAAGGCAGGCATTAATCTACGAATCGAGACCACGATCGACGAACACCCCGTGGTGCTCGCGGGAACCGTGCGCACTGCGTCGTACGACCGCACGCGCCATGTCACATTGCTGCATATTCAAGCCGAGGTGGCCGACCTGGTGATGAAAAACCGCATTCGAGCATACGTCTTCGGCATCGGGCGGCCGGGCTTCAGCTCTTCGCCGCCTGGCTCGACTGGGGGCTCGGCCGGGGGCTCGGGCGCGGAGGCGGGCGGCGCCCAAAATCCGGAGCCTTCCGCGAGCGAAACGCCGCCTACGGCCGAAGCGCAACCTGAGAGCGCGTCCTGAGCGTTCCGCGAAGACGAGTCCCACGAGCCGGCTCCGGCGCCGTGCGCATGCTCGAGTTTGCGGTTTTTCGAGTTTAAGCGAAGCGCCGTGTAATCAGGCGCGGTTGTACTCTAGTGTGAGCACTCTATCAAAAACCAAGGTTGCGGTGGTTCTGCGACGCACGCCGCGTCTGCCGCTCGTGGCGTTACTGTTTGGCTCGGCCACGGTAGCGTTCACGGTGTTCGGACCCGGCCCGGCGCGGGCAGCTTTGGGTCTTGGGCTCGTGGTAAGCGTGTTCGGCGGCGCCGCGATCATCTCCTCGGGACGCTCGGCATCCGAGACGCGCAGTACGGAAGTTCTCGGCGCGGTTCTGTTGCTGCTGGGTCTCGTAATGGTGCCGGCTGTACTCGGCGGTCAGCGGCGAGCGCTCGAGCGTCGTGAAGCGCGCTTCGGTGTGCCGCTGGACCGCGTAGAGCGCCTGGCCGGCACCGTTCGTGCCGACGCCCACCCGGGCATCGACGGGGAGGTGCGCGTGCCGCTGGCGATCAACGCTGCTGGGGCTTCCGGCCTGGGCGTGCAAAGCATCGATGCAAGCGGAACGGTTGTGCTGACCCTTCGGGCCGAGCGCGCGTTCTACCAAGGTCTTGCGGTACAGGCGTGGCCTGCAGGCGAAGGCTTCCGAGATTCCTCCGGCAGCGTGTGGTTCCGCGTTAGCGAGGCCAGGTTGCAGCGTGACGGATTTCGAGCGCGGGGCTGGGAGCTAAGAGCTGCGATACTTGCAGGCGCCGCCGAGAGCATGCAGGAACTCGGTCGTGATGCCGGCTCGCTGTTTGCGGCTTTGGTGCTCGGTCTTCGTGGCGACCTTGCCCCGGCCGAGATCGAGCGGTTCCGGCGCGCCGGGGCGATGCATGTCTTGGCGCTGTCGGGCATGCACCTCGGGATACTCGCTGCACTGTGTGTCGCGATCGTTAAGCCGCTACTCGGCCGCAACCCGGCTATCGCTATCGCCGCGCTCGGCGCCGGGGTGTATGTGATCTTGGTGGGTCTACGCCCTTCGCTCTTGCGCGCACTGTTGATGTATCTGCCGGCCTCGATAGCGATGCTCCGTGGCCGACGCCTGGACCTGCTCACGGTACTCTCGCTCTCGTTTATCGGAGTGCTCGTAATTGATCCCGGATCGCTCGAGACGCTTTCGTTTCAGCTTTCGTTCGCCGCGCTCTCGGGCATAGCACTACTGTCCGGTCCGATCGCGCTGCGCCTCCAACGATGGGTGCCCCCGCAGGCGGCGCCGCCGCTTGCCGCAGCCGCTGCGGCGCAGCTCGCAACAGCGCCGTTTCTTGCTGTGAGCTTCGGCGTGCTGCACCCGGTGGGACTAATCAGCAGCCTGGTGCTCGTGCCGCTGGTTACCGCGTTCCTTTGGGTGGGAATCTTCGCCTGGGTTGTGCTGCACGGGATCGCGGCACTGGGGGCGAGGGGAGTGGCGGTAGACACGGCTTTGGTCGATATCACCGCGGTGGTGTTGCGGTCGGCGGTAGAGCGTCTCTACCGCGCGATCAACGCCGCAGCGGAGTTCTTTGCCGCGGCGCCGCCGCTCGAGGTGGGCGAGCCGCAGATCGGGTGGGTGCTCGGCGCCTTAACAGGGGTGTTGGTTTTGCGCTACTATCTCGGTATTCGTGTCGAGCTCAGGCGTATCGATCTTAAACGACGACTCTCCGCGTGATATCCAGCGAACGCTCGAGCGCCTCGGTGCCGGTCTCAAGAAGCGTTGGGGACAGAATTTCCTGATAGACCGCAGCGCTCGGCTGCGCATACTGGAAGCGCTCGAGCTCGAGCGGCTGCCTGCCGACAAGCCGTTGTGGGAGATTGGTCCGGGCTTGGGCGCCATGACCGCGCTCGCGCTCGAGCGCAGCGACCGTCGCGTGGTTGCGTTTGAGCTCGATCACGCGTTTGTGCGCTTTCTCAACGAGCGCCTCGGCTGTGCGTATCCCGAGCGCTTCACCGTGCTCGCGGGCGATGCCTGCGACACGCTGCCGGACCGCTGCGCGATAGAAACGCCGGCGGCGGTTCTCGGCAATCTGCCGTACAGCTCCGCCGGCCGAATTATCGGCACACTTTTGACTGTGTTGGGAACCGGGGTGGAGTGTGAGCGAATGGTGTTCACTACGCAGCGTGAGTTGACCGACCGCCTCGTGGCGGAGCCGGATAATCCGGAGTACTCGGCATTTACGGTGTTGTGCCGTATTCGCGCCGATATGCGACGGGTGCAGAACCTGTCCGGGGGCTGCTTCTATCCGGCGCCTCGGGTTAGCTCCAGCGTTGTGGCGCTCACCCCGCGTTACCGCGAGCGGCCGGTCGGCGACCTAGGCGTGCTGCAGGAGCTTCTGCGAGGGGTGTTCTCGTCGCGCCGCAAAACGCTGCGCAACGGTCTCGCGGCTACGCGCTTCACTGCCGTTCTGGGGCGCGATCGGGTGGAGGCCCTCCTGCGCTCGGCCGGGGGGGCTCCCGAACTGCGTCCGCAACAGCTGTCGCCCGAGGTATACCGGCATTTGGCGAACGCGTTAGCGGCGGCGCTCGCCGAGTAACTCGGCGAGCTCGCTCGCAACATTCCGGAATCGCCGCCGCCTCGCGCCCGCCGCCTCGCGCCCGCCGCCTCGCGCCCGGCTCCTCGCGCCCGGCTCCTCGCGCCCGGCTCCTCGCGCCCGGCTCCTCGCGCCCGGGCGGCCTTCCGCCGAGGCTTCGGTCTTTAGAGCAGCTTACAGTCCTTGAGGATCTGCTCGAAACTCGCTTTATCTGCCTCGCTCATCGGGCAGAGCGGTAAGCGATAGACTTCCTTGACTCGGCCGGTGCGCGAAACCGCGTACTTGATCGGAATCGGATTGGTGTCGAGGAACAAGCCCTTGAAGAACGGCAGTAAGGCGTAGTGCTCGGCGCGCGCGGCCTCTATATCGCCGGCGAGGAAGCGCTCGACCAGCTTTTGCATCCGCCCCGGTATCAAGTTGCCGGCCACCGAGATTACGCCTACCCCGCCGAGGGCCAGGATTGGGAGCGTCAGGTTATCGTCACCCGAGAGCACATCGAACTCCTTCGGCTTACGGGCGATCAAGTCCATTACTTGCGGCATGCTCCCGCTGGCTTCCTTCACCGCCGGGATGTTGGGGTGGGGAGCGAGGCGCAGCATGGTGTCGTTCTCGATGTTCTTGCCGGTGCGGCCCGGGATGTTATACACGATGTGAGGGATATCGACCGCGTCGGCGATTGTGCTGAAGTGGCGGTAGAAGCCTTCTTGGCTCGGCTTGTTGTAGTACGGTGCCACCTGCAAACTCGCCGATGCTCCGATCTCCTTCGCTTGGCGAGTCATCTCCACCGCTTCCATTGTGCTGTTGGACCCGGTTCCGGCGATCACCGGAACACGACCGGCTGCTTGTTCGACCACGATGCGGACAACCTCGATGTTCTCTTTGTGCGTGACGGTTGGGCTCTCACCGGTGGTGCCGACCGGCACGATGCCGGATACACCCTCGGAGATCTGGAACTCCACCAAGTCGCGTAAGGCGCCCTCGTCGATCGACTCATCGGCATTAAACGGTGTGATAAGTGCTGTATAAGACCCTCTGTACATCTTCTTCCTCCTGCTCTCGCGCTGCTGTGCTTATTGTTCGGTACTGCGGGCGATCAGGTCCGCAATAAAGTCATCGACCGTGAAAAACCCTCGTCGGCTTTGGAGCCACTCGAGCGCCGCCACTGCGCCGCCGGCGAAGCCGCTGCGGTTACGAGCGGAGTGGGTGAGCGAGATAGTATCAGCCGGCGAGTCTAATGTCACGGTGTGAATGCCCGGGATCGAGCCTCCGCGCACGCTCGCGACGTGCAACTCGTGCGGCTCAATCCGGCGGTGCAGACATTCGGTCACGATCTCGGTTTTTGCGCGGTTGCGTTCCACGATCTTGTTCGCGAGCGTCAACGCGGTTCCCGACGGGCTGTCCTTCTTCTTGGTGTGGTGATACTCCTGCACCATGATGTCGTACTCGGGAAACGAGTTGATTATTGCGGCGGCTTTTTCGGTGAGCGCGAACATCAGATTTGCGCCGATCGAGAAGTTCGAGCCTACGAGGTAACCGATCTCCGAGCGGCTCACTTCGTTCTGTACGGCGTCGCGCGCGTTTTCCCAGCCGGTAGTTCCTACCACCGCCGGAACGCCGGCCTCGATATAGGTGCGCACGTTCTCCGCGACTGCGTCGGCGAGCGAGAACTCGATCACGCCGTCGCAACCCTTCAGGTCCGAGGCCTTCAGTGCGCTGCTGTCCCCGCGATCGGGAACAGGGTCGATACGCGAGACTACGCTGTGACCGCGCGCGAGGAGGATCTGCTCTACCTCATGGCCCATGCGACCGTATCCACAAATCGCGACTCGCATTTTCAAACCCCCTGGCATAGGGTAACGGCCGAAGTGTTCACGATGTCGTCGACCGAGCACCCTCGCGATAGATCGCTTACCGGCTTCGCGAAGCCTTGCAGAAACGGCCCGTATGCCTCGGCGCCCGCAAGACGCTGCACGAGTTTGTAGCCGATGTTACCGGAATTGAGGTCGGGAAACACCAACACGTTGGCCTTGCCCGCAACCGAGCTACCGGGCGCTTTGCTCGAACCCACGCGCGGAACGATCGCGGCGTCGGCCTGTAGCTCGCCGTCGATGTGAAGCTCGGGCGCCGTCTCCCGCGCGATCTTCAATGCTGAGGTCACCTTCTCGACCGCCGGGTGGCTCGCCGAACCCTTCGTCGAGAACGACAGCATCGCGACAACCGGCTCAACCTGTAGGAAGGTGCGGCAACTCTCGGCGGCCGAGACCGCGATCGAGGCGAGCTGCTCGGGGTCGGGGTCCGGGATTGTCGCGCAGTCTGCAAAGATCATATGGCCGTCTACGCCCCATGAAGAATCCGGCATGCGCATGACGAAACACGACGAAGCATACTTGGTGCCCGGTGCGGTCTTGATGATCGAGAGCGCCGCGCGCAGCACATTGCCGGTTGAGTTAACCGCTCCGGCCACCATGGCGTCGGCGTCTCCCTCGCGTACCGTCATCGCTCCCCAGAGTAACGGGTCGACGATGTCGGAGGTCGCTTGCTCGAGCTCTACGCCTTTGTGCTTGCGCAGCTCATAGTAGGCTTGCCCGTACTCGGCAACTTTTGCGGATTCCGAGGGGTTCACGATCTGTACGCCGGCGAGATCTATACCTTCGTTCTTGGCGATCTCGCCGATCTCGGACTCCGAGCCGAGCAGCGTCAGTGAGCCCACGAGCTGCTCATCGACGAGCCGGCGCGCAGCCTGCACCATGCGCGGGTCGTTGCCCTCGGGTAACACGAGATTCCGTTTCAGCGACTTCGCTTTGCTCCACATTTGTTCAATAAAAGCCATGATAGCTCCTTTGCGTGCTGTTGGTTATTGAATAGATGTCAATATCCCACAGCATAACATGGGCCCGACGGAATTGAAATAGTATTGAGATTTCGGCTAAGATACGCGCCGATGACTGTTGGTATATACGGCCTGGGCCGATTCGGAAGTTTTTGGGCAACTCAGCTGAGCAAGCGGTTCACGGTCGTGGCGGCCACACGCAGCGCTACACGAGAGACGCCTCCCGGCGTTCGGCGTGTTGAGCTCGCGGAGCTCGGCGCTGCGGACGCGGTGTTTCTCTGCGTTGCAATCTCGGCCTTGGAACCCGCCGTTGCGCAGCTCCTACCGCATCTTGCACGCGGCACCACCGTGCTCGACACCTGCTCGGTCAAGCGATTTCCCGTGGAAACCATGCTTCGGCTCATTCCGGAGGATATCGAGGTCCTCGGTACGCATCCCATGTTCGGGCCGGACTCCGCGCGTAACGGTGTACAGGGCTTGCCGCTCATCCTGAGCGAAGCGCGATCCTCGCGCGTGACCTACCGCCGGTGGCGCCAGGAGTTCGAGGCACTAGGCCTCCGAGTGGTCGAGATGAGCGCCGATGAGCACGACCACGAGGCCGCCTACACGCAAGGAGTCACGCACGTGATCGGGCGGGTGCTCAAGGAGCTCGATCTAACCGAAAGCCGCATCGGTACGCTCGGTTATCAAAAGATCCTCGAGGTCATCGAGCAAACCTGCAACGATCCGTATCAGCTGTTTCTCGATCTGCAGCGGTTTAACCCGTACACCGCCGAGATGCGTGATAAACTCATACAGAGCGTCAGCAAGGTCGTTCACGATCTCTCGGAATCTTGACGCGCTTGGGGCGCGTAGTTACCATCTCTCGAAGAAGAGAGGCGACGAAGCGAGGAACCGCATGCCGGAGTGGCGAGTAAAAACTATAGATGAGTCGGAGATCGATACCGTTCTGGCCGACGATGTTGAGTTTGAGGGCGAGCTCGAGTTTGATACCAACGTCCTGATCAAGGGCGCCTTCAGCGGCCGGATCACGTCCTCCGGCGACCTGTTTATCAACGAAAGCGCCAAAGTAGACGCCGCAATTCGCGCGCGCCGGATCACGGTTCGGGGCAGCTTGAGCGGCGAGCTTGCCGCGCTCGAGCGTGTTGAGCTGTTTGATACCGCGGCGGTCGCGGGGAGTATCGAGACGCCCGATCTCATCGTCCAAAGCGGATGCCGCTTCAACGGCAGTTGCAGCATGAGCCAGGAGAAACAGGGCGCCGCTCACGGTTCCAGTGCGGCGAAACGGCCGGACGCCGGAGAGGGCGCATGATCACGCGCGGGTTTCTCCCGAGCGTGGCGTGGGGCGTACTGCTCCTCCTGTTCGGGCTGCTTGGGCCTGAAGGCGCATCGGCGCAGGAGCCTCCGGATGCGCTACAGATGTATCGTGAGGGCCGCTACACCGAGGCGGTTGAGACCACACGTGCCGAACTCAACGAGAACCCCAACAACATGAACGCCTACAGCGTGCTCGGGTGGAGTCTGCTCGCCTTGAATCGCTATCAAGACGCGGTGGAGTACGGCAACGCAGCGCTGCAGGTGTCGCGATTCGACCATCGCATTCTACATATCTTGGGCGAAGCAAACTTTCAGCTAGGCAACGATATAGAAGCGCTCGAGCGTTTTCAGGAGTATATCTCTGTTGCACCCCAAGGGAGCCTGGTGCCGCAGGTTTACCGCAATATGGGTGAGATTCTGATCCGCACTGGAGAGTACAACCGGGCCGATATCGCCCTCTCTACAGCGGTCCATCATAACGGATCAAACTCCGGGTGGTGGGCCCGGCTTGGGTACGCGCGTGAGCAAGCTGCTGAGGACGACGGAGCTCGCGCTGCGTACGAGCAGGCGCTCGAGTTGAACCCAAATAACTCCGCGGCCCAGGAAGGGCTCGCTCGCATCGAGTAACCCCTACACGGAACGTGCTATACTTGGTATTCAAATGTCCGCACTACTACGACGCGCCGTTGCCGGCGCCTGCTTGCTACTGGTTGTCTCGGTTCTACCCGTGTCGGCTGAGTACGAAACGCCACTGCTCCCGCGTGACCCCGCAGCCATGGCGCAGGGTGGTGCGGCGGTCTCGGCTGCGAGCGGCTATACCGCGCTGTTCTCAAACCCGGCCGGATTTGTTGGAACGCCTGGAGAGCTTACGGTTCTCAGTGCTCGCGGTTGGGTGCATTCCTCGCCGGCGCGGGCGCTCGAGGTTGCGCGCCTCGCGGCGAGCAACGCATCGATTGAGCCGGGAAGCAGTGCCTATGAAAGGCTCGAGCGCGATCTGCGGCGCAACGGCTTAGGCGTAGGCAGTAGCTTAGGCGTCGCGTACGTGGGGCGTGGGCTTGGCCTGGGGCTCGTTACAACGGTCGACGGTTTCCTGTACGGCGAATCCTTTGAGCTCGCCGCGGGTGAGGTAACCTCGGAGCTTGCGTTAATCGGGGGGTGGGCCTTTCCGTTCGAGATCGGCCCGGCGCGGCTGCAGCTCGGCGCTGCCGGGAGGCCGCTGGTGCGCGTGCATTCGCTGATCAATGCCGAGGAAACGCCCGATGCCGCTCCGGCGCTGGTTCAGCATGTCTTAGGAGTTCAGGCTCCCTACGACGGTGAAAACTACGCCGTTCTGCTTAACGAGACCTATTACGGATACGGACTCGCGATTGACGCGGGTGCCCAGTTGTTCTGGAATCGCTGGAGCTTGGGCTTGGCGGTGCGCGACATCGGCGATACATCGCTGACCTACTCCAAGACCAACCTTCGCGAGGTGCTCGATGAGCTTCGCGGACGCGCTCTGCCGTCGCAGGCGGAGGAAGACGAGGACGGATATCTCAAGCCCGGCACGCGCAAACTCCCGATGCGGGGCAGCGTCGGCATCGGGTACGAGCCCTCACTCGGCGGTTGGGACGATCACCTTGATGCCCGGCTGCAGCTCGAGTACGACGATCTCTTTGAGCGCGTAAACCCCGAGCTTCCGCCGGCCTCGCGAATCGGAGCCGGGCTCGAGGTGCTGGTGCGGCGCAGACTGGCGCTTAGGGCCGGACTCCACCAGGGATACCTCACCGCCGGCTTCGGCCTCGATCTTCCGGGGTTTGAACTCAACGCTGCGGCGTTCAGCCGTGAGACCGGGACGGATTTCCGGGATGAGAAAAGCAGCACCGTTGCACTCGAGCTCGCGATCCGCTTTTAGCGCAGAACGCGCGATTTCCGTGCTGCGTTAGGCGCTCGTGTAGGTTCCCGCGCGCGCAGTACACGCCGGCAGCGGACCTGCAGAGATATGGAGCTGCGGAAATACAGGGAGGGTAGGGAAATGGAACGACTTAGACGTTGGGTAATGCCGAAACGACATTGTGCCGATATTGGAGCTAAGATGCGTTCAGGTGTTCCGTTTTTGGCAGGTGTGGTCTTGCTCTTGGCCGCAGCCGTCGCTCTCGGCTCGTGCGAGCAGGCCTTCACCACGAGCCCTCTGTCCTGGCTCGAGCGCAACCCGGACAACATGAGCAAAGAGCAGCAGATTCGCTACGCTGAGGATGCGCTGCGGTCGGGGAGCACGAGCTCCGCGAGCAAAGCCTACGACGCGCTCTCGAAGAACGTCGACGGCGACGACCCGGCTGAGCTGAATCTGTTGCTGGCCGACCTTGCGATGAGCGCCTCAGGGTTCGCAGACACCACGGGGGACCTGCTGAAGCTCGCGTTCGACGGCAAGCTCAACAGCGAGCAGGACCTCCAGGATCAACTCGGCTCGAAACTGTCCGAGCTCGACTACGACTACATCGTGAAGGCAAAAGACCAGATTGAACAGGTGCACGCCAAGGGCCAGGTAGCGAGCGAGCAGGCTTATCTCGAGGTAGGGCTCGCGCTCGTGATGCGCGCTGCGAACGAGAGCGGCGGGGTCTTCGATCCCGATAATCCGGAGACGGCCGCTGAATGGGACCACGCAAAGGATTTTGCCGAGACTGCCGCAGCCGAGCTTCCAGACTCAGGACTGCTTGATGATTTTAGCGACTACTTCAATTAGTGTGCCTGAGTGTGTGAAGGCTACCCGTGTTTGAGCGGATAACGGGTTGGTAGGCCAAGATCGGTAGCGTGGGGGAGGCGAGTGACGGTGAGGACTGGAAAGCGAACACGTATTCGGATCTTGGCGGCGGTTGTGCCGGCTCTCCTGGCCTCGTTGGTCGCGCTGCCGCCGGCGCACGGATCGGACTTCATCGATCCCGCGCTTACCACGATTGTGCGTCCGCGTACCGCCGCACTCGGGGGGCCATACTCCACCTGGGACGAGGGTATCGCGACGCTGTTCGCGAATCCGGCCGGGTTCGCGTTGTCGGAGCAAGAGTTTCAGATCACCGAACTGTCGACCTGGGTATCGGGGCCGGTGTTTTCGCTCTCGAGTGCGATCGCCGAGGCGCTCGACGGCGACCCCGAGGACGTGCTCACCACACCCGAGGTGACCGATCTCACACGTAACCTCTACACCCGCGTCGGCCTTACCGGGCCGGTGGCGCTCGGCTTCGTCGGCGACGGCATTGGTTTCGGAGTGTTTTCGGACGGTGGGCTCGGAATCGAGACCGTCAGCGGACGCACGCTTGAGATCAGCGCCGAGGAGCGCATGCTCGCGCTCGGCGGCGTGGGGTTCCCGATGCCGCTTCCCCGCGGTACTCCGGGTCGGCTCTACGGCGGGGTGCTGATGAAGGGGTTCATGCACGGCCGCACAAGCTTTCGTGAGGATCTGCTCGATATCCCCGACCTCATCGACGACGCCGATTTCGGGCGTTTCACCGATGAACCGTTTGTGCTCACGACCGGGGTAGGTTTCGATCTAGGAATGCGCTACGACCGCAGCGAGCGCCTCGCGTACGCAGTAAGCGCTCAGAACGTGCTCGCCCCCGCGGTCGAGACCAGCTACGAAACGCTCGACGCCTTTCTAGACGGCGAGAACGCGACCGATCGCGAGCGCCTCTGGGCGCCGCTCGAGCTAAACCTCGGTGTCCGCTACCGCCCCGAGGCCCCGGAACGTCTGTCGGGTGTGAGCCGGGCGACGCTTTATTTCGACTATCGCGACGCGGTCGATTTTCTCGTGCGTCCGGATGAAACCGACAACATCGCGCTCAAACCGGCTCTCGGCGTTGAGGTCGTGATGCTCCGGGTGCTCGCGGTGCGTGCCGGGTTCGCTCGCGGCCTGCCCGCCGCCGGGTTCGGAATAGACGCGGGCCCGGTTGAGGTCAACACCGCGGTATTCGGCTCCGAGCTCTCGGGCGAGCCGGGGTTACGCTCGGTCTTCAACGCGATGCTCGGCGTCCGCGTTCGCTTGTAGCGCGCCTTTGCCGGCCGCCGCGCGACGTCGGCTCTCTGACAACGTCGGCTCCCTGAATCGGCCGCGACAAACCGTTGACACGATCAAGGCCCGGTTGCTATAGTGCCGCCGATCACCACATCCGGAGAACGTCGATGCGGTTAGATCGAGCGGGCCGCTAGCTCAGTTGGTAGAGCAACGCCCTTTTAAGGCGTGGGTCGATGGTTCGAATCCATCGCGGCTCAAACTTCCCGAGAGATTTTTCCCACCGGAGCGGCGTACACCGCGAACTCGTTCTCGCCGTCGAGCCCGATCAGGGCGTCGAGCTTGTCTTGATCGTACGCGCCCACCGCACATGTGCCGCAGCCGATGTCTTCGCACGCGAGGTAGAGGTGGGCACAGACGTGACCGGCATCCATCAGGATCAATCGCAGGCTCTCGAACGCATAGCGCCACTCGGAGCGGTACGGGACCGCAGCCCAGACGAAGTCCACGGCCCCACCAAAATGGTGCTTGAGCAGCGCCTCGTCAAGCTGGTCTTCGAAGCCGTCCGTTAGGCGTTCAACACAGAGCGCGTGTTCGAACGGAAGGTAGCGATATAACCCCGGCTTCAGTTCTTTGACGCGAGACACGAAGAGATACGTCTCGAACGGGTGCCGCGCCCCGCCGGACGGGACGGTTCGGAAACTCGCTTTCTCGGTGTGTTTTCGCACCCCTTGAGTGGCCCAGAGGAGGTACGACAGCTCATCTATGCTGAGCGGCTCGTCGCTGAAGCTGCGGTGAGAGCGGCGGGCTTCGATCGCGTCCTTGAGCGCAACCGGGTGCGTAAGGGTCCGATGCGCCTCCGGCAGCGGAACAACATCTCCTTGGCATGGCTTCTGCATTTCGGGCACCGGCGTGCCTTGTCCCTGGTGAGTCTTCTCGCGGTCGAGTTCCGGCCATCGCGTCTTGAGCATGGGTCTGGTGTCTTGGGGATCGTATGACGGCATTACTGCTTACTCCTTTTGTGGCGTTGCGACGTCACCCCAGTATCGTATCAAAGGCGTTGTGCAGGGCGCAACACGCGGCCGCGGCGCACGGGCGCAACACGCGGGATCCGGAACAGGCCGCTCGTGACGCAGCCCGGCCGCCGGATTGGCTACACGTATTGTGCCGCCGGCGGTCAAGGGCTTTATAGAACCTGCATCACCGATACTGCTACAAGAGTTATAGGTCGAGCAGTCCGTTGAGGCCGGCATACCGCACGAGGTCTACCTGATTGCGTAACTCCAGCTTGCGCATAAGGCTACTGCGGTGATTCTCTACGGTACGTTTGCTAATGTACAGATGTTCGGCGATCTCGTGCGTGAGCATGCCTTGGGCGACTAGTCGAAATATCTCTCGCTCGCGCGCGGTGAGGCGACTGAGCTGCTGAGAGGCTGGTTCGTCGTGATCCCTATCGTTACCGGAAGCCCCGGCCCGCTGCTTAGCATGAACCTGGAGGAACAACTCATTACGGCTTACCGCCGTGATTGCCTCTACCAAGGTCTCGGGGGCGGTGTTTTTGGTGACGACTCCACCCGCACCGGATTGCAACGCGCGAATGATCATGGCGTGCCCGACGGCGTCGCTGCAGACCAAGATGCCAGCGGGGGGCGCGCAGTCTCGGGCGGCGCGTAGCAGCTTTTCGAACTGCGGCTGAGCGCTCTGCCAGTCTACGAGGAGCACCGAAGGATTGAGTGCTTCGATCTGTGATAACGCTTCCTCGGAGCTTGCGGCCTCACCGACGACGGTGGCGCACCCGGCGTTCTCAACCGCGCTTCGCAGGCCGAGTCGAAAAGTGCTGTTGTCGTCCAAAACAAGGACCTTCGGTACATCCATTTTCACATCGTTTATTGGTTATGTTACTTATAAATTTAGCACTACTGGACTTAAAGCGATATAGGTATAATCGCTCATTTTGCGGCGCAAACCGCGGCCTGCCGCCGGCGAGGTGTTTCTTTGCATTATTTTGACGTTGTGTGGACTCCGTATTGATACGCGTACTGTAGCTTTCAGGTAAATACGCATCGGAACATTGAGTCTTTCGATGAACGGAAAGGAGAACATACGTATGACAGGCACACGACGCAATCTATCGATTATTCTGGCAGGCTTTCTTGCGGTTTCAATGTTCGCGGCTCCCGCGTTCGCTCAGTTCGACGAGCCACAACAAGCGCCGGATGATCCCATGCAGCAACCCGAGGCGCCTCAGGTGGAGGTGGACTCCAACGAGCTCGATCAGTTCGCGGGCGCCATGAACGAGGTGCAGGAGATTCAGATCGACTCGCAGTCCCAGATCGAGGCACAGATCGAGGATTCGGAGCTCGATCAACAGCGCTTCCAGGAGATTCACAGCGCGTCGATCAACCCACAGGTTGAGGCGCCGGAAGACATCTCAGACGTGGAGCAAAGCGAGTACGATAATCTGCTCGATGAACTCGTAGAGGTTGAGCAGGAGGCGCAGCAAGAGATGCAGGCGGCCGTCCAGGACGCCGGACTCGACGTTGAGCGCTTTAACGAGATCGCGACCGCGATTCAGCAAGACGATGAGCTCTGGCAGCGACTGCAGGAGCGTATGGAGTAAACGACTCCTCGAGTCGTAATGACGACTAACACAGCCCCCCACCCGCGGCCCGTACGCATATCGTGATTTCACACCGAATTGCGGCGGGCCGCTTTTCTTGCGACCGCAGAGCGTTTGCAGAGGCGAGGCACGCGAGGCAACGCAGCGCAGCACCAGGGCTCGCGCAGATGGACGGCTTGACAGGTCTACGCCGTTTCGGTATTGTACGCCGTAATCAATCGCGTCTCCTTCGTCTAGTGGTTAGGACACCGGGTTTTCATCCCGGCAACAGGGGTTCGACTCCCCTAGGAGATGCCGAAGAGTCGAACGAGGCCGCAATCTGCCCAGGTTGCGGCCTTCTTTTTCGTGACACGAGTTTTGTGGGTGAGCGCTCCGCAGAGCATGCGCACCCTGGAACTCCCACCTCCGTCGGCGGTTATCTCCATTTACTTCGTGAAATAGCGACGTTTCGGGGTGTTTGGTCGTGCTGCAGCCGGTGCCGGACCTGGGTTCTCTCTGCAACCTGCGTAGCCCACAAAACTTGTGCCACGAAGTAAGAGTTGCACGCAACCGCCGAGGATTCTAACTCAGCGGTTGCAGATCTGCGAACATAAACGGAATAAGCTCCGACACCGTTGGATGTGGAAGCACGGTGTTTTCGATCGCAGGGTAGGGAATGCGGTTCTGTACAGCGAGCGCCATCATGCCGATGATCTCGTCGCCTCCGGTGCCGAAAACCGTGGCGCCGAGAATCAGCTGGGTCTCGGGGTCCACGAGTATCTTGATTATACCGGCCGTTTCCGCCTTCTCACGGGCGCGGTTGATGGTACGCATCTCGCGTTTCGCGATCTTTACAGGCCGGTCGAGGGCGCGAGCCTCGGTCTCGGATAGCCCTACGCGGGCGAGCGGAGGGTCTATGAACATCGAGTGAATAGGCGTTCGGGAGAGAAGCGTGCGTCGCGGTGTCGCGGTGGCTGCGTCGTCCGCGGTGCCGGCCGCCGGCTGTGTAACCTGGTCCATGAATACCTGTCCGTCGTGAACCGAGGTGTGTGTGAAAGCGCCGTAACCGTTTACGTCGCCGAGCGCGTATACGTGTGGCAGCGAGGTGCGTCCGTACTCGTCGACCTTGATAAACCCGCGCGAATCGGTCTCGATACCGGCCGCATCAAGATTCAGCGAATCGCTGTTTGGTATGCGTCCAATTCCGATCAGAAGGTGCGACCCTTCGACTGCGTGCTCGCGTTCGCCGCGGCGGTACCGCACGCGTGGGCCCTGTGAAGCGTTTTCGAGTCTCGCAATCTCAGCCGAGGTCTCGACCGTTATGCCTTCGCTGCGCAGCACCTCCTCCGCAATCTCGGCAACGTCAGGGTCTTCTCGGGTTATCAAGCGATCGGCACGCTGAAGCACGGTTACGTCGCTACCGTATCGGCGGAACGCCTGGGCAAATTCGAGGCCGATGTAGGATCCGCCGATCACAACGAGGTGGTCCGGTAACTCGGTCAAGTCGAGAATACCTTTGTTGTCCAGCCACGGCACGGTGTCGGCGCCCGGAAAGCTCGGCGCGCGCGCGCGCGTTCCGGTGTGGATAACGATGCGTTCTCCTCGGATGCGCGCATCACCCACCGCGACGGTGTGCTCGTCGACGAAGGTCGCCCAACCGGGGTAGAACGCGGTTGCCTCCTCGAGCCATGCCTGAAAGCCCTCGGTTGCCGGATTTCGCATCGCGTTTACGCGTTCGGCTACTTCGGAGAAGTTCGTGCTCACCGACCCGACGTGAACGCCGAAATCGGCGCTACGGCGCGCCATGTGCGCGGCTCTGGCACCGGCTACGAGCGTCTTTGTGGGCGTACAGCCATAGTTTACGCACGAACCCCCGACGCGGTCTCCTTCAACGACCGCGACCGAGAAACCGCTCTGCAGCAGTCCCGACACTATCGTGCCGGTGGCCTGCCCCGTCCCGATTAAAATAACGTCGTATGATTGCATATACAAATAATAACCCGTTTCCGGCGGTTTGTGAACCGCTCTTCCTCAACTGTTGTCATGAATCGGCGAATATCTCGGTGCCGAGTCGATCCTCGAGCATCCGAACGAATCGATGCCACTGCGCTTTTTTGGCTTGCTTATACGCTTCCCGCAGGTGGCCGCATGCCTCGCGCTTGAGAACGGCCGGCGAGCCGTGTTCGGCGGCCGTCGCGGCGTCGGCGGCTCGCTGCAGATAGCGCGCGAGATGATAGTGTGCCGGGATGAGTGTATTTACATACCGCGCCTCGGCGGCTATGGTGAGCGCCTTCTCGAAAACGGCCCGAGGGGACTCGATCTCTACCTCATAGTGCTCCCCTATCTCGTGCAGCTTTTTTGCGGCAAGCTTCGATCCGGGTCCTCCGGTTGTGAGTGCGCGGGCTAAACTGAGCAGCGCGAGCCCGTTCTCGGGATCACTGCCGGTTTGTTTTACCGCCTGCATATGATAGTGCGCGAGCGCGATCACCCGATCGAGATCGCCGACGCGCGCATGCAACGCGGCCAGATACGAAAGGGGGTAGGCGTAGTATCCGTGCGCGCCGAGCGAGCGGGTGAGGCGAAGCGAATCCCTCAGATACGAAAGCGCTTTTCTGTTCTCACGCATCTTGTAGTAGGTTGCGCCGATACTGAACAGCGTGTAAGCAATAGCGAGTTGTTCGCCGATGCTCTCAGCGATCCGGCGTGCCTCGGTGAAGCGCTCGATCGCGGTCTCGAACTCACCTTTGCGGTCTGCGATTACCCCGAGGTTAAGCACTGCGGCCGAAGCCCCGCTGCGATACCCGGTGTCTTCGTATACGCGCAGTACGCGATTGAAGTAGCGCTCGGCGTCCTCGAGTTTGCCCTCGTACTGTAAGAGCAGGGCCATGTCGTATACCGGAAAGGTGCTCAGTTGGCTGTCACCGTATTCGCTTAACAGCTCTTCGGACCTTCGGTAGAGCTGCAGGGCGGCGTCGAACGCGTTGCGGTCGCGCAGGATGACGCCGTGATAATAGCACGCGAGTCCCTCGGTGCGCCGGTCTTCAACGGTGCTCGCGAGCTTTGTGGCTTGTTTTGCGTGCGTCTCGGCGGTATCGAGCCGTCCCAGCGACCAATACGCTCGAGCGAGCGCGGTATGTGCCTCGGCAAGGCCCGGCGTGTCGGCGTGCCTCTGCGCCTCCTCGACGGCGTCCATGCCGGCGGCAACTGCGTCGCGAGTTCGCCCCATGCGTTGATAGATACGGCACAGCGAGTTCAGACTCGGAACGGCTTCTTGGGGCAGTTTCGCGAGCCGCGCCAGCCCGAGGGCGTAGGTCAACGAATCGGCGGCTTGCTCCCAATCGCCGGTCATCTCGAGGAGTGCAGCTAACTCAAGATAAGCGGCCAGCCGCTGACTCGGCGAGGGCGATTGCAAGATGAAGCCGCGTAAAAACTCCTTCGCATTCGTGTTTTTGAAGTTGTCTCGCGCGTACTCGAACGCCTTCCAGCGGTAGTGAAGCGCGCGTTCGCCTGCGGCTGCGTGCTCGGCGTGGTATGCAAGCTCGGCGGCGTAGCGCGGATCGTTTGCGTGCTCATGCTCGAGAGCCTCGAGAACACGCCGGTGAATATCGGTTCGCCGGCGGTCGAGCTGCATCGAAACGATCGCCTCACGAATTAAGGGTTGAGCGAAACGATATGACCCTGTGGATGATCTGGTCCATAGCCCGTGATTCTGTCCGTCGAGAAGGGTGCGCTTTGCTTCGTCGTCGTTGAGAACCGAGACTATGAGTTCCGGCGCGAACTCCTCACCGATTACCGCGGCGATCTCCGCAGCGGATCTGATGTGATTCGGTAACGAATCGAAGCGTTCGGTCAGCACCTCGAGCACCGTTCGCGGAACCTGCTTCTCTTGGGCTGCGGGTTCGTATCCGTTCGGCCCGGCGCTTAGTCCCCCGGACTCAGCGAGGTACCGTAGCATCTCGGTTGCGTAAAACGGGTTGCCGCCGACGCGGCCCATGATGAACTCGGCCAGAATCGGAGAGGCGGTGCTTCCGATTACGCGCGTTGCGAGTTCTTGCATTGCGCTCGAGGGAAGCGCACTCAGGGCGAGCGATTCGTATCGAACCGCATCCGGCATGCGGAGTAAACCCGCTGATACCGCCGATTCTCTGCTGAGCGCGACGATCGTAAGAGGCTCCGAGGCAAGCGCAAATATCGCTCGCTCGAGCGCCTGCAAGCTGTCGTCGTCGACGGCGTACATATCCTCGAGCACCACTATGCGGGGTACAATCTTAGAGATCGCCCAGAGGCCGCCGATCGCAGCTTGAATCATCATCTCAAAGCGCCGCCGGGGTTCCTGGCTCTCGTACTCCGGTTCGCCGTGCGCACCGGTAAGCGCCGGGATCGCCGCTCGGTAGTCATGCAGGTGCCGGCCGGCCTCCGGATCCTGTCCGCGAACGGCATCGACGAGTTTCGAGGTTCGTGATTCAAGAGTGCCGGTTTGTTCCTCGCCAAGCCCGAGCGCGCTTTCAATCTGCGGAAACAGATCGGAGAAGAGATTTAAGCTTCTTGAGAGCACCGGGTCGGCTCGCAAGGTTACAATCGGGGCGTCGTCGGGTATCGTTCCGTATGCTCGGAGTTCTGCAACAGCGTGCTCCGTCAGCTTGGTTTTGCCGATTCCGGACTCACCGGTGATTTCAAGGTACGACAACCCGGCTTCCACCCCCTCGGGGCCGTTGTCGGGATCGGCGGCTCGAGTGTCCTCCCGAAGCGCCGTCCGATTAGGTACGGCAGCGCTTTTCGCGGAAAGCCGGCTACGCACAATCGCCACGTCATCGTCGCGTCCCACGAAATGCTCGGCCCGCCTCGTATCTGAGCGCGCTTTCGACCGACGCTGCTCGCCCTCCGGCAAAAGACGCGTTAAGGTCAATGGTTCTGAGTATCCCTTTAGCTTGACGTTCACGGCGCCGGGCTCGATCGACCCCGATTCGAGATGCTGCGCGGTATCGGCATCGAGATACGCGCTGCCCGATTCAACTGCGGTAGAGATTCTGGCGGCGAGGTTCACCGATTCGCCGATCGCGGTGTAGGTGCCGCGTGAACGTCCGCCGACGTACCCGGTATACACCGTTCCTCGCGCGATCCCGACGCGTGCGCGCTCTTGCAGTGACTCAAGCACGGTTTCGGCAAACGCAGCTGCGCGCCGAGTCTCGCTACCTGAAGCCCGAGGAGCACCGAAGAGTATCAGCATCATACATCCCTTGTCGCTGAAGTCGAGCACATCGAAGTAACCGCGAACGCGTTCGCATGCGCGCAGCACAGCCGTCACCGCCGAGGAGATATCGTCGTGCTCAGGCTGCACCTCGGCCGATACAAACACGCTCGTTACTTCGCGAAACTCACCGGCGCCGTCTTCGGGAAGGTCGTCCACAGTGCGGAAGCGCCTCCGGGTTTCGGGCCGCGGCTGCGCAGTCTGTTCAGAGTGTGCGGCCTGTTCGGGTTGCCCCGTTGGTTCCACGGGCGCGGCCGGCGCATCGGCAACGGACACGGATCTCACGATATGCGAGGGCTCCGAACCGTCTGCAGGTTTCGCTTCCGCCGTCTGTCCCGGTTCAGCCGCGGACTCGGGCTTAGCGGGCACGACCGTAACCCGAAACCGTTCCGAGCTCAGGGCTGAAAGCGTGGCTGCGTTCTCGCTCGAGATCCGGATCTCACCCGGTGCGGCTTTCTTCTGTTGTGAGAACGCTGCGTCCGTGCCGGGGCCGCGAAAGTACCAGCTTAGACGGGTATGCTCATCGCCTACGATACCCCAGTTGATAAGGCCGCATCCGATGCCGAGCGAGGCGTCGAGGGCAAACTCGCCGAACCCGGTCTTTCGGATGTGTTCGCGAGCGATCACGCCTCGGCAGGAGGTCGCGGCGAGTGTTGCGCGCTGAAGCGCGGTAAGATTGCCGCCGCCGGCTACGCCGGCAGCATCTGCGTGCGGCGCTTGCGTGGTGTGCTCCGGGAATACCGCGAGAAACGCATCTCCGGCAAAACCTGCGACGAAGCCGCCGAGACGGTGCACCGAATCCAGCATCGGCGAGAGCATTGCGTTGAGAGTGTCCGAGATCACCTCCGCGCCGCTTCTGCCGTGAGCCATGAGCTTTGCAGTAAGCGGTGTAAAACCGGAGATATCTAAGAAAACCGTTGCGCCTTCGAAAGAACCGTCGTATTGCTGTCGCTCAAACTGGGTGGTTATAAACTCGGGCACGAACGCCGGCTTCATGGTTTGCTCCACACTGCTTGAATTATACAGTCCTTCGGCATGTGTCACTCACTTGCTTGGTGAAAGGCCCGATACGAGAACAAGAAGTGCTCTACCGCCAAAGCTTGCTCGAGTTGTACCCCACTGTAACGACCGGAGATGCCGCGGCCGGTGATGCTCCATGTCGTTCCGGTCTCTCGATCGCGGAAAACACCGTCCTCGCGGTCGAAACTCAGCCGACGTCCCTCAGCCTCGGCGTAAAACGCTGCGGCGCTGCCGACGTCTTTGCCGTCGGAAATGCGTTGTGCGTCCAATGCGCTTGCCGTACCGGGCTGTCCGAACACCACAATGGCTTCACCATCGAGCTCGAGCTCCACGATTCCCTCCTCGTGCAGTAGCGAGTACGGCACCGCTGCGACCGCGTCGCCGTGATAGACCGTAAGAACACGCTCCATCGGGTTTTGGTCTTCCGGAACCACCTCGGGCCCCCGATACAAGAACGGTCGCTCGGCGCTGTCGTATCGCAGGTACGGGTTCCGTCCGTAGTTGCGCCGGTAACCTGTGTCACGCGAGAGAACTTCGGCTTCGGGATACGACCTGCGCACGTCACGCCACGACAGCATACTGGACGGCAACAAACGCAACCGCTGACCGGCGAACTCGCCGGCGATCGCTTGGCCGCTTGCTTGAATCCACCACGACTCGCTTGTGCGATCGTACATAATCATGTTGCTGTAGATAAGACGCCCCGAGACCCCGAACTCAAACACGGTATCGTCGAAGCGGCGGTCGAACACCATCCCGGTGTTGCAGAGCGGGCAGTACGTAACCGCTACCGGTGTATCACCGACGGTGTCGTTCACGATCTCGTGCCAGGTGAGGATCTGAAGCGGGTAGACCCGCGCTTGTCCGCCCGCCCGATATAGTATCACCGGCTCGTTCTCCTCCAGCCACGCCTCGGCGCTTTCCACCCCCACGAACTGCGGCTCGTCTATTGAGGGAATACCGTCCTTCGGCGGACCGCCGGCGACGATATCCTCGTACGAAATCGCGGCGCGCGAAAAATCGGTTCGGAAATCGCGTCCGGTGCCGGCGGGGGCGGGCTGCCCCTGGTACTCCTCCGGCAGCTCAACCTCGGTCCAAGTTCCTCCCTCTG
>Ga0207421_10000540_pt1 | contig 48670 bp, 62 predicted proteins | sample SodLakKL_010_SED_4_FD_187542 | JGI IMG/M metagenome (GOLD analysis project Ga0207421, IMG submission 187542) | Alkaline sediment microbial communities from Lake Tanatar, Kulunda Steppe, Russia - 8KL_010_SED (SPAdes) (version 2) | ecosystem: Environmental > Aquatic > Non-marine Saline and...
TGCAAGTAGCGCTTGGGTTGACTGATATCAGCGGCATCGATGGCGCCACGACTTGCTACGGCGAATTGGCGCCGGGCGACGTGTTGCAACGCACGGATGGGACCACGGCTGTGGTGTCCGAGGTTTATCATAGCGGACACCAAGACGGGCCCGTGCGGATTCGCCTTGTAGTGGGACAACGGGCGGCTCTACGGCGAATTGAGACTATCACTAAGCCTGCCCATTGGCGCGTGTGGCGCTACGCTGTCGACCTCTGGGAATTGGGAGACGAGCTCGGCGAAATAACTCCACTTGCGGATAAGGCCAAGGCCAAGGCTGAGTCCTAAACCTCCCTCCTCGGCTGGTGCTAGTCCGCGGTTCAATTCCGCGGCGGGGGTTGCCCTAGTAGTGGGATGGGCTCCACACTACATTTAGTCCTAACATAGGATAGCATTATGCAAATTTTCATCGCAGAAGAATCGACTGCCGCCGTCCGTCGCGCACTGGAAGTCGCCGCCCCCCGCTTGGTCGGCGACGACGATGGCAGCATCACCGTGGATAGTAAAGGCGTCATCGGCGACGACGATGGCAGCGGCGCCGCGGTGCCCGTGACCGTGGTGGGCATTTTCGCCGATGAAATGAGAGATTGCGGACCGGGCCGTCCTCCGGCATTCATCGGGCAAAAAGAGAGTCCGATCGTGGAGGTGGCGCGACGCTATCTCACGACTACCTGGGAGGTTGCTGGCTCCACGCGGGACGGGCAGATTACGCCCACCGGGATTCAGGCGGTTCGCGTGGAGGTGGCCGCCGAGGACGAGGCGACGGCCTACCTGTACGCGGATGGCTCGCTGGTCCGTAAGTCGACGGACGAGGATGGCGCTAGCGGCGCCGAAGAAGACGAGGAGGGTGATGATAGCTGAGCAATAAACGAAGCGCTTAGGGAGCCCGCTAGGGCTCCCACAACCGAAATTTATACCGAAGAGAGGGAAGCATGTTGCAGCTGAACCGAGAACAACTCGAAAAATTGGCAGAAATCGGCACCCGCGAAGAAGAAAAAGCGCTGCTCAACGGGATCATCCACGACCAGTGGGCGCGCTTCTTGCAAGGGCTGGTGGACCATCCTCGGGCGCGGTGGCGTTGGGACGACGACTACCAGCACGGTGGCCAGAGCGGCAATATCGCCGCTACGGGGCTGGTCTACAGCGTGAATAGCAAAGGCCACTACGGACAAGCCACGGGCCTTATGCTGCGATTCCATAGCGGGGCTACGTACTTTTATCATGATTCCATTTGCTATCATGGTGGCAAACTGTGGGGCTTCTTGCACGATGGTATCATCACCGACGGCCTTGTGCCTTATCTCTATGGCGCGCATAGAGGGAGTGCCCTTTTGGAGCTATTGAAGAGCAAGGGTACTTGCTATAAGCAAGTCCAGCCGGGCACCGAAGCCGCTGATAAGTTGCTCCTTAGCAGTCGAGTGGACGAATAGCTAGCATCGAAACCAAGCGCAAAGGGCCCGCCTTGATAGGCGGGCTCTGGCATTCCACCTACAGACAAAGGCAGCACAATGACAACAGAGCAAGCTCGGCACCAATCCGTGGACGCCCTATGGACAATCTTACGCAAAGCTTATGCGCAAAAGGGCATTACGCTTGAGCGGCTGGAATATTTGCACCCCGATTTAGAGTCGGCATACCGCTTCACTATAGTCAGTATCATGCAACAAGTGGGCATAGGTGAGCATGGTGACCTTACAGTTAGCGAAGCTGTAATTATAGTCCGGGAGTTGGAACAACGCAATGTCAAACTACCATTCCGCCCGGGGGTAAACTGGAATGAGTGACAGTAGTGATATACAGTGCGCCCTTCAGACAATGGATGCACTGAATGGAGACGCGGCTACAGTCCACCCTAATGCTATCTCTACACACCCGCAAACTCCACATATGGAGTGTGGTAAATATAGAATAGTCCCAACTTTAAACGAGGGATATATCATAAGAGAACAAGGCCAATGGGAGCCAATATCCTGTAGCGTGGCAACTCCAATGGCAAGTGGTCCTGTCCTATTCGTGCTCTGCATCGCGATAGCTTATCAGCTAACTATAAAGCAGAAACGCTAACTATAATCCCCGCGGGTTAAGTGCACTCCAATCGGAGCACGGGCCCGCGGGGCCACTTTTACGAAACTTTACATTCTCGAATCCACCATGCACAAACCATGCCAGCCAGTGGGATTTTCTGAAAATAATCTGAGCGGTGTTTCACCTCTGAAACGAGGTGTTTCAACAGTGAAACAACAGTGGGGGGCAAGTATCGTGCCAAGCAAAAATTTTTTATATTCCGCCTTCCAATTCTGCCATAATCCACCGCCCACTTTCAGACTATCCGCCCTTATGACAAGCCGCCCTACAGAGCGCACCTCCTGGACCGTAGGAGCCGAAGATAATTTTTCCGCAAGGGGGGTGCACCCTTTCAGCCAAAACGCCGTCACAGCCCGTCACAACCGCCCCCCTTCAGAGCGGCAAAATTTCGGAAGGATAGGGCTGTTACAATTTGTAACGGCGGAAGGTCGGCGCTTAAAGGCTTGCTATACTAGGCGGATGGGACCCCAAGAAGGGGTCCCCCTGTTTAGAGGCCGGAGCTGCCTCCACGAGAGATTTACCCAGAATCGCAACACACACCTACCGCGGGGGCGTAGCGCGGGTACACGCGGGGGCGCACGCACGTAGGCAGGCCGAGATACTGCGGAGAGGACCCTGAGAGTAGCAGCAGGGCCTATCAGAGGCATTCAGCAGGCAGGGGGCATGCCAGCACACCCGCAGCAGGGAAGAACGGCACAGGCCGCCCTACAGACAAGCAACATTACACCTACTCCGCCATCGGACGCGCCCGCCCGCGCATAGAGCCGCCGCAGCTGGCACACTTACTCCGCCCTCTGACCCGGCGGTCCTGCCATAGCGCAGTGCCTCTAGGGAGGCGCAGAGCTTCAGAAGGTCAGCAGGCCCCTGTCACAGCGCCCGCCGGCCCGATAGCGTGGCGCCAAGCGCAGCGCAAGAGCAGGCCACGCCTAGAGCTTAGGGCAGCGCACGGAGAGGCCGCACGGAGGGGCAGCAGGCCCGCAGGCCCGCCCTGTGACGGCTGTGACGGAGTGTGACGGCAATGTGACGGCCCCCCTGTCACAGCGGCTCGCCCGCCTATAGCCCCGTTTAACGCATCCGTGCACGGGCAGTGTGACGCTGTGACGGCTCTGCCCTATTACTATATATATAAAACATGCTTTTTTCTTAAATTCTTTCCATTTTCAAAATTCTACCAATATAAGAGAGGGGTGTCACAAACGTACAAAAAATTTCTAATCTGGCGCTATTACTGGATTTCCGCTGTGACACCCACCCCGTCACAGTGCCGTCACAGGCCGTCACAGCCGTCACAAATTGCAGATTCCCTAATGATCTCGGGCACTTAACCCCGTCACAGCCCCCGTCACGGCCAAAGACCACAAGGCTTGCTAGCGCGCTCGCAGAGGGAGGCTTATCACAAACCTGAGTCCAGCGGGCTGTTATCCCTAATACCTTTCGGCTGTGTGTCGACAAAAGGAGGTGGCCTAGCGGGCTATATGGGACCCACGAGGTGCGTAGAGAGTGATAAGAGCCCCTGAGCTCCTCCTACCCCTCCTTGCGTAGATTTCGTTACTGTGTAGGTTTGACCTTGGATGGCCCCACTTTACTGACCAGAGAGGCTTATATGCAATTCGACCCCGAGGCAGCAAAACAACAGATACGCGACCTCCATAAGAGGGGGCTCAGCGTCAAGCAAATAGCAGAGAAGACGGAGCTACACCACACCGCGGTGAGTCGGGAGCTATACGGCCACGACCACTACCTCATCCAACGGCGGATGGTCAAGCTGCTCGACAAGGGCTATAGCCGCAGGGAGATAGCCAACAAGCTCAACGTCGAATATGAGTTCGTCCTGACAGTGCTCTCGCGGGCAGGCCGCTCTGGTAGCGAAGATCGGCGCATGCTCTCCCCCGGCGACCGAGAAGACGCGCTAAAAATGTACATGAACGGGGCCACCGCGCACGAAGTGGGAGAGAAGTACGACCTCGCCGCACAGACCGTCTGGAACCTCGCCTCTAAACACGGCGCCCAGAAGTCTGGGAATGAGGACTGGGAGAAAGACGCCATCGCGTACCGCGTACTTGTCAAGCGCCAGCGCATGACCACAGCGCTACAGGGGCTATCGATGGGCCGGAGCACGGCGGTCTGGTACCGCTTCAAGGACCCCATCACCAACCCGGAGTTCTACCGCAAGCATGGCATCACCTATGACGATATTAAACACCGCTATCGCTTCAAGGGCACCACGGCAGAGATTAGCCGCTATTGGAAGGTCTACGTGGATGTGAACGAGAACGGCATGTCCTATACGGACGCGCAAGAGAAGTACGCCATCACCCGCTACAAGGTGCGGGATTCGGCCCAGCTGGGCTCAGTCAACGCCTTCGTGGCCTGCTGGGAGCTCGCCCTCCGACGGGGCCAGCTGCCTATTGGCGATAATCATACGTCTGATGGAGGCCAGTAATGGGAGAATTTGGGCCATCTGACTGGGACAAGGCCATCGAGGTCGCCAAGTACCGTGCTTTCGGCTACACGCAGAGGGAGGTAGCAGCCAAGGTGGGCGTAAGTGCCCCGACTATCTCGCGCTGGGAGAATAGCAGCTGGTGGGGGCAGGCCATCGAGGAGGCGAAGACGGGCGAAATGCGGGAGCTCGCAGGCCGGGCGCTCAATACCGTCCGCGAGGCCATCGAAGAGGGCGACGTGACCACCGCCCGCTGGTACCTAGAGCGTACAGAGCCGCGCCTCTCTAAGAGTGGGAGCGGGGGAGGCAGCAGCCACAATGTGCAGGTCAACGTCGGCGTGGCCGGCGGGGGCAATGCGACCACGGAGGTTATCGAAGACGCCAACGGCAACACCCGCCGTATCGAAGATATGTCCGAAGAGGAGCTACGGGAGCTCGCCGGCGAGGACACTAAGGGCGAGATTATCGACCTCCAATTCGAGGAAATGAAGGGGGAGCTCAATGCCGATTAGCTCTAGACAGCGCGCGCAGCAGGCCCGTGCAGAGAAGGCCCGCCGGCGCCTTGCCCGCGTCAACTTCCGCGACTTCACACACTATACCTTTGAATCCTTCAAGGAAAACTGGCACCACCGCCGCATCATGGAGATACTCCACGGGGCAGCCAACTTTGACCCGGAGTACAGGAAGACCATTATCACCGCTCCGCCCCGGCACGGGAAGAGCGAGCTCGTAAGCGTTCGGCTCCCCGCGTACTTCCTCGGCAAGCGCCCAGAGCTAGAGGTCCTCCACGTGACCTACGGCGACGACCTCTCCGAAGATATGGGCACCAAAGTGGGCGACGTGCTGGAGACCCAGCGCTTCCGCGAGGTGTTCCCCAACTTCCGGCTGGAGGGCCGGAACACGAAGCAGAAAAAGCAGACCCACAAGGGCGGCTGGTACCGGGCTATTGGGCTCAAGTCCGGGGGAATCACCGGGACGGGCGCTAACCTCCTGATTATTGACGACCCTATTACCAACCGTAAGGCGGCGGAGAGCCCCAAGACTCGTGAGCATATCTGGGAGGCGTTCCAAGACGACTTGCTCTCCCGCATGGAGTTCCCGTGGGCGATCGTTGTACTGGCTACCCGCTGGCACAAAGACGACCTCACCGGGCGGATACTCGACGCCGACGATAAGGATGAGTGGAACCATATCCATTTGCCTTGGATATGCGACTACCATGAGTACGATGAGGAGCACCCGGATTACGACCCGCGAAGCCCCGGCGACCCGCTCTGGCCCGGCGTGAGCACCAAGCGCGACTACGCGGCAATGGAGGGCGTTAACGTCGACCCGCCCAGCCACGAAGAGCTCGTCCAAATGGAGCTGGAAAAGGCCGAGAAGATGCAGCAAGACCGGCCCTATAAGTACTACTCCCTGTACCAAGGGCGCCCCATTGGAAAGTCGGGCAACCTCATCGCAGAGGCGTGGCTCAAGCAGTACAACTCCACCCCGCAGAAATTCGGTGCTTACTGCCAGAATAAGATCATCTCTATCGATGCAAACCAGAAGGCCAAGGCCAAGTCTCAGACCAGCTCTGACGCGGCCATCGTTGTCGGCGGCCGGAAGGCCGACGGGAGCCTTGCCCTCCTCGATGCGGACTGGGGTAACTGGTCGTTTATCCAACTCAAAAAGCGCGCCAAGGTCATGGCCGAGAAGTGGCCGGGCTGTGCGCTCTTGATTGAGAATAAGGCAAGCGGCGCTGCGCTTATCAACTCGCTGGAGGACGATTACAAAGTCATCCCCTACGAGCCCAAAGGCGTGGGCAAGGTCGACCGGGCACTGACGCTGGCGGACTGGGCGGAGGCCGGCAAGGTGCTGCTGCCCACAAGAAAAAACGCCCCTTGGGTAGAAGAGGCCCGGACCATCATCACCGAGTTCCCTTCGCACCCAAAGGACGACGTGTTGGACGCGCTAGCCCAGCTCGCGAGCCACTACGATAGCCGGTCGCACGGGCTCCAAGAGCTGCGCCGCGTTACTGGCTATGCTGATCGGTAGCCCCTTCCGCTAGGCAGTGGGCGCCCACGATCTCTCCGAGCAGGCATAAGGAGGAAGATAGCGCCAGCAAGGTATCGTGCTCTTTCCCCGACCGCAACGCCTCCTCTTCATAGGCTTCTAACATGCGTTTGGTTAGTTTAAGCAGCAGGGCCAGCTCGCCCCGCTCTAATAGGTCAACGGTTTCATTAATGTCGCGCACAATCCGCTCTGCGGGAACGTTGGTGCCCATATCAATTGAGCGGTACATGGCGCGGGCAACCAAATCTTTCTTTACGGCATCTTTCATCACTAAACTCCGAGGTTAAAATGGCTAATGAGCAGTTCGAGGCTGTCCATGACAGCATCAAAAACTATATCACGAATGTCGGGACGAGTAAAGACCCGATAGAGCATGGGCGGCCATCATACGGAGAAAGGCTGACCCCTAACGAGCTCGATGCCGCCTTCGTACAGAATGACTTGGCCCGGCGTATCATCACCGAGCTACCCACGGACTCAATCCGCACCGGCCTCCCGCCCATGGTCTACGCGGACACCGGGGAGAAGGTGGAGCTTCCCTTTAGGCAAGAGCGCGAGCTCATCGACAAAATTAAGATGGGGGCTATCAACGGGCGCCTGTACGGCGGCGCTTTCATCTTGTGCATCACCGAAGAGACCGAGAACCTCGCGGAGCCTATCGACTGGGATAACCCGCCGAAGGCCGTCAACACCATTGGGCTAGACCGCTATGAGGCCGTGCCCACAGAGTGGGGCAAGGATGCCTTCCGAGAGGACTTCCAAAAGCCCCGCTTCTACTCTATCCACCCCCAAGGGCGATCCGCTAAGCATAAGCGCTACCCGCGAGTGCACCGCAGCCGGCTCCTGCCCTTCCACGGGAACAAGCTCCCCAAGCGCATTCGCAAGCGCAACCAAGACTACCACGACTCCGTGCTACAGGTTGTGTGGTCTTGCATCTCCCGCTATGTCCAGTCTGAGAAGTCGGTGGCCAATATCATCAACCGCTTCGAGATTGCCACTATGTCCATCAGTGGGCTGCGCGATGCTATGTCCACAGAAGAGGGCGTAGAGATGGTGGAAACGCGCATGGATATGCTGCACCGCAGCTTGTCTATACTCAAGCTTGCCATGATCGATGCTGACGCCGGCGAACAGTATAGCCGACAGTTCGCACAGGTGAACGGCTTGGAGCTCCTGCTGGACCGGCTAGCCCAGTCTGTGGCGAAAGCTGCGCGGTATCCCATGACCCAGCTGTTCGGTGAGGACAGTGCTGGCATACGCGGAGACGACGAGGCCGGAGCCAAGGCTTGGCGAAAGCAGGTAGAAGAGTACCAGATTAATGATTTACTTGACCCTACCCTGCGACTGGTTAGTGTAGTTACTGGACGTAGAGTTGAGCCCGTGCGCTCTGCCGATGGCACCGTTAGATGGGGCCTCGCAGAGAGCCCTCGACCCATCGACCAAGCCCGAATTGATGAGAAGCGAAAGGACTGGGTTACTGGGCTACTGACCGACGGCGTTATTACCCTCCGAGAAGCCCGCCAACTCATGGCACAAGACGAAATTGACTGGAGTGACTACAGTGAAATTGAGGCCGACGACTACAGCGGCGAAGCAGAGCCAGAGCCGGGAGTGGACCCTGCTGAGGGACCGGGCACCGAATCTGGAGCCCCTGAACCCGGAGGCGGAGTATCGGTATAACCGGGAAGCGCCAGAGCGGCCTGCCTCTGTAAAAGAGCTGCCTAACGGCTCTTGGGAAGTAGAGGGCTATCTGGCCGCCACCGGCGTACTCACCTACGAAACGGACGTGCCGGAGAAGCCCTTCCAGTACGTGCCGGAATCGACGCTCAAGGCCTCGCTCGACCAGATTGCCGGGCTCCCGGTTACGATTGAGCACCCTCCGGGCCTGCTGGACCCGCAGAATATCAAGGCATACATTGTTGGAGTGACCAAAGAAGCTAAATGGGACGCCGATAAGGAGGCAATATGGGTTAAGCTGATTTTGTATACAGAGGAAGCCCACGAGGCCCTAGAGGATAAGCAGGGGCTATCCCCCGGCTATCTGGCTAATGTCGTACCCGGCGCCCCCGACGGCGTAGATGCAACGCATACACAAAAAGAAAGACGCTATAATCACATTGCTATCACGGCTGCTGGTCGTGGAGGAGAAGAGATGGCCCTACAAGTAGATTCGGAAGGACTCATCGCCAACTTTGATGCTGCCGATGGCGGCAAAGACGAAGAAGAGCAAGAGGACGAGAAAGACGAGAAGCATGACGAGGAGGATGAGCAAGAAGAGGAGCAAGAGGACGAGAAAGAAGAACAAGAAGACGAAGAGCCCACGCTAGATGGCGTTATGGAGACGGTCGACGCGCTCCGGGCGCAGGTGGATGAGCTCAAGTCTACAGTCGATGCTATGAACGAGGGAGAGCAGACGGACTCTGTGCCTGTACATAAACAGATGCAAGAGTATGTTGGAGCAGTGAACACTGCCCGGATGCTCGGCGTCCAGTTTGACTCCGAAGATGATGCCGCGCAGATTAAGCGGAAGGTTGTCCAAGAGCGAGCGAAACGCGACGTGAGTAACGAGCGCCAAGGCTACATTGACGAGAGATATCGCGCCATCGTCGATATGAACCCCCAAGCTGATTCTGTAGCGCACCTGTCGGCGGCCTTCGGCGGCAGCCCCTCGGACGACTCGCTGAATCCCGCTGAGGCCCTCGGCGACTTGCCCGCCCCCACGAACCCCTTCGACTCCCCCAAAGGAGATAAGTAATGAGTATTGAACAGAGAGCAGTACTACGCAACTTGCCCAAGGGGAACCTCGGGCGCATCCTTTCGCCTCCGTACCATACGGAAGTGATCAACATGCCGTTTACGGAGCGGACGCCAGCTTCGTTTGACTTCACAGTTATGGAAGCTGAGGCTGGAGACTATACCATCGTAGTTGATGGCGAGGCCGTGACCTACACCGCGGAGTCCTCGGATTCTGTCATGGATATTGCCGAGGGGCTGGTCGATGCAATCAACGATAATTTTATCGCTTCCGCCTCTGTTGTCGCAGAGGGGAACCAAGACGATACGTTTGTCCTGACGGGCAAGTCCAAGCTAACTACTTACGACGTGAGTATCCAGTCGGGCGACCTCTTGCTTACGACCACGGACGGTGATATGGGCGAAGCCTTCCCTGTGGCCCATCCGGTCTATGCTGACGACGGCATGGCCTCGCTTGAGCCTCCCGAGGGCACTTCCCACGTTGACGCCCTGATTGGATTCAGCGCCTACCGCTATGACTCTGAAAAGATGACTATTGGCGGCAGCGGCCTGCTGGCCGGTACCGGGCTCGACCTCTTCCATTACGCGCCCTCGGATATTCTCGTTATCTTGCGAGATGGGCGAATCTTGGTAGACGTGCCGGGAGCCAAGGCGGGCATGCCTGCTTACCTCGGAGTGGACGGCGACGATGAGCACCAGTTGTTTGCCGAGGACGGCCCTGACCGCGAGGCAGTTCCGGGCCTGAGCTTCGATGAATCCGACGAATTGCGAGTGAAACTCTAAGGAGAATATAATGACGCTTTATAGTGTACAACAAGACAGCGCTCAAGGGGGGTTCCGGCCCCGCCCCGATAGTCCTATCGGGGAAGAGCTACAGCAACAGTGCTTCGACTCTGCGGACGTGCTACATAAAGACCGCAAGAGCTCGCAGAATAAAGAGGCTAGCCGCCGGTTCCAAAAGAACCGTGCGTTTGCCTACGAGTTGCTGCAAGACGCCAAGAACAGCCCCCGCTTTGGCGGGCTCAATCTCGACTCTCGGGACCTCCGTGCCGAGGCCGCTGGCTTTGCCCGCGAGCTAGAGCATGTCTACTCGGAGATGAATCGGGACCTCTACGCGCCTAATAGCGCGTTCGAGCTGTTTGAAACTGACACTTCTCCGCCCGCCGGCAAGAAGTATCACACCGTGCAGCGAATCAAGCACAAGGGCGATGCGCACTACTTCCGAGGCGACTCCAGCCGACGGGGTAACGCGGACGTGGCGACCACTGAGAAGCGGTTCCCCATCCACCCCATCGTGACCACCATCCGCTTCGATTTCTTCGATGCGCTGGCCAATAACTTTATGGCGATGGACCTTGAGCGTGAGCTTGACGAGGCGGCCAGCCAAGTCCTCATGAATTTTAAGAATGACAAGACGTTCTCTGGCCAAGACGACCTCGAAATTCGGGGCATCTTCAATTACGATTGGAACCCCGAGGGAATGGCCTCGATGGACCTTGAGGACAGCACCAACCCGGAAGGGATTATCCAAGAGGTGGGCCAGCTCTTCAACCGCGCCTATAACGAATCGCGCCAGCGGTTCTATCCCAACCGCATCATCGTGCCGCCCAGCACCAAGCAGGTGTGGAAGCGGACCTACCGCTCTGCGCAGTCTGACAAGACGGTGTACGATGCGATTATGGAGAATAACGAGCGCCTCGAAAGCATTGAGACCGCGCACGAGATGGCCGACTACGGGCCTGACGGTGCCAAGTCGATGCTGATGGACCGCAAGGGCGACCGCGCGACGATCTCCAACGTCATCCCTGCCCCGCCCTCCATTCTGGAAATGCAGCGCACCGGCTTCCAAATTGAGATTCCGATGTTCATGCTGGACGGCGGAATCATCATGCGCAAGCCCCTCAACACGTACCTCATTCACTGGAGCGAGTAATGGCTATCATCCGCAACCACACTGAGAAGGCGTATCTCATCCCCACTAAGACCACAAAGGAGGCCCGCGTAAGGTCTGTTGTTGTGGCCGACAACAAGCCGGTGGTCACCTACGACCATATCGAGTACGAGGCCGCCGGCGAGCCGGTCGAGCTGGGGCCTGCCCTAGAGAGAGGGCGCTCTTCCGATACGGAGGTCACTAAGGAGGTGGCCGAGTACGTCCGGGAAAACGAGTTCTTCAAGAAGCTACTCGGCTCGGGCTCGCTGACCATCATGGAACAGTAAGGAGTAGTTATGGGCCAGTCTATAGGCGAGCTTTTCGAGACTCTAGTCCCACAGGCTAGGGAGCTATCAGAAGAGCAACAAGAGGTGTTCCTCAATCTTGCAGCAGCGCAGATTGACAAGTCCATCTTCGGGGGAGTCTATAGGCAGGCCCTTTGCTACCTTGCTGGCCACTTCATGATTATGTCCCGCAAACGTGATGGCGTGGGCGGGGCGCTGACCGGGCGACGGGCTGGGGAGGTCTCGGAGAATTACGGCGACCCCATGGTAGTTGGACAAGGAACGCTGTCTTCCACTTCCTATGGTATCATGTATCGACAGCTCCAGCGCAGCAGAGTGGGCACGATGGCTACGGTGTCCGGGGGCAAGCATCGATGAAGATAAAGAAGTTTGAAGTAAAGGACAACGATAAAGGCTACGCGGCCTTCCGCGACCGCCTTGACGAGCTCTATGGCAAGTTTGACCACCAGATTGGCTTCTTCGATGCGCCCGACGATATAATCGAGAAGGCGTACATTAACCAATTCGGAGGGGTAAGCAAAGACGGCTGGAATGTTCCGGGGCGCGCATTTATAACTGAGTTCTGGGACCACTCAAAAGATGCCATTCAGAAGATGATTGTCGGGTATTATGAGGAGATAGCCAAGGGGAACATCGACTACGATAGCGCCGTTGCGGAGATGCGGGAAGAGCTGACCAACATGGCGAACACGTACTTCGCCAGCAACCCGCTAAGCCCTCCGCTGAGCCAAGAGTGGCTGGAGGATAAAACCGGCCCCCACCAGATGAATGACACAGGGGCCATGCTCGACCACCTGACGCTCCGTGTAGAGAAGCCGGGTCCCTCTCCACCGCCTCCGCCGCCTCCTCCACCGCCGCCGCCGAATACCGGGGGCCGCCCGCCCAGTCTAAACATCGGTAAGTCTATAATGTCGCTGGCCCGCTCGCTGATGGGGCCGGCCCTGTACGAAGGCTTCGGGCAGCGCGCACGGGCGGAATCAAAGGCCCTCCGCTCGACCACTAGAAACTATACGCCCGGCGGCACTAGGAACCCCATGAGGGACCTCGGCCGCTCCGACCTCTACAACCGGGGCCGCGGCCATTTCCCAAGTACTGCAAGGGTACAATAATGACTTCATTCGTTGGAGAAGAGCCAATCATAGTCCTGCGGCGAACGCTCGTGGGCCAAGACAAGGCCGGCAGGCCCGAGGGCATCGAAGTTGAGACTTTCGGCGAGAACCGCCCGGTCGTGCTCGCCACGGTCAACCCGGTAGCCGGGGAGCTCTTGGACAGCATCCCGCCCGGCGAGGAGCTGGCGCACCACCGCCAATGCATCACCAACTTTGCCCTGCGCACAAGCGATGAGCAGCAGCGCACTTTCCCCGACTGGGTAGCTTACCGGGGCGACGTATATACGGTACGAGATATAAAAGCCTACGCTCGCGTTATCCCCTATACGCAGGCCCACTTGCGGCGAGTTAATGTGGTGGAAGCCGAACAAGAGATGCGCCACCATATGGACGACTACCACGGCTCGAAACTAGAGGCCGCCCTACAGGGAGATTTAGGATGAGTATACCTTTCGCGGACTTCGAGGATAAATCGGATTTGCAGGTTACGGCCACGCCCAAAGCCAACAAGGTCACGGCTAAAGATATAAACCAGCTCCGGGATGCGGCAAACACTGCACTTGCTGCGCTCAATGACTGGGCGCTGGGCCAGCTATACACCCGCGAAGAGTTCAGCGTCTATATCGCTAATAGCGCGGACTACTTCGAGCTGGAGCCCGCCGGCCAAGCATTTACAGGAAACGAGGGCTTCGATAGCGAGGCGGGCAATGGGCTCACGTACACAGGATCGCCGCGCTTTTTCCGCATCAGTTCTATTGCTACGCTGGAGGGGCCGAGTAACCGCACCCTCCGCTCTGCTATCCTCAAAAATGGGGTGCCCATTGAAAACTCAATCAGAGAGTTCCGCACTGGCCAAGGCGGCTCAGCCTTCGGCACTATCTCGGCTGGCGTTACGGAGCTCGTGGAGGGCGACCGAATTACTGTTGCGCTCCGCGCCCCGGCGCGCGCCGACTTTTCTGTGGACGTGCTATCGTTTAGCCTTGGCGCTTTTGTAGCCAGCCAGCCTATCATGGAGGTGCCGGAGCTATGAACCTCGAAGAGATAGTAGGATCGGAGACGGTAGATGAGCAGCTACTCCAGCTACTCATGGGCTGGATTCAAAACGTATTCGGATATGACGACGAGAAGCTCCCCCAGTATTTCCGGTACGCAAGCCGCGGGACCATCCGCAATTTCCGGGAGCTTATGCCCTTCGTCGTTTACTGGTTCCCGGTGCTAGATATGCATATCGGGCAGGATGAGCTCATTCCCCGGCCCGACGAAGACGGTTACGCTTTAACAGGAGGCCGCGGCGGAGTAGTTTCGATGATAGGCTTCGGCAAGGCCACTGGCGAGCTGCTCACGCGACTGAGGGCCGCCGCCATCCCGGAGTTTAACACCGAGGGCTTCGACATTACGCCAGCCGGACCCAAAAACGATATTAGTGAATTTACCGACGCTTCTATTGACCAGAGCTGGGCCGCAGACTTCAACATCACGTACCGCATATCGAGTGACGGTATCTTCGTACCCGCTAAGTTCGCGCAGTCTACAGCAGATATAGACTTCACCATACAGTAGAGGACTACAATGCCCGCTAAATTTGACCAGTATGTACTCCAGCTCAACTTCAACCTCGCCCCTAGCCCCTCTTTTGCGGAGGGCTTCTCCCCCTACTTCCTAGTAGAGGAGCCAGAGTTCGACAGCGGGGAAGTCGTATCGGTGTTTAGCCCCGACGACGTAAGCGAGACGTGGGCGGACTACACGAAGGAGCTTGTAGAGCTCTGCTTCCGGCAGAATAAGACGGCCACGCCCTTGCAGCTAGTGGGGGTAGGCGAGGGCGAGGCTGAGGAATCGCCCGGACAGAGGTATCTCGATGCGGCGCAGGCCCTCCAAGACGAGTTTGTGCCCATGCTGTGCATGCAGTCTATCGACCCCGCGGAGAAGGAGCCTGTTGCGCTCTTTTGCGAATTGAACGATATTATCTTCGTGCCCAAAACGGAGGGCGTCTTCGGGGATACGCCGGGACCGGAGTTCGAGGATGTTGAGGACTGGGTGGCCCCGATTGAAGTGGGGGAGTACGACGACGAAGAATGGCCCGATGGCCCGCCCGAAGCCGAGGCCGCTGTGGCCCGCTTCCTTGCTGCCGACCCCGACCGCAATGCCAAGCCCTTCCAGACCATTGTTGTGGGCGTAGACTCTACCGGGCTGGAGCTCCCCATGGGGAATCTTGCGCTGGAGGAGGGCTGGAATTTCTTTTCCGACGACCGCCAAGACAACACGTGGCTAACCGGCGGGACTACTGTCTCCCGGCGCCAAGTCGCAGAGCTCATCGGCGTCCTCGTCTTTAAGCAGCGCTTTCTGGAGGCACTGGCCGCGGAGCTTGTGCGGCTCGACTCCGAAGATGGGGCCTTCCCCATTAGCGCGGAAGGTCAAGAGATGGTCGGCACGCTGGCCTTCGGCGTATACGATCGGCTGGCGGGCGCTGGCCACTTCGTAGAGGGCGGCTTTGAAGACCGCGATGAGGAGGGCAACCTGCCCGAGATTACCCCTGACCATATTGCGAGCGGTACGCTGCCCATCGAGTTCCGCCTCCAGCACCAGACCGGCGCTCTGCGCATCGGCGGCGATGTCAACTTCCAGCGACAAGCTATCACTTAAGGAGATAACCCATGATTATGCCAAGCCAGTTCTATAACTTCCGAGCCAACGCCGTCATGATTGGCGGTGCCCGAATCCGGGGCTTCGGAGAAGATGGAGGCATCGAGTACAGCTTTGACTCTGCTATCCACGAGAAGATGGTGTCCCCCGACGGGCAGACCGTCTACTCCAAGCAGAATAACTACGACGTACAAGCTACCATTACGCTGCATGCCCAGAGCACCGGGCACCAGTGGCTATGGAATTTGTTACAATCGCAGGTGTTCACCACGGATAATCAAGGCATTGTGCCCATCCCGTTCAAGCATATCGACCAGACTAACGGGGACCTGATTATCTGCCCTAATATCGTGTTTATGGACTTCCCGGAGCCGAACAAGGGCCAGAACGTCTCTAACGTGGAGTACGTTATTGACTTGCCCAACGCCGCCTTTACCATGCAGCAGGGCGTCAAGAACATCCCTAATCAGCTCTTGGGCAACGAAGAGTAATCAACCCAGCATATAGAAAGGAGATAACATGGCGAAAAAAGAAATTAACGGCCACACTTATATAGTCGAGCCGCACCCTGTCCGAGAGATCCAAGGCTTCGCCCGGCGCTTCGCGGCGCTAGCCAGCGGCCCAGTGCTCTCTATGCTGGGCGGGGCCGCGGAGAGTGGCGAGGGCATGGATATGGAGCTCTCTAAGCTCGACTCTAAGGATATTCAAGAGTCGCTCTTGTTCCTCGTGGACAATATCAGCGACGACGAGCTCGACCAGCTGTTTGAGTACACCCGCAGAGATGGGGCTCCGCTGGCTAACGAAGTCAATTACAATGAAGCCTTTAAGGGCAAGTGGGCCGACTGGTACAAAGTGCTGGTATTCATCCTGCGGACCAACGGGTTCCTTGATTTTTTGTCCTCACCGTAGAGTCGAAGCGGGAGCGGGAAGCGGGTGGTAGCCGCCTCTCTAAGGGCCAGCGCGATGCCCGGAAGGAATTCCGGAAGATACCTGACCCGATGTTCCCGTGGTATGTACAGGTTGCCGGTAGCGACCACATAGAAGCTACGATAGGCGAGATTAAGACCCAGTGGTCGCTCCGGGAGCTCGTCAGCGCTATCTACTACGTCCGCGGAGTAGACAAACTAGAGGAGGAGCAACGCAAGAAGCAAAAGCGGCAGCAAAGGCGGAGCAAAGTCAAGACTAAAGGCAGAGGCATGAGATGAAACTGCGCGAGCTATTCGTAGAGATGTCCGTGGAGGCCGACGACGATGAAGTCGAAGCCTTTAACGACTCTCTCGACAACTTAAAGAACGCGATGGGCCGCGTGGTTAAAGGGGCCGCTAAGATGGGCGCCGCAGTTGCGGCAGCCACCGGCGGCCTCGGCGTGCTGGCAGCCAGAGAATCGCAGCTCGCAGAGGAGTTTGTCCGCACTAGCCAAGCCTTTGACTTGGGCACGGATACCTACCAAGAGCTGCGCTTTGCCTTCCAGAGCCTCAACGCAAGCTCTGACGACCTCCATGATACCATGGGGAAGCTAGAGCGGCGCCTTGTGCGCGCTAACGAGGGTGCGGCCCAGTACCAGCGGACCTTTGCGGCCCTCAACATCGATGTTCAAGAGTTCTTGGATATGCCGATGGAAGAGCGGCTGATGGGCTTCTTTGATGCCGCCCGTGACGCCTCGGATAGTGGCGAAGCGCTGGGCCGCCTGAGCCAGATTCTCGGCTCCGACTTGGCCCGCCGGCTCCTGCCGGGTATCAACGATACCTCCGGCGCTATGGAGCGCTACGTGGCCGTAGCCCAAGACGCCGGGCTGATTATTGAAGAGGAGCTCCTAGACAACGCGTTAGAGGCCCAGTTTTCTTTCCGCCTCCTCGGGGCGGCTGTCTCCGGCGTTACCCGGAACATCGGCGTCCGGCTGGCGCCGGCGTTTGCCCGCCTATCTGACCGTATCACCGATGCTATTGTCCAAGTAGCAGACTATATACTGATACTGGCAGATAGCTTCACTAACTTCATATCCGGCGAGTTCGAGCACTTCTCGCAGATGTTCGAGGGGCTCAACACCGTCGTCCAAACGTACTTGGGAGGCTGGACGCCTATAATCAAGTTCCTTATCGGGGCCTTTGGCACGCTGGTAGCTGTGATGTCTGGAAAGGCTATTTACGCTGCTATCATAGCCGCGAAGGTGGCCCTCGCCAAGTTTGCCGCGGTGGCAGGTGTTGCCTTTGCGCCGGCTATCGCCGCTATCCTCGCCATTGCCGCGGGGCTTGTATGGGGCGCCCTGCTGATACAGGACTTCATCGGGTGGTTCACGGATGCGCAGACCGCTGTCGAGCGGCTTGCTGAGCAGTCTGATTCCGATATGAGTTCGATGGTTGACGCCTTCTACAAGGTGGCCGGCGCCGTGCAGTCTATCTGGCGCGTAACGGCCACTATGTTCGGCGCGTGGATGATGCAAGTGCGCACTATGGTGGCCACTATTCAGCGGATATTCCAGAACCTCACTCCGCTCTTCTCTCTGCTGGTGCCTATAATTGTGGCGGTGGCCGGAGTGGTCGGCATACTCCTCGGCCTGATTATGAATTACTTCGCCATGCTAACCAACCTCGCGCTCCTCGTCATAGAAGCCTGGAGCTGGGCGGCTAAGCAGGTGATGCGTGTGGTGATGCCCGTGCTGGGCGCTATCGGCGACGCTATCGGCTTCATGTTTGACCAGCTGGGGCGGCTTGCCAGCCTCGCTTCTAACATCCCCGGCGTAGATATGGGCGGCTCCGTAGAGGTAACCCGCGAGGAGGCCGAAGAGCGGGCGGGTACCGAAGAGGTAGACGAGGCCGGAAGGCGGGGCATGGAGGGCGGCGCCGCTAGCCGCGTAGACCGCTCCCGGTCCGAATCCCGCTACGAAGAAAATAACAACTTCGAGTACGAAGGGCCTACCTACAACATCGAAGGCGGGAGCCCCGAGGAAATAGCGCAGGCTGTCAATAAGCGAGAAGAGGACCGCGTTAAGCGGCTAGAGGATGATTATGCCCGTACTTGAAAACCAAGAGACCGGCGAATGGCTGATGTTTGACGGCTTCGAGTCGGAGACTATCAGCTACCCGGCCAATGTCACGGACCACCCGCTGGAAAACAGCAAGTATGTTGTCGACCACATTCAGCAGATGCCGTACACGGTAGAGATAACGGGGCTTATATCTAAGAACATCTTCGACCGCGGGCCTGACCCCGAGCTGGGCTATGGCGAGCAGCGCCATCGGCTCACCCGCGACTACTTCGAGCGGTTAAAGGAGGATACGCTATTTACCTACATATCTTACAGCCTCGGCTACTTTGAAAACTTGGCCGTGGAAAACGTGGACCTTGAGACTAATAATGATATGTCCTCGGTGCTCAACGTTAGCATCACGCTCAAACACGTCGTAATTGGGCGCACGGAAGAGGTGGAGCTCCCGCCCATTATCGAGCCGGAGCAAGAGATCATGCTGGACGCCGGCGAGACACCCGCAGAGGAGGCCGATGAGGGCGCCCTGCTGCGTTTCGGGACGTGGCTAAACTCCGGGCTATTCGGCGAGGTAGACCAAGACCCGCCCACGCCCGAGGGAGACGAGCTAGACGACGCCCCGCCGGAGCCACCGCCGCCCAGTGGTATATCTGACGTGCCCAGTGTTGGGGCAGGAAGTGGAGGAGCTGTATAATGAGACTTCGAGAGCTAACTACGCTACCAGATAACGCAAAACATCGCATCTATGTAAGTATCAACGGCGTCCAGTACCTTATGGAGTTCGTATTCCGTAGCCGCTACTCGACGTGGTACCTGACGCTGAGGGAGCCCGGAGGCCGGAGGCTTGTGTCCGGCGAGGCCCTACACGGAGGCCAACGCCTATTCGACCTTAAAGGGCTGCAAGGCGACCCCTTCTACGTCCTTACGAAGGCGCGCACCGACCGGGAGACGCCGCAACTAAACATTCCCCGCATCCTAATACTGGACCGCTATGAGCAATAAGCAGGACAAGCTATATAGGGATGTCCGGCTACGCATGCTGGGCACCGAGTACAAGGACTTCCGCATAGACTTTGATATCCGGAAAGACTTGGCCGGGGAGCCCAACGAAGCGAAGATCCATATCTACGGACTATCGCCTGAGACTAGGGCGAGAGCGCTGGAAAATGAATTTGACACTGTAATCCAGCTCTATGCCGGGTACGAAGGCAACGTAGCGAAGCTGTTCGAGGGCCAGCCCATCCAAGAGGGAGTGACGGAGGAATCCGACGGGCCAGACAAGGAGATTATCATCGAGGCCGCGGGAGGCCGTAGCGTAATCAAGACGACTAAAGTCAGCTATAGCGTAGACCAAGTGCGCACCTACCAAGAGGCAGTTAATGAGTTTACCATGGTAGCCGCCCGCGGGAACCCGCGGCTAGCCGAGCGGCCCATTGAGATTCAGCCGGACCTGCCCAACGGCCATAAGCAGCTGCCCGCGGGGATGGTGTACTCCGGCAACTTGCCCGAGATTGCTGATAGCTTGGCCGAGGACCTTGATGCAGATTGGAGCTTCCAAAACGGCGTGTTTGTCTTCTTGCATAAGGAGGCCACAAGGCCCCGGCCCGGCCCGCTGTTTAGCGACGAGACGGGGAACCTCATCCATGGCCCCTCGCCGAAGGAGGGGGGCATAGAGATTACGGTGCTGCTAGAGGATATAGAGCCCGGCCAGCAGTTCAAAGTTAAGAGTAGGACGCGGCCCCAGAAGAACGGGGTCTATAAGGCGACCTCGGTGCACCATACAGGAAGCCGATATGAGGACAATTTCTACACTACTATCGAAGGGCGAGCAGTATGACTGTTAAATCAATGACAACGGGGATAAAGAGCGTAATCAAGGGCATGTTCCGCAGCGTCTATACTACGCTGCCCGGAAGGGTGGAGGAGTACGATAAAGATACCCAGACCGCCAAGGTGAAGCCCCTGATTTCCCGGCACTACCTAGACGCTAAGAGGCTTGACCACGACTACGAAGAGTATCCGGTAATCCCCAATGTGCCCGTTATCTTCCCCGCCAGCGACGCCGGGGGCATGACCTTCCCGCTGTCCGCGGGCGACCGGGTGTGGATACTGGTCTCAGCCCCGCCGCTTAGCGAGTGGCTACAGCAGACCTTGCCGCGAGTAATCAACCCGTTCTCTCGGCGGCGCTTCGACCTCTCCGATTCCGTCTGCCTGCCCGGCCCGCGCCCTCCCGGCGACGCGCTAGAGGCAGACAAGGTGCACGATGAGGACGTGACTATCTACTCGGAGAGCGGGCGCCTACGTGTAGGGAGCTCTGCGGCTGAGCACCTGCTGGTGCGCGTGGACAAGCTGCAAGCCCAGCTGCAAGACTTGAAGCAGGCGTATGATGCGCACAGCCATAGCTACACCCAGCCGGCTACGGATAGCGAAGGCGGCACCACCAGCACCGGCAGCCCGGATACTACATTCACAGTTAGCGAAGACCTAAATAGCGAGACGGTATATGTCGATAATTAAGTGGGACAGCGAGAGAGGGGCCGACGTAAGGAAGTCTGTTGAGGGGCCTCCGGCAGCAGTGCAGCGAGTTTTTATTCGACTAAACACAAAGTCTGGCGAGTATATATTGGACGATAGAGTTGGCCTTGACTGGGACAAGTGGCTCCAGAGTATGCCCTTCCCTGTTGAAGAGGCAAAAGAGTTTATCTTCGCTGCTATACAGGATACGCCCGGCGTCGAGAAGATTACCGGCCTCGATATGGAAGTAGACCCCGAGGACGCCAGCGTCGATATTCAGCTGCGGCTACTGCTAGACGGCGAAGAAGAGCCCCGCAATTATACTGTACACGTAGGAATCTGATATGTCTTTCATTGGCCCCGGCGGCCCGGAGATACCCACAGCAGCAGAGATACTGGAGATTTATCGTAATACCTACGAGGGAATAGCGGATGAAGAGCAAGACTGGGGAGAAGACACCTTCCTCGGTGCCCATAGCATCGCCCACGCGCAGATGCTTGCACCGCTAGGCGCCACTATCCAAGATTTGTGGGATTGCTTGTCGCTGGAGTCCGCTCCCGGCCCTGCCCTCGACAAAGTGTGGGGCGCACTGCTGAAAAGGCCCCGCAGAGCGGCCACACAGTCGCGTGCCCGCGTTACGATTGAGAACACGGGGAGCAGCTCCACCACGCGGAGCCCCGGCGACGTGTACGCAGATGACAACGGGGAAGAGTGGGTGTCTCTAGAGGCGGTTACGATTGATGCAGAGGAGACCGCGGAAATCCCCGTAGAGGCCGTAAGTGATGGGGCCATCTTTGCCGATTCCGGCGAGATTACCGAGCTCCTGACTGACCCGGCGGGCATCGACGTGCTGGGCAACGAGAACCCGGCTATCCGAGGGCGGCCCCGAGAGCGGAACGAGCGCTACCGTGCGCGGCTCCGAGAGGCGTCCAAGGCCGGCAATGGAATCTCCTATCTTGGCCTGCGCGATACCATCCGCGAGCTGCCCTTTGTGGAGACGGCAGAGGTCGTGCATAACCCGGAGAGCGAGGAGCAGGTCGTCAAACAAGTGACGCTGCCTCCCCACTCGCTGGCTACCATCGTATACCCTCCCGAGCTTACGCAAGAAGAAGAGGAGGAGCTGTTTGACATTATAGAACAAAACTCCGCACCCGGCATCACGCAGGCCGCGCCCCCCGAGCTCGACGGACTGACTGTGGAGACCTTTCGGTCGGGCTACCCTCTCCGCTTCTCTTACGCGGCAGAGCTAGAGGTAGAAATTACCGGGATAGTTATCTACGACCCCGACTATGACGCGGATACGGTAGCGTTTGAAGTAGCGGAGGCCACGCTTGACTTGGTGCGCTCAACTCCGCTGGGCCGGGGCATTAGCGTATTTGATGTTATCGGGGCGATCCAAGGCGTAGACGGGGTAGTTAACTACGTGCCGAAGTTTAACGGCGTGCCCCTCACTGATATGGGGGTATTCGAGCCTGCGGCGTTCGAGTATATGGTCGTGCCCAGCGTAAACCTCGCAACGGTGGCTTCCGATGAGATATGATTTCGAGGCAGAAGACAATTACCCGGCAATCTATCGGAATTACCTGCTGGGTATCTGGGTGGGCTCCGGGACAATGCGCTTAGCGGACGCTGCGGCCAGCGTGGTAAACTACTTTGAAGGGTTGGCGCACCAGCTTAAAGTTGACGGACTAGCATTCGACTCCGGCACCGAAGAGACACTGCGCATATGGAGCCAGCTACTCCGCGAGCCGCAGGGTGCCCTGAGCGACGATAAGTGGCTTGACATAATCCGCGGGAAGTACAAGGCGTTAAATAGTGTAGGCAGTGTGGCGGATATTTTAGAGTTCGCGGAGCTCGTATCTGACGGTGAAGTAGAGCTCTACGACCAAGGTCCCGCGTGGTACCGGCTAACGCTGGCCGTCGCTGGCGGCCTGCCCGGAGACGAGGTAAAGCGGCTCTGGCGGTTCCTACGGATACTGACCCCGGCAGGGATTAAGTTCGATGCGATTCAAGGCGAAGAAGATATGTTCCGGTTCAATACTGGGCCGGGCTTTAACGAAGGCGGATTAGCGAGGATAATAGAACCATGAGTCCAATTACAGAAGAGCCTGAAGACAATATCGAATGGGCGGAAAGCGGCATAGCCCCGCCCCAAGAAAACTCTACCGTTCCAGAGGAGCCCGCCTCCGATACACGGGACACCGGCTGGGGCTTTGGAGAGCCTCCCGGCCATGCGCAATTTAACTGGCTGATGCGGGCCTTTAGCCGATGGATACAATGGCTTAGCTACTTCATCGGGAACCACGTACATGACGGCGGCAGCGATGAACGCTCTGTGGATAAGATAGACCTTGAAGAACACATTGACTACAGCGACGGCGACGGCAATGAAGCAGAGGGCCTAAAGGTACTACAAAACTCCCCCAGCGGGTTCGTTATAGAAGGGCCTAGAGGTTTTGGTGCGATTGCAGCAACCACTGCCGGCGAACAGATCCTCACGGACGATGTTGGAGCCCTACTTAATACCGGATCTGGGGAGTATATCACACACCGACCCATCTCCTCCGCAGGGACTACTCTCCGCTCTACGCTGGCACCAGACATTCAAGCGCCTACAGGCACTAGCTCCGCGTTAATCCTGGATAGAGGTGTAGAAGTCGACGGTATTCGTAGCTTTAATACCCCCGCGCAAGTATTCCTCCGAGCCATATTCGGAATCTTTGAAGATCCGGAGGACGGCTCTACCCTTCTATTCCAACTAATTGGTGTAGTTAGCGGTGCAGGTACTCGTGAAGATACAAATCTTATTAATGTATCGCCAAGTACTAATGCTGAGGGTTTCGAGTTGTATACTGGAAACCTTGCAGGAGGCGGCCACGATAGTAGCGATCTACTAGATGTACAGGTTAGCGGCGGAAACCTTAGTAAAGCAAGCGGGGAAACCTTCGCTGCGGCCCTTACCCCTATTTTTGAGGTACTGCCAGATGAGGGTGAAGAGACTTTCGTCAACATCTCATTTATTTCCGCAGAGAGTGGTCTTCAAACTTTGTCTGACGTAGTGGAAGACGCTAACTCAAGGCCAGTGACGGTTGATGAGTTCCTAGAGGTACATATTAGAGTCTCATACCTTGACTCACCTATTTGGGCTGACAAAGACTTCTCAAGGGATTACAACTAATGACTAAGCTGATACATATTTCTGATTTACATATGCACGACTTCCGCTTCTCCGGGAATATGGTAGCGGCCACTAGGAAGCTGGTGCGCCGCATCATAAAGCAAGAAGACCCCGAGGAGTGCGTCGTCGTTATATCCGGCGACCTCGTGAGCTCTATGACAGAGCGGGAGAAGATTAGCGCGCTCTACGCCCTTCTGCCCCTTAAAGAGGCAGGCTTCCTAGTCGAGGTCTCCGAGGGCAACCATGATAACGGCCCGCTGGGGCTCATCCTCCAAGACAGCGCTGTGCAGCACTTCAAGGCACTAGTAGAGGAGCTATGCGGCTACCGGCCCGACGACTATCCGCACCACGTAGAAGTCGGGGAGCTCATCATAGTAAACATGAATAGCTCGCGCAGCCAGACGTTCCTAGCGAGTGGCCGGCTGGGTACAGAGCAGATGGACCGGGCGCAGGCGCTAATCGACGCGGCCCCGGACAAACACAGCGTGGTGACGTTCCACCACTGCCCCAGCAGCGGTAACCCCACTAGGCGGCTTAGCGACCGCATGGAGTTGAAAGAGCGCATCGACTGCGACCTGATGCTCGTCGGGCACTTACACGAGGATAGGGAGTGGAGCAATACCTTCGGCGCTCGCCGGCTGATGAGCGTAGCGCCTAGCGCACGGGAAGACAAGTACAGGCGTATCTGGTTTACTGAGGAAGGAGGTATAGAATGGGACTGGGGCTGAGGCATCTACAAGACAAACTCGACAAGTGGGGTATCGAATACTTCCGGGCAGAGGAGCTATGTAGGTTCCCCCGCTGGGGCGAGGTATCGGCGCCGCCTATTAAGCTACAGCGGAACATCCGTCCTACCGTAGAGTTCGCCGATGAGCTGCGTAGGCAGTTCGGGGCCGCTATTCGGTGCATCAATGGGTACCGTAATTACCTATACAACCGCGAAGTCGGCGGCGCACCGCAATCAGAGCACCTATCCTTCCGCGCGATGGATATACAGCCTCTTGAGTACACCCAGCCGGCCATGGAGCGGCTTCGAGCCCTCGCCGTGGAGCTCGCTGAGGAGTGCGAAGGCGACGTGCGCATACTCCAATATGACAAGTTCATCCATGTGGACTTTGGAGCGGCAGATTGGAAGACTAGGGACCCGGAGAAACTAGACAACCGTACAAGGAGATAAACAGCGGTGGAACAGGCCATTATAACCATAGCCTCAAGCGCAGGAGGAGGGGCGGCCATCATCGGCCTAGTGCTCTACCTGCTGGTCAAGCGGATGAAGCACCGGGAAGACCATAAGCTAGAGCTAGAGCGCCTCCGCGCAGATAGCGAAGAGGGCCTCTACCACCGCCTTCGGGCCGACGTAGAGCGCTCCCATGATGCGCTGGGCAGGCAGCGCGAATATATCCAAGTGTTGGAGGCCCGCCTACGGCAGTGTTCCCTCTGCGATGATTGCCGCGAGCGCACCGACCTGCCCCCAGCGCAAGCGCCACCCGGCGAGGGCGTTGACGACTGTGACAGCTGTGACGGGGTGTGACGGCAATGTGACGCGGGGGGTGTCACGGCGGCTCGCCCGCCTATAGCCTCGGCTAAGCGATCTGACCGGGCTAGATGTGACGGCGTGACGGGGTGGCCCTATTACTATATATATATAATATGCTTTTTTCTTAAATTCTGTACAGATTGAAATTCCTACTAACTTATAGAAGGGGTGTCACAAATGGGGGAACAAAGCCGAGATCCGAGGCTATAGCTGGCCGATACGGTGTGACGGCCCCCCTGTCACAAGGGTGTCACAAGGCCCGGTAGCCGTCACAAAACGCCGATTCCTCAACGATTCCAGGCACTTAGCCCCGTCACAAGCCCCCCTCGGCGCACGGCTATTCGGCCATATAGGGGCTTTATCCTCGCCATACGACGAAAACAACGGGAGCTTGGCGCGCTTGGCGCGAGGGCAAGGGGGGCCGACCCTTCACTTGACATTCAGCCTGCTTTTGCTATAATCTCCCATAGCATGCACGGCCCGCTGTGGGCCCTATTTACCAGTAAAAGGAGTTTATATGTGGCAAGTGTTGACCGCCCTATCGGAATTGAAAGTGGGGTCCCTGAACGTCGTCTGGGATGCGCAGGAAGAAGAAGTAACCCCCATCCGCGCCCGTAACGGCTCGCCCCGCGGGGTTGGCGCACGCTACACGGCGAGGTGGGTAGATACAGGCGAAGGCGAGTTTTATGGGCCTCCCCACTACACGCTGTCTTGGGCAGAGCGCATGGCCCGCTGCATCTTCGGCACCGAAGACTACGCCACGCCGGAAGACGCCCCCGCAGACTTCAGCTACGTGGTCCGCATCGAAGACGAGTACCGCCTCTCCATCGGCACTGTCATGGGCAGACGTAACACCGCGCTTCTCAACCGTTTGACCATCTCCGCTCTGAACACCAACCGCGACGGCATCCAAGCGGAGGGGCTGGACCTCAACTTGACACTGCGCTACGACCGTGGTAGCTACCGTTCTCTGGTGGCCACCTTCCTCGGCGCGCTGGAGCCGCTGCTGATGCGGCGCAACGTAGAGGGATTCGCCCCCGCACCGCCGCCCTTCGGCATGGCGCGACGCAACATTGACAAGTACTTTTATCTTAAAGGCTAAAAATGGAATACGCATTCTACGCATATATCGCTACTTCGCTGTCCATCTTCATCTGCTGCATCGACAATATGGATGACCTGCCCATCGCCTTTATCATGCTCCTGTTCTGGCCCGTGATAATCAATGCCATGGCCCTCGCTACCGCGGCCAACTCGCTCCTCCCCGATAGCTGGGAATAATCTCCTCCCCTCTGCCTAAGTAAAAGGATAGTAATGATTAGTAGACGGAAAGATAGTTACGAAGGTTCGCACGCCCAACACCTTACCAGTATCGGCCCGCTTGAGTGGTACTTGCCGGAGGATTTAGTGGAGGATATTTCCGGCCCCACTTCCGACCTCTTCATGGTCCTCGACGATTGCGGCCAGTTCTACTTGACTGGGGGCTACGGCCTCACGCGCTTTGCTGAGGGAGATTATACCGCCCCCGCTGCTGCCCGGTTCCCCCGCATGCCGTATGGCTGCCTGCCGCCCATCCAAGACAGCGTGTTTGAAGTGCTGCGTAAGTTCTTCAGCTCCCTCGCCTCTGCCAGCGCCTCCCGCACCCGCCCCCGTGTACGCTTTAGGCGGGACGCGTACACCTTCCGCGTGGACCTCGACGTGGAAGGGGCGACCCCGGATGTCCGCATCTTCAATGTCCTCCCGGCTATGGTGCCGGACCACATTCCTGTGGGCATCACTATCTCCTCCTCCGACAAGTGCCCGAGCTTTGAGCTCGACTTAGATTACTCCTATGGCGGCAAGCCTCCCGAGCTCCCGGCCACGGAGCTGGGCTCCAGACCCCGTAAGCTCGTCGCTGCCGAGTACATACTATCGGAGTTTCTCCGTGCTCTATCCCTGCTTGGCATGCCCGCGGCCTACCTCGAAGGCTGGCGCTCCAACTTGTCCCACTTCGCCACTTGGGCAACGCGCCGCTACGCCTCTACTGCAAGCTTATATATGGACCCGCTCCGGAGCGGCTTATTCCTCTCCGCCGACGATTCCCCCGCCGATACCTGCTGGCACCCGCTTGGCGGCGATGGCGAGCTCCCCGATTCCCCTTACTATCTGGTCTGGCACCATGAGGCCGGAAAAGGGCTTACCCTCCCTTCCATGCGCACGGGTGCGGACCTCAAAGCTATGGTAGCTGGCGAGCCCACCGAGCGGGGCCACGTCATTCCGTATAGTGTTGGGTATGCGTTCCCGCTCTTCCCCTGTGTGCAGTACCTCGTGACCCCGCAGTCCAATCAGTAACTCTGTATTTCACCAAAGGCGTAAAGATGAATGTTACTCTATTTAATCGGCTAAACGTTCCGGGCTGGTCCGGCCAAGGCCGCTGCACGACCCCCCGTGCTCCTGTCATGACACTCGAAGAGGCACTGGCCAAGCAGAGCCGCGGCGCGCTCCTCATCTGCGGGTATGCCCCGCTAGACGAAGACAAGGCCCAGTGCCCCCGCCTCCTTAAGTCCTCTATCGCCCGCTTTGGGGCCTCGCGCTATGCCTACACTGCGGTGCTTGTTGATATTGATTACGAAGACCACGAAGTCCCCCCGGACAACTGGCACAAAGGGGTGCTGGGCAAGGTCGCCAGTACCGACTTGCCGGCGCCGGCGTGGTACCGCACGCCCCACGGCATGCGGCTGGTATGGCAGCTCGAAGCTGCTATCCCCCTCAAGTTCGCCGATAGCGCCAATGCTATGGTCCACCGTAAGCTCAATGCTGCGGGCATCGCTACGGATACGGGCACCACGGACTGGACGCGGATGTTTTACGGCCCGTTCGCCCGCGGCAGGGACCTGCCCCACGGCAGGCTTGACGACGTGCCGGAGCTGGCCATCGACCCTGCAAACCACGAGGAGGCCAAGCCCAAGTCCCTCGGCGAGACCACGGCCCGCGACCGGCCTGCCGACCTCTCTGAGACGGTCAAAAGGGCGGAGTTGCAGCCGGTCAAGAGCGTGAACAAACAGCTGGCCGACGACCTCTACCGGGGCGCGCTGGGAGCGCCTGTGGGCAAGCGGCATGCCACACTGCTTAAGGTGGCTCTAGAGCTCTCCTTTATCTACGAGAGCGCGGACCCACTAAAGCCCTACCGCCTCCTGTACAACTCTTGCGTCCAGATGGGCAAAGACCCCGCGGAGCTCTGGCGGATATGCGAATGGTCGGCAGCTGCCTTTGCTGGCCACCTAGAGGAGACTGAGGAGGACCGTAAGAGGGCCATGAAACAGGCCCGAGAGGCGTTGGACTGCGACGGCGAAGAGATTGAGCAGCAGCTCGTGCTAATGCAGAGCCCCGAATACTACGTCTGGGATTCCACGGAGCGGACTTACTCGCACGCATACACCGACAAGGCCCAGATACTAGCGGCCCTCAAGCGCCACTGCCCGATGCTGGCCATGGACCCCATCTGGGAGGCCATGCAGAACCGGATTATCCTCCGAGACTACTCCAGCCCGCTCCGTCGGGTTATCTACTCCTACAACGCGGACTCTGCCCACTATGATAAGGACTACCAAGAGCTCCTTATGCCCACGGCCAAGCAAGACCCGGAGCTCATCCCTACCTACCACGAAGACGTAGCGGGCTGGCTATCTGCGCTCTTCGGGCCGCACGAGCAGCGGGGCCTCAACTGGCTTGCGGCTTATCCCCGCCTAGACCGTCCGGTCTGTGCCTTGTATGTCAACGGGCCCAACTCCATCGGAAAGGGGCTCTTGGCCGTTGGCCTAGCCCGGCTCCACTCTCGCCATGGGGAGTTCACAAAGTACGGCGAGATCGTCAACCAGTTCCAGTCTAGCTTCGCCCACTGCCCGCTGGTTGTGGCCGACGAGAAGGTCCCTACTGACGCCTTCACTAAGAACGACTCTTCGCTCTTCCGCCAGTTGGTAGGTAACGGCACGCACTCTGTCAACGAAAAGAACCGCTCCGAGTATACTGTACTCGGGTACCCACGGGTACTCATCACTGCGAATAACGAGGATGCGCTTGCCATCCGCGAGGACCTCAACTCGGAAGACCTAGAGGCGATTAAACGCCGTGTTGGTTATATCGATAGAGGAGCGGATAACGCCGCCGAAGAGTACCTTGTTGAGATGACTGCCGACCGCGGATTTGAGAATACCCACGACTTGACAGAGAGTTGGGCGGATGGTAGAATCGCGGAGCACGTCCTGTGGCTCGAAGAGAACCACGAGTACAAGGCCGACCAAAGGTTTTTAGTGGAAGGCTGGAGCTCGGACTTTACGGAGAGCTTAGTCACTAATGTCGGCAGAGCCGGCGAGATAGCTGAGACGGTTATTATGGCAGTCGCACAAGACTACAATTGCCCCGGTATCCGGTGGTTTGATGGCAAGCTGTTCGTTAATGCCAACGGCCTGATTAGTAACTGGAGCAATATCCGTAATAACGACTTCGATAAGCCGCCCAGCCCGCATAGCCGCACCAAGGCCCTGCGCTCGCTGGCGAACAACTCCAAGAAGCGGCTCCGGCGGCAGGGCTCGATGAAACGCTACTGGGAGATTGACGCGACGGTGCTGGCCCGCCTCGCTGATAGCCAGAACATCATGGACCCCGATAGCCTGATAGCGGCCACGTCCCGAAGCAAGGACAAAGATAAAGAGCACAGCAACGGCGGTAACGCCGGTACTTCTAACAAGATAGTGGAGATGGGATGAGTGATAGTAAAGAAGAGTTCGACCCGAAAGAATTGTGGATTTCTTCCACGGCGATTAGCCGCCGGATAGACTGCGACCGTAAATTCCGGTATGACCTTGACCACGGCATCAATATCGGCAGCGACCACTCCCGATGGGGGAACCTGTACCACGATGCTATGCAGGCTTACGTGCACTTCGATATGGATAGCATGGAGGGCTTAGAGGCCGCCATGGCCGAGGTCCCTACGGGGGACTACGGCGAGAATGAGCTCCCCCACGAGGCATTCTATGAGGACGCCCTGCTGGGCGACGACGAAGAGCCCGGCACCCGGCTTATGTGGCCCGACGTGAAGCGCCGAGTAGAGGACACCATCGGCTCGGAGCACTTCCAGACAATCATCCGCGAGTATTCGCCTGTGGCAGAGAAGAACGTCTACGACTGGAAGGTCCCTCTGGGCGACCACGGCACCGTCGGCCACGGCCATATTGACCTCTTCCATACGCGCGAAGACGGCACGCCTGTTGTGTCTGACTACAAGACCCGCGGCTCGCTGGGCTACGCCCCCCGCACCGCGGAGGATTTCAAGAAGTTCCCCCAGACCGCCTACTATGCCTCGCTTGTCTACGCGCATGCCAAGGCCACCGGGGAGTGGGAACCCGCTAAGGGCGTAGTCGTCGCGCATATCAACGTGGTGCGCGATTCCACGGGCTACCCGCCGACCATCTATAGCCACCACTATAGCCCGGCCTACTTGGAGTCGTGCCTCAACTACTTCAACATGTTCGTGAATGATGCCATCGAAGATGCCCGCAAGGCGCCCGAAGACGTGGAGCCAAACCGGGCTTCGTGCTACAAGTATGGGAAGCCGTGCCCGTACTATGATAACTGCCCCGCCTATAATCCCCACGGCTACACGGGGCTTAAGTTCCTCATCTGGCATAATCAGCAGAATGCAGATAAAATTAAATTCGAGAAAGGTGAAGAGATGAATCCAAATAGCCCGCAGTGCGGCGATAGAGTCCTCCCTACTCCCATCCCCGAAAAAGAGATTGACGTGCTCGATGGCGTCACTCCCCGGCCCAAAAGCAAGCTCCACGGAGTCGAGGTCTATACCCTCGCGCAGCTTGTGGCCTATATTATGGAGCACGGAGGCCTAGACCACCTCAGCTACGTGGGCAAGGTGACTGAGGGTAAGATTGCCGCTTCGCTGGCTGAGTACTGGGTTTCGTTTGAGGACGCCACTGCGGAAGAAATGGAGGTGCTAAATGAGCTCGCCACCTGAGATTGACCTGACGAAGGACTACGAGCCGCTAGAGGCTGCCGAGTGCGACCGCCTTGTGGTTGCATACCAGCAGGGCGATAAGGAGGCGGGGCGGCGTGTTGTGCTCTCCATCATCCCCTTCCTACTGGGCAGCTCGCCGCAGGCGGGTGCCGGCGGGGGGACCTACTTCAAGGGCCACGAAGACTGGATACCGTTCGGCGTTATCCAAGCGTATAAGGCGATGGATACCTACAAGCCCGAGGGGGGCCGTACCTTCCTGAGCTGGCTCCGGTACTACATTTCCGGCTACCGCAGGTATAAGCGCTACGACCGCTACGGAATGCGGTTTAGCAGCTCTGCCAGAGTCCGCAAGGTACTGAGCCGATGGCACGAGCTCAAAGACTACAGCACCGAGGAGCTCTGCGACTGGTTAATCGAAGACGGGATGGACCCTAAGATAGCCCGCACTTGCGCCATATCTCTCCACCCGCGCCGCCCGTCTCCGATGGATGATGAGGCGTTCCGCGGCGTGCCTTGCGGAGGCAGCCCGGCGCAGGCTCTATGGGCCCGCGACGTGGCCATGGAGGTGGCGTCTCCCCCTGCCCAACAAGCCAGCGTAGATAGCGCTCGCGATGAGCTCATGGCAATCATTGGCCCCGCCCTAAAGGAGCTCACCGAGGAGAACCGCGTCATCTTTGAGCTGCACTATCTCCACGAGGTGCCGGCAGTTAAGATAGCCGATGACCGCGGCCTGAGCCGGCAAGCTATCTCTCTACGCTACCGGAAAGTGTGCAGGCATATAGCCGACCACGTAGCCGAAGAGTACGGTGAGGATGCAAGGGAGCGTGTACTTGAGGTTATTTGATATTCAACAGGCGGCCCTGTCGACGCTCGAAGAGCACGGCAAGGGCTTCTTCTCTATCGGCGTCGGCGGGGGCAAAACGCTCCTCACGATGCTGGCCCACCAAGCCCTATCCGTTCACCCGGACGACGTGCTGGCGCTAACCAAGGCCAAGCTCGTCAAGGAGGCTGATAACGAGTACAATAAATTCAAAGACAAGCTTGACTTAAAGCCGACAGACTATAAGTCTTACAGTTGGATAAGCCGTAACGAGCGGTACTTTTGGGAAAAGGAGCCCAAAGTTATTGTGGCCGATGAGTGCCACATGCTCGCTAACAAGTCCAGCAATCGCACCGCTTATTTCATCACGTACATGCGGGAGAACCCCGACTGCGTGTTTATCCCCATGAGCGGGACGCTAACTGGCAAGTCAATCTTGGAGTATGCCCACTTGCTGAAATTCGCCCTCCGCGACGATATGCCCCTGCCTGACCCGTTCAGTGATTTCGGCTGGTCGCGTTTGCAGTCGATGTCGCGAGTCATAGATAGCAGGCCGCAGGCACCGCCCACTGCACAGGATTATCGCACCACCGCTTGGGAGCTCAACAAAGATGAAAGCGAGACTTATTATGAAGCGTACCATCGTGTACTGGCGTCGGCGCCGGGGGTACTCTTACAAGAGGGTACGGCTTTCGATGGCCCCATCGGAGTGGGCCAGTACTACTACGAGCTACCCGATGAGCTGGCCGAAGCTATAACCAAGATTAAGGAGGACGCGCAACTGCCTGACGATGCATACGTGACCAGCGAAACAGACGCCGCCAACAAAGTTAAGCAGCTCCCTATCGGCTTCTACTATCAGCGGATATATGAGGAATGCCATACCGCGGCTTGGCGCCGTGCCCGCCGCGAGCGAGATGAGCTCATCACAGAGCAATACCGCTCGGAGAAGCGCAAGAAGTTTGGCCGCCTCACCGATGCTCGGATAATGAACGCCTTCCGCTCTGGCGAATACAGCGACCCGCGCTGGGATAGGTGGGAGCCCTTTGCGGACGTGCCGGAGCCGGATGTCGAGACAATAGTAGTTGACACTAATCCGATTTATTGTACCCTACGATTCTGCGAGGCCCTGTCAAGGGAGACCGGGGAGAATATACTGTTGTGGTACCGCTCGCGGGCAATCCGGGATTTTCTACAATCGGAGCTTGCATGGGAGCCCGAGGCGTGTTATATTGCTGTCCCCGGACGGGGAGATGCACCGCCCCGAGGTGCCGACCTCGGAGACAAGCCCACAGTAGCAGCCGTTAGTCTGAGTAGCCACGGCACCGGGCTTAATCTGCAAGACTACTCAATCAATGTGTTCCTACAGCCGCCGACGGGTGGGAGATTGTGGGAGCAAGTACTAGGCCGGACGCACAGGCCGGGCCAAGAGGAGGAGGTGAGAGCTTATGTAAATAGCACTACAAGGGTGCTCGCACGCTGCCTAGATAAAGGGAAGCGTGACGCGGAGTACGTCAAGAAGACAATCAAGAGTGAACAGAAGCTAGTACTGGCAGATAACCTAGAAGATAAGGCAGCGAAATGAAAGCACTGGACGCATATTTTGGAGATGACCTCGCCGATGATGATGGTAATAGTGCCGCAGAGCAGGGCGTAAAACTCCGCCTGAATGGCCGCCCGGACGACCCGGAGCTCGACTTTATCGGGGAGTTCAAGGGCTTCTCGACCAACATCCGTGAGGACAAGGGCGAGGCCACCGACGGCGAGGAGTATTACCTCTTCCATATCGAAGTGGTCGACGCGAAGGGTACGCAGCTGTTGGAGGGCAAGGAGTACACGGCCTACTTCGACGGCGATACGAAGACCCGTAAGCCTGCTGCCCAGCGGCAGGAGACAAAGAACATGCTCCGCCTCATTGCTGAGGTTGCGGGCAAGAGCCTTGAGTGGATGCACCACACCGACGAAGGCCAGCAGTTCGTCCTCGACTTCGCAGAGTCCGGCGGCGCCGACTGGGCCGGCACGGAGTACAACTTCTACCACGAAGTCCAGAAGGGCGGCTGGAAGAAGATGCGAGCTAAGAGCGCCTAAGCAGATAGGCGTAGCACGGGGGCCGCAAGGCCCCTCCCGACCATTCCATACAATACCGAAATAAAGGTAAGTAAATGAGCGACCAAGCGCAAGAAGATGTCAAATTCAACTTCCTCCTCATCAGCGATTCCAACGCCGACCCGGAAGACTATATCGGCCGCGATGTTGTCGTCACCGGCGAGGATGATACCCGGAACATCAATAACGTCTACGCCCCGCCCGCGTTCGCGGCTACGAGGCTCATCGCCGACGCCGATAGGCGTATCCACTGCGAAGACTTTGTTTTCAGCGATTGCGGTGAGGATGTTACCCTCCTTCTCGGGGCCATCCGCGAGGCCGCTACGGAGATGGAAGACAAAATTGTCGGCCTCATTCTGGACACCTGCGAGCCGTCCTTGTTCGCCCACTTCCATATGCTGGCGTCCGCGCTTGATATTGTGGTCGTGTACGGCCCGCCCAATCACCTCACCTCGATGCCGATTTACCGCACCCAAGAGGAGGCCCTCTCCGGCTTTGAGGAGGCCCTCGGAATCGACGGTGAGATGAGCGGTGTCCTGTCCGAGCTTGCCGGCATGCTCAACTGATTACCCGGCCTAACGCCCCGCAGGGGGCTATGGCCTTGCTGGTAGCGGCGTGCCCAGATAGTTTTTCTTCCCTTTTCTCTATCGACTGCACGCTCCGTGGTTCGATTCCTCGGGAGGCCCTGCATCGCCCACCCTATAACCCTAACTAAGAGGTGCTTATGCCTGACCCAGAAGCCCCCGCCCCGCGGCCCCACCCGGATGAATACCGCGATAAGCTATCAGTGACGTTGGATACTGCGGACTGCGATAAGAATAGCAAGCGCGGCTGCCTCCAGCTTGGCGGCAACTGCGTATGCCATACTATCCCCATCCGCTATCGGGACGCGCTAACTCGCTTACTGCGCATCACTTCGCGCCACGGTGAAGACCGCTATAGAGCGCTGTGGAAGCCGGAGCCCGAGCCCGAGCCCGAGCCGGAGCAAGAGCCGGAGCAAGAGCCGGAGCAAGAGCCCACCGACCAATAAAGTAATGACGTAATACCATAGGAGAAGTAACATGTTTGGATTCTCAACGAAGCAAGCTAAAGCCCTCAAACAACTCGTAGAGCAGAGCGGCGACGACGGATTCATGCGCATCGGCATGGGGCTGGGTAAGGTCCACCACAAGACCGCAGCCGTGCTGCGAGACAGTGGCCTCATCACCATCACCGAAGATGCGGAGCATGGGCGCATTGCCACCATCACCGAAGAGGGGCGCAAAGCCGCCTCGCTATTCAGCGCCCAGCCCGAGCTGCCTACTGGCTAATATTCCGTGCTCCGGGGGGAGTACGCCCCGCTATTAAAGGGAAGTATGAGTGATACGAACGAAAGATGGATAGCATTCGACTGGGAAACTTACCCCATCGTAGAGTCCGGCAAGGCGACGACGAAGCAGATCCCACTGGGGATTTGTATGACGTGGGCCAGCCTCGACAGTCCGGGGGAGCGCCATATCGCCCACCGCGCCGACGCGGTGCATATCTTTAAGGAGTGGGCAGAGGACGACGCTGTTCACCTCGTAGGGCACAACGTTACCTTCGATATGTTGGTTAGCTCCTACACCTGCCATATGGAGCAGGGCTGGGATATGACGAGCCTTATCTGGGGCATGTACCGCGCCGGCCGCGTACACGATACAATCATCACCAAAGCCCTCCGCCTCATCTTTGAGCGCGGGGAGTGCACGAAGACCAACTACAAGCTTGATTACATGGCGAAAGAGTACGCCAACATGGAGCTCACGGGCAAGTCGGGCGGCGACGCTTGGCGGATGCGGTATAACGAGCTCGACGACGTACCGCTTGAAGACTGGCCGGAGGCCGCATTAGAGTACGCCCTCACTGATGCAGAGGCCACGGCCCGCGTCTACAACGCGCTCAAGGGCAAGCGCCATGGGCCTAATGAGTACTTTCAGCTGTGCGGAGACCTCGCCTTTGGCCTCACCACGAGCTGGGGCATAATGTGCGACCCGGAATGGGCCGGCTGGATTTACGACCACAACATCCGTGAGATGGAGCCCCGCGCCGAAGTCCTCCGCGACGCTGGCGTGCGCATCGATGGCGTGAATAAACAAAAGCCGATGAGGGAGCTGTTCGCTAAGACGTGGCGGCGCCTCGGAAAAGAGCCCATGATGACTGATTCGGGCAAGAACGTAAGCCTCTCCTCTAAGGCCGTAAAGGAATTGGAGTCCGCGGGGCTGTTCACGCTGGAGAATGCCGACGAGACCGTCGAGATTATGCGGGCTTACTCCGAGTTCTGCACGCTCTCAAAGCAGAACACTACCTACCTTGAGCCGATGCTGGACGCGGGGGATAGGTCGCTGTGTAGCCGGCTAGTTACGCTGATTAGCACGGGCCGGAGCTCTTGCCGGTCTCCCAATTTTCAGAACATCCCTGCGCACCTAAATGCCGACGAGCAGCGCCGCAAGGAAAACGGCGACGAAGGCCCCTTCGGCCCGCATATCCGCGGAGGCTTTGTGCCCCGCGACGGCCGCATTTTCATGGTGGCCGACTACAGTCAGATTGAGATGGCCTCGCTGGCGCAGGTCATGGCGGCTATCAACGGCGGGAACCTGACGCCCATGGGCGAGATGCTTAACGAGGGCCGCGACCCGCACCTCCACTTGCTGGCTTCCTACTGGGATACAGACTACAGCGAGCTATACGCCCGGTACCACGACGGCGACGAAGAGGTCGACTGGGGGCGCTTCCTTATGAAGGGTGCCAACTACGGCTTTGGCGGCATGGCTTCTCCCAAGACCTACCAACAGGATATTCGGAAGTTCGGCGTGGCCGTGGATATAGGCTTTTGCGAGGCTATCTACAACGCCTACCACGATACCTATCCGGGAGTTAAGGGGCCTTACCTCAACTGGCTAAACTCCTGCAAGGTCGGCTGGAATGAGTACCTTATCCCCCAGCTCGGCCCCGGTGGGCAGTTCCGCGATAACTGGCGAAAGCGGCGGTGCAACCGCCTCACGCAGGCTGCCAACACGCCCTTCCAAGGTCTCGTCGGCGACGGATGCAAAAAAGCCGCATGGGAGATCCAGAGCGCCTGTTGGGAGAAGGAAAGCTCCCCGCTCTACGGCGACCGTATGGTCCTGTTCGTGCACGATGAATTTTGCATTGAGATTGTCGACGAGAACCGCCAAGAGAAGGCCGACGAGTTCGTGCGGCTGGCGGTCGATGAAGGCATGGACGTATTCATCCCGGACGTTGAGATTGGCTTCGACGTTAATTTTATGGAAGAGCGGTGGGGTAAGTGATGCAACCATGGGCTGCTATTGTACTGACTATCGTCTGGCTAGCCTGCGCAGCCTTGCTGTTCTACGGTGCTGTAATGATGGACAAAGGCACCCCCAGCGAGGCGCTGGTGCTTATATCCTTACTTTGCCTCGTAGCGCTTGAGCTGCGCTACCCGCCGCCCCCGCCTACTGCCCGATAACTAACACGTAACTGCTGGAGATAAAGATGGATAAAACACAAAAAGCAATCAGAGAAGAGTGCGAAGCTATCGCGGACTTGCTGGTCGAGAAGAACCGCAAGTATGGCAACAGCGCACTGGAGCCCGCGCGAGTGTTTAGCACCGCCCCTGCCGATGAGCAGTTGCTAGTCCGTATGGACGATAAGCTGTCCCGGATTAAAACATCAGAGCCCGACGACCGGGAGGATGCGTTGTTTGACTTGCTGGGCTACCTTGTACTCTACCGCGTCCAGCAACGGCTTGCCGAAGAGCCGAAGGATGGGCAGACCAAGTGGGGCTTCGATACCACCTGCCGATGCTGCGATGCGCCTGTGGTAGTGGGAGGCAATAAACGCACCCTCCGAGAGGCAGGCCCGCGCTTGCGCAAGGTAAGCCATAAGTGCCTATACTGCGGCGAAGTATCGGAGTACACTATTGACCTAGCCGTAGGGGAGGTAATCTAATGGCAGGTATAACGGGAAACCAAGCGGCTCTTATGGGGTCGCCCAACTTTGACTTTAAGCCCGGCATGCGCGTGGAGTGGATCGACTACGTGGGCTTAGTATCCGAAGGGATAGTAGTGAGAGTCAACGCCGGCGGGGTGATGGCGTGCGGCCCTGCTGGGCTAGTGCGCCTACATAATTCCTATCCGCACCTCGCCGGGACGCCTATCCCCGTACTGGACGACCCCGGCACCATAGGGCACCTCATCGAAATAGTAAGGGACCTCTATACATATCCGCGTGAGGTAGCAATTGAGTTCCACCTCTTGCGTGCCGGGGTAAGTACTGATAAGTTAGTCGAGATGATAGTAGACCACGGAGTTAAGTGATGATTGAGATACTGCTATGTATGCTACTGACCTGTGAAGCGCCAGCGCCAGAGCCCGACCTGCCCCCGGTCAGAGAGGCCGGAAGCGCCACGTGGTACGGCGACGGTAATTACCACGGCTCTATACGGGCCGACGGCGAGGAGTTCGTCCCCGAGGAGGTAGGTTGTGCCCACCGCTCTATCCCGCTGGGCAGTGAGATTTATGTCTGCCACGCGGGCACCACTGACTGCATCGTTTGCCCGGTCAATGACCGAGGGCCTTACTGGGCTCTAGACGACGACGGCGCGGGCTACGTCACGCTGAGTGCTGGCGATGGCGAGTATCGAGATATTTTAGATTTGTCTACCGGCGCAGTAGAAGCGCTTAACAACGGCCAGCCGGCCACCCTTGAAGTAGAGGTACGATATGACCATGACGCTCTATGATATATTCTTTGAACACCTTCCCGAGTACGCCCCGCTAGAGTGGTCCTCTACAAGGGCGCTTGTCACAGATTTGGCCGAGAGTTACGAGCAAAACGCAGATTCCATGTATGCGGCCATCCGCCGACGCATGGGGCGCACGCCGACGCTCCAAGAGCTGCAAGAGGCCATTGAGGACGGACAGCCCGAGGCCCTGTCTAACGATGGCGATGGGCCGGATGCCGCACCGCCGACGAACAGTAACCTCCGGCAGGTAGATATCCGGCACCACTATAACAAGGCCGACGACGTGTATGTCTTCTGGCTGCCCTATAGCAAGGGCAGGGGCATGGCTGTACCGGGCGAAGATGTCCGTGAGGCCAAGCGCCGGTATAGCAGGTGGGAAGAGTCCGGCCCAGAGGAGACGATAAACAACGTCTGCGAAGCCTTCGGCTGGCCGCGCGAGTGGTTTATGCAGATGAAGCAAGAGCTTGGTTGGACCCACGACCAAGACCCCTTTACAGCGGAAGAGCATAAGGCCCATATCCGAGGGGAGCAAGACCTGCTGAAAGACCTCAGCATGATGAATCGCTCATGGCTAGAGCGGCAGGCCAAGGTCAAGCGCTGGCGCCGGACAGAGCGCGACGCGGAGAAGTGGCGGGCGTGGAAAGCCGGGAAGCTCGACCACCTCCAAGAGTTCTTTGAGCAGCACAGTACGGGGCTCCCCGAATCCGTGCCGAAGGTCGATAGGGACTTCAGCCAAGATGAGGGCCTAGTGGTCATCCACCCGGCAGATATACACCTAGGCAAGCGGCCCTTCCTCGGCCCTGACGCGGGGCTCGACCACTACATGCAGGCGATTATGGGCTCAATGGAGCGGCTATGCGAGCGTTCCGTGGATAGCCACGAAGCCGTGTTAGTGCTGGGCAATGACTTGTTCCACGTAGACGGGATGGACGAGTCCACTACGCGGGGCACTGCGCAAAGCCTTGGGTGCGAGGTCCACGAGATGGTAGGCGCTGCCTATAGCCTGTCGGCCCGGCTTATCAACATGGCTCGCCGGTACTTCTCTGCGGTGACTGTTGTGGTGGTGCGCTCTAACCATGACGACGCGCTGAGTTGCGGCCTCTACCACCACCTAGACGTGGTGACGCAGAGCATCGAGGGCGTCGAGCTCCACACAGAGCAAGGCCCCGCGTATCGCCAGTACCTTACTTACGGCCACAATCTCATGGCCTTCGGCCACGGCCACGGCATTAAAGCCGGAGAGTGGGTAGACCTCATCATGGCAGAGGCCCGCGAGCTCGTGAGCGATACAGTGTTCACTTACGTCTTTACAGCGCACTTCCACTACGCCGCCGATAAGAGCATTTCGGAGAGCGACGGTGAGGGGGCGGTGCACGTATTCCAAGCGCCCTCCCCTACGAAAGTCGACCGCTGGCATGACCTCAACGGATTTGTCCTTGCAAGGCGGATGCTGGCGTGCTATACTTTCAGTCCCGAGGAGGGCCATCTTTCTCGGCATTTCGCCCCAATTGAGTTGAACCTTTGAGTAAAAAGGAAGTATAATGGTGCAACATAAGAAAGTCAAAGTCGATCGTAACGGCGAGCTGGTTGAGCTGGAAGTGCGGACCTTCCCGGACGACGTGGAGCCGGCCAAGGTGACCGTTGCGAACAACACTATCATCAAGCTGGGGAGCAAGTACGATAAGTTGAAGCCGATGGTTTCCGTGACTATCCCTTGCTACAAGGAGGAAGTTGAGGAGGCCGGTATGGAAGCCTACGAGCTCTGCATGGGTATCCTCGGCGAGGTCTCCGACGACCTCCGTAAGCAGATTGCGGAGCACCAAGGCAAGAAGAAGGGCGGGCGCGGCCGCCACTCCAGTACCCGGCGCAAAGGGTATGCCGGCAGCTGAGCCAGCGCGTTGATTGTTTGCTAATCCGCCTCCGGGCCTAGTGGTCCGGGGGCTTTTACAAAAGGGAATACAATGATTATCAGAGAGCCGAAAGATGAGTTCGTAGGCAACCCCGGAGCCACTCGGGATGTGCCCGTTGGCGAGTACATGTCATTCGTGCGGGACGCCTATCAAGGCACGGATATTGACGACCTACCGTGCGATTATGTCCTCCGCTCTGTCCGTTCCAACTACAAGTCCTACGGCGGGTACCAGTGGCCGATGGAAGTCGGCGCCGTAGCAGAGGCAGACTTCCTCAATATCGGGACGGCCTGTGGCGGCGGGCTGCATGGCTGGTGGTGGGGCGCCGGGCATACTCACGCGCTCCTCAGCGCTCCCGCCCGGTGGATGGTATTGAAGGTGCCCCGACGTGAGATTATCGACCTGCGCGGCAAGGTCAAATTCCCCCGTGCAAAGATTGTCCAGACCGGCACCTATGCCAAGTCCCTTGCCTTCCTCAAGCGTAAGCTGGTCAAGTTTGGCTCCAGCCGCATTAAGGATTATATTCGGGCTTGGGGCAGTGTCTACGCCGACGGTCCCGAAGACAGTAAGACGGGGCGTATCATCCCCCGCGTTGAGCTAGGCAGGTACGAAGCCCATGCCGACCAGAGGCGGCGGCAGGTCGTCGAGGGCCGGGGGCTCTGCTCTGCGGTCGTAGGCGAGTACTGCGTTGCCGACTTGAAGGACGATGGCCGCGCCATCATAGGCGATAATAGCGAAGCGTGCGTAGGCCACGGCGGGAGGGCTATCGCCGGCTATTACTCCAAAGTGCATATCGGCAATAATAGTGAGGCTATCGTGGGCAGCCGCTCCTATGTCAACGGCCGTAAGAAGTACCGCCGCTGCAAAGGCCCCGCCAACATCGTCGCCGGTGCGGAGTCTACGGTGGACGTTCCACTGGCGCGGCGCAGCTCCATTATCGCGGAGCGTGGTTCCCTCGTGCGGGCAGGGGTTAACGCGAAGATTATTGTAGAAGAAAACTCGGCAGTCCATTTCACCGGCGGCGAAGACCCGGACCACCCCTCGCCGTTGACGCCTCCGCCCCAAGGTACGCTCTTGGCCGAGGCCCCCGTTGCCTTCCGGTTTGATGGGCCGCTCCCGCCTGACGTAGTTGTCTCCTCGCCGGGCGTGCCTGCTGCCCATTTATGCCCGAACCTTGCGGACGAGCTTCCACAGGGCTTCTGGTACGTTATCGACCGAGGCGATAGCAACATGGCCGCAAACTTTGGGCGAGACTGCGGCATGGCCTCGCACTGCATAGAGCTCGACGGCGACTTCCGCCTATTGCGCTTCGATGGCCAAGGCTTCGATGCCAGCCGCTTCGGAGCGGATGAAATTCTTGACCACGTGGAGTGGGGAGGCAACCAATGAATAACAGCAAATACGATAAATGGATTGACTACAATGACTTATGGGTGCGAGGGGCTTGCGAGAAGGGGAGGGTACTATTTGATAAGCTGTTTGGCCGCCACGGCAGGCTGCACGCGGGAGATAGCGGACTGGCCGGGCTATTGCTGCACGAAGACGCAAGGCAGCATATCGGATGGCTAGTCGATCAAGGTCTGTTGCGGGTAGACATGGAATGGTGGGACCTAAGCGGTATGGACCTCAGATACCTTCAGCTTAGCGATGCGTATGTAAGGGCCTGTAATTTCGCGGGGGCGAGCCTCTTAGATAGCTCGATAGCTGGGCGTGGCCTTTTTGTATGCTGCGGCTTCGCGGGGGCAGACCTCCGGTTTTCGCGGCTGAGTTACTCCCAGTTTACGCGCTGCAACTTTGAAGGGGCAGACTTGGGCGGTACGAAGCTTAGGAATTGCAATATTGCCAGCTCATCGCTCCGCAACGCACGAGGACTAAATACGGCGTATTTTCACGACTGCACGATGCTTGAAGAGCAGCGCCGCACCCTGGTAGATGCAGGAGCCAATGTTTATAATCCCGTCATCGTAACAGGAGAGTAACCATGAGAGAAGGTACCCAAGAGGCACTATTCCTATGCGGCGCATGCGGCTATGAGGAATGGGTGACTTTCGTAGGAGAGCGGAGCAAGCCCCCGGCGGCCAAGAAGCTATCCGCTAACCCCCCGGTTATCGCAGAAGAGTGCTGCCCCTCTTGCGGGGCGGCAGTAGAGTTCCGATTCGACCAACTCCAACAATACAAATGGGAAGAAAATGAGTGAAGATAAATACCTGACATATAATGAGCTCATGCGCAGCTACCGCGCCTGTGATGAGGCATTGGATACCTTCGCCAAAGTGCTAGGCCGCGATGGCCACCTGTCGCTGGGGAAGTCCGGCCTTATCGGCTTGCTGATGCACCCCGAAGGGCGCCAGCATATCGGCTGGCTACTGTGGAGCACTCCGGCTAACTGGCATTTAGATATGCTGGACCTCAGCGGTGTGCAGCTGCCCCAGCTGTGTTTTAGGCAGGAGCACGTCACTTCTTGCAAGTTTGTCGGCACCGGGCTGCACAGGGCATGCTTTCGCCGGTCCTATATCGACGACTGCAACTTCTCCGGGGCCTCGCTACAGTATGCCAACTTCCGATTCAGCCATATCAGCGATACCTCTTTCGCCAGCGCAGACCTACGTGCTGCGTACCTCTCCGAGGCCGACCTGTCCTGCTGCCATTTCTATAAGGCAGACCTACGGGGGGCTACCTTCCGACAAGCCAGCCTGATGGGCTGCTTCTTCGGGGACGCTAAACTCGAAGGGGCAGACTTCCGAGAGGCCGCCGGGCTCGACCCCGACCAGCGGGAGTACTTGGCGCAGATGGGGGCCACCGTATGAGAGGGCGCAAAGCCGACCAGATAATCATTGACGACCCTGCACCGAAAGGGGACAAGATGCGACCATATAAAAACGCCGCAGAGGCCCTTGCTGATTTGCCCAAGGCCGAGAAGGTCTACCCCGGCGACAAGCGCCTGCCATACGAAGCCCTTGCTACGCTGTACTACCGCCTACGCAGCCGGGCGGCACAGGCCATGGCAGAGGGCTGGAATATTTTCTGTACCGGCACAGCCCGCTCCCCGCAGCTGAGCTACTATCGCATTGCGGGAGGCGCGGACGGAGAAGACTTCTACCTCGCGCTCCTCGATATGAAGAAAGGCTGCGATTCGGGCTACATAGCGGAAGGCTACAACCTCCCCGAGCTGCGGGCGGTCACCGACCTCGCACTGGCCTTGGCGCCGGGGCGGCTCATCATCCCCGTTGATACCCCGCGGCCTCCCGCCTTTGTAACGTCAGTATTTGCCCAGTCGCGATGTCGGCAGTTTGCCGATTACGAAGTCATTGGCGCGGAGACCACGGGCGCGGGCCTCCGCTTACTCGGCATTGGCAGCCGGCAAGCAGCTATTCGCCCCGACGTGAATGAGGCACAAGACTTACAGATGCGGCTTAGGCGGCAGGCGGCATTCCTTCGGCGCATTGAGTTGGATAGCCATATCAGCCTGTCGAAGATTGCGGAAGCGCTGGCTCTGTATAACCTACGGCGCTACTGCTTTGTTAACTCCACTACCCTCCAGAGCGGGGTGCTATCCCGCATCGACGGGGACGTGGTTTACCTTGCCCAGCAGCTAGGCGATGGCTTGGGGCCGCGGGTTGGCGCTAGCCACCGATTCAAAGGAGTAAGTACGATCATCCGGGCAATATTGCTAGAGAAGCATTACCGCACAGCAGTGCGCCAGCACAATAAAATTGTCGGTGCCCCGGTAGCGAGCTTCATGGCCGCCGCAATGAAACACTGCGAGGGGGGCGGGGCAATGCCGGGCGATGTTGCCGAAGAGTTTGCCGGCCTCTGCTGGCTACGGAATCAGATGCTTAAAAACAGAATTGAGGAGAGCGCAGATGGGCAGTAAAAGAAAGACTTACGAGTTGTTAATCTCGATTGACCCCGGAAAACACGAGGCGGGCTCCGCCGTATTCTGGGACGGCACGCTAGTTGGCGTTGCCTTCTCGGGCAAGACCGGCGACCCATACGCGGAAGCGGACGTAGGCCCACCAGAAGTCTGCACCGGGCTGGACTTGGCCGGAAAGACGCTCGCCCAGCTGGAAGCCCCGGCTGCGACTAAGGCCCTGCTTGATGCCGAGTCCGAGCACGGAGTAGAGGGCTTCAATTTCAAGCTCACAGTGGCCTACGAGCGGATGGAGGCACGCAGCAGTAAGCGGAGCGCCCACCGCAACCTCACTGAGCTCTCTGAGATGGCCGGCGTATTCATCGGCAGGATAGCCAACACAAACTTCGATGATTACTTCCTGTCTCGCGTCTCTCGTGCAGTGGTAGACTACAGCGGGAAGGTCGTGCCTACGCTCCCCTCGCGGTGGACCGGCAAGCTGAGTAAAAGCCAACACCAGAGCCGGACCATGGGCTCGCTCACCGACGCGGAGCGGGAGCTTGTAGGAGAGGCCGGCTACGCCGATAATTCGGAAGTCATCGACGCCATTGGCATTGGGCTGTATCGACTAGGGAGAGTATAATGAGTGCACAGCTACAGATTAACATCGAAGAGGAGTCTAGCTTCCCGCTTACGGTGCCCTTTGGAGGCAAGGAAGTTGGTGCGGTCTGGGGCACGTTTAGCCATCCCTTCGGGGACCTGCCCCGCTTCACGGCCCGCGGCGGCCCGGAGCATAAGCCCGTGGCCCCGCTGATTGACGTGATGCCCTCGCCCATCGTCGTTATCCCAGAGCTCCGCGCGAAGCCCCAACAGGCCGGCCTCATCAAGCGCTACATGCGCCTACTCCACCGCTCAGACCAGCCTTCGGTGCTGGCTATCTGGGGAGACTTCTGGACCCCTGCAATCATGGAGAAAGCGGCCCTCTACTCCTACGGCAATAGCGTGTTCCGGGTGGAGGAGGCCACGTGGCAGTTTGGCCGCGTATACGAGACTAGCAGAGTGGTGTACTGCTACAACGGGCTCGAAGACCCGCACCGCACGCGGCGCCTGAGTAACGGGGTGTCTTTCCGTGTTTCTCACCTGTAATAGGGTGCCCCCATAAAAGGGGGGAGGGGGAGGGGGGGTACGCCCCGGCGCCGAGGCAGTTGCCAAAGTGTCCGGGGCTTTTCTGCGCCTGCTTTCTGCGGGCGCTCCGGAGCTCGCCGGGAAACACCTCGGAGCTTCGCCGGGAAGAGGGCGGAGTAAGTCTGTAGGAAAGGCAGAGGGGCCGCCGGAGTTACTCGCGGAGCTGCTGAGAAAAGGTCCGCGCTGCCTCCCAAAATAGTCCGGGACTTGCTGTAGAAATACCCCGGAGCTCTCCGAGGCCCCTAGTGGAAAAGGGCAGAGGGTACTTATAAAATTTTTGAAAAATCGCCAGAATAATGTGTATAGGGGTTCATAACCTCCAGCCACCCCGTTTGTAACTTTTTGTAACTTTTTGTTAAAAATCGTTAAAAATCGTTAAAAATCGTTAAAAATCGTTAAATTTTGTTAAATTTTGTAACGGAATGTAAAGCTGGTGATTATGTAACTTTTGGTTAATTTTTGTAACTTTTAGTAAAATATTGTAAAGCTTTGTTAAGTTGGATTTGTACGAAACTTTACATTCGTTGGCACGAACCTTGCATGCGCGGACTCGCCCGCGTTACATTTCTTTTCACGCGCTGGCACGGTTCTTGCTTTCAAAAATTCCGGCCTTCGCAACACAACTTTACATTCGTTGGCACGGATGTTGCATGGCCGCCCGCCGGGGAAGTTACATTTCTTTTCATTCGTTGGCACGGGCCTTGCATGGCTGGACGGGGCCGACTTGTAACATTTTGTACGTCTATGTAAAAGAATGTTGCGAAATTAATTTCTGGGCTGGCACGAACCTTGCAATCCTTTATAGGGGGGGCTGAGCACGGCGATATACTTTCTGACTATGGCGCTTGACACCTCCTGCCCTATCCCTTACTTTCGGGGTGCGGCAGACGAGAACACACTGACCAGAGAAAAGGATTACCAATGCTCCGCATCCATCGTACATACCAACTCAACGGAACGCTCGGCGTTGTCTACAGCGTCGACGGCCAGCGCTGCTCTACAGCGCTCCCTAAAGGCGTGGAAGGGCGCGAAGCCATCGCCGCCTATCTTGGCGCCGACCTTGACCTTGAACCTGCTAGCGCTCCCGTGGAGGCGCCGCTTGCGATTGCGAGCGCCGGGTTGGCGCTGGCAGCGTTGGGTGCTCCGTTGGCGTTCGTCGCCACGCTGGCCACGCTGGCGTTGGCTATTTGGCTGTCGACTAGTGACGCCACTGGTCCGGCCGGTCGCATTAGCGATGCCACCACGGCCATCCTGCCACCTAGTGGCGACGAGTTGGACTATGCCGCGTGGCGCGAGGGGATTCAGTCCGCGGAAAGCGCAAGGTGGACGCTGGCCAGAATTTCCGAGAAAAGCGCTTGACACCTGCTCCTGCATCCCTTATTTTCGGGGTGCGGCAGACGAGAACACACACACACAGACCAGAAAAGGAATGGCCCATGGATACACCGCGACGAGCACGCAAGACCACCGTTCAGCGCCTTGTAAGGGGGTTGGAGGCAACCTTAGAGTTTGACCCTCAGACCCTCTATATCTACTCCCCCCGTGGCACGGTATTTAGCGCCACCGGAACGTCCACCATCGCCATTGGATTTGCTGATGCTTTTGGTTCGTGGCGTCCAGTTGCTTATGGTGAAGCTGTGGACCTTCTAGACCACGGTGTCGAGTCCGCCCCCGCCGACTACCGCGGCTGGTGGGAATAAGTTTCCGAGAAAAGCGCTTGACACCTGCTCCTGCATCCCTTATTTTCGGGGTGCGGCAGACGAGAACACACACACTGACCAGAGAAAAGGATAGCACAATGAACGCCCCACTGTTTGACACCTCGACGGTAATTCTTATCAAAGCGGGGAAGGCTGCGATTCGGGCAGGACATACGCTGGATGATTTCCTCGACGGCTACTTGCGCCATAGCGCTGAGCCCGAGCTTGACGCACGCCGCGTCAAGGGGGCGCGATTTGAGTTGGGCGTTTTTGAGCGCTGTGCAAATAATCTCAAATAAGCGCTTGACAAGGGGCTCGCACCCCGCTATTGTCCCCCTCCCGGCGGAAATGGTTCCCTCGGGGCAAAATTGAAACTCTAGAAAAGGAATGACCAATGGAATACACCACCGAGAAATCGATTCTCCACCACTCTCGCGACGGCTACAGCGCGCTAGAAGCCACCCTCTTCAACGCTCAACTTTCCACGGTCCAGAGGAGCCAGCGCATTGGCGACCGGATTGGCCGGTTCTCAGCACTCCACGGCGCCGGTAGCAGGCTTCGTGCTGGACGCTATGCCGCCGGGCTGGCGCGCAAAGCGGGTGATGCTTGCCTCGCTAATGCAGCGCGCAAAGCGGCACTTGCCACCTGCGACGCGCTGCAAGTAGCGCTTGGGTTGACTGATATCAGCGGCATCGATGGCGCCACGACTTGCTACGGCGAATTGGCGCCGGGCGACGTGTTGCAACGCACGGATG
>Ga0207421_10000542_pt1 | contig 48659 bp, 46 predicted proteins | sample SodLakKL_010_SED_4_FD_187542 | JGI IMG/M metagenome (GOLD analysis project Ga0207421, IMG submission 187542) | Alkaline sediment microbial communities from Lake Tanatar, Kulunda Steppe, Russia - 8KL_010_SED (SPAdes) (version 2) | ecosystem: Environmental > Aquatic > Non-marine Saline and...
GGAGCGGGCGACGGGACTCGAACCCGCAACATTCAGCTTGGAAGGCTGACACTCTACCAGTTGAGTTACACCCGCAAGGGTTGTGGGGAGGACAGGATTCGAACCTGTGAAGGCATAAGCCAACAGATTTACAGTCTGCCCCGTTTGACCGCTTCGGTACCTCCCCGGGATATTCATCAGGAATAGAAAGAACAAGTGAGCCAGTGACCGGATTCGAACCGATGACCGACGGTTTACAAAACCGTTGCTCTACCAACTGAGCTACACTGGCAATAAATGAGAACAAAAAATGACCCGAACCGCAATCTTCCGGCCCGGGCGAAAAATAAAAATCGTTTTAAATTCGAAATACTGCTCGATTGTCCGCACATATCGAAAGACCTCTAAATTATAAACAATTGCATATCATGTCAACAAAACAAACAAAAATATTTTAAACCCTTTTTCCTGCCGGTACAAGCAGGCAGACCGCCGCCGCACTGATACCCTCACCGCGGCCTAACATCCCCATTTTCTCGGATGTCGTAGCCTTGACCGATACCTGCTCTTTTGTAACTTGAAGATCTTCGGCAATATTGTGCCGCATGCGATCCGTATAGGGCAGCAGCTTCGGATACTCGGCAACCACCGTCGCATCGACGTTGCCTACGGCGTACCCCTTCTCACGGATAGTGTCCATAACTTCGCGCAGCAGCACCCGGCTGTCGGCATCCCTGAAGGCCGGATCCGTATCGGGAAAATGGCTGCCGATATCACCAAGCGCAAGCGCACCGAGAATAGCGTCTGTTATCGCATGCAGAAGCACATCGGCATCCGAATGCCCGTCAAGGCCTTTTTCGAAGGGAATGTCAACGCCCCCCAGCACCAGCCTGCGCTCCGTTTTGAGCCGGTGGATATCATAGCCGTATCCGATCTTTACCATTGCAGGGCCCTCATTGTTTTTCGGCATCATGCCTCCCCGTTCGCTTTCAGCCAGATCCCGGCAAACTGCAGGTCGGGCCGGTAGGTTACCTTGATATTATCGTGAGTTCCGTGCACCACACGGACCGGGTATCCGGCCTGCTCCACCACAGAAGCATCATCCGTGGCCAGGTACGCCTTGTCGCCCAGTTTGTCGTAGGCGCGGACAAACAACTCTTTGCGAAATACCTGCGGCGTTTGAGCCAGCCAAACGCGCTCACGGTCAGGTGTTGACGTAATAACATTATTCCCGTCCACCATCTTCACCGTGTCGCGCGCCGGCACGGCTATGATGGCCGCTCCCGATGTACGCGCTTCGTCAATAGCCTGCTCCACAGCATCCAGCGGAAAACAGGGTCTTACGGCATCGTGAACCAGAATCATGGTGATATCGTCATCCTTCAGCGCATGCAGACCGTTCCGCACCGAATCCATCCTCTCGTCTCCGCCCGCCACAACCGCGATGTCAACCGAACCGGACAGACCACTGCTTTCAAGGCCTTCGTGCGCAATGTCCCGGGTTCTTTCGGAAAGATCGGGCGACGACGGGATGACCACTTTCCGGAGACAGCTGATTTTCAGAATACGGCGGATGGTATGTGCCAGCAGCGGCATTCCGTTAATCTCCAGAAACTGCTTGGGCGTGCCGCCGCCCATCCGGACTCCGGTACCGGCCGAGGGAATGATCACACCCGCATCTTTATTGCTCTTTTCCGGATTCATTTTTGCCATGGACCGACATCCAGGAGTGACTGCAGCCGGCGGTTAAATTATAAGCATGGCATCACCGAAAGAGTAGAACCGGTAGTTCTTTTCGGCTGCCTCCTTGTAGGCCTGCATCAGGAAGTCAAAATCAGCGAACGCCGCCGCAAGCATCAGCATGGTGGATTCGGGCCGGTGAAAGTTCGTAATAAGACCTTCTGTTATCTTGAAGTCATAGGGAGGATAAATGAACTTGTCGGTCCAGCCCATGGCAGGCTTGGCGTGGCCGCTGGCCATGGTGCTGGTTTCCACCACCCGGACCGATGAGATCCCGCAGGCCACAACTTTGTTCTTTTTGGAGTCCAGCACCTCATTGATGGTCCGCGAAGTCTCTTCCGAGATGTAGTAATTCTCGGAATCCATCCGGTGCTTGGTCAGGTCTTCGACCTCAACCTGCCGGAACGTACCCCATCCGATATGCAGGGTCACCGGCGCCATGCGCACGCCCTTCTCTTTGAGCTTGTCAATCAGTTCCGGTGTGAAATGCATGCCTGCCGTCGGTGCTGCAACAGCCCCCCGTTCGCGTGCAAATATGGTCTGATACCGCTCCTTGTCCTTCTCCTCGGGCTTTCTGTCGATGTAGGGAGGAAGCGGCATTTCGCCCAGCTGGTCCAGCATGGAATAGAGCTTCTCATTCGGCTCATCAAACAGAAATCGTATGGTCCGCCCGCGCGATGTCGTATTATCAACCACCTCGGCAACCAGATCATCGCCAAAATAGAGCTTGTTGCCGATCCTGATTTTGCGTGCCGGCTCGACAAGCACATCCCAAAGCTTGTTTTCCGGCTGGAGTTCACGCAGCAGGAAGACCTCAATGGATGCCTCCGTCTTCTCCTTTTTTCCTTTCAGTCTGGCCGGAAAAACTTTCGTATTATTATATATAAGACAATCACCCTTGTTGAAATACTTGTGGATGTCGGCAAAGGTTTCATGGGTGATGGTTTTGTCGGCTCGGTTCAGAACCATCAGTCTGGCAGCGTCTCTTGGTTCTACGGGATGGGCGGGAACATCAATGCTGTCGAATTCGTATCGGAAATCCGTTAATTTCATAGGGGGTTACGATTTGCTGATATTTTAGAAAAAAATGGTTGTAGAACTGCGAAAAGTTCAGTAATATAAGTTTTTTTGGGGCATATTACAAGCTCCTTTATCAATACGGAGGTGTGCCAGAGCGGTCGAATGGGGCGGTCTCGAAAACCGTTGAGCACTTATGTGCTCCGGGGGTTCGAATCCCTCCACCTCCGCATGCCTTTCATCATTTCAGCGTGGCGGCGCAATGCGGATCCCGCCGGAGCACCGGGCGCACCCGATACCCGGCTTACACGGATTCCGATGAGCACGGCAAAAAAATATTTATCCCGCCCGGCATTATCTGCTTGACATAATTCAAATGTTTTTGTTACGTTTATTGTTAGAAAGAACTGTCACTCTGAATTCAGAAAATTTCAGAAACATTCAACCGGTTACCCATGAAAATCACTGCAATTTTAACGCTTCTTGCCGGATTGTTGCTTTTCCCGGCCGATGACATCCTGGCACAGTTCAGATCGGACAACTCCTCCGATTTTGAGCGTACCGGACAAATCCGTACCACGCACAGTGAAGGCGAGTCCTCACTCTTCGGATTGCAGGATTTTCAGATGAGCCACTCCTATGAAATGACCATGGGATCGTTCGGCGGTGACATGTTCAACCGGAACACCTATACCAACACAATGCAGATGATGTTCAGTGACAATCTTCACGGCCGCGTCGACCTGGCCATGTCACACTCTCCGTTCGGATCCAATATCATGGGGCAGAACAACGAAGCCCAGTTCTACGTGCGAAACGCCGAACTGAACTACAAGTTCAGTGAAAATACCCGGATTCAGCTTCGGTTCCAGCAGATCCCTGCCGGACAAGGCTATTACGGATACCATCCATCCCATCAGCGCAGAAATCATTTTCACGACCCGTTCCGCAGATGGTAACCACCGGTTGACCGGATGAGAACATTCACAGCCTATACCGAATGACCGAAAAACAGAGTTCTAATTTTTTGCTGCACAGTGCTCTGGGCTTTTTAAGCATTCTGCTTTTAGTATTACTTGCCGCCCTTTTTACTCGAATCATATACCCGCGCGTGCTCGCTGAGCGAAGTGAAGTCAGTGTCCTGGTCAGCGATGTTATTCAGGTGGAAGTGCTGAACGGATGCGGCGTGCCCGGCCTCGCGACTAAATTCACCTCCCGATTGCGCCAAAACGGCTTTGATGTTGTACAATCCGGCAACTTCGAAACGTTTGATATTACAGAAACCATTGTAATCGACCGAAGCGGCAATTCGGAAAATGCCAAAAGGGTCGCAAGAGCACTGGGTGTGCCGGAAACACGGATTCAGCGTGAAATTTCCTCCGACTTCTACCTGGATGCGACCATTGTCATCGGGTCTGATTACGAAAACCTGCAACCATAACCTGTGCCTATGAGCCAAGTTTCTCAAAAAAAATCAACATCAGACACCAAAAATATATCAACTGAAAATCCGCTTGTGCCGCTTATCGGCGAAGCACTGCTCGAAAAAAAAGCAGAAATGATCCGGGTGCTTGATGTCCGGAACCTGACGACCCTGACCGACTATTTCATTGTATGCCAGGGAGGCTCTGATACCCAGATCAAAGCGATCGCCCACAACGTGATCGACCGTATAAAAGAACAGTCCGGCGAAAATGTCTGGAAAAAAGAGGGACTTGAAAACAGAAAATGGGTTGTTCTCGATTATGTCGATGTCGTCGTGCATATCTTTGATGAAGAAACCCGTGAATTTTACGGTCTGGAGAGCATGTGGAATGATGCCGGCATTACCTCCATCGAGGAGAGATAGTTTCCGGTTTAAACCTGCAGCAGCTGTATTGCTTGCAGGTCTGCTGTTGTTCACACTGCCCCTGACTGCCTTTGCTGACCGGCCCGGTCAAAGCACACACGAGCCCGCACCCCCGCCGGAATCCGACCGGACCGAAACATCGCAGATATATATTGATGAACTCAGCCCGATCGTCAGAGACGGCCGCCTGTTTCTGCGCATAGAGGGGTACCTGCCGACCCCCTGCCACCACCTCGGAATCCCGGAAAGACAGCTTCACCGGGACACCCTTTCCGTATCCATAAACTCCTGGCAGAAGAGCGGTCAGATGTGTGCCCAGGTACTTGAACACTTCGTATATTACATGGAAATTTCGGAACCCGGCACTCCTGAGCCACAGGTGATCAGGGTGAATGACCACACGGTCTCACTTAAATAAACAAGCTCACATGCGTATACTTGTAACCGAACCGCTGCCCGGAAAGGGAATCGACCTGCTCTCATCCCGGTACGATACAACTGTTGGTGAACGCGGGGAATTCGACGACGAAGAGCATCTGAAAAACGAAATCGGCAGCTATGACGCACTTCTCAGCTGCCTGTCCAACCCCGTAACCGCCGATGTGCTCCGCAGCGCCCCCCAGCTCCGCATCGTATCCAACTACGCGGTCGGCTACAACAACATCGACATTGAAACAGCCAGGGAGCTCGGCATTCTTGTGGCAAATACGCCGGACGTGCTCACGGAAGCCACTGCCGATTGCGCTTTTGCCCTGCTGCTGAGTGTGGCGCGGCGTCTCCGCGAGGCAGAAGACCACTTGCGCGCCGGAAAATTTGACGGGTGGCACCCGTTCGGATTTCTCGGAACGGAGCTGCACGGCAAAAAGGCCGGCATACTCGGCATGGGCCGGATCGGGCGGGCTTTTGCCCGGCGTGCCAGAGGTTTCGGCATGACCGTTTTGTACCACAACCGCAACCGTCTTGACACCAAAACCGAGACTTCCCTGCAGGCACAGTATGTTGAAAGCATTGACCAGCTTGCGGAGCAGTCGGATGTGCTCTCCCTGCACTGCCCGCTGAACGACGAAACCCGGCATGCCGTCAACAGCGAGCGGCTTGGCCGGATGAAACCGGATGCCATTGTGATCAACACCTCCCGCGGGCCGGTCATCGACGAATCCGCACTTGCCGATGCTCTTCACCAAAAGCAAATCGGCGGAGCCGGGCTGGATGTCTTTGAAGAGGAACCCCGGGTCCATCCCTCGCTTGCGGATGCCCCCAACTGCGTGCTTCTGCCCCATATCGGCAGCGCAACCGGGCAGACCAGAGCCCGGATGAGTGCCCTGGCTGCATCCTCGATCATCTCCCATCTCGAGGGCAAACCCGACCATGCCATCCCCTCCCTGGTTTTTCATCGCTGACGGAAAGGATGGTTGCAAGGCAGCAAATAGTACCCGAGTCACGAAGCATTCTTGCCCTTGGCCTTCCGCTGATCGGCGCACAACTGGCGCAGATATCCATGAATTTTGTGGATACCGTGATGGCCGGAAATTACCACCCGGACGATCTGGCCTCGGTTGCCATCGGTTCCAGCTTCTTCATGCCACTGTTTACGGTCGTTATCGGCATACTGATGGCGCTGAGTCCGATCATTGCCCAGCTGTTCGGCGCCCGGAATCTGAACCTCGTCGGGAAAAAAGTCCGGCAGGGCTTCTGGCTTGCCCTGATCCTCTCCGTCCCGGGAATCGTGCTGCTGAACAATCTGGATCCGGTCATGGGGCTGATGGGCTTCTCGCCGGAGGTCACCACCATCACTTCCGGTTATCTGTTTGCCATTTCCTGGGGTGTACCTGCCGCCTTCTGCTTCATGGTGCTTCGCTTTTTCAACGAAGCCCTTGGTGCCACCCGTCCGGCGCTCTACGTTACGCTGATCGGCCTGGCTTTCAATATCCTGGGCAACTATACGCTGATTTACGGCCGGTTCGGGTTTCCTGAGCTCGGTGCCGTGGGCACCGGATGGGCAACTGCAATTGTCTTCTGGGTCATGTTCCTGGTCATGCTGGCATATACGCTCTGGAAGCCGGCTTACCGCCGGTTCAGATTGCTGGATGACATCCGGCTGCCCGAACGGCGCCATATCGGAGAGATTCTGCGCATCGGGACCCCCATCGGCATCAGCATGGGCATGGAAACGAGCATGTTCGCCGTGGTGGCATTGATGATGGGGGCCATGGGAACGACCATCGTGGCCGCTCACCAGATTGCCATCAACGTGGCATCCATCACCTTCATGATACCGCTCGGGCTGTCCATGGCCATTACGGTACGGGTCGGACAGCTTTACGGAAAACAGCAGCTCTGGCAGTCACGAATTGCCGGGTTCACCGGAATCGGCATTTGCACAGCCATCATGTGCATTGCGGCACTGATTATGATTCTGTTCCCGGGCCACATCGCCGGGATTTATACTTCAGACCCCGACGTGATAACCATGGCTGCATCATTGCTCATCATGGCCGCCATTTTTCAAATTTCGGACGGACTCCAGGTCGGAGGATCCGGGGCGCTGCGCGGACTGAAGGATACCAGGGTTCCGATGTTCGTCAACCTCACTGCCTACTGGATTATCGGGATTCCGACCGGATATACGATGGGAATTATCTTCGGATGGGGACCTGCGGGACTTTGGGCGGGACTCATTGCCGGACTCACCGTTGCTGCCATTCTGCACAATATCCGGTTTTTCCGTATCACAAAAAGTTTCATCACCGGCCCTCCCCGCAAGCCGGTCGCGGCAGGCACCGAAACGGAAAGCGGAGCAGCCTGACCCGCTGCCCGGGCGCACCTGAAATTCATATACAAACAGCGCAAACGATCATTGTCTGAAATGGGTTATGGTTTTTATACCACAAACCCGTCATACACATGACCGTCTACATTCATCGTCTGGAGACATCCGTCCCGGCCACCTATTACGAACAGGAATTTGCATCCGAACTGATGCAGAAGAACGTGAGCGACCGGGCCGCCGTCAAGCGCGTTATCCGCGGCGTATACAACAATACCGGCATCCGGAAAAGGCACAGTGTAATCAACGACTTCAACGGCAGCGCTGATCCGGCACTTTTTTTTGATCCTGACGGCATGAAAGTTACTGCGCCGGACACCCACAGGCGCAACGATATCTACAGCCGGGAAGCCCGCAAGCTGTTTGTCGACCTGGCCGGCAAGCTGATCTCCCGGACACCTGATTTCACCAGGGAAGATATCACTCACGTCATCACCGTTTCGTGCACCGGTTTTTTTGCTCCGGGCCCGGATTATTACGTGGTGCGCGAACTTGGCCTCCACGGCTCCACCCAGCGCTACCACATCGGTTTTATGGGCTGTTACGCCGCTTTTCAGGGTTTAAAAATGGCCGACTCATTCTGCAGGTCTGATCCTGAGGCCGTTGTTCTTGTTCTGTGCGTGGAGCTTTGTACGCTTCACCTGCAATTCAGCGACGATACCGACTCCATCATTTCGGCCTCGGTATTTGGTGACGGCGGGGCCGGAGCCCTGGTCAGTGCCCGCAAGCCTGCAGCCGTCGCGGATCAGAACGGCTCCGGAACCCAGAAACCTTTCCAGATTCGTTCCTTTCACAGCGACCTGACCAGTGAAGGCGAAAGCGACATGGCCTGGACGATCGGCAATGAGGGCTTCCGGATGCGCCTGTCCACTTACGTGCCCGAAATTATCCGCAAAAACATCAAGCCGTCGCTGGACAACATCCTCAGTCAGGCCGGAGTGGAGCAAAAGGACATCACAAGATGGGCCGTTCACCCCGGAGGCCGCGCCATACTCGATAAAGTGCAGCAGGCGCTCGGAATTTCGGATGAAGCCATGGCCGCCTCCCGCCATGTGCTCAGTGAATATGGAAACATGAGCAGCGCCACCGTCCTTTTTGTATTAAAAAGACTGGCTGAAGAACCCGGCGACGGGCGCAGCCACACCATCTTCAGCATGGCCTTCGGACCGGGACTGACCCTGGAAACCGGGCTCTTTCAGACCGCAGGAAATGAGTAATGAGCACCCGTCGAAAAAAGGACAGAACCTCCGGCTTTTTTCTGTCCCGCCGGCAAACCGAACTCACTGAGTGGATGGATCTTCGGGACTGCGACCCGGTCATGCTCCGCAATACCTACCGGTACTTCTCCATTGTCAACCGGCTGATCTCCCGCTGGGATGCTGTCTACCGCAGATGGATCCGCCCCGAACTCCATCCGCACCGTACCTTCCGCCTGCTTGATGTGGGTTCGGGCGGCGGCGATCTCACATACCGTATCCGGCAGCTTGCCGTCCGTGACGGATTCCGGCTCAGCGTCACCGGAATTGATCCGGATCCGAGAGCATGGGATTTTGCCGTAAATACGTACAATGGCAACAATAATGATTCCAGCGGTTCCGGCAGGAACGCCGGCAAAACGGGAAAAAGCCCCCGGTCAAGTCAGCCCGGCATTCCCGCCGGTACGGATGGCCTGCAGTTCCGGCGGGAATCTGCCCGGTCCCTGATCGACCGGCAGGAGTCATTCGATTTTGTGATATGCAACCATGTACTGCATCATCTCGGGGACAAAACCATTCCGGAGTTCATGAATGAACTCACACAGCTTGCCCGGATCCGGGTCCTCTGCAGCGACATCGAGCGCTCCGTGACCGGCTATGCGATGTTTTCTGTTGCGACATGGCCGCTGTTTCCAAAATCTTTCATCCGTGCGGACGGCCTGATTTCCATCCGAAAAAGTTTTACACTGCATGAACTGCGCAGGCTGGCACCCGCCGGCTGGACCGTAAACCGCATGTTTCCCTACCGGCTGCTGGCGGTGTTTGACTGCAAAAAGACTGACACGCCATCCGATAATTAAAAGTGAACCTTGATGAGTGATGCGAACCCGATAAAACCGGAGTCAAATTATGACCTTGTGATCGTTGGCGCAGGTCCCTCCGGACTGCTGGCAGGAAACCTGGCTGTTCAGCAAGGACTCCGGACCCTGCTGGTGGAAAAAAATACCGAACCCATCCGGCACTCGCGTTCCATCGGCATCCATCCTCCTTCGCTGGCCCTGCTTTCGGAAGCCGGTCTGCTGGACCGGTTTGTCTCCTCCGGCGTGGTCATCCGAAGCGGTCAAGCCTGCCGCCAGCACGGTCATCTGCTCGGTAAGCTCGACATCGATGCTTTGCCGCCGCCTTTCAACTTCATTCTTACCGTACAGCAATGGAAAACCGAGGCAATCTTCGAAGAATCGCTTGAGCAAAAGGCTCCCGGCACGCTGATGCGCGGGTATGAGGTTACGGGATGGGAGCCGGATGGTGATCTTATGATCAGAAGCGGAGACAATGCAGAATACCGTGTCTCTGCCCGTTTTATTATGGCCTGTGACGGGAAGAAAAGCCTGCTGCGCCGTCAGGCCGGAATTCCGTTCCGCGGCAAACCCTATCCCTACCGTTATGCGATGGGCGATGTCACCGACCGCACCGATTACGGCAGCAGCGCAGTAATTTTTCTGGGGAAAACGGGGCTTGTCGAATGTTTTCCGCTGCCCGGCGGTATCCGGAGATGGGTTGCCCAGCAGGACGGCAGCAACTCCATTGTGGATATGCCATCTATGGTCAACGTGATACGCGATCGCTGCGGGACCGCCCCGGATCCTGATGATATGCACATGTTTTCGGAATTCGGCGTTGAACGCTATCTGGCTGATACGTTCTGGAAAGGTAAACTGCTTCTCGCCGGCGATGCCGCCCATGTTACCAGTCCCATTGGCGGTCAGGGTATGAATCTGGGCTGGCTGGATGTCCGCGAGGCGGTCTCTACTGTACGTTCGGTTCTGGATGGCCGTCTTGACCCGGCTGAAGCAAGGCAGAAATATACCGAAACCGGACGCCGGCGGGCGTTGCGGGTCATCCGCAGGGCCGAGTTCAATATGTTCCTGGGAAACCGGAGCTTTTTTCCCTCCTTCCGCGACGGTGTGGTTCGCATGATGCTGAACAGTCCCGTCCGCAAAAAGCTGCGTGAACGGTTTACGATGCAGGGGTTGTAGAATCGAGGCGGCTGCGTCCTGCCGGGCGCACATAAAAAAAAGCCCGGCGATCCGCAGATGCCGGGCGTATGCAAGTAGTAAGGCCTTTTAACCTTTACGTTTTTGTTTAGGGTTACCTGAAATAAATAAAAACATGGAAGCTTTGTCAAGAGGAATCGTGGAAAAATCCTCAAAATTCCTCCGTGAAAACATTGCCTAAGGCAACATTTAAAACGCTTCAGGCTTCACCCAAACCGCCTCAGGCTTCATCCCAGCACTCTGCGGGCCTGATGGTAACGGTCGGCTACCGCACCCCAATCGACCACATTCATGAATGCGGATACGTAATCTCCTCTGCGGTTCTGATAGCGCAGGTAATAGGCGTGCTCCCAGACATCAATTGGCAGCAGCGGCACGGTGACCATCGGAGACAAATTCTGATGCTTTTCGGCCTGCAGCATCATGAGCTGATCGGCATGAGGCTCCCAGGCGAGTATGCCCCACCCGCTGGCTTCCACGGCACTTGAGGCTGCTATGTAGTGTTCTTTGAACTTTTCAAAACTGCCGAACGATCTGTTGATGGCGTCAGCCAGCTCCTGATCTTCAGGTTCTCCGCCGCCATCCGGACTCATCACCTCCCAGAAGATGGTATGCAGAAAGTGTCCGGCTCCGTGGAAACCGACCTCTTTCGACCAGTGCTTCACCAGGGAAAAATCATTTTCTTCGCGCGCTTCCGCAAGTTTGTCAAGAGCATTATTGAGTCCGTCCACATAACTTTGATGATGAATGCTGTGATGCAGCTCCATGGTCTGGGCATCAATATGAGGTTCCAGATCATCATAGGCATAAGCCAGACGCGGCAAAGTGTACTTGTTCTCACCTGAGTCATAAGTGGAATCAAGACCGGTTATGGCGCCGGTGGCGGCAGCTGAAGCAAGTGACTGTCCCATGCCGTAGGTTCCCAGCAAGGCAAACCCTCCAAGTGTGTTTTTCAGATATTCTCTGCGATTCATGGTTCTCCTTTTTGGTTCAACATTGCTTTTTTAAAACGGTAATGCAGCGAATTTCAGCGCTGCTTTCAAACAAAGAAACAACATGCGTGATGCTGTACACTACCTCTGCAACAAAAAAACATCAAAAAAGGTTGAACGGTCAAATGAAGCGGCCGGAGCCGCTGATATCCGGCGGGAACGGATACGTTTATGGCATGAGCCGATGTTGCATATGAGCCAATTTACACATGAGCCGATGTTGCACCTGATGCAATTTGCACCTGAGCCGGAACCGGACTCCGCAGGCTGAAACTTCAGAAGTCAGAAACGCAGCAAATCAGGGTTAATCCAGTACGGATGCCGCAACGACATTGGAAACTTTCGCTCTGAGGTCAATCACACTGCCCGAGTCATCCGGATAAACGCGGTTTGTGAGCAAAATGACGGCAGTGCGGGTATCTGCATCCATAACCATGGAGGTGCCTGTATAGCCAGTGTGTCCGTACGTGTGTTTGCCAAACAGATCGCCCTGATTGGATGCAAATGAAGAATCCAGATCCCATCCCGGGCCTCTTCCGAAAGATTCCATCCCGTCGGGCGTGGATGTCATCGCACGGACCGTTGCCGGACCGAATATCCTGGTCCCGTTAATCGCACCGTCGTTCAGCATCATTGCTGCAAACAAGGCAAGATCATCGGCGGTTGAGAACAGTCCGGCATTACCCGAAACGCCCTTCATTATTTCATTGGCCAGGGGATCATGCACAATTCCCGTCACGACACCATCTTCGTCGCTATAGGATGTCGGAGCAATCTTGTGATGAAATTCCGGATCGGGGGTATAAAAGGTATTGTGCATACCGAGCGGTCCGAATATTTTTTTGCGTGTGTAGTCGGCAAGACTCATTCCCGTCACATCCTCAATGACTTTCTGGAGTGTGATATAGGACGGGCAGCTGTAAGTCATCTGTTCACCCGGTTCGGGGCGGTCGGGCAGGGAGCTGAGCCAGGTCATTAGTGAGTCGGAAGCCTGGTCGCCGTAAAGTTCTTTGAGTTTCTCAACCGGAGCATAAGACGGAATTCCGGCGGTATGAGTCAGCAGGTTCAGAACTCTGGGCCGGTTTCCGGATCCCTCAGAACCGCCTCCGAAATGTTCAAACTCAGGAACAAAGTCGGCAACCGGATCCGAAAGGCGCAGGTATCCGTCCTGAACGAGCTTCATGGCGGCGGTGGCGGTGGCCAGCGGTTTTGTAAGGGAAGCCAGGTCATAAATGGTTTCGGGTGAAAGCGGGAGCGATTCGGGCTCTTTCTGCATGTATCCGTAGGCTTTGCGGTGCACAACCACACTGTCACGCACCACGACCAGCACAGCTCCGGGAGTCTCCCCGTCGTCAATGGCCTGATATATCAGGGAGTCGACTCTGGCAAGCTGATCCGGATCGATGCCGGCCTGCTGCGGCGGCACTTCGGTCAGGCCGCCGGTTTGTGCCGTGCCGTTGGTAATGGTCATGATCATGAGCAGCGGGAACATCAGCAAAAAGGAGTATCTGAATATCATGGTAACAATCGGATTAAAAGGTGCGGGGAAAGCAGGTAAAAAAATGAGAAAATATACAATGGACCGGATCTGCTTATACGGTGATGCATCAGCCTGAAGAAAGTTGCAAAGTAATTTTTTTAACAGCAAATGCTGAGTGTCGGTGTGATGCAAAGTTCATGCGTTACGGCATTTGCAAGAAACGGTGAAATAGTTTATCTTTCCAGACTTGTCATAAAACCTGATTTTATTTAGTGATTAAAAAACCAATAACACCGTGAATACCGAGAGCTTTAAGACATATTCGGCCAAACCTGGTGAAGTCCAGAAAAAATGGGTGGTTGTGGATGCCGAAGGCCAGCCGCTGGGCCGGCTTGCCAGCAAGGTCGCGACCATTCTGAGGGGAAAGCACAAGCCCGAATTTACTCCCCATATTGACACCGGAGACAATGTAATTGTTGTAAATGCCGAGAAGGTCAGCCTTTCCGGTAAAAAAATGACGGACAAGGTATATTTCCGCCACTCCGGTTACCCGGGCGGAACCAAGTTTACCAATCCGGAAGAGGTTCTGAAAAAAGACCCTGCTTTCCTGGTGAAGAATGCCGTTCAGGGCATGATCCCGAAAAACCGACTTGGCCGCAAACTGCTCACGAATCTTCGAGTATTTGCCGGACCGGATCACACCCTGAAAGCCCAGAAACCTGAAAAAATTGAATTGTAAAGATGGATAATCAATCCTTTATAGGCCGCAGGAAAACATCTACAGCACGTGTTTACGTACAACCCGGCAAAGGTGAGATAACGGTCAACAACAAGCCGTTTGAGACCTACTTTGTGCTTCCTTCCCAGCAGAACACAATCAATCTGCCCATGGAAGTCACCGAAACCACCGGAAAATACGACATAAAAATTACGGTGAGAGGCGGAGGAAGCACAGGTCAGGCCGATGCCGCACAGCTTGGCATTGCACGTGCCCTGAATACCCTCGAGCCGGAAACACACGGTGTCCTGAAGAGCAACGACCTGCTTACCCGTGATGACCGGATGGTTGAACGCAAGAAGTACGGTCAGCCGAAAGCCAGGAAGAAGTTCCAGTTTTCCAAGCGTTAATCTTTTTTACCAAAAAATCACACATATGCAGTGACTCGTGACCGGGTGTTTCCGGCAGCCGAGAGGCTCCGGGGATTTGTCACAGAGAATGACCTGCATAGTGGACTAACCTTAACATAAATACCTATCTGACATGGCACAAGCTGCTTCCGTCGAAGAACTGCTCAAATCTGGTGCACACTTCGGCCACCTCACGAGACGCTGGAATCCGAAAATGCGTGAATTTATTTTCATGCAGCGCAACGGGATCCACATTATTGACCTGAACAAGACCCAGGCGCTCCTCCAGGAGTCGCTTGACGAGATCGCAAAAGTAGCCCGTTCAGGAAAAAACGTGCTTTTTGTCGGCACCAAAAAACAGGCACAGGAAATTATCCGTAACGAAGCGCAGCGCTGTGATATGCCTTATGTCACGCATCGCTGGCTCGGCGGAATGCTCACCAACTTTGTTACCATTAAAAAGAGCATCTCCCGCATGGAAGAGATCAATGCCATGCAGACCGACGGCACGTACGAAAATATTACCAAGAAAGAGCGCCTGATGCTTGACCGCGAAAAGGAGAAGCTCGAAAACGTAATGGGTGGTATCTCCAAAATGGGCCGCCTTCCCGGCGCTCTGTTTGTCGTCGATATTGTCAAGGAAAACATTGCCGTAAACGAGGCGCTCAAGCTGAATATCCCGATTTTTGCGCTTGTTGACACCAACTGCGATCCGGATGTTCCCGACTATATCATTCCCTGCAACGACGATGCTGCAAAAGCGATTCAGCTCGTTGCATCCAACGTTGCCGATGCCATCATTGAAGGTATGGCAGAGCGGGAAGCCCATCAGGAAGAACAGCTTGCCGCAGGAAGCATGGATCAGGAAGGAAGTGATCAGCCGGAAGAAATGACCGAAGCGGATGTCAAGCCGACACGCCGCAAGCGTTCGCGAAAGGCGAAAAAATCCACCGAAGCAGTAGGCGCTAAAGGTCAGGAGTCCGGGGGCAAAAAAGAAGAGGCAGCCGGAACTTCAAAGGAGGCTGAAAAAGAAGCAAAGGCATCCGAAAAGGACGCCAAGGCAGCTGTCAAGGATTCCGGAGCAGAAGAAAAGAAAACCAAAGCCTCCGAAAAAGATTCCAAGGAATCTGAAAAGGAAGAAAAGAAGACTGCAAAAAAGCCGAAAGCAGACAAGAAGGAAGCCGCTGAGGCCGAAAGCAAGGCTTCAAAATCCGCAGGTTCTTCAGATTCTTCTGAAAAGAAGGAAAACAAAGGCAAGGAAAATGAAGCTTCCGGTTCCTCTGCTGAAACGTCTTCCAAAGAAGAGGAAAAATAACAGGACCGGACCTGCCACGGTCGCACGAACGTTTTCAACCACAACGTATATCAGATAAAACCATGAGTATTTCCGCTGCAGATGTAAAAAAACTCCGGGATCAGACCGGTGCCGGGATGATGGACTGCAAAAAGGCGCTCGCCGATTCCAACGGTGACATGGATGCAGCCATTGAACTTCTCAGAAAGAAGGGACAAAAAGTATCCGAAAAAAGAGCTGACCGCGAAGCCAACCAGGGCGTCATCGTCACAAAAATTTCCGATGACAGAAAAAAAGCCGTTGCGCTTGAACTGAATTGCGAAACCGACTTTGTCGCCAAGAACGAAGAGTTTGTCGAGTACGCAAACGGCTTTGCACAGGTAGCCTTCGATGAAGAACCGGCAGACCTCGACTCGCTCCTCCAGGGCAAGATCAAGGACCTGACCGTTTCCGACATGCTGAAAGACCTGGTCGGAAAAATCGGTGAGAAAATTGACATCAGCCGGTTTGAAATCATGAAAGCTGATGGTGACGGTGAAATTTTTGACTATATCCACCCCGGCAACCAGCTTTGTGTGCTTGTAGCATTTGAAGGCCCTGTTCAAAACAGTGAAGTAGCCAAAGATGTGGCCATGCAGGTTGCGGCCATGAACCCGATTTCTGTCAACCGCGACGAGGTGGATGCCTCTACTCTGGACAAAGAGAAGGAAATTGCCAAACAGCAGCTGCTCAATGAAGGCAAACCCGAAGAAATCGCTGAGAAAGCGGCCATGGGTAAACTCAGGCGCTTCTTTGAAGAAAACGTACTGCTGGAACAAAAGTTTGTCAAGGACGGCACCCAGTCGGTTCAGGAGTATCTGAAACACTCCGGGACTCCGCTTGTCAAATCGTTTGTCCGCATACAGCTGGGAGGAAATTAATCCTCAGTGAATTTCAAGGCTGCCTTTCGGGGCGGCCTTTTTTTTGCCATTTATTTTAACTTCCAGAGAAACAGGAGCAACTGTGCAGAAACTAAACCGCGTTTTACTGAAATTGAGTGGTGAATCATTGCTTGGTGCCCAGGGCCACGGCATTGACGGGGAGGTGCTCAGCCGATATGCTGATGAGATCCGGGAAGCCAAAGAAACAGGGACAGAGATAGCCATCGTCATCGGAGGCGGCAACATATTCCGCGGTGTAAGGGGAGCAACCCAGGGCATGGACCGTGTTCAGGGCGATTACATGGGAATGATGGCCACCATGATCAACAGCCTTGCGCTGCAGGACGCACTGGAACGCAAGGGCGTCCACACCCGGCTGATGTCGGCCATCCGCATGGAGCAAATCGCCGAGCCCTACATCCGCCGCCGGGCCATCCGCCACCTTGAAAAAGGACGGGTTGTGATATTCGGCGCCGGTACGGGAAATCCCTATTTCACAACCGACACAGCCGCATCGCTGCGTGCCATTGAAATCGAGGCTGATGCCATTCTGAAAGGCACCCGTGTCGACGGAATTTATGATTCCGACCCGGAAATAAATCCGGATGCGAAAAAGTTCGAGAGTATCAGCGGCGATGAAGTGCTCAAGCTCAGGCTGTCGGTCATGGACCTGACCGCATTTACCCTGTGCCGTGACAACAAAATACCGTTTCTGGTCTTTGACATGAATGAAAGAAAAAACCTGGCACGAGTTATCAGCGGGGAGCCGGTCGGGTCGCGAGTTCATTGGGACTAAGCGCGTTCCGCCGGCCATATCCGGCTTTTTTTTTTGCCAATTTGTTATATATTTCGCATCTGAACCGAATCACCTCACCACTATTTTCCAGATGTTATGATACCGGAACTACAACCTTTTATCGACCAGGCAAAAGAACAGATGGAGGACGCAAAGTCCTTTTTGAAGAGAGAGTTGAAACACATCAGGGCCGGCAAGGCTTCCCCCCAGCTGCTCGACGGTGTCAAAGTGGATTACTACGGAACGCAAACTCCGCTCAACCAGCTCGCCAATGTTGCCGCACCCGATCCGCGGCTGATTACGGTAGAACCGTTCGACAAGTCCTCCATGAAAAACATTGAAAAAGCGATCATGGCCTCCGGTCTCGGCCTTAACCCCAACAACGACGGCACCCTGATCCGCATCCCGCTGCCGGTGCTTTCGGAAGAGCGGCGACAAGAACTCGCAAAAGTAGCAAAAGAAAAAGCCGAGGAAGCCCGAATCAGCATCCGGAACACCCGCCGTGATATCAAGGACGAAATCAAGAAAGAAGTCAAAGACCAGTCGCTGCCCGAAGATTCCCGTTATGCCGCTGAAGAAGAGCTGCAAAATCTCACCGATTCCCATATATCCGAAGTAGACAAGATGCTCAAGGATAAGGAAGATGAGATAATGACTGTTTAATATCAGACCGGAGCTGATTTTACATGTATCTTGCCGAACTTGAGCTACAAGGATTTAAAAGTTTTGCCAACAAAACTAAAGTCAAGTTCGACAGCGGCATCACAGCAATTGTCGGTCCGAACGGGTGCGGAAAGTCCAATATCGTAGACGCCCTTCGCTGGGTGCTCGGAGAACAGCGCCCCTCCCTCCTGCGCTCGGCAGCGATGACCAATGTCATTTTCAACGGGACCGCATCCAAGAAGGCGCTCGGGATGGCCGAGGTTTCGGTTACGATCATCAACAACCGTGGCGTGCTGCCTACCGAGTTTTCGGACATCACCATGACCCGCCGGCTGTACCGCTCCGGCGAAAGCGAGTACCTGCTCAACAAAAAGCCCTGCAGGCTTCGCGATATCACCGACCTGTTCATGGATACCGGAATGGGATCCAACGCCTATTCGGTGATTGAGCTCAAAATGGTCGAAGAAATTCTCAACGATAAAAACAATGACCGGCGGAGACTTTTTGAAGAGGCCGCGGGAATAACCAAATTCAAGGAGCGGAAAAAGCAGACACTCAAGAAACTGTCTGATACGCGTGCCGACCTTCAGCGCATGGAGGATATCCTGGTTGAAGTCCGCAAAAAAACCCGCTCACTGCAATCCCAGGCCTCCCGGGCCGAGCGTGCACACAAGTACCGCGAAGAGCTTGATTTCCTCGACAAGGCGGTCTCCCGCAAGGAGTACGAGAACGTAAGAAGCGAACTGGATCCGCTCCTTGAACGAATAGCAAGCGCATCTTCCTCAAGGGAAGAACTGGAGCGAAGAATCAAGGGCCTTGAACAAAACGAGAACGAAGCCCATGAGAATCTGATAGAAAAGGAGAAAGCCCAGAACGAAATCAGGAAAAAAGCCGCTCAGATCAACAGCGATGTCCAGGAGATCCGGACCAGCATCCGCATCACCAAAGAAAAGATCACCAATGAAGAAGGGGTGATCTCCCGTTACGAGCAGGACATCTATCAGGCAGAAAACCAGATCAAGGATCTTAGGAAAAACCTGAAGGCCAACCAGGAAGAGCTTACCCATGCCGAAGCGCGTCTTGAAAAGGCTGCGGAAGAGCGGGAAGCCGCCCGGGAAAGTCTTGAAAATGAAAAAAACGCCGTGCAGGAACTCCGGGACAAGCTGGATGAAATCGGGCAGCAGCACAGCCGCGGCAACACGCGTATCAATGAACTTCAGAACCTGCAGATCAGGCTGGAATCACGTATCGAAAATTCCGGCGAGCAGGAACAGCGCCTGAAAAAGGAGATTGCCGAAAGCCGGGAGAAAATCCGGTCCTTTTCCGGGGAGCAGGACAAGCTCGAGGGTCGTTACGAGATCTTGCAGGAGGAGTACGAAGAGGCCGAAAAACAGCTTGAAAAAGCCCGCAATGAACGGGAAAAACTGCTCGCCGATATCAACAGGCAGAAAGATGAAATCCGCAATCTCCAGAGCAGGCGCGATGCCTATGAATCAGAATATCAGCTCCTGAAAAATCTTTCGGAATCGTCGGACGCGCACCCTGCCGGAGTCCGGCATCTCAAGGAGCATCGTGGTAAATTCGGCACGCTGGAAATTCTGAGTGACATTTTTTCCAGTGACGAATCGCTTTCGGCAGCGGTTGAAGCGGTTCTCGGCGAGGCGGCCAATTATGTGGTGACAGCTGACGAAGATGAAGCGGAGCGGGCATTCGAACTGATACGGAAACAGGACAAGGGCCGGGTGACGATTGTTCCGTTGAATCGTCTGAACGGCGATCATCCGGTGACCGATGATGCCCTTTACCACAGTGTGTCATGCGATTCGCGGTTTGAGGCGCTGCGGCGTCTGTTTTTCGGCGAAGTAGTGACGGCGGACGGTCTGGCGGCTGCCGCGGAGGTGTCCGGCAGCAGGGGGATCACGGCTGTGACCGGTTCGGGTGATGTGGTGACCTCTGACGGATTCATGTACAGCGGAAGCAGCAACAAAAACGCGGGAGTCCGGATCGGCCTGGCTGAGAAAGTGGATAAAAGGCGGGCTCAGGCTGAGCAGACGGGCAGGGAAGTTGAGAAGGCTGAGATGCGGCTGGAAGAGATGGAGGATGCTTACAGCAAGTTCGATCTTAACCATTATCAGCAGAAAGTGAAGGAGGCCTCGGGCAACCTGCAGAAGCACGAGTCGCGCTCGGAGTCATTCCGGACGCAGACCGGGTTTTACGAGAATAATATCAAGGAGCTGGAACAGCGGCTGGATGAACTGCAGCAAACCGTGGTGAAGGCCCGGGAAGAGCAGAAGGAGACCGAGCCGGAACTGGAGGCGCTGAACCGGCAGATGGAGACGGTGGTTCGCGATGAGGTTGCCCTGAAGGCAAAGCTCAAGGAAAAGGAGGATATCCTCCAGCGTGCGCAGAGCCGGTTCAATGATGTCGGACTCCGGCATCAGACAGCCGAAAACGAAGTCAATACTCTGAAGCGGGATATCGGCCGGTTTGAATCTGACGTGAAGGCCATCAAGGACCGGCTTACGAATCAGGCTGATCAGGCAAAAGCAAGCAAGGACCGCATCATTGGTCTGCGCGAGCAGGTGGATGAGTATGAAGACCAGCTTCGTGAAATGCTCATTAAAAAAGAAGAAGTTGAAAAAGAGCTTCAGGGAGCCGAAGAGGCCTGTTCCCGTCAGCGCGGGAAAATCAACCTCCTCGAAGAGGACCTCAAGGACACCCGGCGGAAAAAAGATTCGAACCAGGACCTGCTCCACTCCCTCGAACTTGCCAAATCCAGGCTTGAGATGGAGCAGAAGAACATCAACGATCACATCTGGGAAACCTACAGCATGACCATCGACCAGATTGATCAGGAACTGCCGGAAGACACCGACCTGTCCACAGCCAGGGAGACCATTTTTACTCTCAAACAGCGCCTCAAAAACATCGGCGAGGTCAACCCGCTGGCCATCACGGAATATGAAGAGGAGAAAGAACGGCTGGAGCATTTCGAAAAGCAGATCGGCGATCTGGAAAATGCCGAAGAACAGCTGATTGAAACCATCCAGGAAATCAACAGAAACGCCCAGGAGCGTTTCAACAAGACCTTCAGGGAGATACGTGAAAACTTCCGGACGGTATTCAACACGCTCTTTGAAGAAAACGACCACTGTGATCTGGTCATTGATGAGCAGGCTGAAGATCCGCTTGAAGCCAAAATTGAAATTGTCGCAAATCCCCGCGGAAAGCGGCCGAGTGTCATCGAACAGCTGTCCGGCGGTGAAAAAACACTCACGGCCATTGCCCTGCTGTTTGCCATCTATCTGGTCAAGCCGTCCCCCTTCTGTGTCATGGATGAGGTTGACGCCCCGCTTGACGACCCGAACATCCTGCGCTTCTCCAAACTGCTGAAAAAATTCAGCGACGACACGCAGTTCATCGTCATTACGCACAACAAGATGACCATGGAAAAATCCGAGATGATGTACGGCGTGACCATGCCGGAAGTCGGCGTCAGCAAGCTTGTCGGTGTGCGGCTCGATGACGTTGCGGCGTAGCGACACGGAATGCGCCGGCACCAGCCGGAAATATACCCGGACTTTTTCCGGATGCACATCAGATGCATCCCCCCTTTGCAATTAATTACCAACCCCCTAACAAAGCAGCCACATCGTGAGCGATAACAAAATCATTTTTTCGATGATGGGCGTAGGCAAAACCTACGGCCCGAATCAGCGCGTACTCAAAGACATCTACCTCTCCTTTTTCTATGGAGCAAAAATCGGCATCATCGGTGCCAACGGATCAGGGAAAAGCACCCTGCTGCGCATCATTGCCGGACTCGACGAGAACTACGAAGGTGAAGTCACCTCCAAGTCGGGGGTTACATTCGGACACCTGCCTCAGGAACCGGAACTTGATCCGTCCAAAACCGTGAAAGACATTGTCGAGGAAGGCGTTCAGGAGCTTGTGGACCTGGTGAAAGAATACGAGCAGATCAGCGAAAAATTCAGCGACCCCGATGCCGATTTCGATGCCCTGATCGCCCGGCAGTCCACCCTTCAGGAACAAATCGACCAGAAAAACGCCTGGGACCTTGACAGCAAGCTTCAAATGGCCATGCAGGCCCTCCGCTGTCCGCCTGAAGATACGCAGGTTGAGGTGCTTTCCGGCGGTGAGCGTCGTCGTGTTGCCCTGTGCCGGCTGCTGCTGAAAGAGCCGGACGTCCTGCTCCTCGACGAACCTACCAACCATCTCGATGCCGACTCGGTAAACTGGCTTGAGCAGCATCTGGAGCGTTACGAAGGCACCGTCATCGCCATCACGCACGACCGGTACTTCCTGGACAATGTGGCCGGATGGATCCTCGAACTTGATCACGGAGAGGGAATTCCGTTCGAGGGCAACTACACCAGCTGGCTTGAGCAGAAACGAAAGCGTCTTGAGCTTGAAGACCGTCAGAACAAGCGCCTCGGCAAAACGATCGACCGGGAGATGGAGTGGATCCGGACCAATCCCAAAGGCCGGCAGTCCAAAAGCAAGGCGCGGATCACCGCCTATGAGGACCTGCTTTCAAGCCGCGAGCAGGAAAAAAAACGCGAAGAGCTGGAAATTTACATTCCGCCCGGACCCAGGCTTGGCGACAAGGTCATCCGGGCGCATGATGTATCCAAGGCATTCGGTGACCGGCTGCTCTTTGAGGAACTGGAGTTCGACCTTCCTGCCGGGGGTATCGTGGGTGTTATCGGTCCGAACGGAGCCGGAAAAACCACTCTTTTCCGCATGATCAACGGCCAGGAAAACCCGGACAACGGCTCCTTCGAAGTGGGAGAAACAGTTAAAATCGGCTATGCCGACCAAAGCCGGCCGCTCGATCCCGGAAAATCGATTTGGGAGGAAATATCAGACGGCAAGGATACTGTTCAGCTTGGCTCCAAGGAGATGAACTCACGGGCATATGTTGCCCGTTTCAACTTCAGCGGCGGAGATCAGCAGAAAAAGACCAATGAGCTCTCGGGCGGTGAGCGCAACCGTGTGCATCTCGCCAAAACGCTTAAGGAAGGGGCCAATTTGCTGCTGCTTGACGAGCCGACAAATGACCTGGACGTTCAGACACTGCGGGCCCTGGAGGATGCGTTACTGAACTTTGCAGGCTGTGTTGTCGTTATTTCTCACGACCGGTGGTTTCTCGACAGAATCGCCACGCACATTCTTGCCTTTGAAGGCGACAGCAAGGTGCGGTGGTTTGAAGGCAACTTCCGGCAGTATCAGGATTACCGGCGGGATGTGCTGGGTATCGACGATCAGCCGAAACGCATTCAGTACAAGAAGCTTAAGCGGGACTGAAGCCGACAGCCTGCTGATGGTATCCGCCGGCAGGCATCCGCTGATAAATATGCGTCACCTGGCAAACGGCACATTCCGTTCCCATATATCACTGCAGTAAAAAAGCGCATCGTTACCTCATATGCCAAAAGAGTTTTTCATCCCGGATCTCTACCAGTCCGAAATCACGAAAACGGTAAAACAATCCAGGCAGATACTGGATCCCCGGAAAAAAGACCGCGTCCCCAGTGTCCTGGATCTTGGTCCCGTGCGCTTCCTCATCCCGCGTCATTTCGGATTTTGCTACGGTGTTGAAAATGCCATCGACATCGCCTACCGCACCATAGAAGAGCATCCGGACAAAACCATCTACCTTTTGAGCGAGATGATCCACAATCCGACGGTCAATAAAGACCTGCAGTCGCGCGGCGTGGAGTTCCTTTTTGAAACCGACGGCACCGAACGCATCCCCATATCCTCGCTATCTCCGGACGATATTGTCATCGTACCGGCATTCGGAACCACGCTTGAAATTCAGAAGCAGCTCGAAGAGCAGGGGGTCAATCCGTATCAGTACGACACCACCTGTCCGTTTGTCATCAAAGTGTGGAAGCGCGGAAAACAGCTTGGCAAACGGGGACATTCCCTGGTTATTCACGGCAAGCACAAGCACGAGGAGACGCGCGCCACCTTTTCGCACAGCTCTGAAGAGGCGCCAAGTGTGGTTGTGCTCAATCCCGAAGAGGCCCGCATCCTTGCTGACATCCTGCTGGAAAAACGCCCCAAAGAGGATTTCCACACCTATTTCGGCATGAAGTGCACCGAAGGATTTGACCCGCTGGCCGATATGAAACAGTTTGGCGTGATCAACCAGACCACCATGCTTGCCACCGAGACGCAGGAAATAATGGATATTCTGAAAAGCGCGGTTATCGAAAAATACGGCGAAGCGGAAGCCGAGATGCATTTTGCCGACACGTCGGATACCCTGTGCTATGCGACGCACGAAAATCAGGCAGCAACATATGCTCTGATGGAAGAGCGCGCCGACATGGCCCTGGTCGTGGGCGGATACAATTCATCCAACACCATGCACCTGGTTGAGCTGCTGGAAGAGCGTTTCCCCACGTATCATATCCGGGATGCGTCTGAAATCAAAAACCAGCATGAAATCCATCATTTTAACCAGTGGAAAAAGGAGGTTGAAAAGACCCGGGGATGGATGCCGAAGGCGGCCGAACCGGTTACCATTGCACTGACATCCGGCGCATCCTGTCCGGACACCCTTGTGGACGAGGTGCTGCTCAAGGTGGCTTCCTATTTTGAAGGCTGCCGGCCGGTCGAAGTGGCTCTTGAGCCCTTCACCGCTACGGAATGACCCGGAACCAGGACACGCGTCTGGGCTGATAGGACCGGAGCCTCAGGTCAAACTCATCGGTCACCGGTCTTACTTCCGGCCGGACCACCCCGGTCGTATCACGCAGGATTTCTTCGTACGGGACCACGGCTTCATAAGGCACCATATCCTGCACGTCACTGAAGAACTCTATCGGAACGTCATACCTTACCGTAATTACGGACGGGTTGAATCTGATTTCGACATCTTCGGGAACATCAACGGTCCGCACATAAATCCGAATATCACCCTCTGTGAACTCGGCCACTTCTGCAAAGATATGCACCGCCGAGGTATCTTGCAGGGAGATCTGATCCGACTCCATCAGCGGTATGCTGCGGTCAATATTGCTCTGTACGTTATGGAGCCGCAGGAATTCGGTCGGCCAGCTTTGAAGGGTGTCAATTACGGATGAAGGACCGGAAACTGTGACACTGTCAGGACTCACCTCCAGCTCTCCGACCTGCTCGAAACGGGCTTTGAAGCGGATATCCAGATTCGGCGATACCGGGACCCGTTTCCGTGCTCGCTGTTCCAATGCCAACGAAATCAGCGATGGCTCCACCTTCTGCACCGATATTCCGGAGTACCCGGCAAGGTAATCCTCAACAAAATCACTCAGGTTCAAAACTCCTTCTTCATAGGGAATTTTGATTTCGGGGGGGCTGCGATATATCGATATCAGGTTCCAGCCCTCACCGGTGACGGCAACCTGAACCGATTCCGGCGGTGGTTCGGCAAACATTAATTCATCGTTCTGACCGGTGACGGAAACCGGCAGTTCCACCGTCACGCTATATTCCTTGCCGAGATTGATCAGCATCCACAGTGACAATGCGATAAAAAAACCAATCAGAAAAATAACCAGAATTTCACCCTTGTGAAGATACACAGTCTCCTTTTCGGTTGGTGTGAACAACCTTGAAAACCAGCTTCGCAATTTATTTTGCTTTCCCATTCCCTGTTTATGTAATAAGAATCGACTGTAGGGTAATTTATCAATAATAGCGATTGTAACAGGTAAAATCTTGTCCGGCAGCCATTTTATTTCGTTTTTTTGACGGATTTTCCATGGTTCCGGGTTACACACGTTCCTGCATCTGACAATCGGTCAGGCTAATCAGGACTTAATCATGATGTCCCGGATGACCTCTTCGTTTACGGCCTCATTGAGCTGTCTTGCGATCTGATGACGCTGCATATGAATTTCGTGACGCCAGGACGGATCGGGAACACGCAGCACCAGCCGGCTGCCCCTGAAGGCAATATCGGTTACCTGCTCTCTGACAGCCGCACCGACTTTTTCAGGCCACAGCGCCAGAATCATTCCCCTTTTCATGGCAATCCGGTTCGGATATTCTTCGATGTAGTCTTCCACCAGGTCCTTTAACTGCCTTGGCTGTTTGCGATATATTCCCATTTGCCTATTCCGTTGATGAAACGTTACCGTCTTTGACGTCATACCAGGCGATCCGTGCATGTTCCTGATCCCGGAATCCGGAAATTTTGTCCGGATGCGCAGCGGTAATGAACGACTGTCCGTTGTGCTGCAGCAGCATGTTCATCACCGTATCTGTTCTGGACGGATCCAGGTCGCCGAACACATCGTCAAGTAAAAAAACGGGCAGATCCTCCAGCTCGTCTCTGTAAAAATACAGCTGGGCCATTTTCAGCGCCAGTGCAAATATACGGTGCTGTCCCTGGGAACCGAACTTCCTGAGTTCCATGTCATCCAGAAAAAAAACGAGGTCGTCCCGGTGCGGACCGATGACGGTCTGACGCCGGTCCAGCTCGCGCTCATATGCTTCGTCAAGCTCACTGCGGTAGGCATCGGCAATTTCCTCATTGTTCAGCGAAAGAAAGCTCTGCTGATCACTGCAGAACGTTTTGTAGGATATGGCCGGCTCCAGGCCGGATCCCGCCAGCTGTTCATGCGCAAATTTCAGGTATTTGCAGAATTTGGATACCATTTTGTTGCGCCCGGAAATGATGCGCACGCCGGTCTCCACAAGCTGCCGGTTCCAGGGCTCGAGCAGCACGTTCAGGTACCCGCGATCCATGCTGTGCTCGAACAGCAACCGGTTTCGCTGTCTGACAATCCTGCGGTAACGGATCAGATCATCAAGGTAGGCCGGAGAGGTCTGCGAAATGAGGGCATCAAGGAAAGAACGCCGCTCCGCCGGTCCCTCCCCGGTCAGTTTACGGTCATTCTGTGATACCAGCACCACCGGCACGCGGCCGATCAGGTCTGCATGGCGTTCCAGCGGGCTGTCATTGACAAACAGCTTTTTCCCTTCACCGCGGCTGTAAGCACATGCAATTTCAAACTGCGAGCGGATATTCCCCCTGAACAGGCCTTTGATCAGAAACGAAGCCGCACCCTGCCGCACGACATACTGGTCCGAGCTGCTTGTAAAACTCCGGCCCATGCACAGATAGTGCAGTGCATCAATAAGATTGGTCTTTCCGGCTCCGTTCGGCCCGGTGATGATATTTACATGATCCCCCCACTCAACAACCGTCTGATGATGGTTACGGAAGTTCGTAAGTGAAAGGGTAATTGATATCATGCATCGGACTGGTCGGAATCCGTATTGCCATCATCGCCGGAATCATCAAAATCATAGTCGTATTGCTGCCCGTCTTCCTGCTCATCCTTGGGGCGGGCTTCATTCACAATGATGGTTCGGTCATGAAACACGGTGTTGTTCAGCTTTTCAATAGCCTGATGTGCCTCTTTCTCTTCCGCCATTTCGACAAAACCAAAGCCCCGGGAACGTCTCGTTTTTTTGTCCCGGACAATAAAGGCGTTGTTGACCTCACCGAAATTCTCGAACAGATCCTGTAACTCCTTGCGTTTGGTTTTCCAGGCCAGATTACCTACATAGATATTCATATCACTTTCTTGCTGATGCCTTTTCGTGAAGCGCTGCATTTTTCATCTTCTGCATCCGGATGCAATCTGCAGGAAAATGCAACTATGTAATCGGATACTGGATGGGAATATAAAAAAAAGCAGACTGCTATTCGAACCACAGTCTGCTTTTACATACTTCCCTGCCGTTCACATTTCACATTTGCGATGTGAACAGGCAGCCATTTGCGATCAGATGTTTATACGTTGAACGCGTCACGGCCGAGATAAACGGCACTGTCACCGAGCTGCTCTTCGATGCGGATCAGCTGGTTGTATTTTGCGAGACGATCGGTACGGCTCATGGAACCGGTCTTGATCTGTCCGGCATTGATGGCAACAGCCAGGTCAGCGATCGTGGTGTCTTCGGTCTCACCGGAACGGTGGGAAATAACCGAAGTATAGGCATTTTTGTGTGCCAGCTCGATGGTATCGAGTGTTTCGGTCAGTGTTCCGATCTGGTTGACCTTGATCAGGATGGAGTTTGCAACGCCCTGCTCAATCCCCTGGGCCAGACGCTCGGAATTGGTCACGAACAGGTCATCGCCGACCAGCTGGACTTTGTCACCGACGGCATCGGTAAGCTTTTTCCATGCATCCCAGTCGTTTTCGTCCATGGCATCCTCAATGGAGATGATCGGGTACTTGTCAACCCAGCTGCTCCAGTATTCGACCATGTCATCAGGTGACTTCTTCGAGCCGTCGCTCCATTTGAATTCATAAAGGCCGGTCTCGGCATTGTAGAACTCCGCAGAAGCAGGATCAAGGGCAAGAAGAATATCTTCACCGGCTTTGTATCCGGCTTTTTCGATGGCCTTGAGGATAACCTCGACAGCCTCTTCGTTGCTCTTCAGGTTGGGTGCGAAACCGCCTTCATCGCCAACCGTAGTGGCATAGCCCATTCCGCTGAGTACCTTTTTCAGGTTATGGAACACTTCGCCGCCCATTCTAAGAGCATGGGAGAAGGTTTCCGCACCGCTGGGCATGATCATGAACTCCTGCAGATCGACATTGTTGTCGGCGTGGGATCCGCCGTTGATGATGTTCATCATCGGTACCGGCAGCACCTTGGCGTTAACGCCGCCAACATAGCGCCAGAACGGAATGTTCAGTTCATTTGAAGCGGCATCGGCCACAGCCAGGGAAACTCCCAGCATGGCGTTGGCACCAAGTTTGGACTTGTTGTCGGTTCCGTCCAGTTCAATCAGAAAGTTGTCGATGTCGACCTGATTGAATACGTTGAAGCCGACCAGCTCCTCGGCAATGGTTTCATTTACATTCTCTACAGCCTTCAGAACGCCTTTGCCCATATAGGCATCACCGCCGTCACGAAGCTCAACAGCCTCATGCTCGCCGGTTGATGCGCCTGAGGGTACAGCGGCACGACCCATCGTGCCGTCTTCGAGGATGACATCCACTTCAACGGTGGGGTTTCCTCTTGAGTCAAAAATCTGACGTGCTACAATATCTTCGATAATAGCCATGATTAGATAATTATTTGTTCGTAATTTCAGTTTGTCTGCACGGCCGTTAAGGTACCCTTTTTTTGTGAATTTTGGAAGATGATTCGTATATGAACAACGCTTATTTATTTGACATTGACGGGACTCTGCTAAAGATTAAGAACAAGGCCAACCGAAAGATCATCCAGAGCATACTGAACCGGCTGGGCATTGCTGAAAATAATGTTGAGGAGCTTGATTTTGCCGGCAAAACCGACCGTTCGATTTTTTCAACGCTGCTTGACGATCCGCAGGAGTCATTGTTCAACGAAGTGAAGGAATTGTACATCGGGGAACTCGACACCCGTCTTGCTGCCGGGGATATCCACGTCTATGAAGGTGTGGAAGATAGCCTTGCCTACCTTGCCGGCCGGTCTGCGGCGACGGGGCTGCTGACTGGCAATTTTGAACGGGCAGCACGCATCAAGCTGGAGCGGATCGGTTTGAATTCGCATTTCTCTTTCGGTGCGTTCGGGGATCGTCACCACAACCGTAATGACTTGCCGCCGGAGGCTCACAAGCAGCTTCAGGATCAGTCCGGCAGTGACTACCAGCCGGAGCAGCTGGTGATCATCGGCGATACACCGAGGGACATCCGCTGCGCCCGGGCTTTCGGGTCGGTGGCCGTAGCCGTAGCCACAGGAACTTTCAGCCGGGATGAGCTGGCCCGGCACAAGCCCGACGTACTTTTGACGTCACTGGAAGAATTTCCGGACTGGGACCGGGCATTTACCGCCGGCAACGGACGCGGCTAGCAAAAGCCTGCCACTACCACATCGTACCGAATACAATAGTGATGTGTGGTGTTCCGAAAAAGGATTGCTCATCGGCAGCCCGCTCAACCACTCCGGGACCCTGCTCTTCAGGAGGAAGGTCAAAATCGAAGTTTCCGATATTATCGCCGGGTCGGAAAGGTTCCATGACCTGGATTCCCTGGGGGAAATAGTGGAAAAAGTAGCCGATCCGGATGGACTGAATGTTACCGAAATCACCTCCCAGGTTCGCACCTATGGCAAGCTGACCGGAAGCACCAAGTATAAACTCTCCTTCACTCCATCCCTGAAACGGATCATAATGCTGCTGGTTCAATCCCCGGAACTGCGGCCGGAACCCCATATTATAGAAATCATGATCATAGTAGGGATAGACAAATGCGGCCGTCGGCCCGCCGGATGCCTGCACAAAAAGGCGGAAGTTGTCTGACAGTGGCTGGGCGAACAATCTCCTGCTGACTCCGAGCATGGCCGGAAATGCCAGAATGCGGTTGTATTTATTGGGAATGACATTGAAACCGAAGAAATCCTGGAACGTCTGCTCGCTTTCGTCCCGGACATTGTTAATCTGAAATTCGAAAAACCCTTTGGTATAACGGGATATGACTCTTCGGTACTCACCTCCGATACCGAATCCGAAATTATTGACCTGAATGCGCAGACCAGCTCCGTTGCGCATATCAAAATCGAGATGTGACATCGGCCGGTCGATATCGGCCACTTCGGGTTCGTGATCTTCAAACTCTCTGTCCTGGCCTGAAGCCGGTCCGGTCAGACAAATAGTAAACAACAGTATGGCTGGGAGCGCTATTCGATGCATGTCAGTTGCGTTGAATCAATTGATTGGGATGAATGAAAATGTAAACCGGACACCAGCAATAAAGATAACAGATTGCCGTGACCTAAACCAAAACAAGCTGCTCTTGCTTTATGTGAATCAACTTCTTGCGAAAGACAAATCTTGTCGTATTTTCCAAATGCCAAAAAGAACCAGATCGTTTCAGCGTAAATAACGCATCTGGCAATTGGATGGTATCTGACAAACATCTGACAAACAAGTAATTGGCATCAATGGCGAATATTTCACGATTTGAAGTTTACGGCCCCCAAAAATATCTGCTCCGGATGGGAGAAGTGATGTTCCGGGAAACACCGCATGTACACTACTTTTCCAGAGAGGTAGAGAATAACCAGCATGTAAGGGTGTATATATATGAAGACCAGAATACGGGAGTGCAAAGCTCCCGGTGCGTGACGTGCATCCTCTCTGAACTTTCTGCCTCCCTGCATTTTGAAATTGCGGATGTCGGCAGGCAAAGCGGATTCCGGGGATCGCAGGGACTCGAAGATCAACCCATGTACGATCAGATCATCGATTTCATACTCGATTTCAGTAAAAAGTACGGCCTTACGGTTCAAAACAGAAAGGAGTCGTGAGTCCGGCAGCAGACGGTAATTCATCCATGCAAAAACCGGACTGGACTGTCGTTGAGATGCTCGAATGGGCGACCGGCTATTTCGAAGACAAAAATGTACCCTCTCCGCGGCTGAGCATCGAATGGCTTCTTGCGCACGTACTGCAGGTCAAGCGGCTGGATTTATATCTTCAGTTTGACCGTCCGCTCACCCGGCCTGAACTGGACAGTCTCAAACCACTGGTGCAGCGCAGGGCCCGGCATGAGCCCCTGCAGTATATTACCGGCAGCACGGACTTCTACAACCTTACGCTCGCCGTCACACCTGATGTTCTTATTCCCAGGCCGGAAACCGAGCAGCTTGTTGATCTCATTCTGCAAGAGCATCCCCGGGATAAAAAAAGGCGGGTACTGGACATCGGGACAGGATCCGGCTGTATTGCCCTTGCCCTGAAAAAGGCGCGGCCTGACTGGATCATCACGGGGATGGATATCAGTGAAGCCGCTCTGGAAATTGCCCGCAGCAATGCGGATAATGAGTCTCTTGAGGTGACATTCCATCGTGGAGACCTGAGCTCGTACCGTCCGGGCGGAAAGATAGATATTATTGTTTCAAATCCGCCCTATGTCCACAAGCATGAAACTGAAGATCTTGAGAAGCAGGTTGCTGCATTTGAACCGCTCACTGCGCTTGTAACCGATGATGTTTCCGGGATCTACTCAAAGCTTCTGTCCCTGTGCCGTGAGTCCCTGTCTCCGGAAGGCCGGTTTTATTTTGAAATAAACGAAAGTGACGGAGATGAGATAGCGGACCTTTGCCGCTCTGCATCATTCCGTTCCCGGCTTCTTAAGGATGATGCCGGAAAGCACCGCTTTGTTGCCGGCAGCTTTTAAAAGAATCGCCAAAATAAACCATAAATGTCTGTTTGGCGGCCTTGCCGGAAATAAGCCTTACAAGCCCTGAATCCGATGTGGATAACTTGTTTAAAACTTTAACTGCTCATAGCGGCTTTTGGAAAACTCCGCTTCTTTATTCCGACGTGACATATTGCGGGTGCCATAAAGCACATACAGTTTTAACATATTGACTTGCATGTCTTTGCGTATCAATAAGTTGCGGTGTTGTGTGCTATGTGGATAAATTCACCGGCCCGAAACTTGTTTTTATTGACAAGTGAGGAAAATATTGCCATCTTAAAAATTCATGTTACGGGAGGCACGATGGCCGATGTGGATAACTGGTAATAGAAACGAGAAAGTCAAGCAGAATTTCATCTTTTTTCATGTTGGAGACAGATTACAAAACAGGTCAGAAAAGCGAGCTGGCCAAAGCAAACAATGAAGAACTGACGGCCGGTGAAGTGTGGGGCCGGTGCCTGGAGATTATCAGGGACAACATCAACCATCAGAAATACAAGTCATGGTTCCAGCCGATCAAGCCGGTGGCACTTGACGGCAAAACACTGACCATTCAGGTTCCCTCCCAGTTCTGGTATGAATGGCTCGAAGAACACTACTACAATATCATGCGGTCCACTATTGCCAGGATACTTGGTGAAGGTGCCCGTTTTGAATATTCCATTGTGCTGGAAAAAGCCGAACAGGATAACGACGACCTGGCTGTCAGAATGCCGCAGCGGTCTTCTCCCCCTGCACAGGAGAGTGAGGGACAGACCGGGAACCCTGCTTATGGCTTTGACTCATCCTATTCTACTGAGGCCATTCAGAACCCCTTTGTGATACCCGGCATCCGGAAGCACAAAATCGATCCGAACCTCAACGAAAATTACGTATTCAGTCAGTTTATTGAAGGCGACTGCAACCGGCTGGCCCGGTCCGCCGCTATCGCCATCGCTGAAAATCCCGGGAAAAACTCCTTCAATCCGTTTTTTGTATACGGCGGAGTCGGACTCGGTAAAACGCACCTTATTCAGAGCATCGGAAACAAAATACGGCAGGACTTCGGTGACGAATTCTCGGTGCTGTATATCTCCTCCGATCAGTTTACCAATGAGTTTGTCCATGCCATCCGCAACAACCGGGCGCGGGAATTTTCGATGTTCTACCGAAATATCGATGTACTGATTATTGACGATATTCAGTTCTTCAGCGGCAAGGAGAAGACACAGGAAGAGTTTTTCCACATTTTCAATGCGCTTCATCAGGATGGCAAGCAGATCATCATGACCAGTGACCGGGCGCCCAAGGATATTCAGGACATTGAAGAGCGGCTGATTTCACGATTCAACTGGGGGCTGAGCACTGACCTGCAAATGCCCGATTACGAAACCCGCTATGCCATCCTTGAAAAGAAATCACTGGAAAACGGAATTGAGTTTGAAGGTGAAATTTTTGAGTTCATAGCCCACAATTTCAAGTCAAGCGTGCGGGACCTTCAGGGAGCCATCATCAAGCTTCTGGCCACAGCATCCCTCCAGAAGATCGACAATATTGATCTGACGATGGCCAAACGCATTCTGAAGGATTTGATCAAAGAAACCAAAAAGCACATATCGATCGAAGACATCCAGAAAATGGTATGTGATTATTTCGGGATTGACCCGAACAAGGTTCGCGAAAAGACACGGAAACAGGAGATAGTGGAAGCCAGGCAGATTGCCATGTATCTCTCTAAGACCATGACAAAATCCAGCCTCAAAACGATTGGCCTGCAGTTTGGCGGAAGGGATCACTCCACTGTAATACATGCCATCAATGCTGTTGAAGACCGCCAGGAAACCAGCCCCAAATTCCGGCAGGTCGTAAAAGACATCCGGCAGCGTGTTGAGCTTGCAATCATGTAACCGGCATACCCATGGAGTGTATCACAATAAAAAACCTTCGATTTCATGCCGGCCACGGCTACTTTCCTGCCGAAAGGGAAAAAGGAAATGATTTTGAGGTGGATATTACGATCTGGCTCGAGCTGGAAGCAGCGGCCACCGGCGATGACCTCGCAGCAACCATAGATTACGGTGAAGCCGCGGAAATCGCGGGGGATATCATGAACGGAGAACCGGTCAAACTGGTGGAGACACTGCTGTACCGGATCGGCGAATCGCTGACACGCGCCTATCCGAAAGCCGAAAATATCGAGGTCGCCGTCAGGAAGCTGAATCCCCCCATGGAGCCCTCCTGTGAATTCACAGAAGTAAGGAGCCGATGGCCCAGGTTGTAGTTGCGTTAGGATCAAACCTTGGTGACCGCCGGGCACATCTGGCATCGGCAAAAGCGTTTCTGTCGACTCTGAGCAGCACGCCCGTTGCGGCATCCGCCATCTACGAAACCGAACCTGTCGGCGAGATCTCTACCCGGACCTATTTCAATGCCGTCTGTTCATTCCGGACCGATCTGCCGCCATTCTCGCTGCTCGAGCAGCTGAAGATGTACGAAAATCACCACGGCAGGGATGCTGAAGCCCCGCGCTGGTCCAACCGCACCATCGATCTGGATATCATCGACTACGACAGGATGGTAATTGCCCGCCAAAGGCTTCATGTCCCCCACCCTGAATACAGCAAGCGGCTGTTTGTGCTCTGTCCGCTGCAGGAAATTCATCCGGACTGGACCGATCTGCGCACCGGCCGGACGATAGACGAGATGATCACCGTATCACCCAAAATTGAGGTTTTTAAAACAGACCTAAATTGGTAGCTTTATGACGTTATGAACCAATTCGACTTTATCGCTATCGAAGGAGTTATCGGGGCCGGAAAAACTTCACTTGCCCGCCTTCTGGCCGAGCGCCACAATGCTCGGCTGGTGCTTGAGGAGTTCGAGGAGAACCCTTTTCTTCCGAAGTTCTATGAAGACCGGGAGCGATATGCATTTCAGACTCAGCTGGCTTTTCTGGCGAGCCGGTTCAAGCAGCAGGAAGTGCTGCGAAACCGTGACCTGTTTCAGGAGATGGTCATTTCGGATTATCTGTTTGACAAGGACCGCATATTTGCCCGGCTGAACCTTTCGGGTGATGAAATGGCTCTTTACGACAGTATCTACAGCATTATGAGCAGTATTGCGGCAAAGGCCGACCTTGTCGTATTCATTCAGTCATCTGTTGACCGGCTCATGCAAAACATATCCTCGCGCGGCAGGCCGTATGAAAAGGAGATTTCGCGAAACTATATTGAAGAGCTCAACAATGCCTACAATCACTTTTTCCACCACTACAGCCGGTCTCCGCTGATTATTATCAATGCCAGCGAAGTGGATTTCGTGCAGGATGCAGCACATCTGAAATACATCGAGGATCAAATATTTTCCGAGCCCATTCGTAGCAATACTACACATATCACACCGGGCTGACCCATGCTGCGTATTATTCTCATTATTATTATCTCCTACATTGTGATCCGGATCGCACTGCGGTTGCTGCTTACGCAATCACCGGACCGGCGCCGTGCCCGCATGCATCATGACCGCGATCCGTCGCAAGGCACGGGACATTTCGGGAATCAGCACGGGTTCGGCCAGAGACGAAACAGTGCACCCGGGCGCCGGCCGGACCAGGGCCGGTTTGATCATATCGAAGACGCGGAGTTTGAGGAAATTCCTTCTGAACGCAAGAAAAAAGACGAGGAATAAGCTCCCTTCCTCTTCGTTTTACTGTGTGGAAATCCGTATTAGCTGATTGCAAATCCGTATTTGCAACTATGCCTCAATACGTCTTATATTTGGATTCTACAACAAAATGCCCTGGTGGTGGAATAGGTAGACACGCTATCTTGAGGGGGTAGTGCCTTAATTGGCGTGCTGGTTCGAGTCCAGTCCAGGGCACCCCGAAAACGCTGCATTCCTGAAGAGTGCGGCGTTTTTTATTCCATTCAGATCAATATCAATCGCGGCAGCATAACCTCTTCAGCTTACAGGCAGCTGAATTGTAAACGTACTTCCCTCACCGGGCCTGGAATCGATATCCAGCGTCCCGTCCATTAATTCGGTCATATCCCTGATGATTATCAGGCCAAGTCCGGTGCCTTTCTCCCCATCCGTACCTTTCCGGGTCTTCTTTCTGGTGATGTCAAACAGCTGCTCAATCTCATCTTCATCCATACCGACACCGGTATCGCGAATACTGACAGCGGCCCGGCTGCTTCCGGACTCACCCGTAATGTAAATATCTCCGCCGCGCGGGGTGAATTTCAAAGCATTGGAAACAAGATTCTGAATAACCGATTTGAGCATGTTGACATCTGCACTTGCCCTGAGTGCATCGGGCACCTGCGCATGTATGGTGATTTGTTTCTGAACGGCTGTCGTCTCCATTACAGCCAGCACTTCAGCGATGACATTTGCAAGGGAGATCTGCTCTTTCTCCATCTGAACCTGTCCGATCTGGAGCCGGGACCAGGTCAGAAGGTTCTCCAGCAGCGTGTACTGTGCTCTCAAAGAGCGGTTCATACTGGCAAAATACTCCTTCAGCTCATCGGGCTCCATGGTTTCAAACTCTTCGGATAGCAGCTCACTCATACCCAGCAGGCTTTGAAACGGCCCCCTGAGGTCATGGGAGATGATGGACAAAAACTTGTCCTTTTCAGAGTTGAGTTTTTTCAGCTCCTCCATATACTCCATGGCCTCTTCTTCCGATTTCTTCTTTTCGGTAATATCTCGGAAAATACTGAGCAGCAAGGTCCCGTGGTTTTCGGAGTCCACAAACGTGTTGCTGGCCTCAAACCAGACCTTCTTGCCGTTCCACAGCATCAGGGGACGGTCGATGCTGATCTCAATTTTCCGGGCCCGGAACCGCTCGACAAGCTTCTTTTGTATGGTGTCATGATCCGGCTCGCTGTAGATAACGGCCATGGGACGGCCAACAAGCGACTCCCGGGACATTTCCACCATGGTGCAGAAGGCCTTGTTTACCTCCACAATAACCCCTTCGGCATTGACCAGACGCATGGCGTCAAAGGCATTTTCCCAGATTTTTTCAAATGTGGACGATTCCAGTTCCTTTACGTTCATTCCTGCTCATCCGGGCTTTGGTCCAGCGCCTCTTTAAGAACATCAACGGCGGTTTCAATATCCTTTTCATTCACGATAAGCGGCGGAACAAACCGGATGACAGTCATCGATGCGGCATTCACCAGCACCCCCATCTCGGCCATTTTGCGCATCACCGCGCCACCATCGGTATTCAGGTCAACTCCGACCATCAGGCCCGATCCGCGGATTTCTTTCACCAGTTTGTGCCCCTTGAGTTTCTCATTCAGCTTTTGTTTCAGAAAAGCACCCTTTTCAGCAGCCTGTTCGATCAGTCCGTCCCGCTCGATGGTTTTCAGGACGGCCAGGGCCGCTGCACAGGCCAGCGGATTGCCTCCGAATGTGGTTCCGTGATCTCCGGGATTCAATGCCCCGGCGATATCCTCGCGGGCCAGGATTGCGCCTACAGGAACACCGCCGCCGAGACCCTTGGCCAGTGTCATGATATCCGGCTTGATTCCGCTGTGCTCAAAAGCAAACATCTTTCCCGTGCGTGCGATCCCGCATTGAATTTCATCCAGTATGAGTGTCGTACCGTGACGGTCACATACTTCCCGGGCATACTGCAGATAATCGGGATCAACCGGACGGATTCCGCCCTCTCCCTGAATGGGTTCAATGATCAAAGCTGTCGTCTGGTCATCCACATGCTCGTCCAGTGCTTTTTTATCATTAAACGGGATCTGCCGGAACCCTCCCGGCATCGGTTCAAATCCCTGCTGGTACTTCTCCTTCCCGGATGCAATCGCAGCTATGGACCGGCCGTGGAAACACCCTTCCAGCGAGATGATCGGACCAGACTTGCCCTTGCTGTGCGCATATTTTCTGGCAACCTTGAATGCTCCTTCAATGGCTTCCACCCCGCTGCTGCACAAGAATACGCGGTCCATACCGCTCAGTGAGGTGAGCTTGGCGGAAAGACGTGCCTGGGGCGCGGTTGTGTAGAAATTGGAAACGTGGATCAGCTTTTCAGCCTGATTCTTTATGGCATGAACCAGGGCGGGATGTGCATGTCCGAGTGAGTTTACAGCAATGCCCGCCAGCATATCAATATACTCCTTGCCGCCGGTATCCCATACCCGTGCGCCTTTGCCGTGACTGAGGGTAAAGGGCAGGCGTTTGTAGGTTTGAAAGTGACTTTTCTGGTCCAGGGCTCGGGCTTCGTCCATATATATCTGTGATTTTAATTTCTATGTTTGCTGTTCCGGACTGTATTATTACTCCGGACAATCTTTTAAGTTATCAAATATTGACGTATCTGCAAAAGTCAGCCGCCTGCCGATGGTAAATGGATGCAAAAAGTTATACTTTTTCAGGACGAAGCATTACTTAAAGCAGTCACATCCGGCAAACCGTTCCCGCATGCAAAAAATCGAGGCCGTTATTTCCGGACAGTTAATGATATTCAAGAACCGAACATAAATCATGAGTACCGACATTGGTATTTTCCAGAAAATCAGGCTGGTGATCACTCTGATCTATCTGATTATTCTCCTGCCATTGCTGGTGGCAGGAATGGCCATACTAATGATTGTATCACTCGGCCGGCTTCAGGACTTCCTGATCCGCTGGGTCGGACACATTTTCGGAAGGTCAACCATGGCTGTGGCCGGCGTACGCATGGATATTCGCTATCACGGAACCAAACCTGAGGAACCGGCGGTATTCCTGATGAATCACTGCTCCACACTCGACCTGTTCATCATCACTTCACTGCACCTGCCCCGGGTACGGTTCATTGCCAAAAAAGAGCTGCAGTACAACCCGTTTTTCTGGGCAATTGCCAAAATGACCGGTCAGATTATGATCGACCGCAAGGATACCAGAAAAGCACTGCAGCAGCTGAATGAGGCGTATAAGCATATCCGTAAAAACCGGCTCTCAATCATGTTTGCCCCGGAAGGAACGCGGTCGCGCACCGGAAAAATCATGCCCTTCAAGTCCGGTGCTTTTCACACCGCCGTTGACCTGGGATATCCGGTTGTTCCCATTTACATCGAGGGAGCATATGAGCTTTGTCCCGGAAACTCCCTTCTCACCCGACCGGGCACCGTGACCATCCATATACATGAGCCCGTCGACACCTCCGGCTGGGATAAAAAGAACATCCGCGAATACCGTGACGAGATGCGCCGGCGTTATCTTGAGTGGAACGGTGAGATAGAAACCGAAAAAGCGAACACGGTTTGACAACATTTTACAATACATGATGCGGCTAAATCCGTAAATTACTCCCTTTGCAGGGAATGATTTGCGACTTGTATCTATTTATATAGTCACATCCGGATTTCATCCGAGACGGACACTTACCCGAATCAGACTTTTTATCAGCAGCCTGTTCGCAGAGCTGCACTTTTTCCCGAGAACATTTCTAAATGAAGAATTTTACCGCATCGTATATATTATTGTTTTCAGTTGCGGCTTTTGCCGCCGCCTGCTCAGGTGATTCCGGCGAAAACTCCGGAAACCGGCAGGAAGATCGCGCTCCGACCGTCGAATCTGTCCAGGTTATGACCGGCAGCCTGCCGCTGGAAGAGGTGCTTACCGGCACCGTACGTGCCAGAAACCAGACCGATATTTATCCGCAGATATCCGCACCCATCACGCAGGTACTTGTCAATAACGGGGATTTTGTGGAGGAGGGCGATGTGCTGGTACAGCTGCGCGATGTCGAAGCGCGGGAGCGGCTCCGCCAGGCCGAAGCAGGATATCAGATTGCCCGCGCCCGGGTGCGCCAGGCCGAAGCAGACCTGAATCAGAAGCGCGTCAGTCTTAACCGGACACGCCAGCTCAGGGAAAGGGATATGGAAACCCAGGCTGAACTGGAGAGCAGAGAAGCCGAGGTGGAATCTGCCGAGGCCTCGCTTGAGCTGAACATGGCCGAGAAGAACCAGGCGGAGTCTGTTATAGAGGAGCGCAAAAACGAAATTGAAAATACCGTAATCCGGGCACCCATAAGCGGTGTGGTAGGACTGCGTAATGCCGAGATCGGCCAGCAGGCCAGTACATCCACGCGGCTTTTTCAGATCGGCGATCCCGGATCCATGAAGGTTGAGGTCGTTCTGACCGAAGCCATGACCGGACATGTTCAGCCCGGGCAGCAGGCTCACATATCCTCCCCCAGGTCCGACAACCCTGTAGAAAGCACCGTGACGCGGATTTCACCGTTCCTCAACCCGGTCACACATTCCACAACAGCGGAAATAGAGGTGGACAACCCCGACAACCGGCTGCGTCCGGGAATGTTTGTCACCGTTACCATCAAATACGGTGAAACCGAACAGGCTATCCTGGTACCCAACAATGCGCTGTACCAGCATCCCGACCGCGGAGAGGAAGGGGTATTCATCACCGAACTGGCCGGGCAGGAACTTGAATTTGAGGGTGATGATCCGCCGCAGGAGCTTATCGGGCCGGCACCGGTGCGTTTCAAACCGGTGGATGTGATTGCCAAAGGCCGGCTGGTATCCGGAATTGAAGGGATTCCCGCCGACAGCTGGGTGGTCACACTCGGGCACAACCTGCTGCTTCGCGGCTCCGAGGAGGCCAATGTGCGCCCCGTTGAATGGGATCACATCATCGACCTTCAGCAGCTTCAAAGCCGCGACCTTTTTGATATCATAGAGCAAAAAATGACAGACCGCAATCAGAGCGACACCTTGCCGGGCGTCTGATTCTTCTGCAAGTCAAACCCGTATGTTTCTATCCGAACGATCCGTAGCCCGACCGGTAACCACAATGATGGTCTTTCTGATCGTCATTGTGCTTGGAAGCATCGGTTTCCGCTACCTTCCAATTGACCTGCTTCCTCCCATCGAATACCCGAGACTGACCGTGGTTGTCAATTACGACAATGTCGGGCCGGAGGAAATGGAGCTTCTGGTCACCGAACAGGTCGAAAATGCGCTGGCCGGAGTGGCCAATGTGGAGGAGGTGTCGTCCAACTCATCCGAAGGCCGCAGCTGGGTATCACTGAATTTTTCACAGAGCACGAACATCGACGAAGCCACCAACGATGTACGTGCAGCACTGGACCGTGTCCGGCGAAGCCTGCCTGAGGAGGCCGATCCGCCCAGAATATGGAAATTTGACCCCAACGACTCCCCTATTGTAATTATCGGGGCGCGGTCCAACCGCGAACTCTCGGACCTGACCAGGGTGCTTGAACGGGACGTCACAAAGAATTTCGAACAGATCCCGGGGGTCGGTTCGATCGATGTGTGGGGTGGAGTCTATCGTGAGATCCAGGTTGACCTGATGCGTGAGCGCCTGGTTTCCAGCGAGCTTACGGCCATGGATGTGGTTCAGGCGCTGGGTCGTGAAAATGTGACCCTGCCCGGAGGCAATGTAAAAGACGGGCTGAGCGACTTGTACGTGCGCTCGGTCGGTGAGTTTGAAAATGTGGATGAGGTCCGGCAGACCATCATCAGAAACGTGGACGGTGCGCCCATCCGCGTGGGTGACATTGCCGAAGTACATGAAGGCTACCAGGACATCGGCCGCTATATCGAAATTGACGAACGGCCAACCATCCGTTTCGGGATCCGCAAGCAGACCGGTGCCAACACGGTGGCTGTGTCGCGGGATATCCACAGTGAAGTGGAACGCATCAACCGCCTGCGGTCTGATCTGGAACTGCGGGTCATTACCGACCAGAGCGGCTTCATCCAGTCTTCCATCGATAATGTGCGGAATGCCGCGCTTTGGGGTGGTATCCTCGCTATCATCGTTCTTTTCGCCTTTTTGCGGAACGGGTCTACCACACTCATCATCGGTATTTCCATCCCCATATCCATCATCGCCACCTTTGCGATGCTGTATTTCGGCGGGCTGACGCTCAACCAGATGAGCTTCGGCGGCCTTGCCCTGGGGGTCGGCCTGATTGTCGACAACGCCATTGTGGTGCTGGAAAATATTGTCAGGCAGCGGCAAAACGGCAAAGACCGGAAACAAAGCTCCCTGATCGGCACCCGCCAGGTCTCCGGAGCCATCATTGCCGCCACACTTACCACATCCGTCATATTCCTTCCGGTCGTTTTCATGCAGACCATTACCGGACTGCTGTTTCAGGAGCTCGCCATCGTGGTGGTGTTCGCCCTTTTATGCTCCCTTGCCGTTGCCCTGACCCTCGTCCCAATGATGGCCAGCAAAATCCTGACCGTGCAGCCAGATGATCCAGACCCCGAAAAGCGGTCCAGGGCTCAGCGCTTTTTCGAGCGGATAGAAAACAGCTATGCCCACCTGCTTGAACGGGCGCTGAACCGCAAGCTTATCATTGCGGGCGGCGTACTGTTGCTTTTTGGTGCAGCGCTGTGGGGGCTGCGGATGGTGCCTTACGAACTGACACCTCAGGTGGATGCCGATGAGGTGCGGATTCGCATGACTATGGCCGACGGGACCAATATTGCCGTCATTCACCAGTATCTTGAAGAGCTGGATGAAAAGGTGCAGGCTGTGATTCCTCAGGAGGAGGTGCTTTATTACTCTAAAGATGTCCGCAACGGCAACGGCCGGATTGACCTTACTCTGCGTCCGCCCGATGAGCGCCGCATATCCAGTTTCGACCTGGCCGATGAGATCCGCGACAAAGTGCAGGGCGTCATTCCCGGTGCGGATATCAGGGTTTCGGCGCGGTCCGGCCTCTGGGTGCTGCGCCGCGTTTTCGGCGGCGGTGGCGGAGGCGATGAAGATGAGGGCGAATCGCTGCAGATCCAGCTTCGCGGAAATGACCTGGATGCCGCCGATGATGTATCACGGCAGCTTCTCACACTTTTGGAACGCCTGCCCGGCGTGACCGATGTGGAGCGGGATCGACGTGAAGGGAGCCCGCAGCAGGATTTCCGCTTCGACCGTGAAAAAATTTCAAGACTCGGACTCGGTGTAAGTGATGTAGCCGGTGCCATTCAGACCAATGTCGGCGGAACCCGTGCCGGAATGTACCGTGTCGATGGTGAGGAGTGGCCGATCACCGTCCGGCTGCGTCCCGAAGACCGCCTGTCCGTGCTGGACCTGGACAACATTTCCATACGAAGTTCCGAGGGAGCCATCCTCCCCGTGTCCTCCGTTGTGACACAGGAATTTACCCGAAGTCCGGTCAACATCAACCGCATCAACAACCAGCGGGTCACCTATATTACCGCCAATCTGGAGCGCGGACTCGCCCTCGGTGAAGCGGTAACCATGATTGAAGATGAGCTGCGTGAGTTTTCCATGCCGGACGGATTCTCGGTCTATTTCGGCGGTGAGTACGAAGAGCAGCAGCGGGCGCAGCGGGACTTTATGCTCTCCATCATCATGGCGCTGGTATTGATATACATGGTGATGGCGGCGCAGTTCGAGCGTTTCATCGACCCGCTGATTGTCATGTTTTCTGTTCCACTGGCCCTGATCGGTGTTGTTCCAGCCCTGATGCTGACCGGGACCTCGCTCAACATACAAAGTTTCATGGGGATGGTTATGCTGATCGGCATTGTCGTCAACAATGCCATCGTACTGGTGGATTATATCAATCTCATGCGCCGCGAGCAGCAGCTGCCCCTGTACCGGGCGGTTGTTGAGGCCGGGAAACTGCGCTTAAGACCCATCATGATGACCACCCTTACCACAATACTGGCCATGCTCCCTCTCTCATTCGGCACCGGTGCCGGTGGCGAAATTCAGGCCTCGCTCGCGCGCGTGGTTATCGGCGGGCTGGCCGTCTCCTCGCTCATCACACTCATATTTATCCCCATCGTCTACGTGTCGGTCACTGCTGCCTTCGACAGAATCCGCGGCTGGCTGCCTTCATGGAACAAAAGCGAGTCCCCCGGTTCCGCGGCAACACTTCCCGATTAGGGAAAATCTGACCGGCTGAACGAATATCTGAAGTTTTATCTCTACTGTAACATCGCTAAATTTCGGCATCAGAAAACGAATGAACGGACTGTCGCAAAAATTATCGCGGTCTGAAATGTGCATCAAACTACTTCGCTTATGAACAAGCCCGTAATTGCAGGATTAGGAGAGGTTCTTTGGGATGTATTTCCGGAATACAAGCGTGCCGGCGGCGCCCCCGCCAATGTGGCTTTTCACGCCAGTCAGCTTGGCAACCGTGGCATTCCGGCCAGCCGTGTGGGTGATGACGAAGACGGAGCCGAACTGCTGAATCTTCTTTCATCACACGGACTCGACATCTCTTACATCCAGAAAGACGACGTTGCTCCTACCGGAACCGTGGAAGTTTTTATATCCGACGGAGAGGCATCCTACACTATCAGCGAAGACGTTGCCTGGGATCATCTTGCGCTGACATCAAGCTGGATTGACCTGGCCCGCGAAGCGGATGCGGTCTGTTTCGGCACCCTGGCGCAGCGCGACGAAATCAGCCGCCGGACCATCCGGCAGTTTCTTGAAAACACGTCCGGCGACTGCCTGAAAATTGCGGATATCAATCTCCGGGAGCCGCATTACACCGATGACATCATCAAAAAAACCATTGAACTGGCGGATGTTGTCAAGCTGAACGAAGCCGAGTGGAAGCAGCTGGGCGAAATATCCGGTGCCGATGATGTCAGGCAGTGGCTGCTCAATGAAATGAACGTCACCACGATCTGCCTCACCAAAGGAAGTGACGGCGCCGAGCTTATGACTGCAGACGAGCATCTCATCGAACCGGTGCATCCTGTTGACAGCAGCAACGGTGACTCAGTCGGCGTGGGTGATGCCTTCACTGCCGCCCTTACGCATCATCTGCTCAGGAAAACCCCGCTTGATGTCACCATCAGAGTGGCCAACAAATATGCGGCGCAAGTGGCCGCCCGCAAGGGTGCCATGCCGGAGCTTCCGGAAGCGGTCCTCTCGTCACTGAGCTGATGTTTTTGCATCCCTGATAAAGGCCGCATCGGTTTCCCGCATCGTTATCATGTCTGAGTCATAACATTATTTATCTCCATCACAAAGGTTCGTATCCTCAACGGCAATGGCTTTAAAAACCTGGAATCCCAGATCCGTATCACAATATATCCCCCTGAATATTTCCCGCAAGGAATGGAAGCGGGGAGACCGGCGTGAGCTCATGAAGCGGGATCTGATGGAACGGTACAAACCCCATTACCGGCGTCATCCCTATCTGAAAAAGCGGATTGAGAAGAATTTTGACGATTTCTGGCGGTTTTATACCTCCATTTACGGGGACGGATACGAACAGCAGCGCTGGATCATCCGCATCTTCAACTCCATTCTCCAGGGCCTGCTGGACCGCAAGAAGGATATGCTTCAGCTGGATCAGGAGCGGGAGAAGAATCAGCTCTGGTTCCAGAGTGAGGAAATTGTCGGCGGGGTGCTGTATGTGGATCTGTTTGCCGGTGACCTGAAAAAACTCCGGGAAAAGATTCCCTACCTCAAAGAGCTGGGCATCAATTTTCTGCATCTCATGCCGCTGCTTCGCCCGCGTGACGGTCTGAACGATGGCGGATATGCCGTGCAGAACTACCGGGATGTCGACCGGCGGCTGGGCACCTATGACGATCTGCGGAAACTTTCCAGGGTGCTGCATAATGAGGGCATCAATCTCGTGCTCGATTTTGTGATGAACCATACGGCAAAAGAGCACGGATGGGCGCAGGCCGCCATGAGCGGACACACCCGTTATCAGCGGTTTTATCACATGTTTGATGACCGCACCATTCCCGACATGTACGAAAATCACCTCATTGAGGTGTTCCCGGACTTTGCCCCCGGCAACTTCAGTTACTATCCGCAAATCGACAAATGGGTGTGGACCACCTTTTACGAGTTTCAGTGGGATCTGAATTATGCGAATCCCGATGTGTTCCATGCGATGTTCGACGAGATGGTTCATCTTGTGAACACCGGGACGGACTGTCTGCGGCTGGATGCCGTCCCTTATCTGTGGAAAAAGCTCGGCACGCATTGCCAGAACCAGGAAGAGGCGCACCACCTGCTCCGGGCTTACCGGGCGCTGCTCAAAATACTTTCGCCCGGGGTCCTTTTCATGGCAGAGGCGATTGTGGCTCCGCAGGAGATTGTCCGCTATCTCGGGGTTGACGGTTTTGAGGGTAAAGAGTGCGACCTGGCCTACAATGCCACACTGATGTCGCACCTGTGGCATGCCCTGGCATCCGAGAACACCCATCTGATCCGCACCTCCCTGAGCAAGCTTCCCAGGGCTCCGCGCAACACCTCCTGGGTCAACTACATCCGCTGTCATGATGACATCGGATGGGGGATTTCCGACGAATTTGCCGCTGACGTGCATCAGAACGGGCATCATACGCGCATGTTCTGCACCGATTTCTACACCGGAAAGCTGGCCAACAGCTATGCCGAGGGGTACGCCTTCCAGCGCGATTACTATTCCGGCGAAGCCCGGGTCTCAGGGACCACGGCCTCGCTGGCCGGCTTGCAGAAAGCCATGGTTGAAGCCGAGGATCTTGGAATAGACGACTCCATCCGCCGGATCATGCTCCTCAAAAATGTCATATTTTCATGGAAAGGCATACCGCTGATCTATCTGGGTGATGAGATCGGTCAGACCAACGATTACACCTATTTATCCAATCCGCTGAAGCTGCGCGACAACCGGTGGGTTCACCGTCCCAGAATGCTATGGGACAAAGTTGATCTCCGCGATATGCCGGGCACCATCGAGCACCGGCTTTTTTCCGAATTCCGTAAAATGGTGGATGCCCGCAAGCGAACACCGGCCATTCACGGGGCATCCAAAGACCGCCTGGTGATTCTGGACATTGATTCGATCTTCTGCTTTGAGCGCTGCAGCAAACATCAGGATACCCTGTTTTTGTCCAATTTCTCACGTGAGCCGGTCCATGTGCCGACCGGGATGCTGCCGGAAAAATGGCAGAAGCGCCATTTCCGCGATCTGTATTCCGACCGGGTACTGGATTTCAGCTTTAATGAAATTGTACTTGAGCCATATGGGTTTTACTGGCTGACCGGCACCAAAGAAAAGCCATCCATTGAGGCCGAAAACACCATTATCGATGTGATTGTTGAGACGGAGTTCGGGGAGAATGTCTATCTGGTCGGAAATATTCCGGAGCTGGGCTCCTGGAATCCGGATAAGGCCATCGGTCCGCTGGATCCGTCCTCCTATCCCAGCTGGGAAATTCATATGAAACTGCCGGCCAATACCTACTTCGAGTTTCAGTGGGTGAAAAAGCGGAACGGCCAGATCATAGAATGGTCGCCTGACAAATACTGGATGAAGAGCGGTGATGAAATTTCGTATTACTGAGGGAACTGCTAATGGATTACGGATGCTGCTGATATTAAGGCACCGCCGGGAAGCCATGTGAAAATATGTTAACATTTACGGTTTCAGATGAATAGTTTCATTTTTTTGCCGATAATTGAGTAATGTATTGTCGATTTATTTCTTTACTGACGCTCACTCATGCTTTATCACTTTTTACATCCTTCGGCTCAGACGACATCGCAGCCTGTTGAAGGTACGCATCAGATACCCGGACTGAATCCGTATCATCAGAGAGGCTTGCCTGCGGCATTCCGACTGCCGGACGATGGTTCCAAACCGGATGATAAAGAGAACGAGCAACAGGAAGCGCAGCAATCCATTAACAATGCGCAGCAGCTTCCGGAGGGTATGCCTGAGATGTTCCGGCTGGTGCTGAATTCGGACTTCCGGGAGATGTTCGAATTTTTCATGACCCCGGGGCACGATGAGATCATACATATGCGGAATAACATCCGGCATCAGAAGGGGTTGAGTGAGCAGACGCTGTTCCGGCCGGATATCATGAACCTGGCATCACATGATATCGACGATATTCGCAACAAAACCTACTTTTTCACCCATTATTTCTTCCACTCCCCGTTAGGAACGCACTTCAAGGCCGTCATCTGAATCGCTGATATCAGATATTGGGCAGGTGCAGGGTGAACACGGAACCTTTGTTCTGTTCGCTTTCGACCGTCAGATACCCGTTCATGGCTTCGGCAAAACGGGAGCAGATATAGAGGCCGAGTCCGGACGACGGTTCATCTTCGGTTCCGCAACTCTGAAGTTTGTTGTTTGGCTTGAATATGTTGCAGTGCTCCTCTTCCGGGATACCAATTCCGTTGTCGCGGACAATAACTTTCACTTCATTTCTTTCTTTTCTGACATTGACACGGATCAGCCCCCCGCGGTGGGTGTATTTGATAGCGTTGCTGACCAGGTTGTAGATGACCCGTTTGAGTTGCGGAATATCGGCATTCACGTGGGCGGGTGTTGAAGTGAACGTGCTGATGAGAACATGCTCCTTGGCTACAGCGGCACCGTCCATTATTTCACATACTTCACGGACGACCCAGTTGATATCCACCTCGCAGGGAAGAGAAGCATCCTCTACACTTTCGGAATGGGCAAGTTCACGCAGATTCTGCACTATGGCGCTCAGGTCGCTGATCCCGCTTTT
>Ga0207421_10000543_pt1 | contig 48633 bp, 47 predicted proteins | sample SodLakKL_010_SED_4_FD_187542 | JGI IMG/M metagenome (GOLD analysis project Ga0207421, IMG submission 187542) | Alkaline sediment microbial communities from Lake Tanatar, Kulunda Steppe, Russia - 8KL_010_SED (SPAdes) (version 2) | ecosystem: Environmental > Aquatic > Non-marine Saline and...
AGAGTACAATGTACGGGTGGAAGTAGAAAGAGAAGATGACGATCCTGATGATCCCTTAGAAGACGAAGTTACCATAATTGTAGAGGATGATAACCGAGGCATGTTTTTAGCGACCATAGGGGCCGGGCTCGCTGTGGGTATAGCCGGCATGGGCGCCGGAATCGGTGTCGGTATAGCCGGTGCCGCCGGCGCAGGAACTATAGCCGAAAAACCGGACAAGTTCGGCTTATCACTTGTGTTTCAGGCGCTACCTCAAACTCAGGCTATCTACGGTCTTCTAGTGGCTATATTGATCTTACTTTTCACCGGTGTGATCGGAGCTACAGGACCAATCTCGATACCTGTAGGTATCATGGCCGTAGGGATCGGATTAGCGGTAGGTCTTGCTGGATTATCTGCTATAGGCCAGGGCATCTCTTCAGCTAGTGGAATAGCTACTGTGGCGGAGGACAGCGAGATGTTCGGTAGAGGTATGGTTTTCTCAGTTCTCCCTGAAACCCAGGCTATCTATGGATTGTTGCTCTCGATCTTACTGATGATATTCAGTGGTCTTTTAGGGGGAGGGGATGCCATGGCTGGAATAGATGTTCCGATAGGTCTTGTCGGTATCGGAGCTGGACTTTCTGTTGGGATTGCCGGACTTTCTGGTATTGGACAGGGTATAGCCTCTGCTAGTGGTGTCGCTACTGTCGCGGAAGATGAGAGCATGTTCGGTAGAGGTATGGTCTTTTCAGTTCTTCCTGAAACCCAGGCAATCTACGGGCTTCTGATAGGCATACTCCTTATAGTATTCAGCGGAATGATGGGAGACGAGCCAACGATGACCATGGGCATGGGGATCGCCGCTGTAGGAGCTGGTCTTTCTATCGGTATCGCCGGAATTTCTGGTATAGGTCAAGGTATTACATCTGGTTCTGCTATAGCCGCCGTAGCTAACAGAGAAGAGACATTCGGTAAAGGTATGATATTCAGCGTGATGTCAGAGACTTTCGCGATTTTTGGACTACTAGTGGCGATACTCATCATAGTCTCGCTTGGATTCATGGGGTGAGAGAGATTTCAGTTGAAAAGATCGTAGATAAGATAGAAAGAGACGTTCAGAACAAGATTGACTCCATAATGGAGGAAGAGAAAGAAAAAGCCGAAAAGATCAGAGAAGAAATAGATCGGGAAAAAGAAAGAAGATTGAGAGAAATAGAGAAGGAAAAAGAAAGAGAGATAAAGACGTTGAAAAACAGGATCATCTCTCAGGCGGAATTGGAATCTAGAAAGAAAAGATTGAATGTCCGAGAAGAGATGATCGAGAGGGTCTTCGATAACAGCAGAAAGAAATTGAGAGAGATGGATCCCGAAGATTATGAAGGATATCTTGAGGAGTCGATAGAAAAAGCTAAAAATTTACTAGACGGTGAAATAGAGATCCACTGTCCAAAAGAATCTGAAGATCAGGTTAAAGATATATCTAAAAATATAGATCCCTCCTTGAAAGTAATCGGTGATCTAAACTCCATTGGTGGTGTAAAAGCAGTTTCAGATAAAGGGGCAACTATAGATCTGACCTTTGAAGCAAATCTTGAACGAAAGAAGAAGCAACTCAGAAAAGAAATATCTGATATATTATTTCCGGAGGAAGAGTAAGTGTTAGAGGAGCTCATAGATAGTTTAGGATTAACTAACTTCGTTTTCTTGATCATCGGTTTAGCTCTACTTCTGGTGATAATCCTTTTCATGAGTTATTACCGTGTGGTGATCAGTATAGCGAATTTTACCTACCCAAATGCGGTCTTCCGATCAAGTGGAAATCCATATTTGAAAGAAAAAAAGATCTCTGATCTGGTGGAAGGGGGGAACTTGAATGAAGTCTATTCCGAACTAGAGGAGGACGGATATGAAATTTCCAAAGACGCTAGAGAAGACATCGATAAAGTCGAGATGGAACTTGAGAAAAAAAACATCGAGCTGATGAAAAAGGCTCACCGGACTTCCCCAGACGAGACAAAAGGGTTCACTAAAGCCTGGCTTTCGAGATACGATGTGAAAATGGCAAAACGCGCGATCAAAGCGATAAAAGAGGATAGTTTGGAAGAACTTCAGGAGCGGCTTCATCCTGTTGAAGAGATAAATGAAAAAATTATAGATGACCTCACCTCTGCTAGAAATCTGCAGGAAGCCCTCTCGATATTAAGAGACACCGAACTCGAAGAGGTTCTAGAAAAGAAGGAATGGGAAGAAAAGCCCTTTGAACTTGATGTGACCTTAGACAAATACGCATTCAATAAGTTGAAGGAAGGTATATTCAAAGTAGAATCCGAGCAGAGAGCCCCTGTCAGATTTTTTTTCGGTAAATATGTCGATTTTCTAAATATTAAAATAATATTGAGAGGTATCAGAGAAGAAATTGAAAGTGAAAGACTCAAGAATTGCATTCTACCTAAAGGGAGAGAATTGCCCAGATGGAAGCTAGAAGAGATGGCAGAATCCACCAATATCGACGAAGCTCTTGTGCAATTGGAAGGAACAACTTATGAGGATATCAGGAGCAAGATGCAGTCCGATGAGAGATTTGATTTTGAAAGTTACCTAGATAAAAAATTACTCAAAATGGTAACTGAACTTAATAATCAACATATACTTACTGTAGGCCCTACTTTGAAATATCTTGTTGGGAAGGAGTTAGAACTCAGGAACATGAGAGCTTTGATTCGTGGTATAAAAGAAGGTATTGATCCAATAAGGGTCAAAGAGTTGATGATCTTGGAGGATAATGTATGAAGAAGAAAGTCGTAGTGGTTGGGAAAAAAGATATGGCTCTAGGTTTCTCTCTTGCTGGGGTAGATGAAACTTATACTCCAAGAGATGAATATGAAAGCAAAAAACGGATAGATAAGTTATCAGAATCACCTGATGTAGGTGTAATATTATTGTCTGAGAGTATAGCTGAGGAAATAAGAGAACATCTGCAGGAAAAAGAGAAAAAGAGGAAAGGAACGATGTATCCTGTTATTGTAGAAATACCTGATAAAGAGGGGGCAGTTAAAGATAAGGAGGATCCACTCAAGGGTAAGATAAAAAGAGCAGTAGGCATAGATATCACTTCTCAGGAGGAAACATGATGAGGACACGCGAACTTCATAAAGATTATTATTTAAAAATCCGTTCAGGAGGAAGAAAAATATGGTAGACGAAGCCGAGGAGAGTATTAGCAAGATAAAGGAAACTGATGAAGATGAAGGGGTTGGACGTATAATCCATGTAGCCGGTCCAGTTGTAGAGGCTGAAGGGCTTAGAGGAGTCGAGATGTACGAGGTTGTTGAAGTCGGCGAGGAAGGTTTAATCGGAGAAGTTATCGAACTCGACGAAGACGTTGCTACTATACAGGTGTATGAAGAGACTGGAGGTGTTAAACCTGGCGAACCTGTAGAAAGAACTGGTGAGCCCCTCTCATTAGAATTGGGTCCTGGTCTTATAGAACAGATCTATGATGGTATACAGAGACCTCTTGAAGGCATAGTTGAAGAAACTGGCGACTTCATAAAAAGAGGAATAGAAGTTTCTCCTTTAGACGAAGAAAAAAAATGGAATTTTGAACCAAAAGTTGAAGAAGGTGAAGAAGTCGAGCATGGAGATATCCTCGGTATCGTGGAAGAAACTAAAACGGTCGAACACAGGGTAATGGTCCCTCCTGATAAGAGTGGAGAAATAAAAGATATAGTTCCGGAAGGAGAATATACGATTAATGAAACTATCGCGGTTCTAGAGAACGAAGAGAGTGAGGAAGAAATAAGTATGAAACAGCGTTGGCCAGTTCGAGTAGGTAGACCGATCAGGGATAAGAAACAGCCAGGAGAACTTTTGGTTACGGGTCAAAGAGTTTTAGATACTTTCTTCCCACTAGCTAAAGGAGGAACGGCTGCTATACCAGGAGGTTTTGGTACTGGCAAATGTGTTACAGGAGATACACCTGTTATGTTTGCTGATAGCTCAAAGAAACCTATTGAAGACGTATATGAAGAATATAAAAACGATGGAGATAGAAAAGTGGATGGTGAAGAAGAGTTGATCGAACTAGAACAACCACTTAAGATACTATCCATGGATGATGGGAAAGTTGTGGAAAAAAACGCAACTTGTGTTTATAAAGGCAAAACGAATTCGACCGTAGTCATCAATACTAAATTAGGTCGTAAAGTTGAACTCACTCCTGTACATAAATTGTTCGTTCTGACTCCAGATATGGAGATTGTAGAGAAACCTGCAGGAGAGATAAAAGAGGGAGATACACTTTTAGCTCCAAGAAGACTCTCTGTCCGCGGAGAAAATAAAGCGGAAAAATTAGTAGTAGAAGATCTTCTACCAGAAAAGAGAGTATACGGTGAAGATTTCGATAAAATAGTTAAAGTCATAAATGAGCTTGAAGAAAAGTTCGGTAGTAGAAAGACACTCGCTGAAAGATTGAACATCAGTGAAGATGTTCTCACTGAATACGCTTTGGGAAGGAATAGACCTAAAGTGAAGCTAGCCGAGAAAATTTTAGAAGTAAAAGGAATTGACCATGAGATAAGGAAAGTGAAAAGTGAGAGGAGTTCCACTCCTATCAGTGTTCCAGAGAAGATTGATAAAGAACTTGCTGAGCTTTTAGGACTTCTTCTTGGAGACGGTAGTTTGAAAACAAATTCAGTCCACTTCTATAACAATGATGAAGAACTCTTGTCTAGAGTTGAAGAACATCTCGAAAAACTTTTCCATGTGGAACCCAAAAGGGAGCACGCTAGAACGGTGAAATCAATAAAAGTCAACTGTAAAGCCTTAAGAGATCTCCTAATATCTTTAGGATTTCCAGAGCGAAGTAAATCGGTAAGTTGCTGTATACCAAGAAAAGTGCTAAAAAGTGGAGAAGATGTGATTGCAGCTTTCGTCAGAGGTTATTATCTCGCCGATGGTAGTTTCTCTAAATATGAAGTGGAGATAAGCACTTCAAGCGAAGAGATGGCTAGTGATCTAGCTTATGCTCTGACTAGAATTGGTACTCCTCCTAGACTTGCTTCAAAGGACACCGAATCTAGTAAAAGTCACCGAGTTAGGATCTCCGGAGAAGAACTTAAGAATTTCTATAGAAAGACAGCTACAAATCATGAGAAGTATGAAGAGATCAAAAGATATTTGGAAAAAGACAGCAGATATTTCAGAGGCGTGAATTCAGTAAAAGTTTCACCTGACCTGGTTCAAAAAAAGTTTGAGAAAAGTGGAATTACTAGAAAAAAGTTCAAAGAAAACGGTATAAAGATAGCGAACTATACCACCCAAGAAGAAAAAATGAGTATACCTATTTTCAAAAAATTCAGTTCAATGACTGCTGATGATGAATTGGATAAAATCGCTAAAAATCATCTAGATCATTTCTTGCCCGATCCAGTAGAGTCTGTCGAAATGAAAGATGAAACAAAAGACGTTTATGACTTGACAGTACCAGAGACTCATAATTTCGTTGGCGGTAATTCACCTATGATCCTCCACAATACGGTCATTCAGCATCAATTGGCTAAATGGAGCGACGCTGACATAGTTGTTTACGTAGGATGCGGAGAAAGAGGTAATGAGATGACCGAGGTCCTTAGAGACTTCCCCGAACTAGAGGACCCCTGGACTGGAGAACCCCTGATGAAGAGAACCGTTTTGATCGCGAATACCAGCAACATGCCCGTTGCTGCTCGAGAGGCTTCTGTCTTTTCTGGGATCACTATCGCAGAATATTACCGAGATATGGGTTACAATGTTGCGTTGATGGCAGACTCGACCTCACGATGGGCAGAGGCTTTGCGGGAAATATCCGGAAGGTTAGAGGAGATGCCTGGAGAAGAAGGTTTTCCCGCTTATTTGGCTTCTGAGCTAGCTTCTTTTTATGAAAGAGCCGGTATCTGTCAGCTTTATGGAGACAGAGAAGGCTCCATATCTGTAATAGGAGCCGTAAGCCCTTCAGGTGGTGACTTCTCCGAACCTGTTACTCAGAATACATTGAGAATCGTTCAAGTTTTCTGGGCATTGGATACTGAGTTGAAGAACAGACGGCACTTCCCAGCAGTAGACTGGTTAACTTCATATTCACTCTATCTGGATCAGGTAGGTGATTGGTGGGATGAAAACGTTAACGAAAATTGGAAGGACTTGAGAAGAGAGACTATGCGTTTATTGGAGAAAGAATCTGAACTAGAGGAGATCGTTCAATTGGTCGGTCCTGATGCACTTCCTCCTTCGGATCAATTCGCACTTCAGGCCGCGAGAATGGTTAGAGAGGATTTCCTCCAACAGAACGCTTTCCATGACATAGATACTTTCTGCTCCCCCGAGAAACAATTCAGAATGTTACAGATAATTATGGAGTTTTACGAGACTGGGCAGAGAGCTATCGAAGAAGGAGTATCAGTAGACAAGCTAGCAGAGATGGATGTGTTAGAAGACATAAGCAGGATGTCGAACATCCCTTCAGACGAATGGGAAGAAAAATCAGGAGATATAGAGATGAAGATGAATGAAGAATTCAAAGAACTAGAAGGCTCTCTAGAGATATCTTCACCGCTTGAAAAAGGAAATGAGGAAAGCGAGATAAAAGATGAAGAAGTCTCAACGGAGGAGGAATAATATGGTAGACGACATATCTAAAAGGACAGAATACCAGAACGTTACCGAAGTTTCTGGACCACTCATGGTTGTAGAAGGTATAAGTGACGTAGCCTATGACGAAATAGCTAAAATTAAATTACCAAATGGTGAAGAACGATTAGGTCAAGTACTCGAAGCTGAAACAGATCGGGCTGTCCTTCAGGTATTCGCAGGAACTAGAGGATTGGACACTGATGACACCAGCGTACAATTTACCGGTGAAGTTATGAAGTTCGGCGTCTCTAGAGAACTCCTAGGCAGAGTATTCAATGGGATAGGGGAACCTATCGACGGAAGTCCCGATATAATCCCAGATGAAAGAAGGAATATCAATGGTGATCCGATCAATCCATCGGCTAGAGAGTATCCGAGAGAGTTCATCCAGACCGGTATTTCCACTATCGATGGTATGTTGACTTTAGTAAGAGGACAAAAATTACCGATTTTTAGCGCCTCTGGTTTACCTCATAATAGTGTCGCCGCCCAGATCGCTAGACAATCTGAAGTTTTAGGAGAAGAGGAAGAATTTGCGGTGGTTTTCTGCGCTATGGGGATCACGGCAGAGGAGGCGAATTTCTTTAGGAGAGATTTCGAAAGAACCGGTGCTTTGGAAAGATCTGTATTGTTCCTTAACTTGGCTGATGACCCAGCTATCGAAAGAATAGTCATTCCTAGGATGGCATTAACGGCTGCTGAATATCTAGCCTTTGAAGAAGACATGCAAGTACTAGTTATCCTTACGGATATGACAAACTACTGCGAGGCATTGAGAGAAATAGCTGCGGCGAGAGAAGAAGTACCAGGTAGAAGAGGTTACCCAGGGTACATGTATACCGACTTGGCTAACATCTACGAACGAGCTGGTAGAATATTGAACAGAGAGGGTTCCATTACTATGATCCCAATCCTAACGATGCCTGATGACGATATTACTCATCCTATTCCTGATTTAACGGGTTATATCACAGAAGGACAGCTTGTTTTCTCTAGAGAATTACACAGGAAAGGTATCAGACCTCCTATCACACCCGGTGAGAGTCTTTCAAGACTGATGGAGGAAGGTATCGGAGAAGAAAGAACCAGAAAAGATCATTCAGATGTCAGTAACCAGTTGTATGCAGCCTACGCTGAAGGGCTTGATTTGAGAGATCTTGTAGCTGTTGTAGGAGAAGAAGCACTAAGCGACCGAGACAAACTTTATCTTGAATTTGCTGAAGAATTCGAAGATCGATTTATAGATCAAGGGGTAGAAGAAAATAGAACCATAGATGAAACTCTTGATATGGCTTGGGATTTACTGACGGTACTACCAAAAAAGGATCTAAAAAGGATAGATCAAAAATACATAGACGAGTTCTACCCAGAGTAAAAAAATTTTTTATCTTATCCTTTTCAATGGTTTCGAGAGATGTCTCCTAGCAGAGGCTGGTACTTCATACCATTTTTCAGTTAGTTCCCTATCTATCTTTTCTCTAACAGCTTCGTCCTCGTCTGCTTTTATTCTACACCTTTTACACCTGTATCCTGCATCGGTTCCCATCGACGACATTCTCTTACCACAATCAGGGCATTCGGGATTCCTGACTTTGATTATCTTTTCTTCCAACTCTAAAATTTTCATCTTTTCTATATTTAGTGTTCTAGGATCTCTTCTAACTCCACCCCATAACTCGATTTTATCTCCTACTATAAGATTCTCTATAACTTCTCTAAAACTCTTGGTAGGTTCATATGCCGCCGCTGTTATCTGGTCCGTCTCATCTGTAATATCAAAAAGTACATGCCCTCCTTCTATCGAACGTGGTTTTGAGCAGACCTCTCCTTTTATTTTTACGGAATTCCAAGGTTTCGCTTCTGAGATTAAAGCTCTCTGTATATGGTCGTCAGTGCCCTGATTAGTCAGAAACGTAATCCATCTTTCTGGGTCTTCATCATCGATGATATCTAGAGATTTTTGTAATTCTAATGGATAATCACCTCTAACTCCATAAAGCACCGGACATGGAGAATTGGGTGCGATACACTGTTTGTTTTCTTCATCATCATAGCTATCGAACGCCCCTTTAATTGTAGTATCGAGTTTTCTTATATCCTCCTCATCAAGCTCTCTTTTTTTACCCCACCTATCTTTACTCCTATAACTTAGAATTTCATATGTCATATCGTCAGGTCTCCAAGCTAAAGCGGCTGAAGCACCGATCAAACCTCTTTTCTCCCCATAACCTGAGTACTCAAAAGAGTTTTTATCTAAAATATCTAAAACTTCTTCCAACTCGACGATATCTTTTACAGCTTTTTCATACAGGTTCCTAGAAGGCCTTTCTTCGGCTACGATCAATCCTGGGTTTGTATTTGAGCTTTGAAAATGAGCCAATTCCTCTACAACTTTTTTAACTCTTTGGAAAGCATTTTCTTTTCTTTCATGATCACCTTGAAAGATCCACTGGTCTTTTTCTATCTCTCCTATCATCTTTTCTTTTTTAAGTCCTTTTCCTAATGTTAGAACAATTGCACCATTTCCCCTTGTCTTCCAAGGAACGTTAGGATTGAGTCTCACTAATCTAGGATAATCCAATAGTTGACAATCTTCAAATTCTTTAATCAGCTCTGTAGCTAAAAAAGTGGTGCACATGCCTTCTCTAGAATCCGTGTCATCAACAGCTATGTACATATTATTGTATTCGTCCACAGTCTTTACATCTAGCTTTTCCCTCACCTATATCCAAGAGTTCTCCACCACACTCACGACAATTTCTTTTATCTCCTTTCTCTTCTCCTTCTTCCTTCTCTGATCTTTTTGGTTTTTCTTCGCCTGCTGGTCCCAAAAGGTGGTCTTCGATGAAGTCTCGTACGTGAAGGGGTTCACCAAAACCTTTCACCGTTGTTTCCGTCAACCGATCAAGATAACGCTGTCTCGGGTCTCCTTCACTTGCCATCCCGATCACCCAATCCAAGAGGACAAAGATGCCGTGCAATTTGCTAAAATTCCTTATCAAAGCGTCTGATGAGTCAAAAGAGTAGGTAAGAGCTTCAACTTCCAAACCCATCATGGCTTTGCCAAGTGTCTTTTTACTCGTGTATTCTAGTGCCGCCGAATAGAAAACTTGAACCATACCAGCGGTCATAGGAAAGTACCATATCATAGAGGGGTCAAGTATACCAAATGCAAGAAAGAAGAAAACCAAATAGACTACCATAGACGAAACAACAAAATCAATAAAGTAAGCTATCAATCTCCTTATCCAATGTTTCTGGAGGGGTTTGTTGTCGTGAAGTAAGTCGAAGCCTGTAACCATATTTATCTCCAATTTTGGTTTAATACCCTCAGACTGCCCATCAATCATCACAGATCAGATTTGGATTCATCATCATCGGGTGTGGTATGTTATGGATTGACTTGTCCTTATATTTTTTCCTTAGTTTTTAATTTCAATTTGCCGTGATAAATACATTTAAAATAAGTAGTCATTCGAATGATTTATTACCCACGTTTTGAATTGAAGCTCGTATGGATATATCTATATTGGATTATCGAGAATGCGACCCGGATAAATGTACTGCAAGAAAACTGATAGATAAAAAATTGGCAGAAAGGATAGTTAATGACAGAGACTTAGGAAAGGGCGGTATCTATCTAAATCCGTTAGCTGAAAAGGCCATTTCTCCTGATGACAAAACAGAAGCTAAATCAGGAGGTATTAAAGCTATAGATTGTACGTGGACTGAAGCGGAAGACAAAATACCCGAATACGAGAACGGAAGAGCTCTACCTTATCTTGTAGCTGTTAATCCGATAAATTATGGCAAGCCCTTTCAATTAACCACGGTCGAAGCTATAGCCGCCGCATTATATATTTTAGATGAAGAAGATCAAGCAAGAGAAATATTATCTATATTCAATTGGGGAGAACAATTCCTCGAGATGAATAAGAATCCATTGAACGATTATCAAGAAGCGGAGAATAGTTCAGAGATTATAGAGATTCAGGAAGAATATATGGAATAAAAAATTTCTTTTGAGCTCATTCCTCCGGGGGAAGCATATTAGGTATACCGTCTTCTATGGGATATTCTATCTCACATTTCTTACAAAATAAAGTACCTTCTTCGATTTCTTGAGGAGGCTCTGCCTCTGTAGATTTATCTAGCTTAGTAGAATCTAAATTCAATTCTCCCTTACATTCAGGACAGCGGAGGATATCTAGCAGACTTCTTTTCATGATCAATCATCTCTTTAAAGACAAAAAAACTTTTGCATCGAATAGGTTTAATCAAAATACATCTAAACTATCGGGCAGATCGTTCTTTTTCCGTAGATAGTTGACCTGGGTTCTTGTGTATCGATATTTAATATCACATTTCTCATCTTGAAAGTCCCATGGCTCGACTATCAAAAGATCATCTTCCCTTATCCACATACGTTTTTTTAGTTTTCCAGGTATCCTGCCTAATCTAGATTTTCCATCCTCGCAGATCACTCTAACTCGAGCTCCTCCAAGCATATTTTCTGCTATTGCGAACATCTGTCCATCGCTTCTATCAGGGTAAGGTACCCTTACTACTTCATCTTCTTCTCCGTTACTCAAAGTTATCAACATCCCATAATATGTGTGCTTTATATATTCTTTGTTGAAAAGATAATCCATCCTTAGCTTTGATATTCATTATAGTAGATCGTAAAGATATGGACGCACTAAATAAGAGAGTGTTGTCATTATACTTACAAGCAACAGTAATGAGACTAACGCTATAGGTTGTGGATTGACTACGAAAAATAGAACCGTTCCTCCTGCGGGAGGATGTTCCAACCATAATGAAACCATGGCTAAGATAGATACGCCTAAAGCTATCGAGACAGCTAGCTCAAATGATAAGATAGAAGGGTAGGTGGTGTGAAAAGCCAAACCTATAAGTCCACAGACAAAATGGCTCCCGATCACACGTCTAGGGTGGGCAGTTTCGCTATTGGGCAACGCAAATACTATAAAAGCTGTAGAACCAGCTGCCGCTACAAGTATGATTTCATCACCTAATAACGGTAAGTTGAGTCCTAGATAGAGAACTAAGGTAGCTAAAAAACTCTGACCGAGGTAATGTTTTATCGTTTCTTTTTTGAGTTTCCTGTCGAATATCCTGACCATCAAGCTTCAATAAATAAAGGTATAAAAAATATTTTTCCCACTTAGAAATAGGGGAGATAATGTATTCTACTTAACCAATTTAGAGGATTCATGATGAAAAAGAATATAATAGTCCCATGCTCCTACATTTCTAGATGACTATGAAACTAGAAGAGATATATGAACTAGCGATCGAGATGGGAATAGAAGGAGACGTTAGAGACGAAGAGGAATTGATGGAAAAGCTGGAAGAGGCTGAAGAAGAATATGAAGAATTGGAGGAAAAAGACCAAGAAGTCTTCGATGAACAAAGATTGAAGAACCCCTTCCAGGACTCTAGACTACTTCATGGAGATCCAGATACTAAGGTTGAAAGTGTCCTGACAGGTATAAACATAGATACTGGAGAGATAATGCTGGCTGATCGTTTGTCTGAAAAGGGCAAAAAGATAGATCTGGTATTAGGACATCACCCAAGAGGGATCGGTCTTGCTTCACTGCACGAAGTTATGGAACTGCAGAAAGACATGTTGGAAGAATGGGGCGTACCGATCAATGTTGCCGAAGGAATGGTCAAAGAAAGAATGAAAGAAGTCGAAAGAAAGGTCAAGGGAGCAAATTACAATCAAAGCCTCGATGCAGCTAAACTTTTAGATATCCCAATGATGTGTCTTCATACCGTTACAGATAATCTTGTCGAATCGTTTTTGACTGATGAAATTGAGGATCAATCTTTCAAAAAGGTAGAAGATGTTTTTGACTTCCTCAAAGGCATACCAGAGTATCACGAGGCAAGAAAATTCAATGCAGGTCCTGATATACTGGTAGGTAGTGAGGATAACAGAGCCGGAAAGGTCGTCGTCGAGATGACAGGTGGAACTGAAGGTAGCAAAGACTCATATGAGAAGTTAGCCGAAGCAGGCGTCGGAACTATAATAGGTATGCATCTTAGCGAGGATCATAGAGAAAAGGTTGAAGAGAACCATATCAATTACATAATTGCAGGACATATGGCTAGCGATTCACTCGGATTGAACATATTTTTGGACGAACTCGAGAAAAAAGGTGTAGATATAGTTCCCTGCAGTGGTTTCATAAGGGTATCACGAAACTGATGATAGAGATAAAAGAGCTTAGGAGATCCTACGGAGAATTTGAAGCTTTAAGAGGGATAAACTTATCTTTAAAAAAGGGCGAAATATACGCTCTATTAGGCTCTAACGGTGCTGGGAAGACAACTTTGATTAAAATCCTTACTGGTCTTTTAAGACCATCTTCTGGGACTGCAAGGATAGACGGTCGATCTGCTAGACATAATAAAAAAATCAGAGGACGATTTGGATACATGCCTGAGCATCCAGACCTTTACGAAAAGTTAACTGGTGAAGAATTTTTACACATGATGGGATCATTAAAGGGACTCGAGGATGACATTCTTTACAAGAAAATAAAGAAATTTTCTCAAAAGTTAGAGATAAAGGATCATCTACAGAAAGAGATAGGGGGCTATTCTAAAGGCATGAAACAAAAGGTCCTATTTATCAACGCTGTAATCAATGATCCTCCTAATCTTATTTTAGATGAACCAACAAATTCTTTAGATCCAAGATTTTCCCAGAACATCAAAACCTGGATAGAGGATTTAGCTTTACGAGGGAAATGTATCCTGATGAGCACTCATATCACTCCTGTAGCGGAGGACTTGGCAGATAAAGTGGGCATAATAGAGCAAGGGAAACTTGTAGCGGAAGGTACCGTGAGTGAACTGAAAAGAAAAACTGACTCAAAAAATCTCGAAGATGTGTTCATAGAGGTGGTTAATCACGCCTAGAAAGGTGCTTGTACTTTTTTCTTTAGATATTCTAAAATCTTACAGAGGATTTAAGCGGAAGGTTAAGGAACATCCCGTGATGACCTTTTGGTTCATCATTCTCATCTTTGGTGGATTTTGGCTCATATTATCTTTGATAGAATTTTTAGCAGATTTAGACGAGCTTATTTTGAATCCTTCTCAAGGAAATGTTCTTTTCAGTATATTTTTCTTTTTTGCAGCAAAGTCTTCTGCCGAAACAGTCGAAGGTATACTTAGAGATAAGTCCCAGAAACATTATTTTTCCTCACCATTGGATACGGATTCTATTTTCTATTCTAAACTCCTTAGGGTTTGGTTTTACAATCTCTTACTTTTTGGAATCGCTATGAGCGTTGTATCGTTCGTTATAGAGATATGGAACATAAAACTCCCTATTGATCATCAATTTATTATCCTGCTTTATTTGATCATATTCTTAGCACCTCTAATAGGATTCAACATTTCAGTACTTTCACATATAAAGAATAGATGGCTAAAAAAGATCAATTTAGTGTTAGCTGGACAGATGATAACTCTCACAGCCATAGCTCTACACTCTAGATTATCTTTATCTCACCAAGTTGGATATCTGTTCTTGATTTTAGGCGCTTCTCTAATTATATCAGTATTTGTGAGCGCCCCGTTATATGAGGAAGTATGGAGCAATACTAGTCAAAATACAGAAAGTTCTAATATTCATCATAAAAGTTTGAAGCTACCAAAATCCATCTCCAAATCCACTAGATTGATTGCAGAGGCAGAATTCAAGAGAAGGTGGAGAAGAAGACAGGTTCCAGGCTCCCTTATCGTTGTAACTATGATGGGAATCGGATTGGTAATAATCTATTTAAGCTTAGGTCCCCAACCAGACTTAGGTCTAGATCTCGGTAAATATTTCTATCCATCGTTGATAGCTATGACAGCTTTTTTAGGGACAATCATCCATACTTTGATTCCATCGCTAAATTTGTTCAGTAGAGATGGTTCTAGATTGTGGTCTCTATATACGCTTCCCACCGAGATGAAGAATTTAGTTTTAGGGAAGGCGATTGCGATAATTTTGACATCTCTAATCATAATCGTAATGATAGCCCTACCACTCCCGCTTATACTTGGTTATCCCTTTTCCTTCGTAATTTTTTCTATCTTTTCTTCTTTCATCTTTATATTTCTCATGAGTGGTATAGGTCTCTGGGCCGCATCCAAGTTTCCGAACTTCAATGAGAGTACAAATGGAGCCCCAGATATCATAACGATGTATTCGATGATAATGCTCGCTCTCATATTGTCTTGGATATTTTTAGCCATCCCTGTCACTTTACTTGAGTTAGATCGAATTTTAGCTTTATTGAGTGTGATACTCGCCGCTGATCTTTCTGCTCTATTGATGATCTGGATGTTCAAAAGAAGTTCTGTGATACTAGAAGATATGGAACTGAACTTTTAAAATCCATAACAATATTATAACATCAATCCTCTTATATCATACATGAAGTTACTACTTTGTATAACCGGTGCTTCCGGTGTGATTTATGGAAAAAGACTACTCGAAGTTCTTAGCGAAAAAGTAGGTGTAGAGGTAGAACTCATCGTATCAGAAGCAGGTAGGGACCTACTGAGAAAAGAACTAGATATTGATTACGAGGAGATTTATCAGATGGCAGATGAAGTTTACGAGCCTGACGATCTCGACTCCCCGCCTTCTTCTGGCAGCTCGTTATATGATGCAATGGCTATAGTCCCGTGTTCGATGTCCTCTCTCTCGAAAATCGCTAGCGGTATATCTGACAATTTGATCACTAGAGCAGCGGCAGTTTTCTTGAAGGAGAATCGAAAATTGATACTGACACCAAGAGAAACCCCTATATCCACTACCTGGTTGAAAAAGATGTACCAACTTTCAGCAGAAGGAGGGGTTGTTTTACCTGCAATGCCAGGCTTTTATCACGATCCGGAGTCTATCGATGATATCGTGAATTTCATAGTCGGGAAAATCTTAGATTCTTTAGGTATAGAAAATTCGATGTTCGAGCGTTGGGAAAATAAGGATTTATAATCATCTTAGTGAACCCTTTTCTTTATATAGGATTATCTAATCAACTACATTGGGAAGTTATCATGGTCGAGCATTCCTTGACAAATGAATTAAAATCTGAATTAGAAATGATAGAAAGAACTATCAGAATTTTAGATATGGTCAAAAAAGAACAGCCTATCGGGATAAATAAATTGAGCGAGAAGATGGATATCGATGAACACAAGATCAGATACTCACTCAGGCTACTGCAGAAGGACAAAATAATCGAACCTACAAGGTACGGAGCTTCGCTCACAGAAAAGCATGAAAAATTCGAAAAAGGGTTGATCGAAGAACTCCAAAACATGGAAAAAATCATCAAGGAACTGACTGAGATGATCTCAAAATAAAAAATGTTTAATAGGATATCCTTCTAGCCTTTTATTGCTGAATGCCGTCGTAGCTCAATCGGCAGAGCACTCGGCTGTTAACCGAGCGGTTAGCGGTTCAAATCCGCTCGACGGCGCTTTTCACTTGAATTTTTTTGTGTTTATTTAGATAATCCTGGATTTTAAGCTCAGCTATTTATATAAAATGCGAGGGATGGGATTTGAACCCACGGACCCCTACGGGACAGGATATCCTATCAGACCCATCTAAGTTTGATCTTAAGTCCTGCGCCGTTGGCCTAGCTTGGCTACCCTCGCAAGTTGGAACGAGTTTACGAGTGAAACTTGCGTGTTAGTGGAAAATCCTTTCCGCATCACTCGCAGAATGAATCAAATTCACTTTTTTCTTTCGTGTGTATCTTTGGTTAAGTGAAGGGAATATTTTATTCCTTCGGAATGAAGATGTAGAATTTCGCACCATAAAGCATAATATCCCCTCGTATATCTCTTTTTGTTATGCGAGTGCCCACAGGATGCAATTCATTAGACACATTGCTCGGTAAAGGTATAGAATCAGGTATAATCACTGAATTTTTTGGAGAGGGAGGTAGCGGAAAAACCAATATCTGTTTACAATTGGCAAAAAACGTTGCTTTAAAAGATAAGAAAACCATTTTTATAGATACCGAAGGTGTCTCTGTAGAAAGATTAGAGCAGATATCTGGAGAACGCTCGGAAAAAGTCATGGAGAACACTATATTCTTTAAACCTCACTCTTTTTCAGAACAAGAGAAATGTATCAAAAAAGGTTCAAGGTTGGCTCTAAACAGTGATAAAGATTTTAATCTATTCATAGTAGATGGTTTTACAACATTTTATAGGCCTCTTTATAATTCCTGTGAAGAGGACCGTATTTCATCAAGATTAGGACGGTTGTTGATCGAATTGATGAGAATCGCTAGAAAAAAAGATATACCTGTAGTTATTACCACCCAGGTTTACGAGAGCGATAATGGAAAAAAACCTGTTGGAGGGCACGTGCTTTATCATAATGCTAAGACAATAGTTCTTTTAGAAGTCCTAGAGAGGAATATCAGAAATGCTGTTCTAGAAAAACATAGATCTAAACCGAAAGGTAAGACTGCACGATTCAAAATTACAGAAGAAGGGATAGTCACCCCATAATTCAAACGGATTCAAAAGGGTTAAATAACCCAGCTAAGTTCTTTCATCATGAAGCAGGTAAGGCCAGCCGACATAAGAGACGTATACGAACTCCGTGCTGAAACTATAGACTATTTCTTTCCTGATAGAGAAGATGAAATCGACTTTTGGGAAGAGATCGCTTCAGATTACGGAAAAGAGATACTTCATCTCATGTGTGGTACAGGGGAAATATCAGTAGGGCTGGCCAAGAAGGGTTTTAATGTGACTGCTTTAGACCTTACTGAAGCCATGATTTATGTCGCCGAGGACAGGATCGAAGAAGAAGGTGTAGATAATATAGAATTGTTGAAAGAAGATGCTCGATATTTTAACGTGGATAAAAAATTTGATTTCGCATTCGTTTCCACGGGAGATTACCATCATTTTACATCTAGAGAAGATATAGATAAATTTCTAGCTAAATGTTATGCTCACCTTCGACCAGGCGGTGCGTTGGCGATCGAATTGTTCCCACTTCCCGACGAGGATTTTCAAAGAGAACAGAAAGAATTTGAGCCTTTGAGGGCTCCACCCGAAGGAGTAGATGTGTGGAAAACAAATCAAACAAGCTTTGATTCAGAGTCGCAGTTGTTGGAGATAAAAGAAGAATTATTCGTCGATAAGCAAGACGAAGCAAAAAGTGGAAAATACGATATCCAATTGAAACTTTTCTCCAAGGAAGAGATGAAAGAAATTCTCAAAGAATCAGGTTTTGATAATATAAGGTTCCTCGATAATGAGCAATTTACTCCCTATCTGAAGGATGCAGACACTTGGGTAGTGATCGCTGAAAGGTAAGGTTTAAACAAAATCTTCTAAGGTCACTTCGTCTTTTTTTTCTACTTTATCCTCTTCAGCATGCTTATCTCCATCTTTATCTAAATCATCTTCATGATTGAAATCTTCTGAGAAAAGATCCGACTGTTTATTTCCCGCCAAAAGAGCTTCCTTGTCCCAGCCGAAGACTTCAGTAACTCTAGCCAATGTTTTAGCTATCCTTTTTGCATAATATTTCCAATCCGGCTCTTTTTCTATCTCGTAATCCGGTAGCCACGGTTCTACCTCCTGAGGTGTTTTTACCGCATCGGTAACTATCCAAGAAACTTTCATCCCAGGGGTGAATTTGTAGCCCAGATCTTTCATTTTTTGGGCAGCTTGAACATTCGGCATGCTATCAGGATTTTTGTAATATCCAAATCTTTTGCAGGTCCTAGATATAACCAATTTTTCCAGTTTTATCTGACCATTTTTTACCTCTCTTATCCATTCTTTAGCTCTGTCTACTGCTCCCTCGACATCGTCATCTAATATATATTCAAATATTTCTCGGAGAGCTTCATCTTGAGCCTGAAATGAGTCACTCCGCCTCAATTCGTATCCTCTAACTAGTAAATCTTCTTCTGGCCAAATCACTTTTCCCACATAGCGCTTTTTTTTTCCATGGCTGAAGAACGGATTAAGGATCTTCTCAAATTCCAATATTATAGCTTCCCTAGTGTAATCCCGGGCGATCTTTTCACTTATATCTATGGTTTCTTCTAGATTCTCTTTCGGCGACTGGAAAAAAACGCTGTCAGTATCAGAATAGATCACTTTCAGTCCATCATCTTGTAATTCTTTTATTAGTTGTTTGATATTCTCCCTAGCAAAGGCGGTTATACTCTCTCCAATTTCGGGATCGGTAAATCTATAAAATGAAGAAGCAAAGACACCATAAAACGAATTCATCAGTACCTTTATAGCGTTCTGAAGACCTCTATAATATCTCTCTTCTTTGCCCTCAGCCTGTTTCATCTTTTCTTTGACTTCATCCCTTTCTTTCATCAAGTTTTCGAGTATCTCCGGGAGAAGGCCTTTCTTCTGCTCAGGAGTCAAAAACTTCGTTCCTGTAGGACTTTCTATATCTCCATCTTTAGAAAGAGTCGTGAAGCAGATATTATTTTGAATAATTATACTCGGATACATACTTTTGAAGTCCAAAACACTGACCCAGTGATATAGACCAGGCTCTATAGAATGAACATAACCACCTTTTATCTTGCCGCGTTTTCTACCATGAGAAGTTAACGGAACCCCGACGTAGTTCTCTTCAGCTTTTCTTATCAATATGGAGTCGACTAATGTAGAGGTCCTTGGATTCAATCCCTCTTCAACCGGAAGTTTTGCTACAGTCCCCATATCCATAGCTTTACTCAGCACCTCTAATTCCTTCAGTATGTCAAGCGCCAGTTCGGCATCCTTGACACAGTATTTTTTCACTTCCTCCGGTCTCTCATCCCATTCCTTATCTATCTTCGAAGAGTCAACATCATCCTTTACTTCTTCAAGCAATTCTTCAGCTACATGGTTGAGCGTTTCTCTCTTCAAATTTAATTCAGATTTGACACTCCACCATGCATCCGCGATAATTCTGCCATTAATCGACCAATATCTTTGGCCTTTTTCTCGAAGTTTCCCTTTATCCCTTCCTAGATTTATTTCTTCTATGCCAACTTCTTTTGCTCTTTCGTCAAGTTTAGGTAGATCGTATCCATTTATATTATATCCAGTTATTACATCAGGGTCCTTTTCCAACACAAAATTCTGAAATCTTTCTATCATTTCCTCTTCGTTTCCTTCTAAACTCAACGTTTCTCTTCCATCCTCTTTTTCTAGAACACATCCTATGGTGAGTAATCTATCGTCTTCTAAACTATTCTCTATATCAAAACTTAGAATGTCTAGGTCCGGTTTTATAGGATCGGTATTTTCAAACTCTTGAACGGAGAGTATCTCTTCCGTGGTATAATCCTCATCTATCATTTCTCCTCTCACTTTCACCGTAGAACTCAAATCAAAATCATAAATAAACCTCTGCACAAAAGGGATGTCTGCCGCCAAGACCTTGCATCTCTTCTTCAATTTCTTTCTGTATCCAGGTACCTTCCATGGATAAGTACAAACCACTTTTTTACAGTTTCTTTTTTCACCGTCTACCCATAGTTCTTCCGAAGTTATCTCTTTTATTTCGTCGTCTTTTTCTAGTTCTTTCAAACAATCCTCAGGCGGATCAACGAGTTTAAAATAAGGATTAAAACATTCATAAAGCAAAGTTATTGATACGCCTTTATCTGTCTTTCCAAAAAGCTCTATAACAACTCCGTCTTCAACTTTGCTATAAGATCCAGAAAGGATCCTCACGGTTTTTTCGATCATATTTTACTCCGAAACTATCTTTATTATGTCCCCGTCCTCAAGTTCGTGGTCTCTACCTATCACTCTATCTGTTCTAGCATCTACAGCTCTTATAAATCCTTCCCCGATGTCCGTATGTACTGTAAAAGCCAGATCCTCTGCGGTACTGCCTCTTTTCAGAAGATAAGCATCGGGTAAGACGCGTCCTTCTTTATCGGTATAATCGTTCTCATTTTCAACAGGATAGACAACTATCATGTCCAATACTTCATAAACGGCTTTTTCTAAAGTCTTTTGAACCCCGAGACCATCATTCTTTTTAATGAATTCTTTAATCTTTTTCAATGCTCTTTTTTGTTCTTTCGATATATCTTCTCGTTTTATCTGAAAGTCGTTATCCCCTGGAATATAATCTACGATATCATTTTCGGCAGCCTTTCGCAAAGCGAGTTCATACTCTGCTGAAGTCGGGATAACCGGATGATCCAGTTCTTTAAGTTCGTTCAATTGTTGCTCTGTACTGATATCGGCCTTATTAGCCGCTATTATCATAGGTTTGCTCTTTTTTCTTATCTTTTGAGCCAAATCAAACAGTTCATCCGAATCCCAACTAGTAGGATTTTCCGGAAGGTCTAATTCTCTAAAAGCGTTCATCACTTCACCTTCAGATACACCAAGACCTGATAGTTGATCGTAAATCACTTTCTCTATTTTAGAGCCACTGACTTCGATCTTTCTAGAGACCTTCTCCCAATTTTTTTCAAGTATTCCTTTTAACCAATGATCTATCTCATCCTCCAAAAATTCAACGTCTTTTTTTGGATCATGTTCACCTCTCTCACAAGGCTCTCCTTCTTCATCTGTAGATCCACTTGCATCAATTATATGGATTAAGCTAGAAGCCTGTCTCAAATCATCCAAAAATTTGTTTCCTAACCCCCTACCAGAATGTGCGTCCTTAACCAATCCGGCTACATCAATAAGTTCAACCGGAACCATTCTTGTTCCGTCTTTACATGGAGAATTATTGGGATCGCATTTTTTTCCTATCTCGCTATGAGGGCACCGATGAGTTACATATCCTATACCTCGGTTAGCGTCTATCGTTGTGAAAGGATAAGAAGCAACTTCTACCTCCGCTCGTGTTGAGGCTGAGAAAAATGTACTCTTCCCCACATTCGGTTTTCCAACAAGGCCTACTTCCATTTTTGTTTCCCTATTTAGACATTTTAAGTTATTGATTTAGATTAAATCAGGTATATTTATCTACTCTATTTCAGTTCCACAAGAATAACACATCTTCGCATCGGGTTCGAGTTCAGTACCACAATCCGGGCACTCTATCTTATCTTTTTCACCCTCTCCTTCAGCTTCACTCGTTTCACTTAGATCTTCTCCACATGCATAGCACATCTGTGCCCCTGCAGCTAATTCAGTACCACACTCTGGACAATTTATTACATCTTCTTTTTCGGTTTCCTCAGGTTCCTCCTCGGGCTCTTCTTCAATTTCTTCTGGTACTGTTTCTTCTTCTACCTCTTCTTCATGTTCTACTTCTTTGGCTTCTTCTGGTTCTCCTTCTTCAGTTGCCTTCTCTTCTACTTCCTCTTCCGTTTCTACTTCTCCAGCTTCCTCTGGAACTTCCTCTGGCATCTTCTCTTCCTCAGTTTCTTTTTCTGTCTCGGGCTCTTCTTCAATTTCTTCTGGTACTGTTTCTTCTTCTACCTCTTCTTCATGCTCTACTTCTTTGGCTTCTTCTGGTTCAGTCTCTTCTTCTGGCGCTTCAATTTCCTCTTCCCTTTCCTCGACTTTTTCTTCAACTTCTGGAACCTCTTTTTCTTCTTTCTCCGGTATCTCTACTTTCTCCGGTATGCCTTTCTCCACGCTTGGGATTTTTATCTCTTCACCAACTATCTCCTTTTGTTTTTCCAGCATCTTTTTATGCGCTGTCAGGAGCCTTCCTCTTATCTCAGCGAATTCTTTATCTTTATCCAAGAGTTCTCTCTCGTCCTTAGTAATCTTCCTGTTCTTTTCAAGGTTTTCTTTGAGAGTTGATTCCAATTCTGACAAAGAGTGAAGGGCTTCTTTTCTTTTTTCAAGGATATCCTCTTCTTTCGTTACGATGTACTCTTCTCTTTCATCTAAATCTTCTTCTCTTTCCAGTATCGCTTCTTCCCTTTCGAGGATCTCTTCCTTTTTCTCCACCACGTCCTCTTTTAATTTTTCAATATCATCCACTGCATTAGAATATTCATATTTCAATCTTTGAACATCGTCCCTTTCAGAATCCAATGCTTCTCTAGCCTCTGTGAGCTCCTTTCTTTCTGATTCTAATTCATCACCAACTTTTTCGAGTTTTTGTGCCTTTTCAGTCAATTCTGTTTCTTTAGTATTCAGTTTTTCTTCTTTTTTAGAAAGTTTATCTTCCTTTTCCTTCAGTTCCCTCTCTCTTTCACTTAACTTTTCTTTTCGATTTTTAAGTTTCTTCAAATAACCTTCCATTTCGTCAAAATCAAGATCATCTTCATCTTCAGCCATATTTTTGTACCTCCTTCGAAATAAAGCATTCCATTATGATTAGTATAGGGATATTATATCTTCTTTAAGTAACTTACGCAATAGTAACAAATTTTTGGTGTTAGAAACAAAAAATATTATTTTTAATCAGATACATAGGGTAATATGGTAGACCTAAAAATTGATCTATTTGACTTCGACCTAAATCCTCCTTTAATCCTTGCTTCTGGCATTTTAGACCAGACAGCCAAAACTATGAGCCGTATAGCCAGTAAAGGGATGGGAGGGATAGTCACAAAATCGATAGGCAAAGAACCAAGAGAGGGACACCCAAATCCAACAGTGGTAGAATTAGATACCGGACTTTTGAATGCCATGGGACTACCCAATCCAGGTATAGATGAATTTAAAGTTGAATTGAATAAACTTCGGGAAACAGTAGGAGACAAACCGATTATAGGTAGTATATTTGCATCTAATCCTAAAGATTTTGCAGAATTGGCCCAAGAAATGGTGAAAAACGGATCGGATATCATCGAGTTGAATCTAAGCTGTCCGCATGCCGAAGGATATGGAGCCTCTATAGCTTCGGACGATGAAATGATGGTTGAGGTTATCGAGAGAGTCAAAAACACGATTAAAGCACCAGTTTTAACCAAACTACCACCCTCTAATGAGGTCGCTAGAAAGGCAGCTCTTGCAGAAAAAAGTGGCTCCGATGGTATAGTATGTATAAATACAGTCAGGGCGATGGCAATAAATTTTGAGACTAGAACACCGATCCTAGGGAATAAGATAGGAGGATACAGCGGAAAGGGAATAAAACCTATAGGGCTCAGATGCGTATTTGAAGTCCATAAAGAAGTTGATATCCCTATAATTGGATGCGGAGGCATAACTACAGGACGAGATGCATTGGAGTACATTTTAGCTGGAGCCTCTGCACTTCAGATCGGAACTGCTTTTCACGCTCGTGGAAAGGAAGCTCCAAACAGAATAACCAATGAGATGAAGAATTTAATGGAAAAAGAAGATATCAAAGTTTTGGAGAAACTAGTTGGTGAGGCACACACATAAATAAAAGAAGTAAGATTGTGTAGATATGGTGAAATATAATGAAGGAGCCCGATCCTGAGGAGTTCGTGGAACATCAGGATTCAGGTGATTTCACTACGGTATTGACCCACATGTACAGGGCAGAGGTTCAACGGTCCTATAATTGGAGGAATCGACTCGATAGGACTACTGAATGGTCTATAATCCTGCTTTCAGCCCTCACTACATGGACCTTCAGTATACCCGAGAGAAGGCACGAACTGCTTCTCAGTGTCTTAATATTCATGGGAACCCTTCTATGGATAGAGTCGAGAAGATACAGATTTTACAATGTTTGGGCGAGCCGTATAAAAACACTCGAAGAAAATTTTCTGGCTAAAACACTCTCTCCTGACAAAAAAGTAAGTACTAGGAAATGGATGGAAACCCTAGCAAACGATCTAAGAAATCCACGATTCAAGATACCTTTCTGGATCGCTTTGGCGCACCGACTGAGAAGAGTTTACTTCTGGCTTTTTTCTTTGACTATCATGCTGTGGCTGGGAAAGCTCGCGATACATCCAACTCCTGCCCCATCACTTGTAGTGATAATCAATAGAGCATCAATGCTAGCGGTTCCAGGATACATGGTGATTATATTGATAAGTATTTTTTTGACAGGAACAGCTATCCTAGCTGTGTTCGGGTCACAACAGGAACATAAAGGGGTCAAAATAGTCGAAAGAACGGAAATCGATGAGAGTTGGGACAAGATGACATGATCCGACTAAGGAACAACAAAATTATTATCCTTTTGTTCCATTGCAATCTCAAATGGAAATAAAGCGAACCGAATTGATAACGAGAGGTGCAGAAGCCGAAGTTTGGAAAGGACGATGGAAGGACAGAGATATCATCATAAAGAAGAGAGTAAAAAAGAGCTATAGACTCTCAGAACTCGATGAAAAGATAAGGACTATGAGAGTGAGAAAGGAAGCACGTCTTCTTTCTGAGGCTAAAAAGCTAGGTGTCCCCGTTCCTATAATCTACGATCTCAATGAGAAAAAAACGGAGCTAGTAATGCAGTACTTCCACGGGATTAGAGTGATGGATTGTATAGAAGAGGGTATAAATGTAAATCTAGAAAAGATAGGTGAATATATTGGTAAACTGCACGATGATAAATTATCTCACGGGGACCTAACGACTTCAAACATCCTTTACGATGAGGATAAAAACGAATACTGCTTCATCGATTTCAGTTTAGGAGAGAAGGAATCTTCTAATGAATATTTAGGAGTTGACCTACACCTACTAAGGGAGGCGCTTGTTAGCGTTCATGACGATCCTCTAGATCTTTTCCAAAAAGTACTCTTAGGACATAACAGAAGTTGCGATGAACACGAAGAGATAAAACACTGGGTTGAAAAGCTAGAAAGTAGAGGTAGATATAGATGATCGATAAAACTTTGACAGTAGTCACTTCAAACGAAGGAAAATATAAAGAATATCAGGAAAAACTTGGAGATTATTACAGCAAAGTAGAGATGGAAAACGTTGGTTATCCCGAGATCCAAACCGATAAACTCGAAGATGTTGTGGAGTTTGCCCTAGAAGTTTTATCTGAAAAATCCCCATTGATAATCGACGATAGCGGACTTTTTGTAGATTCTTTAAATGGTTTTCCAGGTGTCTATTCTTCATACGTTATGAAGACTATAGGCTGTGGTGGCATCCTTTCTCTGATGAAAGATAAGGAAAATAGAAAATCTAAATTTGAATGCGTCATCGGCTATTTAGGTAAAAAGAAAAAAGTATTCAAAGGGATCTCTAGAGGGAACATAACTAGAGAAAAGAGAGGAAAAGGTGGTTTTGGATATGATCCTATTTTCCGACCCAAAGAGTCAGAGAAAACTTATGCGGAGATGAGCAGCAGTGAAAAAAATCAGATAAGCCATCGTGGCAGGGCTATGGAGAAATTGTTAGATTTTGTTTCCTCTGAATCAACATACTAATCTGACAATATAGAAAGGATCTCTTCTGGTTCCTCAATCACAAAATCTGCTTTTTTAGCTTCCTCACCACCGTAACCATATAATGCACCTATACTTTTCACACTTGCATTTTTCGCTGCTTCGATGTCATGATATCTATCTCCTACCATGATGGCATCGTCGACAGAGAATTCTAACAGCAGTTCTTTTATCCGATCCGCCTTGGATTTGTCCTCAGTATGAGCTTTTATGGATGAGAAATATTTCATGATCGACGTCGTCTTTAACACTTCTTCAATATAATCATACCTTCCGTTAGAACATATCGCTAGTTTATGTCCCCGCTGAGTTAAAGTATTTAACAAGTTTTCTACCCCGTCGTAAAGAGTTGCTTTCATCGGTATCATTTCGCTCTCCTTTTCTGTTATTGCTTTTTTGATGTGATTTCTCTTATCCATTTTTTCCTTTGGTACTAGATTTTCAATTATCTTATCAGTTGGCTCTCCGAACTGATCCAATATCGTTTTCTCTGAAAGCGTTATTCCAAATTTGGAAAATGCCTCTTGGAGAGCGGGAACACTCACTTCTTCCGTCTTATAAAGCGTTCCATCTAAATCGAAAATTATCAATTTGTTACTCATAGATAATCATCTCCTGTGTTCAATCTTCGTTAATATCTGACATGCTTTACATCTTTCGCTCATACAGGGTTCTCCACAGTTCTCGCATCTATCTAATTCGCCTTCGCCCCGGTACTTGTCTCTAACAGGTTCCTTGATCTTCTCATATGAACTCAAAATTGAAAATTTGATACCCGGGGTATTATCCTCTAATTGACCTATCACATCTCTATAGAGACCTCTCAAAGCTGTATCAGCATAAGGACATTCCTGCTCGTGCACATCCATATCAGAAAGTAAAGCGTATAGATACGCCTCCTTTTCAGTCACTTTTCTTAAAGGGTTTATCCTTGGAACTAAACCCTCCTTTACATCGTCATGGGGAGCCAACCTAGCCATGTTTTTCATGTCCGCTCTACAGAAGTTCATCATTATTGTTTGAGCAGTATCATCAAGGTTCAATCCAGTAGCTAATAAATCTAGGTCTGCCTCTTTAGCCATCGTGTTCATCATCCACCTACGGAACACACCACAGACTGAACAAGGCATCCCTAAGTCTTCAATTTCCATCATCTCGTCAAGTGGTAAACCAAATTCTTCCTCATAAGACCTGATCTCGTAATCTATACCCAGTTTTTTATATTCTCTCTCAGCGATCTCTAAACTTTTAGGTCTGTACCCCTGGATCCCTTCATCGATAGTGACCCCATATAACCTGCTGTCTCTTCTTTCCTCTAGTATCTTGTGAAGCATCCTAAGAGCAACGATGCTATCTTTCCCTCCGGAGACAGCCACGCCAATGTTTTTTCCATGGCCTAGATCTACTTGCTTCCTAAATTCTTTGAAGACTTTCGTTTCAAAGAAATCTTTGAAATGCTTTCGGCATAGATGTTCACCGCTATATCTTATGTATATTACCGCTCTCTCTTTACATCGACTGCATTCCATCGGATTGGATTTACCTATTTCGGTATATAAATGTTCGCGAGAGAGAAAAATATCTATTAATTCAAGAAGTGAACTTATTTATAACACTATGATTTTTTCATTCAAACGATAGCATGATAGACGATGTAAAAGTCACACAAAGGATAGTTGATAGGTATTTTGAAGAGTTTTCGGATCATACTGAGGTGGATGTAGCTATAGCTGGTGCCGGACCTGCCGGTCTCGTAGCGGGTAGATATTTGGCAGAAAAAGGGCATCAAGTAGTTATTTTTGAGAGAAAATTATCTCCAGGTGGTGGAATGTGGGGCGGTGGAATGGGTTATCCAGTTGTAGTTGTCCAAGAAAGTTCAGTCGAAGAATTGGAAAAAGTGGGAGTGGATGTGAAAGATACAGGGGAAGGTTATTACACTGCTGATTCTATAAGTGCCGTAGCGAATCTATTATCTTCCGCTATCGATTCAGGAGCTAGAATATTCAATATGGTAACTGTTGAAGACGTCCTTTATGAAGATGAAAGAATCAACGGAGTCGTAATAAATTCATCTCCAATCGAGATTGCCGGTCTACATGTCGATCCCATTACTATAAGAGCGAAAGCAACTATAGACGCTACAGGCCATGATGCCGATGTGTGTACCGTTGTTGAAGAAAAAGCAGGAGAACTGGATACGGAAAAGGGTAAGGTGATCGGTGAAAAGTCCATGTGGGCAGACGTTGGAGAAAAGACCGTTGTTGAAAATACTCAAGAAGTTTTCCCCGGTTTGTGGGTCACCGGAATGTGTGCCAATGCTGTTATGGGCGCCCCGAGGATGGGACCTATTTTCGGAGGCATGCTGCTTTCCGGAAAAAAAGTAGCCGAACTCATAGATTCTGAACTTGGATAAATAGAAGCAGAGGGAACATTTAATATACTATAAATGAAAATTGTTAGAGAGTGTCAAATTATGGTGGAAGAGGTCTCCCCCGAAGGTAAAAGAGAGGAATTCACAAAATTCAAAAGGATGGAATTACCTCGAAACGTTATCGTAGGAAAAGACGCATTAGAAAGTGTGGGGGAAACTTGTGATAGACTGGAATTGAAAAAAAATGCTATCATTATTTGCGATCCGATCACAAGAAAAGTAGCTGGAGAAAGAGTAGGTGAAGTCCTATCTGACTATGATTATGAAGTAGATATTCAGGAGATAACTGAAGCGGATCAAATAACCATTGATCAAATAAACGAAGCTATCACTGAAAAGACCGGGTTTTTACTCGGAGTCGGTGGAGGAAAATCGATAGACGTAGCCAAATATTCTTCCCATTTGGCGGAAATACCCTTTTTGAGTATACCCACCGCTTCATCACATGATGGTATAGCTTCTGGTAGAGCTTCTATAGAAAGAAATGGGAATAAGACATCGGTTGAAGCTCAATCTCCTCTAGCTATGATTGCCGATACTGGCATAATAGCAGACGGCCCGAACAGATTGATGTCGGCAGGTTGTGGCGACATAATCTCTAACGCTACAGCAGTCAAAGATTGGAAGTTAGCGAGGAGGTTGAGGAACGAGGACTTTTCTCACTACGCCGCAAACCTTTCCCAAATGACTTCTGATATACTGATGAAGAACGTGGATAACATTAGACCGGGACTCCAAGAAAGTGCATGGCAAGTAGTCAAAGCCCTCGTCAGTTCTAGCGTGGCCATGAGTATCGCAGGCTCTTCAAGACCAGCTAGCGGTAGTGAGCACAAATTCAGCCATGCCCTAGACGATATTGCTGAGGAACCTGCTTTGCACGGGGAACAATGCGGCGTCGGAACAATAATAATGATGTATCTTCACGGAGGAAATTGGAGAAAAATAAAGAATGCGCTTCAGGCAGTCGATGCCCCTACAACAGCTAGGGGTCTCGAAGTGAAAGAAGAAGAAGTCATACAGGCACTAATCCATGCTCCTGAGATTAGACCCGGAAGATATACTATTTTAGGTAATAGAAAGATGAATAGAGATGCTGCTGAAGAAGCAGCTAAAGAAACAGGTGTGATTTAAAAAAGGTGAAAAAATATGGGCTCTGTAACATTGATAGGAAAAAGTCTAGCAAAAGAGGGTATGAAATTTCGATTCGGCGGTTGCCTTTCAAAATGTCAAGATTGTGAATTGAAAAACTCCTGCTGTGGATTGGAAAAGAACAGATGGTACGAAGTGACAGGTGTTAGAGATAAGAATCACAAATGCAAAGTTCACCATGAAGACGTGAGTGTGGTAGAGGTTGAGCAGGTGCCTATCGAAACCGCAGCATCTGAAAAATCAGTTATCGAAGGATCAGTAATAACTTTAGAAGACAAAGAGTGCAGACTTGTTGATTGTGAATATTTTAATCTGTGCTATCCTCCCGGGATCGAATTTGGTACCAAATACAACGTTGAAGAGATAGGGAAAAAAATAGATTGTGAGAAAGGGAAAGACCTGAAAATAGTCAAGTTGAAGTAATATATGAAAATCTCTTCACTTTCCTCTTATCCTATCAAACCAACTTTTATTTTTATCTTTTTCAATGTTTTCAAACCGCTCTAACATTTTTTTCTGCTCATCGGTAAGGTCTTCTGGAATCTTCACATTGACTCGGATCAGTTGATTTCCATAACCGCTACCTCTCTGCTTTTTTAGTCCCTTATCCGGTATCCTCAATTTATCCTCTGGTTGGGTTCCAGGAGGTACTTTAACCTCAGCCCTTCCTTCCAATGTTGGGACTTTTATGGTTGTACCCAATGCTGCTTCTGTCATGCTTATATTTGCCTCGGTTAAAACATCATCCCCTCTTCTTTCGAATCTATCATCCTCTCTAACTCGAAGTGTAACGTACAAATCACCGGATTGTCCACCTCTTGGAGCGGCTTCTCCTTTACCTTTTACCCTTAACCTAGTCCCGTCTTTTGCTCCTGGAGGAACGTTAATTGTAATAGTCTCAGTTTTCTCAACAATTCCACTACCACTACATTCGGGGCAAGGATCCTCTACGATTTCACCTACTCCGTCACATCTATCGCACTCTGTTATCCTAACTACTTGTTGAAAACCTCTCCTTTGGGCCTGTTTTACCTCACCTGCACCACCACATTTGGGGCAGGTTTTAGTTCCGCCACTTTGACTACCACTCCCATTACACTCTTCACATTTGGCCTTTCTATTAATCTTTACAGTCTTTTCTGTTCCATCTTTGATATCTTCTAGGTCAACCTCAAAACTGAGTTGTAGGTCTCTACCACGTCTTTTTCTTGGCCTTCTACTTCTTCGAGTACCACCGAAAAATTCGCTAAAAAGATCTTCAAAACCGCTACTTCGTCTTCGTCCTCCTCCAAAAAGATCTGAGAATATATCTTCGACTTCATCACGATGTGAAAAATCTGACCAGTCAAAACCCCCTCCGCTGAATTCTTGCTTTACGCCCTGCTTACCGTACCTATCATACCTCTTACGCTTCTCATCGTCAGCTAAAACCTCATAGGCTTCAGAAATCTTTTTAAATTTCTCTCTAGCCTCGTCAGTATTCTCCGGATTCTTATCAGGATGATACTTTTTAGCCTTTTTTCTGTAGGCCTTCTTGATCTCCTCTTTTGAAGCGTCTTTGTCAACGCCCAGTATATCGTAATAATCTTCGTCAGCCATGTTTTTCTCACTTTCGGTTAAGTCCAAACGGTCAGGTGAATGTCCACCAAACAACACAGTGAAATATTTTTTCCTTTTGAGCTAAAATATGATAATAAGAAATGGAAGGGTTTTTTAGTCCTCATCGTCCTCCTCTTCATCAACTACCTCGTAATCCGCATCGACGTATTCTTCACCAGAATTGGTTTCTTCCCCTGAAGCACGACTTGCCGCAGCACCTGTTCCTGCACCACTAGTACCGGCGGCTCCCTGTTGACCTGATGCGGCTCCTTGACCAGCGGCTTGCTGCGCTTGATACATCTGTTCTCCAATTTGTTGGACCGTCTCTTCGAGTTCCTCTTTTCTCTTCTTTATCTTCTCGTAATCATCATCTTCAATAGCTTCCTGCAAGCTATCCATCTTTTCCTGTACCTCGTTCTTTATCGACTCATCAATCTGTTCGCCCATCTCCTCTAATGTTCGCTCAGTTGAATATACCATTTGTTGAGCTTCGTTCTTAGTACGTATCCTCTCTGTCTTCTTTTTGTCTTCCTCTGCGTGCTTCTCAGCTTCTTCTTTCATCCTTTCGATTTCTTCCTCAGACAATTGACTGGTAGCTTCTACGGTAATACTTTCCTCTTTTCCGGAACCCTGGTCCTCAGCTGAAACATTTAGAATACCGTTTTCATCCATCTGGAAAGTCACTTCTATCTTCGGTACTCCTTTAGGCGCAGGAGGTATTCCTGTCAAGGAAAACCTGCCAAGACTGTGATTATCCTTCGCCATAGCTCTTTCACCCTGGACTACATGGATATCTACGTTCGTCTGATTATCGGCTGCGGTAGTGAATACCTTGCTTTCCTCGGTAGGGATAGTAGTATTCCGTTCGATGAGCGTGGTTGTAACACCTCCAAGCGTTTCAACACCAAGGGAAAGAGGCGTGACATCTAGCAGAACTATATCGTCTTCTACATCCCCAGATATGACACCTGCTTGGATAGCTGCTCCGACTGCGACACATTCATCTGGATTGATCTTCATGTTAGGATCCTGGTTGAAGAAATCCTTAACGAAATCCTGTATCGCAGGCAATCTTGTAGAACCTCCTACGAGGATGATCTCATCTATCTCGTGAGGTTTGAGACCCGTATCTTCCATAGCTATGTTTACTGGTTCTTTAGTCTTCTCTACCAGATCTTCAGTCATTTTCTGGAATTCTGCTCTAGTGATCTCTAACTCGAGATGTTTAGGTCCGTCATCGTCCGCCATCAAGTAAGGTAGATTGATCTCTGTCTTCTGTGTGCTAGAAAGTTCTTTTTTGGCCTTTTCGGACGCTTCAAAGATACGTTGAAGGGCTTCTCTATTATCACTGACGTCTATTCCTGTATCTTGTTTGAATTGCTCTACACAATGATCAACTATCCTTTGAGTCCAATCGTCTCCACCGAGATCCGTATTACCTGAAGTCGCAAGTACTTCGTATACGCCGTCGCCTACTTCGAGAATGGAAACGTCGAATGTGCCACCGCCAAGATCATACACTAATATGGTCTCTACACTCTCTTTCTCTTCCATCTTATAAGCCATAGCTGACGCTGTAGGTTCATTGAACACTCGTTCTACTTCAAAGCCGGCTATTTCTCCAGCGTTCTTTGTAGCCTCTCTCTGAGGTTCGTTAAAGTAAGCTGGGACCGTTATAACCGCTCGATTTATTTCATCACCGAGATACTCTTCAGCATCTCTCTTGAGTTTCTGGAGGATCATAGCTGAGATCTGCTCTGGAGTGTATTCATCGTCACCTATCTTCACCTTATGATCTGTACCCATTTTTCTCTTGATAGACTCTATTGTACGTATTGGATTCTTGACCGCCTGCCTCTTAGCCATCTCTCCAACAAGTCGTTCACCGTCATCCTTAAACGCAACAACCGAAGGTGTGGTTCTATCACCTTCAGAGTTTGGTATGATCGTCGGTTCTCCGCCTTCCATTATCGCCATCGCCGAATTCGTCGTTCCTAGATCGATTCCTAATACTTTTTCAGACATATTATACACCTTTGGATATTTACATAATCATTATTTTGCAACCTTTACCCTTGAAGGTCTAATAACTTCATCATTCAACTTATAACCCTCTTGAAATACTTCGATAATCTGGTCCTTTTCAACATCGTCTTTCTCTTCGGACTGAACACACTCATGATACATAGGATCGAACTCTTTCCCTTCCGCATCGATCTTCTTTAAACCGTGTTTTTCGAGAGTACTGAGAAATTTATTGAATATAATGTTGACACCTTCTCTATCTATGTTCTCTTCCTCATCTAATGCTCTCTCAAAATCGTCTAGTACTTCAAGAAGATCTTTCATCAAAGATTCGTTAGCCAATTGTCTGATCCTCTTTTTCTCTTTGATCATCCTTTTCTTGTAGTTATCGAAATCAGCCATCACTTTCTTCAGCGAGGATTCTAGTTCTTCTACTTCTTCTTGGAGTTCTTCCTTGGTGAGTTCTTCCTCTTCGACCTGTTCTTCATCCCCCGGTTCCTCGATTTCCTCCTGATCTTCTCTAGAGATGTCTTTTTCTAACTCCTCGGTCAGGTCTTCCTCTAACTTACTCTCGTCTTCTTGGACTTCTGATTTATCTTCCGACATGGTTAAACCCTTCAGTCTACTTCAGTCTATCTCAATTGATTGACCCATCTCTTCGGTTATTTTATCAAGTTCAACTTCAAGTACACCGTTGTTGTAAGTAGCGTTAGTTTCTTGAGGGTCCACTTTAGCCGGGAGCTTTATATTCTTTTTGTATCGCCTCTTACCTTCCACAGAAACTATCAAGAGATCATCTCTAACATTAAGATCGATGTCTTCCTTTTCAACTCCCGGGATGTCAACAGTGACTAGTACTTTATCTCCAGTATCTTGAACATCCGTCAATGGAGTCCATTCCGATTTTTCATCGCTCTCTTCATCACCATAGAAATAATCTCTTGCATTACCGAATTCATCGATCTTTGGTTTTCCGTCTGGCCCTTGTCTAATAGAAAATCCATAAACGAAAGGGTCTGTAGACGTTCTATTCCTCCTTTGAGACATCATCTTCTCGGCTATCTTCCTCATCCTCTCGAACTCTTCATCGATGTTCGAGAAACCGAACATGTCAGATAGACCAAACAGATCACCAAAGGGATCCCTTCTGCTACGATCTCTTCGATCCTTTCTATCTTCGTCTTCTTCATCGTCATCATAGTTTCCATAATTCATATTATCACCATATTTTTGTTTTTTCTTTCATATTTTTTAATATATCTTTGACTTCGTCCTCTCTAACATTGAAGTACTTAGCTATTTTTCGGGGATCAGTCACTCCCGAATCCAGAACATAATATAGTATTTTCCTTTCCTCATATCTGTCAAAATTATCGTGTATGTAGTTATATGCTTCAGCTAAAGCTTTCTCTTTCAATTTTAACAAGTACTTTCTCTCCTTTTCCAATCTTCTTATTTTTCGTCCGATGTTTTGGATTATCTTTCGATGGCCTTCGAGATAACCTTCTTCAACGATACCTTCTTTAACATTTTGTTCTATTTCCCCATAATCCTCTATCTCTTCATCTTTGAGATCCTCTAGTTCTGTATCGAAAAGTTGAGGTCCGAGGTCTATCCTCAAGGAAAATTCTCTATTTAAGGAGTATTTCTTAGTTGGCGGGCCACCTTTCTCGCTTTTGCATTTCTTAGACCTCACTAGACCTTTTTCTTCCAACCTATCTAGATGTTTGGAGATCGACTGTTGACTTGTATCAAGGTATCTAGAGATAGCTAAAGGATAATTTTCTTCCTTGCTTAATAATTCAAGTATCCTTCTCCTAGTTTGATTCTGGAGGAGTTGAATCATCTCGTCGAATTCTTTCTTTTCCATTTATCTCACACTCTTTTTCAATAAAAGAAAAAGGGGGAATTTCTGTTTTACTTTATATCTATTTTTTTGCCCTCTTTAACTTCGGTTTCCTTCTTCGGAAGATCGATCGTCAATATACCTTGGTCTAACTCGGCAGTAACTTCGTCCTGTTCAACCTCTTCAGGGAGAGGTAGCCTTCTGTAGAAAGACCTGTATCCTCTTTCTCTTCTTAGATAATCCTCGCCTTCTTCTTCTGTCTCCTCAGTGGTCTCAGCTTGGATTACCATACTGTCATCTCTAAGTTCGATCTCTATATCATCTTTTTTTATACCAGGAATCTCTGCCTCAATCAAGTATCTATCTCCTAGATCTCTCATGTCAAGTGCTGGTGCTCTCAAGCCCTCTTTTCTTCTTTCACGGAACGGCCTACCGAAGAACCTGTCTAACGTTCGATCTAAGTCCTCGAAGATACTGTCCATCTCTTGGAAAGGACTGAAACCTCTTGGTCCGGTTCTTTCTGCAAGCCTTCTATCTTTTCCTCTTCTTTCTTCTTCATCAGCCATATTTACCACCCCAATTTAACAACTCTTTGTTGTAATGTTTGCATTTAATAGTTAAGATTAAGTAGTATATAAAAGTTTTGTTGAGTTGACTGGTTTGATTAATAATTAAAAAAAGAATCGGTTTTTCACTCTTCCCGCATCTTGTAACTAAGCACCGAATCCCTTATCGCTTTCGTCTCGTCAACTCGTCCAACCGCCGTATTATGCGGAGCTTCTCCAATAACTTCCTCGTCCTCCTCTATTATCGATGCAACAGCTTCTGTAAATCCATCCAAAGTCTCTTTTGTCTCTGTTTCAGTAGGTTCGATCATCAGGGCTTCATCCACTAACTGTGGAAAGTAGATCGTCGGAGCATGGAAACCATAGTCCAAAAGTCGTTTAGCCAGATCGGTTGTTTTCAATCCTTTATCTTTCATCTTTTTGCCGGATAGAACGAATTCGTGTTTTCTCAATTCCCTGTAAGGTAGATCTAGGTAAGGTTCGAGTTTTTTTCGCAGATAGTTACTATTGAGTACAGCCCGTTCTGTTGCCTCTTCTAGACCATCTTTACCTTTCTTTTTTATGTATGTATAAGCTTTCAACAGCACTAGCCAATTACCATAGAGTCCTTTCACTCTACCTATACTGTTATCTAAATCATAATTTAAGTGATAACCCTCGCTATCTTTATCAACTATCGGCACCGGGAGATAAGAGGCAAATTCTTCGGTAACTCCTACAGGACCTGACCCAGGGCCTCCACCTCCGTGAGGCGTACTGAAAGTTTTGTGAAGATTGAAGTGCATTATATCGAAATTCATAGCTCCAGGATCGGTTTTTCCCATGATCGCATTCAAGTTTGCGCCGTCGTAATAAAGAAGGCCTCCTGCCTCATGTATTATTTCAGCTATCTGACAGGCGTCTTTCTCAAAAAGGCCTAAAGTGTTAGGGTTCGTTATCATGAAAGCTGCAGTATCATCTCCTACGGCTTCTTCCAATGCCTCGATATCTACACAGCCATCTTCAGATGGGATCTCCACAAGGTCATAGCCTAACATGGAAACACTTGCAGGATTAGTCCCATGAGCGGTATCCGGAAGTATGACCTCTTTTCTTTCTTCATCGTTATCTTTGTGATACTGATGGGCGATCATCAAACCTGTTATTTCACCGTGTGCTCCGGCAGCGGGTTGAAGACTTACAGAGTCCATACCTCCTAACTCAGCCAAGAGTTCCTGCAGTTCGTACATTATTTCTAGAGTTCCCTGCACCATATCTTCCGGCTGATATGGATGCAAGTCAGTGGCTTTAGAATGTGAAGCTATCTTTTCTGTAAATTTGGGATTGTACTTCATGGTACAGGAACCCAATGGATAAAAGCCAGTATCGATGCCATAATTCATCTGAGACAATCGGTTAAAGTATCTAACCACTTCATGTTTCGGTAGATCAGGTATTTTAGGTGCTTCTTCTCTCGCTATCGATGAAGGAAGAGGGTTATCTTCTATTTTTCTAGAGTCCGCTCTTTCCACTAAAAGAGCTTCATCGTATCTAGCCTGGCGATAATCAGAAGTCATTCGGCCACCTCCTCAAGGGTTTCCACTAACATATCCATATCTTCTGTGGTATTCATCTCCGTCACGGCAGTCAAAAGCATATCAGGTAGAGAACTAAAATTCTCTCTACTGTCTAAAGAAATTCCGGGTAAAACATCTTTTTCAACACATTTATCAAATATCTCTTTAGAATTTTCAGGAGTCTTTACGGTAAACTCCTTGTAAAACTCGCTATCGAAATAAGGTGCTTCAAAACCTTCAAGCTTATCTATCCTCTCAGCAAGTTCATGGGTTTTATCATAATTCTCCTTAGCTAGTTCTTCTAGACCTTTACCACCTTTGATATGAGTGTAAACAGCAGAGGCTAGAGCCATCAAGGATTGATTAGTACAAATATTGGAAGTCGCTCTTTCCCTTCTGATATGCTGCTCTCTCGTTTGTAGAGTCATGCAGTAAGCCCTTTTACCGTTTGAGTCTTCGGTTTCGCCTATTATTCTTCCTGGCATCTTTCTTATGTACTTTTCGTCTGAAGCAAAAATACCGACAGTAGGACCTCCATAGGAAGGCGGTATACCTAATGGCTGGCTTTCCCCAACCACAATGTCAGCACCCCATTCAGCCGGTGGTTTCATCAAAGAAAGAAATATAGGATCCGTTCCAGAAACAAGAATAGAATCTGTATCTTCTTTCAAATTTTTGAAAATTTCCAAATCATCTTCGATCACTCCAAATACATTGGGAGATTCTACATAGAAACCGAGAACATCTTCGCTTAATTTAGATTTTAGATCTTCTTTATCTATTTTCCCGCTTTCATCAAAGTCTACTTTTTCGATATCGATATCTTTTCCTCTCAGATAGTTTTTCAGTACAGGATCTTTTTCCCAATGAATATTCTTTGGAATGAGAAACTTATTCCCTTTTCTCTTTATACGAGCAGACATCAGGACAGCTTCAGCTAATGCGGTAGGATAATCATACATACTAGTGTTGACCGCACCCAGTCCAGTTAATTCAGCTATCAGACTCTGATATTCGAAAAGAGCCTGTAATAGACCCTGACTGATTTCTGCCTGATAAGGAGTATAAGAAGTATAAAATTCAGATTTTCCTATAATCTCTCCAACTGCTGCTGGTACATAATGATTGTAAATACCCCCTCCGAGAAATGAAGTCAATTCGTTTAGGTCCTTATTCTTTTCCAGTTTACTTTTTACCTCACTCATAACTTCTCTTTCAGAAAGTCCTTCCGGGATATCTAGATCCGTCCTTATCAGCTCTGGAACATCCTGGAAGAGTTCCTCTTCATTTTCAAACTCTAGGAAATCTAACATCTCTTTTTCTGCGGACATCTGCACACCGGTCTAAGTAAAGATAGGGGGGTAAAAAGATTTTCGCGAGTCGCTTGAAATAAGTATTCTAGTATAGAGAGGGAAATCGATTTTACTAAGGAAAAGGATTATATAGAACATCAATAATCCGGCTAAATACCTGATAATAAGGTGAATAATTATGATGGGAAATCAACCAATTCTACTGTTAAAAGAAGACACGGAAAGAGAAAGAGGCAAAGACGCACAAAAGAATAACATCGCAGCAGCGAAGGCGATAGCCGACGCGGTCAGAAGCACGTTAGGTCCTAAGGGAATGGACAAGATGCTGGTCGATAATTTAGGCGATGTTGTTATAACCAATGACGGCGCCACGATACTCGACGAGATAGATATCGAACATCCTGCAGCCAAGATGGCCGTAGAGATGGCAGAAAGTCAAGACGATGAGTGCGGTGACGGAACTACTACAGTTGTAGTTCTCGCTGGAGAATTTTTGAAGTTAGCTGAAAATCTGATAGAGCAGAACATACATCCAAGTGTGATAGCGAAAGGTTTCAGATTGGCTTCACAAAAATCTAGAGAGATACTAGAAGAAAACAAAATAGAGATCGACATAGATGACGAGGAAAAGCTCAAAGAAATAGCAATGACGGCTATGACAGGAAAAGCCATCGAAGGTGACAGAGAAAAACTTGCTGAACTCGCTGTAGAGGCTGTAAGGCATGTAGCTGAAAAAGATAATGGCGAATACACAGTCGATATCGATAACGTGAAAGTGGAGAAGAAAGCCGGTGCCGGAGTGGATAAGACAGAGCTTATCAACGGTATCCTTTTGGACAAGGAAAGAACTCACGCTAATATGCCTTCTGAGATAGAAGACGGGAAGATCGCTCTCCTCAACTCTGCACTAGAGATAAAAGAGACAGAAGTAGACGCTGAGATAGAGATCACCGACCCTGATCAACTCGAACAGTTCGTAAACAAAGAAGAAGAGAGCATAAAGGAGATGGTCCAGAAAGTGAAAGATGCTGGAGCTAACGTACTTCTATGTCAGAAGGGAATAGATGATCTCGCTCAGCATTATCTAGCTAAAGAAGGCATCTTCGCTATCAGAAGGGTGAAGAAATCTGACATGAAGAAATTAGCAAGAGCTACAGGCGGAAACATAGTCACCAATTTAAACGATCTTAGCGAAGAAGATCTCGGAAAGGCCAAATCAGTTGCTGAAAAGATGATCGGCGACAGTCAGATGACTTTCGTAGAAGACGGAGAAAAAGGAAAGGCTGTTTCTCTCCTGCTCAGAGGAGGTACAGATCACGTTGTTGATGAACTAGAAAGAGCTGTTCATGATGCTCTCAAAGTTGTGGGAGTCGCTATCGAAGACAAAGCGATACTACCTGGTGGTGGAGCCGTCGAAATCGAACTGAGAAATAGATTGAAGAATTACGCCGGTAAAGTCAAAGGTAGAGAACAGCTTGCCATAGAAGCTTTCGCTAATGCACTAGATGTCATACCGAGAACTCTTGCAGAGAACGCAGGTATCGATGGTATAGACGTATTGATGGAATTGAATAACGCTCATGAAGAAGAAGGTCTAAAGAATCACGGAATAGAGATTGTCAGTGGAGAAGTCTCCGATATGACAGAGTCGAAAGTCATAGAACCTCTAAGAGTAAAAAGCCAAGCTATCGAGGCCGCTACAGAAGTTGCTAATATGATACTCCGCATAGACGATGTTATCGCCTCAAAAGGCGGAGGCGGAGAAGAAGGCGGTGGACCGCCAGCCGGTGGACCAGGTGGTCCCGGTGGAATGGGCGGCGGAATGCCAGGAATGATGTAAACAAGTCTCTCGATCCAAAACCTTTTCCTAATTTTTAAATTTCAACAAAAACTTTCTATTGAATTCAAAAAATCATTCATTACCTTTTGCAAGCTTTTTTCAGCATCTATTATGGTCCAATCGTGTCTTTCAGCTAAGGTTAGATAATTTTCTCTAACCTTTTTTAGAAAATCCGATTTTTCATATTTACTTTTTCTTTTTCGGTTCGATAACCTCTCCAATGATATCTCCGGGTCCAAATCAAAAAGAAATGTTATGTCAGGTTTGAGAATAAAAGGCTCTTGTATCTCTTCAGCATAATCTAAGTCTATCTCTTCATATGCGGCCTGATAGGCGGCGGTTGATCCCCAATATCTATCACAGATAACTGTGAAGTTTTCATCCAATTTTGTCTTGATCACTTCAGTGTGCTCGACCCTGTCTGCGAGATACAGAAAAAGGTCTTTAAAAGGAGATGTATCTTCGTGAGCAGCTTTCTGGGCCATCTTTCCGATAGAGAAGTCAGTAGGTTCTCTTGTAAGGAACACCTTTTCGTGCTTTTCCTCGAAAAATTTAGCTACACTAGACTTTCCTGAGCCATCTATCCCTTCTAACACGATGAAATTTGACATCTGTCTGATAATCTTAACCTGACAAAATAGTTTTTCGGTTCTTCAAGAACTTCCGGAGGATTAGATTTAAGTACATGTAATTGTTAAGTGCCTTGATGACTGATAATAGACCCCTCACTATATTGAACAACAATCTAGGTAACAACGTTATCGTAGAGCTGAAATATGGTAAGGAATATAGAGGTAAACTCGATGGTTACGACCCACACCTGAACCTAGTGATGGAAGATGTAAAGGAATTCATCAACGGAGAAAAAACCCGAGAGATGGATGAAGCTTTAGTAAGAGGGGACAACGTGGTTTACGTATCACCCTGAGGTAGATAGACATGGCTAAAGGAACACCTTCCCAAGGAAAAAAATCATCTGGTAAAACGCATATCAAGTGTAGACGCTGTGGAAACAAATCTTATAATTTGAAAGAAGGTTATTGTGCTTCCTGTGGTTTCGGTAAATCTGCCAAAAGGAGAGATTATAACTGGGCTAAAGATCACTGAAAAAAAGCTTAATGTTGAAAGATCTTGAAGTCGATTGAAGACACTTTTAGGTTAATTTTTTTCTATATATAAAGAAAATAGTTTTTAGAGAGAAACTGCTCGATTTCTTTGATAACATAACTAACTTGTTATCCCTACCTCTACACTGACCCTAGTGACCTCTAACGCGGTGATATTATAAATTCCGCCTTCATCAACAGGCATGGTTATATCCACTGAATTCCCGTCTACTGTTGCCATGGCATCAGTTTGATTATTGATGTAGTTTGCCCAAATCTCTGGATATGCGGTAGTCAACCTCCATGTAAATTTCTCAGATATATGTAGCTGATCCTCATTTTCTTCGATCACATATTTTATATCATCATTTTCAGAGATGTACCATTTCCCGTTTTCTTCAGTAAGGTTTGCTCCTTCATCAACTTCATAACCTTCTTCTTCAAATGCTTCAGTCAAATTTCCATGGAGTGGATCCGACAAAAGATCATCATGATACTCCAAGCTGAACAAATGACCAATATCAGAATAAGTATGACTAAAAGTACTAACTAATTCCGTGGTTATGCCCACTCTAGAGGTCCCACTCAAATCTCTAGACGAACCAGTTAGATGTATCATGGTCATACTCACCTCATATTCTCCTTCTCCTATCTCTTCTATAGAGATGTGAGGCCTTGCCCTCATTATTTCCCCGTCCTCCTGTTCTAAAATTATAGCTCCCTGTTCGTAAATCAAACTCTGATCTTCGAACTCCCTGTTGATAGCGTGATATGATATATTGCCTGTACTCTCGTCAAAAGAAATCAGTTCACCAGATTCCGCATCAGTAAAGCTGAGAGACATCCCTTTATCTGGGGTCCCGTCCCATCTTGGACTAAAAGTCAATCTTCCAGGACTTGAACCTGCAAAAAGAGGAACCCCAGCAGTGCCGAGATTGATTGAAGAATATAGAGGATAGTCTGTCCTTTCATTTATTACCATATTATCGATTCCACTCTTCAAATCAGCAAATTGTCCCTTCACCTCGTCCATATGATAAGCTTCGTTATCTTCCATCCAAACTGGAACATATTGTTGTGTGATAAGCGAAAGTATGCTCAAGAATATCAACAGAGCCATGATTGTCCCAACGGTCGTGGCGACCCCCTCTTCCGAATCTTTCATCTTTCTTCTTAGTCCTGGCATTTATACCACCATTCAATCGTAACTGTATTCTTCTTTCTTATCTTCGTCCAACCTCTTTCTCACTTTTTCCATGACAGCTTCTTTATCCCTATAATATGAAGATATCATGTGTGCAAAATCCTTATAATTGAATATCTCTTCCTTTTCTAAATAATCTAAGACCATCTTACGTCTTTTAACTTCTCTCTCCATCTCCCTCTCAGTCCAGTTTTTGGATTGGGCTACTTTATCATAGATATAACTGTGACCACTATAGCTATAAGAATCATCTGCTGGATTCCAGGTATAAGCCTTATTTGTTATGAGTTCCTCCGTATCTGGATCCACCCCAACGATCTCTGTGATATTTTTTATACGCCTAACCATTTTAGTACCTACTTTCACCTTGGCCTGCATCACCACTATGTCTAAGGCACCAACTAAAGCCCTAGGTAGATTTATCGGATCGTTCTCCATTCTGTTAACCATAGTCTGTACGTCATCTGAGTGGAAAGTCGTGTAAGCACTTTTTCCTGTTGCCATTGCCTGGAATACCACATAGGCTTCTTCACCTCTTACCTCACCCACCATAAGGTATTGAGGACGCTGTCTAAGAGCTGCCTGTAGAAGCTCATACATGTCGATCTCTCCAGCCCTCTTACCAGTATCTTCATCCATCTCTCCAAATCCACTACGAGTCAATAGTGGAACCCAATTTTCATGCGGTAAGTTGAGTTCTCTAGTATCCTCGATACTTACTATTTTATCCTGCGGAGGTATGAACAAAAGGATGGCATTCAAAGTAGTGGTCTTTCCTGAAGCCGTACCACCACAAATAAGCATAGATTGTCCGTTCTCGATGGCTATCCAAGCGTATGCCATCATCTCTGGATTGAAGGTTTTAAATTTTATCAAATTTATTGGAGTGTATGGTTCCTCCTCGAATCTTCTAATGGTAAAAGAAGAGCCTTTTTGGGTTACATGCGTTCCTAAAGTTTCTTGTAAACGTGAACCATCCGGCATAGTGGCGTCTAGCATCGGATCCGCAACAGAGATATGTTTACCACTCCTCTGAGCCAACCATATAACATAATTGTCCAATTCGTCCGCCTCATCAAATTTTACATTCGATTTCATAGAACCGTATTTCCGATGAAACACATATATCGGGATCCCGATTCCATCACATGATATATCTTCTGGATTTGGATCCTCCATCATCACATCTATAGGACCATAACCAAGAAAGTCTCTCTTGACATAATACATTATACGCTCTCTAGAAGTTGGTTTCAATTGAAGGTCTAAATCTTGTAATATCTTTCTGACTTTATGTTTGAGGTATTCTATTTTTTCTTCTTCAGTCTCCAGACCTATCAACTCAACTCTATCGATTAATCGATCCTTCACTATACCCAATACTTCTTCCTCATCCTCAGTTAGTGGAGGTTCTATAACCTCGTATATATACTCATTAGAAGTGTTGTCGTATTTGATCCTCACATATGTATATGGTTCATCCACAGCTTCAGTTTCTATTTCTTTAACGTTCTCATCGGCTATTTTTGGTATTGGTGTTATTTCCTCTGAAAATTCTGGGGTGCCACTTTCGCTTGAGGGAAGTTTCACCTTTGTAGGGCCTTCCTGTTCGGATACAATATTTTTCAACCTTTCTCCTATACTCATCGCCATCTTATATACCTCACACCATCAATCCTACGCCTCCAAACAACAGTCTAAGACTTACGAATCCGATAGCCAATAATATAAAACTATGCTTCATCCCGTTTGTTATCTTTCCAGTCTGCAAAACTCCCGCCACTATGCCATCTCCTACCGCGTGAGCGAATACCGCTAAAGCAAAAATGTAACGAATGACAGGTATATGTTCTACCTGAATTTGCGCAACATCAGTTCCTCCTCCTACACCCTCAGCCCCGTTTGTTTCCAACTGCGCTCCTGCCTGCTCCATTTGTGTCAAGAACTGGGTGTTCAGTATTATTATAACTACTATGAACACTGCGAAAGAGATGTAGATAACAGCAAGATAAGAAGTCATAGCGATCTTTTGTTCATCTTCTGATCTATGCACTTCCTTCGCATCCTGTGAGACCATATTCAAGACGTCGGCTACATTACCGCCAGCCTCGTTCGCTTTGGTTATTATCGCTACGACCCTGTTAACAAGATCTGTATTGACTCTCTCCGAGAACAACCTGAGGGCTTTGTTTGCGGGGACACCCCACTTTATTTGAGCAGCCATCTTTTTTATTTCTGGAGTCAATTCGCCGTAACGGCCTCTAGCGGAAACAACTATAGCTTCTGAAAGTGTCATTCCAAACCGGCCTGCTTCTGAAACGTCTCGAAGGAAATCAGGGAGTCTTCTTTCGATACGTTCGATCTGTTTTTGTTTGTGACTCACATAGAACCCAAAGGGCCCAACAAACACCATCGCACTCATCATGGCCCAATCAAGCGGGTCTAACGGAACCCAGTCTACTCCTATAATGCCAAGGACGGCTATAAACGCAACAATCGATCCACCTATGACTGATGCTATCAGTACCTCTTTAGCATATCCAAGGGATAGGACCTTTTCGAATGAACCTTTCATTTCATTTTCCGCCATATTATCATCAATCCTGGTTGACCAACCATATTATAAATATAAATCCAACTTGGGAACCCGGGATCATTAGACCTACAACAGCGTAGAGAAATGGTATGGGATTTCCTCCTCCCATTCCTCCCATCAAAGACATTATCGCAATGATAACAACCAAAAACAATGGGAAAGCTACGACAACAGTAACGAATGATTCAGCTAACATCCCAAGCGTCTCCATGTTTTGTTGGACCTGTAATTTTCTCTCATCTTGGTATTCTTCCATCTTACCTTTGAAATAAGGTTTCAACTGACCGCCAGAAGTTGATGTCGTAACAACACCCTGAAGAAATTCTCTAAAATTATCAGAGGGGCATCTATCTGAAGCTCTATTGAGTGCATTCAAGATATCCATCCCTAGTATCTCAGTATCTCGGGTTATCCATTTAGCTTCCTCACAAACCTCACCATATAGAGGTTGTTTGGCCAATTCTTTAAAAATCATATCAATATTGATATTAGCCGAAGCCATCGAGGCGATAAAACTCATAGCATCTGCTAATTTATCATCTATCTTCTTTCCCCTCCTATTAGCTTTGCTTGAAGGGGTAAACTGCAGGCCTAAATAAGTCGCAACTGGGGTTAGGACCAAAGTCGCACTAGCGATGAGGTAGGCTAAGATACCTAAGATAGGTGAAAGTATTAAACCTAGAACTATTGCTCCAAGGACACCTCCTATGGCGGCAAATATAGTACTCATCCAAACATAGGCAATGTACTCTTCAACCCTCATCTTCATGTGTGCCTGGAGAAGATTTCTCTCCAATTCTTCGTCTTCAACTTCCCTTCTCTCGACAAATGGACCCATCACTTTCCAACAAAATTTCTGGTAAGGAGTGAGTGTCAGGTATTCTGGAACGGTCGATTTAGGTAATCTCTTAACATGAGGGCCATAGGTTTCAATCTCTTCTCCAGTTTTTGCTCTTTTGGATGATAAAAATGATACGTCTTTGAATTCAAAGCCGCTAAATGCATCTTTCAATTTTGACATCTTCAACCATCCCTCCTCTCTCTAATCTTGGCCAAAGTCTCTTCTGGTTCTTTGTAATAAGAGGTCACTACCTTTGAAATATCTTTGTAATGGACCATATCTTCTTCGACCATATATTCCACAACCTCGACCCTGTTTTCGAATTCTTCGTCCATCTCTTCCTGGGTCAAGTTTTTTGCGGTCATTATCTCATCAAAATTGTAACTATGGCCTTTGTAACTATAGCTGTCCGTAGCTCTTTCCCATTCAAACACCGTGTTCGTGATCAACTCGTCATTTTCAGGCTCGAAGGCCACAATCTCTGTTATTTCTTGTATCCTCCTAACTTCCTCGTCATCGACTCTTGCAAATTTTTGTATTATAACGAAACTGAGCGCGGTAAGGAGAACCCTAGGACAGTTAATAGGTGGATTCTCTAGTCTATGAACCATAGATTGAACGGAATCGGCATGCATGGTGCTGTAAGTAACGTGGCCGGTAGCCATCGCCTGAAACATGTCATGTGCTTCTTCACCTCTAACTTCACCTACAATTATAAAGTCAGGTCGCTGTCGAAGAGCATTCCTAACCAAGTCATACATATCCACCTCACCTGGATCCTTTCCCTTTCCCTGACTCATCGTCATGCCGGCCCTAGTCGTACTGGGAATCCAATTTTCATGAGGAAGATTAATTTCTCTCGTATCCTCAAGTGAAACAATCTTTAGTCCAGGTGGTATGAAAAGAGTCATCGAGTTAAGGGTCGCTGTTTTTCCACAGGCAGTTCCTCCGGCAACTATGGAAGACTTTTCATTTTCGACCATCAACCAAAGATAAGCTATCATCTCGGGACTTGCGGTATTGTATTTTATGATTTTTATAGGTGTAAAAGGTTCTTTTTTGAATCTTCTTACGGTGATAGAAGACCCACGAGTTGAGACTTCGTCGGCATATGTTGCCTGAACTCTATGGCCTTCAGGGGTAGTACCATCAAGAATCGGAGTAGATACGGATACCTGCTTGCCACAACGCTGTCCAAGCTGTATTATATATGAGTTGAGTCTATCTTCATCCTCGAATTTGATGTTAGTCCTTATAGATTCATACTTCGAATGATAAATAAAGATAGGTATATCTACACCGTCACAAGATATGTCTTCCACATTTTCATCACTCATCAAAACATCGAGTGGACCAAATCTAACGTAATCTCGGATTATGTGGTACAAAATTCGCTGTTTTGATTTTTCTCCAAGATTTAAACCCCTACTCTCGATATAACTTTTGACAGACTCTCTGATGAATGACTCTTTGTCCTTTTTTTCCATAGTCTTCCATTCATAAGAGAGTGCCCTATCTAAAGTGTCCTTTATCCTCTCCATCATTCTTTTTTCTTTCTCAGTGAGAGTGGGCTCAACTGCTTGGTAAATATATTCATTCTCGGAATCATCAAATATTATTCGAGCGTAGCTGAAAGGATCTCTAACCGGTATGAGTTCGACTTCTTCTCGATAATCTTCCTCAATAGGCGGTAAAGCAGTATAGTCTGACGGAGCATCCTGTCCTTTTATCCTTTCATTCTCGCTTATTTCTGTTTTGGGAACTTTTACTCTTTTCGGTTTTCCAGAATCAAAAATTGACATGAACAAAAACGAAAGGATATATGCTATCAAACATGATTGGTCAGCTATTTTCTTAATCATTAAAGACCACTTCTTATTTTCATCACTTTCAATTAAATTTATATTCTGCTTAAAGTAGTTTTCCCTCATTTTTTAATAAGGACTTCTTCGCAACCCCTTTTATTTTGTAATAAAAAGAGTGCAGGGCTCCTTTAATCCCAACTAAGTCTCTTAGCCCTACGTTCGTCCTCGGTAGCCTTTTTATATTCTTTGTAGTGCTCCTTACAAAGATACGCATTTCTTCCAGAAGTATCTATTTTTAAATCTGTTTTTTTCCTCACTTTTTTCTTAGGAACTGATTTCTTTTTTTCCTCATCACAACCATCTACATCACACGACTTGTCTTTTTTCCTTTTACTTTTCCTTTTATGTTTCATCGTTATCTATCCTTATAAAGCCGCTTCTCTATTATTATTCTTTACCCTTAAGAATCAAACTTTTTAGTTAACTTCTGTTATTCAATAATCTACAAAAATTGGTAGAAGGAATTCTGAAAAAATATTTATAGGGGGTACTCTCATGAAACCGCAATCTCTGACAAGATGCAAAGCATAAGGAGGAACTATACATGAAATCTGGAAAACTGAACAAGATGGCTACCACCCTGGCAGTCCTATTTCTCGTGATATCAGGGTTGATGGTAGTCCAATGGAACGCCCAGCCCGTAGAAGCGACCGAGCATGAATATGAAGATTATACGTTTACAATAGAGGGATTCAT